>Ga0163150_10003181_pt1 | contig 23561 bp, 20 predicted proteins | sample OliLakLV19P2IB_FD_148628 | JGI IMG/M metagenome (GOLD analysis project Ga0163150, IMG submission 148628) | Freshwater microbial mat bacterial communities from Lake Vanda, McMurdo Dry Valleys, Antarctica - Oligotrophic Lake LV.19.P2.IB | ecosystem: Environmental > Aquatic > Freshwater > Lake >...
CTTCCCGGTGGAAACGGTTGTCGGCCGCATTCGCTTTCACTTTCATGCCGTCATGCATCACCGGCCCCAAGTCCACCAGACCGGCCTGATCCAGCACCCCCAGCACTTCCACAAACAATTGGTGCAGCGCGGCCTGGCTTTCAAGCGCGGCTTGGCCGGCTCGACCACTCCAGCCGCTGGAGCGCCCAGCGCCGAGAGGCTAGCGTTGTCCATGCGCCCCTCCCTTTTTCGACTTCGCCGCGTTGGCGCTTAGCCGTTTCACCGTCAAGGTCCACTTGTCTTGGACGATCCACTCGATGGTCTCGCCCTTTTCGATCTCCAAGGCTTGAGCCAACGGGGCTGGACAAATCAAGTAGAACTGGCGCTGGATGCCTCCGCGTTCGATCACCTGCACTTTCGACTGGTGGCCCATGGCGGTCTCCTCCGATAGGAATTCTAGGATGGAGATAGTATATCATAGCGATATCGCTAGTCAAGACCTTTTTGAATAATTTTTCACAGCTTCCGGCGGACCCGAGCGCAGGTTGTATGCGGTGAACTTGCCAGATCGCACTGGCCTGTCTTCTGGGCTCGGGGCACCCAGCAGAGCCGACACTTGTTCCAACCTCGCTTGGTCTCCGGATAGCAAATCACTGGCTTTCTCGGGACGGATTTCGCCGCAAGGGCCGCATGGTATTACCTTGATCTCAGTGGATGACTTCAATACACGGAGGTTAACCTCGCCCCTACCAGGGTCGATTCTGGGCGATTGGAATCCTGCCGTTTCCCCAGACGGCAGAACTGTAGCCTTCGTTCGGTGGACTGGCGGTTCGCTTGGCGATATCTATCTCATCCCCTTTCTTGGCGGTGACACCAAAAGACTCACTTTTGACAACGGCTTCTGGATTCAGGGTCTGGTTTGGACACCGGACAGCCGTCAACTGGTCTTCTCCTCCGGGCGCACACGCCTGTGGAGGCTATCGGTTTCCGGAGGCGCTCCAGAGCGGCTTGCTGGCATTCAAGCAAGCGTTTTGGCGCCGGCCATTTCCCGACAGGGACACCGCCTGGCCTTCATGCAAGAATATCTGGACAGTGATATCTGGCGCTATGAGGTCGTCCAATCGACGGGCGAACTCAAGCCGCCAACCAAGCTGATTCACTCAACCCGAATAGAGGCGGGTCCTCAGTTTTCTCCCCAAGGCAACAAGATCGCCATCGAATCTGAGCAGTCGGGAAATTCCCAAATTTGGGTGTGCGATAGTAATGGCTCAAATCCTATCCAACTGACCTCTCTGAGCGGAGGAACCCCGCGTTGGTCTCCCGACGGCTTGCACATTGCCTTTGATTCTCGCCAGGAAGGCAATGGCGACAGCTTTGTAATCGGTGCAGAGGGGGGCAAGCCGCGACGCTTGACAATAGAGACTTACGACGAAGTGCGCCCGAGCTGGTCGAGAGATGGCCGGTGGATCTACTTCGGATCGAACCAGAGCGGAGACTGGCAGGTATGGAAGATGCCGGCTGGAGGCGGAAAGGGAATACAACTCACAAAAGTGGAAAGGGATCTCATGCTCGTGGAGAACTTTCGTTAAGCGGAGAAGCGCTTCAGAAGGTGGGCAGCGACTTGCCGGGCTGGTAACCATCGCCGCTGGGGACAGAGATCCCAAGTTCTTTTTTTTGGGGAACTAAGAATGCAAGAACCCGTTCAGAAACCTCATTCCAAGAATCTCCGCCTGCACCGGCAGCTGGAAGGCCCCGGAACCTTCTTGGTCACCAAGTGTGTTGAGCGACGAGAGAAAATAATCAGCGAAATGGCTGCCTTGGAGATTTGCTCCCCTCTTTGCTTCTACGACGAGACGCGGAAGATTGTCCTGGCCGCCTTTGTCGTCATATTGGACCACTCGCATGCCATGTTGGCCACCTCCGACGGAATGACCATCTCCAAGCGGATGAAGATTCTGCATCAATGGATCAGCCGGCAAACGGATGATCTTTGGCAAGCCAGTTGCGAAGTGAGCTTCACTGACAAGCGGCGCCACTCGTTGTGTCGGCAGACACACGAGCGATAGGAGATTAGGCATTGTGAAGCGGCAGGCGGCCGCTTCTTTCGTAGAGGGCCAGACGATAGCCCAGGCAGAGCGGGCGGAAGGAGCCGCCTGCGGGCCCTGGGTCACCAGTCCCACAATTTGTTCCCTCTTCCCCAACACGTTTTCTGTGTTGGGGGAGAGGGCCAGGGTGAGGGGGCAAGCCCATGCGATTCTTGCTTTCAACAACTGCGATCTGGGTCATACAAGTGACGGAGGCGTGGTCGATCTTGATCTTACCGACGATCTGATGCCCGAAGCATTTCGATCCGATCAGCAAACAGGTCTTGGAGACTTGGTTTCGTGCGCTGTGAGCGAGAGCCATATCGCTGCAACACAAGGAGGCTTTGTCTGTCGGCTTGTGGCCCTCAAGACGATCTAATGCAGCACTGTAAACTGTTCTCCTAAACTCATTTTGAGGATTAAACCATTGCGTACGATATTCTCCACGAGGTCCATCACGCTGCTTTGGATTGCTCTACTCTGTGCCCCGGTAATTGTCCGATCCCAATCAGAGAGCCTTCCCTGGCAACGAATGCTGGCGAGCCAAGAGATGTTGAACCGATATCTGGTAAGCGCCGCCCGGAAACTCACCAACGACGCAGCCGCCGACTTTCAGACGCTGGCCGCCTGGGAAAAGGTGAAGGAGCAGCGCCGCCTGGAGTTGCTAGACATGCTTGGCCTGGAACCGCTGCCTCCTAGAACACCGTTGAATGCACGAATTACCGGTGTGATTGACAAGCCCGAATATACGATTGAGAAGCTGGCATTCGAAAGCCTGCCCAAGATCTTTGCAACGGGGAATCTCTACCTTCCGAAGAAACGCTCGAATCGCGTTCCGGCCGTCATCTACGTTTGCGGGCATTCCGTGTCGCCGCAAGGCAGCAAGGTGATGTACCAGCATCATGCAATTACTTTTGCAAAACACGGTTATGCCTGCCTGATCATTGATCCCATCCAGATTGCAGAGACTTTTGCGTTGCATCATGGGGTTTATAACCTGGAGATGCCCGACTGGTACGCGCGCGGCTACACGCCTGCCGGTGTGGAAGTGTGGAACGTGATTCGTGCCCTGGACTATCTGGAGACACGGCCGGAAGTGGACAAATCGCGGTTTGGAATTACGGGCCGGTCGGGGGGCGCCGCCATGAGCTGGTTTAGCGCGGCTGTGGACTCGCGCCTGAAGGTGGCGGTTCCAGTGATGGGCAACAGCACCTATGCGGCGAACGTGGCGGCCAACACGCAGAAGGGGCACTGCGACTGCATGTTCCCGATCAACACCTATCAGCACGATCTGATGACCCAGGGTGCGTTGATTGCTCCGCGTCCGCTGCACATGATGCATGGAAAGCAGGACACCCTGTTCCCCATTCCGGGCTACGAAGAGTTTGAAGCCAAGATCGGGGCCCTCTATCGTGCGTACGAATCTGGAGAGAAGTTCAAGAACACGGTGGTGGATACAGCGCACCAGGACTCAGACTTTCTGAGGGAACAAGCAATCCGCTGGTTTGACCGCTACCTGCTGCAGGCGCCAGAGCGGGCGATCGATCTGACGACGGACACGGAATCTCCCGAAAGGCTGGCTGTGTTTGCGGGAAGCCCGCCGCCTCAGGCGCTCAATTTTCGGGTGCATCAGCTGCTGACGGCCAACCCATCACCCGATGTGCCCCAGAGCGCCGGAGGCTGGGCAACGCGCCGGCAGGCGTTGATCGGGAAACTGAAAACGCGTGTGTTTCGCGCCTTTCCAACGAAACCACCAAAACCTGAACCGCCGTCTTGGAGAAGAGAAAGCGCAGGATTTCGCGAATGGACTCTGGTCTCCGAGCCCGGTATCCGCGTTCGTGGATTGGTTCGAAGCCCGGCAGGTCGCGGGTCGTCGCGTTTGCCTACCGTTGTCTACATTGCTTCCGAGGGTGAAGATGAGGAGTCCATTCGCCGCACCCTGGTGCAGGTGCTGAACGACGAGAAACTACTTCTCATTGTGTTCCCGCGCGGCGTGGATGAAGTCCCCTGGCGGCGAACGGTGCAGCGCGATGTATTGCGCAACGCTATGCACGTGGGGCGGAGTGTGGACTCCATGCGGCTGTGGGACGTGATGAGGTCCGTGGACGCTCTTAAGCAGCTGCCGGATGCGGACCCTCAACGGATCACGGTTCTGGGTCGAGGCATCTCTGGAGTGTTGGGACTCTATGCGGCCATCTTCGACGAATCCATCGCTCAAGTCGTGCTGCTGGAGCCGCCAGCCTCTCACCGGCAAGGACCCATCTTCTTGAACATTCTGCGGTATACCGATCTTCCGGAAGCTGCGGCTTTGCTGGCTCCCCGGCGCCTGATCTTCTTTGGCAGAATTCCCGAAGCCTATCAACCGACTCAGGCGGTTTACCAGCTCTTAAAGAAGCCCGAGAACATTTCGTTAACCATGAGCCTGAAGGCGGTGGTCGACCAGCGTTATGACCACAACTTCAGTTCGGGATATTGAAAAAAAAGGGCGAAAGGGTGAAGGCGATGGAGGAAAGGGGAAAGGCCAAGAGCAAGAATGACGAACGTCGCAGTATGAATGCCGAATCAGCCGGCTAATGGCACCAGAGGTCTGTCATTCTTGGACCTTGCCCTTTCGCCTTGATCTCCTCCAGCCGCCTCAACTAAAGCCGCTTGCCGCAGTGGTAGCAGAACTGGCTGACAGCGTCGACTTCGCTGCCGCACGACCGGCAGGCCCGCACCTTCTGAATGACTGGCTTCTTTCTGTCCTTCCCCTGGTGGCGCTCGACAAAACTGACAAACTCTCTGGCCTGCACGTGGTTGGGGTTGACCCGCAGGATTTCGCGGACCGCGATCAACGCCTCTTCACGTTTCCCTTCCTGGTAGAACGCGACCGCAGAGGCCATGAGATCTCTGGCCTGCACCTCAAACTTCTTGATGCGTTGCAGCTCCACCAGCCGTTTCGACGTGTTCTCGACGAACGCCTGAATTTCTGGGTTCTGTGGAAACAGGTCGCGAATCCTGGCCAGATCGCGCGCGCACAGGTCGTACTCTTCCTGATATAGATACTTTTTGATCTGCGCAATGGCGCCTGCCTGTATTTCCGAGTTCTTCAGTTCCACGGACTTTTGTTCAATTTTCCGCTCGACTGCGGTTTCAAAGCTCAGCGGACGCGGTGGCGCAATTTGGTCGAAAATGCGAATGTCTGGCGGGTGGATAACGTGGGGTGTTGGGGGAGACGTCGGAGCAGCTGGCGCTGCAGGTGGCGGCGTGACCGGAGAACCGTCTAAGGACCCCTGCCGGGTCTCTTTTTTTTTGGCCGGCGGTTGAGACACCAAGGGAGGAGACTCCAAGCTGACTTCGGGCTGCTTGGGTGAGATCGGCGCCTCCGGACGCTTTGCCTGAAGGGCTTTTGTTGTCTCAGTAGACCTCGGGGTTGGAGCACTCAAGGCCGCTGGAACCCGGACATTCTTCTGCGGCGTGACGCTGGTTGGAGCAACGGACGGTTGTGACTCCAACCGAGGTGGCAAGGGCTTCACAGGCTCCGCCTCGAAGAGTTCATCCAGGGAGCCGGAAAGGAAGTCGCGGTTAGCCTTCAGAGCGGGCGAACGCGGTTGGTCGGACCCGCGTGGTGGCGGGTGATGCGACGCAGGCTGGGAGGGCTGCACACTTGGGAACGAGCTGGGTGGTGCGTCCGCCTTCGCCGGCTCTGCCGGTTCACGTAGCGGCACCGAAGGAGGGGAGGGCGGCGCGACAATCCTCGCTTGACGGTCGCCATTCCAGTCTTGAAGCGTGGTCTCTTTGCTCTTCAGCAAATCAACCAGCGCCGAAATGGTTCTTTCCCGCATGGAGTCCATGGGCAAACCCGCCTCGGACTCCGGCATGCCTCGACGACGACGGCGGGCCGGCGCTTCGGTTGCGCTGGGAGAAGTAGATGTAGGGGGCGATGGCGGCGGGCCGGGCTGAGATCTGAAAGCCGCCAACGGCGGCTGTGAGTCCAGTGGAACGGCGGCCGTAGGTGGGCTGCTCCCCGGAGCCGGGCTGTTCGGCAGCGAAGTCTGAGATTGTGGGTCTGCAATTTTCTTATAGAGCTTTCGTTTCGAGAGCTTGATCGAGGAAAGATCGAGCAGTGCTTTGGCTTTGGAGTTCTGCGGGTCGGCAGCGAGCACCTCCTGAACCAGCTCTTCGCAGGAGGCGTAGTCATGGAGGCTGAAGAAGCGGCGAGCTTCCGACAGCTTCTTTTCAATTGAGGCCACGAACTCGGCGCGGTGCAGCGCCACCACGTTACTGTCGGGCCTCTCCACCTTATTCTGGGGGTCGCTGGGCATCTTCGGTTTTTACGGCTTGATACAGAGCTGCCGCTTCCGCTTTCCCAGGCCGGATCCTGGTAAGTTGAGCTACCTTTACAGCGGTCACCTTATGGCGCTGGCGCCATTGGATCAGGTCTCCGGGGCGCACCAAGAGCGCGCTCTTGGCGGTTACGCCGTTCACTGTGATGCCGCCATGGTCGCACACTTCTTGTGCCAGACTGCGTCGCGGGATGAGTCGGGAGAGCTTTAGGAACAGATCGAGTCTCATCGACGGAACCTGGGGAAGCGCGTCGCCTTGCGATTCGGCTGCACCGCTCACTTCTTCTTCCCTTTCTTGTCCTGTTCAAGTTGGGCCTGTGCCGCCTGCTTGGTCTCGCCGCCCAAAGCTGAAACCACTGCACCGCTGTCCACATAGCCCGGCTTCACTTCAATGAAACTCTGCTTGCGCAATTTCACCAGGTACTCTGCTACGGCCGGTTGGGCCTTGGCACCGAAGAGTTGGTCGCGGATGTCGTTCATCACGACTTCCATTTTTTGTATCCCCGCTTCGTGCCTCTCCTCAACCTTGATGATGACGAATCCAAACTTCGTTTTATTGATGTCGCTCACCTGGCCGCGGCGGAGTTTGAAGGCGGCATCTTCGATCTCTTTGACCATCTGACCGCGAGGGAAAAACCCCAGGTCGCCACCCTCCTTGGCCGTGCTGCCGTCCGAATATTTGGTGGCGAGTTCGTCGAACTTTTCGCCGCCTCGTGCTTTCTGCAACACTTCTTGAGCTTTTTTTTCCAACGCCGGAATTTCAGAGGGTTCCTTCTTTTCGGTTGAGATCAGAATTTCTCGAATCCGAACCTCTTCGGGCCGGTCAAAGTTCTGCTTGTGGGCCTCATAGTACTTGGAGATTTCTTCGGTGGAGATCTGAACACGTGAGTAAACTTCCCGGCCGAGCAGCTGTTGTTTCAGGCTTTGATTCTTGATGTTCTGTTTGAACTCAACGGGATCGATCCCCTGCTGGACCATCATCTTTTCCAGGGTTTCCATGTCGGCTATGTTCTGATCCCGGCGAATTCGATCCAGATACTTGATGACTTCGGTATCGGCGCTCAGACTGAGATCGGCTGCCTTTTGCACCATCAGCTGGTCTTCGATCAGTGTCTTGAGAAGATCCTTTTCCTGCTGTGCGAGCACCTTCTCCAACTCGGGTCCTTTCAAATTCTTCTGAAGCTCTCGCCGAACCAGATCCTTGCTTTTTTCGTAATCCGACCTGGTGATGATGTCATTGTTGACACGGACGATGATTTCTTCAAAAACCTGCTCGGCATTTAACGCAATGCCTGGCAGAACACTCAGCAGCAATGCGATGCATGCCGAGACAACCCTTTGATTCATAACCAACCCCTTTAGCCTGGCTCTACCGGGCATCGAAATCCCCAGCTAGTTTCGTCAAAACAAGTTCGATCCATAAGTAAAGTAAAAGGATAACTGAAAGCTGAGCAGATGTTAAGGCTGAACTGGCGATTCAGGCACTCGGGCTGCGCCAGTTCGCGGCGAGACCTGAACCTTCTGCTGGGCGACGAAGAACGGAAGGACGGGGCGTCTCGAATTGAAGAATCAGTTCGCCAGTTCCAGCAGCAGGCTGCGCAGGGAAGGGAAGATCTCATTCGGCATCAGCCCAGCCGATTGAATTTTCAGCACACCGTTGGGTGACAAGACGACACCGGGACTCGTCGAGACCAGCTCCACCAGCTTTTGAGGCTGAACGGGTGTTTTTTCATGAAACTTGATGGCGATGCCATCCCGTTCGCGCTCAATCGACTTCACCAGCACCCGCTCGGCCAGCAGTCTGAGGCGCACATAGTCCAGCAGGCTCTCCACTTCGCCCGGAAGCGCGCCGTAACGGTCCTCCAATTCGCCACGCAGGTCTTCAATCTCTGAATCGAGCTTCAGCGAGGAGATGCGCTTGTAAGTGGTGAGCCGCTGGATTTCGTCCGGAATGTAGGTTTCTGGGATCTTGACCGTGACTCGGAGGTTGATCTGAGTTTGCACTTCAGGAAGCTCGGCCCCGGACCGCATTTCTTCGATGGTGCGTTCCAGCATCTGGCAATAGAGGTCGAAACCGATGGCATCGATATGCCCGTGCTGCTCACCGCCCAGGAGATTGCCGGCGCCTCGCAGTTCCAAGTCCAGCGCAGCGATCTTGAATCCGGAGCCCAGGTCACTGAACTCTTTCAGTGCGGCCAGGCGTTGCCTGGCAACTCCTGAAAGCGCCTTGTCAGGGGGAGTCAACAGGTAGGCGTAGGCTAGGCGGTTCGACCGGCCGACGCGGCCACGCAACTGATAGAGCTGCGCGAGGCCAAAGCGGTCGGCCCGGTTGACAATCAGCGTATTCACCAAGGGGATATCCAGTCCATTCTCTATTATTGTAGTAGAAACTAGGACGTCGGCTTCATGGCGGACGAACTTGAGCATGGCGGACTCGAGGTCCCTCTCACCCATTTGCCCGTGAGCCACGAGGACACGCGCCTGGGGGCAGATTTTTTGGATCATGGAAGCCACCGAATAGATGGATTCCACGCGGTTGTGTACAAAGTAGACCTGCCCCTGGCGGGCCAGCTCCTGCTCCAGCGCGCTCTGGATCACCGACTTGCTAAAACTTACTACAACTGTCTGTATAGAGAGCCGGTCGCGCGGCGGAGTTTCAATGACGGACATGTCCCTGATGCCTATCAACGACATATGTAGAGTTCTTGGGATCGGGGTGGCCGTCATGGTTAAGGTGTCCACACGCTTCTTGAGCTGCTTCAAGCGTTCCTTGTGTGCCACGCCAAACTGTTGCTCCTCGTCCACGATCAATAAGCCCAGGTCACGAAACTGAACATCCTTGGAGAGCAACCTGTGCGTGCCGACCAGGATATCGACTTTTCCCGCGGCTAGTCGCGCGGCAATGTCAGCCTGCTCCTTCGAGCTGCGAAATCGGCTCAGCATTTCCACATGCATCGGGAACGCCGTAAAGCGCTGTTTCAGTCGGAGGTAATGCTGGTAGACCAAAATGGTGGTCGGCGCGAGAATTGCGACCTGCTTGCCGTCAAAGGCCGCCTTGAACGCAGCCCGCATGGCAACCTCGGTCTTTCCAAAACCGACGTCGCCACACAACAAACGGTCCATGGGCAGCTCCGATTCCATGTCTTTGTAAACATCCTGGATGGCTGTCAGCTGATCGGGAGTCTCGGCAAACTCGAACGCCTCTTCGAACTCTTCGTGCCAGTGCCCATGCGGTGAAAAAGCGAAGCCGGGAGAAATGCGGCGCTCGGCGTGGAGCTTCAGGAGCTCCTCCGCCATGTCACGCATGGATTTCCGGACGCGAGCTTTGGTTTTGATCCAGGTGGTCCCGCCCAGCTTGTCCAATTGCGGACGGGCCCCGCTACCGCCGCTGCTGTGCTTCTGGACGAGGTCAAGGCGTTCCAGAGGAACGTAGAGCTTGGCGTCTCCGTAGTAGTTCAATATCATGAACTCGCGGGTGAGGCCTTCAGACACGATCTGTTTCACGCCCAGGAACTGCCCAATTCCATGGTCGAGGTGAACGACGTAGTCCAGGGGCTTGAGCTCCCGAAAGTCCGAAATGAAAGAACCACTCTTCGCTTTCGACCTGGCTGGACGCGCCAGCAGCTCGCTCTCATCAAAGAGGTCGTGGTCTCCAAACAGGATCAGGTCTTGACCTACCGCCTCGAAACCTTCGAGCAATTCACCAACTACTATTGTAGGAATACGATATTCCATCTGCCGCAAAAGCGTGGCGTCCCGGGCTTCAGGCTTGAAATCGGCCACACAGGCGGAATCATATTCCTTCAGGATGTCGTAGAGTCGTTCGGCGCGTCCGAGGCTGGACTGAACGAAAACGACCCGAGCCTGCCGCTGACTCAGTTGCGCCAGGTCGCGAACCAGCTCTTTCAGATTTCCATGATACTTGCGGACCTGCCGGGTTGGGCACTCGACACAGAGTGGTGGGCTAGCAAAGTCGAAACTGGAGCTGGTTGAGATCACTGGGTCGAACCCGGCGGGGTTTTGGCTTTCGATATCTTGAGCGAAGGGGCCCTCGAGGTTCTGTGTCGTTCGCCCCAGCAGTCCGGCCGGCAAGGGAGAAGTTCCCAACTGGTCCAAAAACAAAGTCTTGCGCTGTCGCAAGGCTCCCCCCAGCTCAGCCGCATCGAGAAACAAAGTGGACGGCGGGTTCGCGGGCACACCCATCAGACGCTGGTCGTTGAAATCTCTTTCATTCTTTGCGCTCCAGGATACGAACCATCGGTTCAAGTCCTGAGGTTCGTCAAAGGCCAGGAAAAAGTCTGGTGTAAAGTGGAGCAGAGTCTTCTCTAAAGGCGCCACCGAGGGCAGCAAGTACTCACAGCCGGGAAATGCCTCTCCGTTTCGGGCGCGCACGCCCTGGCTGGCCAGGAACTCGCCGTACCCTTCCTGCGGAAAGGTCAGTTCGGCCAGTTCGCTCCACTGCCGAAGCTGTTCGGGGTCAATGGGCAATTCGCGCATGGGCGGCAGGTTCAGCTTCTGAACGGGTCCCACCGACCGCTGCGACTTGACGGAAAATTCCCGCAGAGATTCAATCTCGTCGCCAAAGAACTCGATGCGTAGCGGGTTCTCGGAGTTTGGAGGAAAAACATCCAGAATGCCGCCCCGCATTGAGAAGGCCCCGACACTCGAAACCGGCTCCTGCCGCAGGTATCCGGACCTCAACAGAAACTGGGCCAGTTCCTCTGGAGGCATTTCGGCGCCGACCGCGAGATGGGGCGCCGCGGCGAAAGTGGTTTGGGTTTCAGCCATTCGGGTCAGCAGAGCTGCGGGCGGAGCGAGCAGGATATCCAGCCGGTTCTTAAATAGCCGCCAAAGCGTCAGAGCGCGTTCCTCTAGAACTTCTGCGTGGGGGGAGAACCCGCTGTAAGCACCTGGTTCAAGCGTAGGAAAGACAGCCACGGAGTCATCATCCTTCCCCGAAAGCGTCCGATGAAAAAAGCAGGTGGCTTGTCGAAACTCTTCGAGGCGCGGATTGTCCAAGCCGACGTACAGGATAGGCTGGTTCAGCAGGTGGTGCAGAACGGCAAGATAAGCAGGCTTGGCAGAAGGCGTCAGCCCCGTCAGGACGAAGTGCCGCTGACCAAACTGAAGCTGCTGGGGAATCTGCCGCAACCGGGGATCGTCAAGCAGTTGCGCCAGAAGGTGTTGGGTGAGCATTCTTCAGTTGCGAAGTGCAGCCATCGCGGTTACGCGGCGAGTGTTATGAAGCGGCCGCCTCCTCGCAGGGGCGGTGCATGGCAGATCAGGGTCGATACCGACTCAGGATTCTCTCAACAATGCCGGACGTAGACTGTCCGTTCTCGTAGGGGAGCGATGTGACCGTTCCGCCGGCGGCCTCAACTTCCTCGCGACCGACGATTTCAGTCAGCCCCCAGTCGCCACCTTTGACGAGAACGTGCGGCAAAACGGATTGAATGAGGGCCCGTGGCGTGGGTTCATCAAACACAGTCACGTAACTGACGCTTTCCAGTCCAGACAAAAGCAGGCAGCGTTCCGCTTCGTTCAAAATAGGCCGCTGGGGTCCCTTCAGCTCTCGAACGGATCGGTCGCTGTTCACTCCGACCACCAGGGCGTCTCCCAAGCGGCGGGCTTCCTGCAAATAGCGGATGTGTCCGGGATGCAAAATATCGAAGCATCCATTAGTGAAAACAATCTTTTGCCCTGCCTGTTTCAATTCTTGAACCCTTGAGATCAAGGCGTCTCTTTCGAGGATCTTTTTCAAGTTACCCTCTTCGGTCACCGCTTGCGGGGAGCGTCGCCGCCCGTTGTGCTAGGCTTGGCGGAGCGAATTATAGCATGCGGGTTAGAACAGTGAGTGCAGGACAGCGTCCGCGAAGGACACGCCGGCGTTTGACAAGAGGAACTTGAAGCTGTGAAACAGCCTCGCTGATCTCTGTCGCGGGAGGGCGAGGCTCCCGCCGAGCCTTTCTGGATCAGGAGCTTGCGGCTGCGCAGCTCGGCAGGAGCCTCGCCCTCCCGAATTATTTCACCAGCTTCCTTGTCTGAGTAGGATTCCATGTCTCGAGGGAACCTCATCTTTCTAGCGGCCTGCGGAGCAGCCTGGTTGCTTCTCTATCAGCTGATCGCTGTGCAGAATCGAGCCTTGGTGGTCGAAGACCGCCCCCAATTTGGGCAGGCCCCGCTCCTTGAGATTCGTCCGGCTGGTCGAGGGGCGCAAACTCTGCCGGTCAAGATACTGCTTATTCACGGGCTGTCTGCCAGCAAGTCGGCCATGAGGCAAATGGCCGCAGAACTCGCACGCTGGGGCAGTGCCTGCTATCTAATCGATCTTCCCGGGCATGGGGATTCTCCGGAGCGTTTCAGTTTCGAGGCAACCGTCAAAGCCACCGACGAAGCCGTGCGGGAACTAGTTTCCAATTCGAATAATGCAAATTCTCCTTCGCCTCCCCTGGTCGTTGTAGGTCACTCCTTCGGAGCGCGGGCAGCCCTCGGCGCCGCCCAACGCCATCCACGAATTGCTGCGGTGATCGCCCTATCACCCGCCGCAGAGTCTTTTGCGCCAAAAGCAAGGGTGCCGCTACTGACTGTCATTGGAGAGTTCGATTTTCCTTTCGTTCGCCGCGGCGCTGCGTTTCTGTATCAGCAGGTCACGGGTGCCCGGCTGCCCCAGCTTGACGAACCGGGCCAGTGGCAGGACTCCACAGGCTCGAGCCGGCTTGTCGTCTTGCCCTGGACCGATCACTCCCAAACACTCTTCAAGGCCAGCTCCTTGCGTGAGATCAAGATGTGGCTCACCAGAGTGAGCCCGGCAATCGCGGAGGTTCCTTTCTCTCCGCGGGCTTTCTGGGTACGAACCCAACTCAGGGCGGTGTTCTGCATCCTTTCGCTTCTGATTTGGTTTCCGGTGGTCACTTTGTTGGCTGACCTGGTAATGCCCGGAAGGAGGGAACCAGGCAGCAACCGCTTCATCAGTGCGTCCGAAAAGCGATTCACACTAGTTTGGGTGTACGCCTTCGCCGCTTCGCTGGCAGCCCTGTTCTTGTTGTGGATGAATCCGTGGGGGCGTCTTGGGTTGATGGGAGGAGACTACCTGACCGGACTTCTCTGTGTCACGGGAGTTGTGGGACTCGCAGCGCTGCGGCCTGAATGGAAGACCGCTGACGAGAAGTGGCAGGCACTCCTGTGCAGTCTCCTGGCCTGGCTCATTCTGGTCGTGGGTTGCTCGCCTTGGATCACAGCGGAGTTTGTTCATCTGGATCTGAACTCCGTTCGGTTCTGGCGTTTCCCCTGGATTTCGCTGAGTGTGCTGCCATTCTTTGTTCTCGACGAACAGGTATGCCGCCGCAGGCTTCAAGGCCTCAGCACGGCCCGAATTGTTATGTTTCATCTCTCCACCCGCTTCATCCTGGGGATCGCTTTGTTGCTGGGGTTTTTCGTTTTGCGGAATGGGCAGTTTTTGGTAGTTTTGATCCTCCCCGGCCTGCTACTAACCAGTCTTCTTTGCTGGTGCCTGGCGGCCTGGATCCATCGAAAAACTGGTAGCGTTGCCGCTTCGGGGCTTTTCGGGGCTCTGGCAACGGGTTGGTTCTTCAGTGTCTTCTTCGCTCAACTTTAGCCCATGAACATCGGCATCATCGGCGCTGGCCCGGCAGGGTCGCTCTGTGCTTCGCGCTTGTCCCGGAACGGCGCGAAGGTGTTGCTTTTCGATCCTCGTGGCGCCTGGGAGAAACCCTGCGGGGGCGGCGTTACCGCAAAGGCGTTTGCGCACTATCCCTTTTTGAGCGGCTGCGTGGATACTCACCGAAGCATTGGCCGTCTGGCCGTGATTTCACCCCGAGGCACCCGGATGCAGGTGGTGCTTGCAGAGCCCATTTGCATTTATTCCAGAACCGTCCTGAACCAGCTGCTTCTGGACCGAGCCGTGGCTGACGGTGTTCGTTTCCTGCAGGAACGCGTTCTCGACGTGCGACGTCTGGAAACACGTTGGGAGCTGCTGACCGACCGTGGCCTGCATGTTGTGGACTTCCTGGTTGGCGCTGACGGTGTGAACAGCTTCGTTCGGAAGAGGCTGGGCGAACGATTTGCCTCCGAGGATCTGATGATGACTTTCGGTTATCGGATCCCGAAAGAGATCGACGACGGTATCGTCATCAAGTTTTTCCCGAAGTTTCGTGGTTATTACTGGGTGTTCCCACGGCCGAACCACGCTTCATTCGGCATTTGCGGACGCGTGAGCCAGCACAACACACAGACTCTGAAGCAGCTCCTCCACGCCTTTTTGAAGGAGACGGGTCAAATGGCGGATGCAACCGAAACAGCCGCCTGGTCTGTATACAGCGCCCTGATTCCGTCCCTCAGGCCACAATCGCTCCAAACCAACCGCATTACCGGTGAAGGCTGGGCGCTGGTGGGTGACGCGGCGGGGTTTGCCGATCCCATCACCTGCGAAGGAATCTATTACGCGCTCCGCTCCGGGGATTTGCTGGCGGAGGCGCTCCTTGAAGGCCGGGCCGCGTCGTATCCCGACCGCTGCCAGACCGATTTTGTAGCGGACTTCATTCACGCGGCCGAGCTCTTCGAAAAGTTCTATGCCGGCGACTTCCTGGGCGCCGACTTCATTACCCGCATGGTGCAGGCGTCCTCGCGGAGCGGGGCGTTGCGATCGATCATGAACGCCTTCGTAGCCGGCAAGCAGGATTACCGGTCTCTGCGTGCCACGCTCATCCGGAAGAGCCCACAGATCGCGCTGCAAGTCATCGGTTCCGCTTTCCGATCCGCAAGCTAACTGAGATCAATCGAATCCGTTTTCTCGGGAGCGGCCCTTGAGACCCATCTGTCGGAGCACGATCTGTTCAAACAGCCACTCCGGCAAGAAGCGCTTCATCGCCAGGAACAGCTTGGCATGCAGTGGGCCAGCGTAGCGGAAGCGCGGCGGCTCGTCCGTCAGAGCCCGTAATACGAGTCGTGCAATATCATCCGGCTGTCCGGCAATTCGCCGGGCTTTCTCGCTCATTCCTCTAAACCCACCCACGTAGGGTGCGTAGGGACCCGCCTGCTCGATGACTGGCTTCGAGGCCTTGTTGGCAACTTCGAGAAATTCAGTGAGGGTAAAGCCCGGCTGAATGAGTGACACCCGGATGCCGAACGGCGACATCTCGCCGCGTAACCCGTCAGTGACGGCTTCCAGCGCATGCTTGGTGGCGTCGTAAACCGACGAGAACGGCCGGGCAATGCGTCCCGCCACTGATCCCACATTGACGATTCGGCCCTTGCCTTGTTTGCGCATGATTGGAATCACAAGCTGAGTCAGGGCAATGAGAGAGAACAGATTGGTCTCGAAGTTCTGCCGGATGCTTTCCACGGAAACCAGCTCGATGGGTCCACGTTGACCAAACCCGGCGTTGTTGACGAGCCCGTCGACGCGGTCGAAAGCTCGCAGCGTTTCGCTAACCAGGCGTTCGCGATCGTCCTTCGCCGTGATGTCTGCAACCACGGTTAGGATTCTTGAAGAGACTGACGCAGAGGGCGCCCTCTGCGGTGCATGCTCCAAATCCGCTTTCAGCGACTGCAGCCGTTCGGCGCGTCGCGCTGCCAGTACCACCCGAAATCCAGCGCCAAACAGACGGCGGGAGGCAGCCTCCCCGATGCCGGACGATGCCCCCGTAATGATCACCACCGGACTTTGCCGTGTTTCCATGGGTTTCCTCTTGACGAGCCAGTCCACCCAGAAGCGGCGGAATCCGAGCAGCCGTGTTTGATCCGGGCAGCTCGCTAGAGTTTCGTAGGATGACTGGCTAGCCGCTGCAGCTAGAGGTAGCGAGCGACCTCATACCACCCAGATGAAAGAACGTGGGTGGGTTGATCCCATTTTGTTTGAACCGCCAAGACGCCAAGAACGCCAAGATGAGATCCTGGGGGGCAGCCCCAGGAGTACGTCCGAATCCGGCTGATGGTCGGCTTGATAGACGTTGCCTCTGATCTTTGCATCCTTGGCGTTCTTGGCAGCTCAAACTTGACCGTTTTGTGAACTTCATCGCCACCAAGTGAACCTAGAGTTTGGAATGACCAGATGCCATCATGACTCAAGATCGGCGGAAAAATCTATCGGGTCGCGTTCTGCCTTCGAGTGACAGCAGAGGTCGCTCCGCGTCGCAGACAGAAGATCGAATTGAAGTCGTAGTGGTCGACGAAAGGTCAATTTGGCCGGTGGACAGTTGCCGTTTAGATCGCAAATTCTTTGGCGAGAAGGTAGCGTCCCCGTTTGAGTTCGTAACGGGCCCTTCCGAGATTCGCGTCTTTTCGAAGGAGAGTGAACAAGAAGTATTCTGGAGTGATCATGCGAATGGCGACAATGCGCTGATCCGTTGAGACCACGAACTCTTCCAAGGTACCGAGACCGGCATCCTGCGTCGTCGATGACAGAGCTCTTAGGCTTGAGGTGTACTCGGCGGCCAGGGATTCGATGTTGACGCTGGAGTCTGTGAGTCGCTTCTCGATCGAGATGCCATCCATACCCATGACGGCCGCACCTAAGGTCCCCTCGATCTTCTGAATCAAGCCATCGAGAAACTCTGAGAACATGGGATCACATATTCCAATGAAGCAAAGACCCGAGCGCCAAGCCGTTCTGAAGCATTCGGAATGCTTCAGAAACAGCTGGCTGGCTCAAACTCGATAGCTCCGGACCCTCCCAGCCAAACAAGTGCTTGCCGCACCCTCTGGGTGGTGGGTTTAGAGAATCTTGGGCGAGAGGAAAAAGATGAGTTCTTGCGTTTGCTTATTCACCGAACGGTTCTTGAACAGGTTGCCGATCAAGGGGATGCTGCCGAAGCCGGGAACCTGGCGAACGTTGACTTGCTCGTTGTCAATCAAAACTCCACCCACAACGACCGTGCCTCCGTTCTGAACGAGCACCGTTGTCTTGGTCTGCTGCGTGTTGACCGTGGGAACCCCTCCGACCTGACGTGAGAAGTCGGGCGTCGAATTCTCGACGTCCACTTTGAGCACAATCGTGCCTTCGTCCGTAATCTGCGGCGTCACGGTCAATTTCAAAGAGAAATCGAAAAACTGAACCGAGACCGTGTTGTTGATGGTTGTCTGAACCGGGATCTTGACGCCCTGCTGGACAAAACCTTCGATGTTGTCCTGGGTGATGATCTTCGGTTTGGAGATCAGCTTGGCCGAACCACGGCGTTCAGCTGCAGTGATGATCGCATCGATGAGAACACTGTTTGCAATGCCGCTCAGGAAAGCAATACCGCTAGTCGGCGCGTTGGCGCCCAGATTCACATTCAAAGGCACCGCACCGTCCGCGCCGCCCGACTGACCAGGATCGATCGACGCTCTTGGTGGGACGCCTCTTGAGAAGACATTGCCGGGCACTGCACCGTACAGCCGGTTGTTCTCAGTCTGATTGCCGAATATCGTTCCGATTTGGACACCCACATCACGCAGGAAGTCACGAGTCGCGGCAATCACACGGGCCTCGATCTCCACTTGCTTGATCTTCTTGTCAAGCTGTTTGATCAATGCGTCAATCGCCACGAACTTGCCAGGGATCTCGGAAATAATCATCGAATTCGTTCGTACGTCCACGATGATATCGCCGCGAGGCGACAATACCTTCTTCAGCACGAGGCTCAAGTCCGCCGCCTTGGCATAGCTCAGAACTCGCGTCTCAGTTTGGAGTTCAGCGGACAGGACACGCGCATCCGACAAGCGCTTGCGTTGGGCTTCTTCGGATTCCAGTGTGGCGTTACTGGCAATTCGCAACACGTTGCCGTCGAGCTGCTTGCCTAGGGAGTTGTTCTTCAGAACCACGTCCAGGGCCTGATCCCAGGGAACGTCGGTGAGGAAGATTGTCAGCGCTCCTTTGATATCCGGATCGAGTACGATGTTCAGTCCGCTAATCTCGCCGATCAGCCGGAAGAAGTCTTTCAAGTCCGCGTCTTTCAGTTCCAACGAGATCAGCTCACCGCTGTACTTGGTCGCCTGCGCTGCAGGCACGGCGGTAATCACCTGGCTCGTGGAGGCTTGAATGGGCAAAGTTACGACCGGTGCCGTGGGCACAGGCTGAGCGGGAGCCGCCGCGACAGGTCTTGCTGTGATTCCGGGCTGTGGATTTTGTGGAACAAGCGCCGCCACCTGCAATGGCGCAGGAGACTCCGTCAAGCGCGCCGCTTTCACGGGCGGCGCTGCCGCGACCATAGGCTTCTCCTCAGCAACCGGAGTTAATGTCTCCACTATTTCCGCCGGTGGCTCCGGAATCGTAAACAGAACCGGTGGGGGTGTCTTTTGGGCTGTCTGGATCGCAGCCGGCCGCCGCGCTTCCATTTCCAGAGGGGGCAGCGGCTCAATCCACTGCGGAAGAGAATTCCGGACCAAACGGGTATCCGCTTGAGCGTCTTTGGGCTCGAGCCGGGCAGTAGTCATATTGCCTTCCGGCAAGAAGAACCGCGGCGCCGCGACAGGCTGAGGCATGGCCAGATCCCGCAACTCCGCCATCAGCAGGGAATCCGGCCGGTTGGCCCCAGAAAGGCTGGCCATGGCAATGTGTTGAGAAGCTACCGGGACCACGACTGGCGCCGGTGCGAGGCTCTTAACCGAATTCGAAAGATCCGGCTTCTTCGGTACCTTGGCAACTTCAGATCCCTTCTGGAAACGGATCAGCACGCCGCCTTCCCCAAGTTCGACAGTGTACGCCGTCTTGCGCGAAAGATCGAACACACAGCGAACCAGTTTCCCTTGCTCCGTATCGCCGTATCCGAAGCGAATCTTCCGAATCAAATTCGAATCGATCTTCACAGCTTGCTTCGACACCCTGTAAACAGAACCACTGACGTCAATGACCAACCGGTTCGGTGACTGCAACTCGAAGTGTTTCACCGACACCTTGCTGGCGGTCGGCAGAAGCAACTCAATCTGTTGGCTGTCTTCGTTCAGTTGCAACTCGCCTGGCACGGCTGGCTGGGCTTTCGTCACTGGCTCGGTGGATACGCTGGCCACAGACTTTTCCGGTTTGGCTGCGCTTTCAGAAACCGAGGGATTCAAGGCACGAAATGTCAGGAACAGCTTGTTGCCTTCCGGCCTCAACGAGTATTGGATAGCTCGGGCCAGATTGAACTCGATGCGCACCATGGGTCGCGGTCCGTCGCCAATCTGCGAGACGCTGGCGAACTCAACTTGGTTCGTCTTGAGATCGACGAAGTTCTTTTCCAAACTCGACTGCGCACCTGTGATGTCCAGAATGAAGAGCCTGGGGTTCGGGTAGTAGGAGGTGTAGTCAAAGGTCCGGCTGGCCCGAACAGCGACATTGGTTTGATCGCTGCTGCTGCTGCTGAATGAAAGGTCCTGAAGCAGCACAGGCGCGTCCGAAGAACGGGGTGTTTGAGCCGGAACAACCGGGCTCGCGAATCCCCAAGTTATAAGGGCCATCACCACGACCCTGCAGAAACATCTACTTCGCATCATTGCCTTCTCCTCGAGTCGGGTAAAGCTTCTTCACCACTCTTTGGGATAGTCTTCTGCCCTTGCCATCGGTCAACGTCTGGCTGAAGATGACCGCGTCGCTCTTGATCTCGATCACTTTCCCGTCGTACAACTCGTCGTTTGGCTGAAGAAAATAGGTCTTGCCACGATACCCGGTTGCCATGGCCATATACTGCTCCTTCGATTTGACGATACCGGCCAGATTGATCTCAGACACCAACTGGCCTTTTAACCCGGGCGGTCGCACTGCAGGTGCTGCGGAGACCTGAATCGCTTCGTTGACATCCAAGCCGCGAAATGGATCCCGGCGCCCTTTCGCCTCATACTTGTAGGTTGGCACCAGGACAGCCTGGCTTGGCGGAACAGATGTTGAGGGCGCAGCTTGTGCCGGCACAGTTTGTGCCTTGTCACCCTGATTCGATTTAGCAGGCTGTTGAGCCAGCGCCTCAGCGAACCCAAAACAAATCACCAAAATGTAAGTTGCAGGGACCGTCTGTTTCATTTCTTTTTGGCCGTGAGAGCCTTCTGTATTTCTGCGTTGTCTTTTTCTTCGTTGTAAACAAATGTGGTGGCGACACAGGTCGTGGAGATCGTACGGCCCACCCGCTTGCTCTCGACAATCTTCAAGTCAGAAACATTCACGATTCGCGAAAACTTGCTGAGCTTGTCAAAAAACGCCCCGAGTGCGTGGTACGAGCCGTCCACTTCCAGATTGATGGGCCACTCCGAAAAGAAGTCCTTCTGACTGACCGGCATCGGTTGAAACCTTCGAATTTGAAGGTTTGAAGCCACCGCGCTCTCCTGCACCTGGCGCAGCAACTGATCGGTCTGCTTGGCTTCCGGGAGGATGATTTTCAGCGTGGCAAGCTTATTCAGAAGATGCTTGTTCTGCGTCAGGAACTCCTGATGCTTTTGCTCAACCGCCTGGCCGCGCTGGATTTCCACCTTCAATCCGTCCAGTTGACTCTGCTTCACAGCGATTTGCTCGCTCAATCCGGAAATGAAAAAGTACCAGCCCAGTGCTGCGATAATGACTCCAAAGACAGAGAAAATACCCAACTGTCCGTACCAGGGAATGTTGTTCAGACTCTTCAGATTCAGATCAATTGCCATAAGGGGTTGAACCGTATTCGTTCTCAGGAAGCTGCGTCGCCTTGAGCAACAATGTTGCCTTCAAAAGTAATCGAGAACGAGTACTTGCTGTCCAGCTCTTGAAGGTTCACCAGGTTAACGTTCTTGAAATTGCCCACGCGCGTCAGATGGGTGATGAAGTCGGCCACGGCATCCGGCGATCCCATGGCCGTGCCATTGACCGTGATGAGATTGCCCTTCTGCGCAAGGTCTTTCAGCCAAACGCCCTCGGAACGCTGAATGCAGTCGCTGAGCTGATCCAGTACTTGCACTGGGCCGGACTGATTTTTCTTCAGCGATTCAATCACGTTGATGCGCGTTTCCAGCAGCTTGCGCCGTTTCTCAAAGACTTCGTTCTCCTTCAACATCCCTTCCTGCCGGGCTTTCTCTTTCTTCGCCAGCATGAATTGCCGGCTCAACTCCTCGTCCTGCTGGACCAGGATCCTCTCCCAGAAATAAATGATCCCGACCGACATCAAGACCACGGCAATCGCCATCACCGCCATGAGCGTCTGATTCGAGGCCGTGCTGATTTTCCTGGTCTTGGCGGCCTTTAGTTTGGTTCTACCCAAAAGGTTGATCTTAATCATCTAGTTGTCGAAACTCCTCAATGCCAGCCCAACGGCGACGGCCATGCTAGGAGAGATGTCATCCAGATGCCCCAAATCGATGCCTTTCGCCACGGCAATGTTCTTGAAGGGATCCAACATCTCGACCGGCAATCCGAGCCGGCCTTGCAGCAGATCCAGAAATCCCTCAATTTTGGCGCAACCGCCACTGACGTAGATACGCTGCAACTGTTCACCGACGGTAGTTGCGCGGAAGAAATCGAATGTCTTCTGAATCTCCAGCATGAGCACTTCTGAAATTGATTGAACTAACAAGGTAACATTCTCGCTCTGCACACCCTCAATGGACTTCCCTTGCTTGACTTGTTCCGCCTCTTCAAAACTGAGGTTCATATCCTTTTGCAGGGCATCCGTAAATTGGTTGCCGCCCACCGAAACGTCACGCGTGAACAACGGCATGCCTCCTCGAGTCACCACGATGTTCATGATGCTCGCTCCAATGTTGAGCAGCGCAATAGTGGCACTGGGCGCCGGACTGTAGTTGGTCTCAAAGGCGTTCTGAATGGCGAAAGCATCAATGTCGACCACAACCGGTATTTTGCCCGCCTGCGTGATGACGTTTGTGTGGTTGAGAATCTTGTCCTTCTTCACAGCGACCAGCAGAACGTCGGTGGACGCTGCTGATTCAGTGTTTAGGATCTGATAATCAAGGTTTACGTCTGAGATATCGAACGGAATGTGCTGCTCCGCTTCCCACTGAATCGACTCTTCCAGCTCCTCTTCACTCATTACGGGCAGAGGAATGTTTTTGACGATTACGGAATGGCCCGAAACCGAAGTCGCGACAGTCTTGGTTTTGATCTTTTGGGCGGTGAATACCTTTCCAATAGAATCGGAGACGGACAGCGCGTCCATGATGGCGCCATCCACAACCGTATCTGAAGCTAGCGGTTCCAGCCCGGCGTGAATCAGCTCAAAGCCTTTCTTGACGCGGCGAAGTTCCACAGCTTTGACGGAGCTCGATCCGATATCCAAACCTACCAGAGGCTTCTGCCTTGAAAATATTTGCACTGTCAGTGTCCCTTAACCTTAAATTCAACAACTTTCTATCGTGCTGCCAAGCGCCAAACTTTATCTTTTTTGGGTTGCACCCTTTCGGCTCTTGAACTCCATCCACTCGTCCAGCACTGTCTTCTTGAAGCGCCAGCGATTGCCTAACTTGAAGGCGGGAATTCGCTCCATGGAGACATATTTGTAGAGGGTGTCGGGCGAGATGCCAAGGTATTGGGATGCCTCTCTGATATTCATGACTTCTTTATGTTGGGCCATTACTCCATCCCCAAACTTAGGTTTTGTCCCATTATCGGCAAAGTATCTCCGGACATTAGTGCAGGCTATATGGCTTGTCAAGCCTGTTATTGCGAGAATTAACCTTGTCTTTTGGAAACTTCCCCAGCGGTTATCGCGATGCGAGAACCCGCTAGTCCCATCCTGTTTGGTCCGACGAAGAGTAGAGCCACTACATATAGCAATCCAACCCTAACGGAACCGGGCAAGCTGTTCCCCCGCGGAGAAAATGATGCCCGTCGGTGTGCGAATCTTCGTTGTAACTGTAAAACGCAGCGATATTTGCAGATTTTCGTTACGATAACTGCAGAACCGCGACGCTAAGTGACAATGAATTGCACTCGCTCATGTGCAGTTTCTCCAGACACAACAATGCCTCGCCGTCCCTAAAAACATGGCTGCGAGTGTCTTCTGTGCAGCCTTGGCACAGTTTTAGAGCATCAGCGTCGAAGATTCAAAAGGCGTTTGAAAGAGCGTTAAAGCCCCGCTTTAGCGGGCTGTAAAAGACAGTTGCTCCTCCCCTTTGATCCTGAAAATCTGTCTCAGGTCCTAGCTAGTTTCTGTCGCGAAACTCGAAAGCCCTTCCTGTGAGGGCTTCTTAACGTTTTTGGGGCCCATGAAATGAAGTCCTTCTAGCG
>Ga0163150_10003182_pt1 | contig 23552 bp, 16 predicted proteins | sample OliLakLV19P2IB_FD_148628 | JGI IMG/M metagenome (GOLD analysis project Ga0163150, IMG submission 148628) | Freshwater microbial mat bacterial communities from Lake Vanda, McMurdo Dry Valleys, Antarctica - Oligotrophic Lake LV.19.P2.IB | ecosystem: Environmental > Aquatic > Freshwater > Lake >...
TTCTTATCCGGGCGCGTCTCGTCCGAGCCACCTTTTTCTCTAGCTCGTATGCCTTCACTTCGCTCCACCACGCAGCTACCGCGCCGCACTCCGCTGTCGCTGAGCTTGAGGTCGTTAGGCCGCTACCGCTATGTCCGAACAAACACCACCGGCTAATCGAGAACAGTTTCTCATGCGTGAACTGAAGTCGGCGATGGAAGCCTTCGATACAAGCGCCACGAGGAACCGCGTATGGGCACGTCGATACGTGGTGGGGGGAACCATATGCAGCGCCGTTACGACTATTCTGCTCGGACTACAAGGAGTGCCAGATTCATCCGCGTCCTTAGTAAAGAACGCCGCTCTAATCGTCAGCTCGAGTGTAACGGTTCTCAGTGCGTTCAACGTCTTCTACAACCATCGGCAACTTTGGGTGCGCTACACCACGACATGGGCGAGACTCAAAATTATTCAGAAGGACCTAACCTTTCTCCTTGCCAGCACCCCAACAGACAAAGATGAGCAGATTGATGAACTCTACAAACGATTCAAGACTGCACTCGAAGAGACAGACGCTTCGTGGGTCGAACTCAGAAAAGACAACTCAACCGCGGCCTAACCATGCGCTGCAGCGAACTGCTCCGGGCGTCACGGCTCCTGCTCCCCGCAGACCCGCCGCGCAGGAGCCGCGCCGCCCTCCGCAGTCGCGGAGCTTACCTCTGAGGTGATCCGTCAACGATAATTTGTTGAGTCGCGGAAAGGGTTATTCACCGAGATAGGCACAGATGGGACTGCCCCGTAGGATGAGCGCCTGGGTGTACTGGGACTCATCGTAGGGAGTGTGGTTGTGCCAGGCGCGCATGAGGATGCGGATCCATTTGAAGGCGAGCATGCGCATGATGGTGTGGAAGGCCGGCCGCGCGGATTGAAGAGCCTGCAACGAGGGCCAGCGCAGGAGGAACTCGCAGTCCATGGGCCGCCACCGATCGACGCTGAGCAGTGCAATGGCTTGGGGATAGTAGAGTTTCAGAAGAGCCAGGGTGCGGTTGAGCAGGCCGGTGCGTTCATCGACCAAGCTACGCCGGTGCTCGACCAGGGCCTGAAGCCGCCGCATGGCCGGAGAGGCGGCCACGCGTGCGCGTAACTCGGCATGATGGAGGTGGACGTACTCCGCGATCCGGGCGGCGTCGGAGGCGTCACTGTGGGCGTTGCTGACCGCGAAGCTGCGGCAGTAGCTGCGGACGGCGGCGGGGTTGAGGGGGAAGACGACGACGTCGGAGAACTGGCTGAAGAAGAGCACGAGATTGGGGGCGGGTTGCTCGAAAGCGACGGCGATGGGGCCGGCTGCAGCGCAGGCGCGCAACGCCTCAAACCAGGGATGAAGGGCGGCTGGGTCGGTGGAGACCTGGCCCGAGTGGGCTGGGGAGTGGTCGGGTCCTCGGAGGCAAAAATCGAGGTGGGTGTCGGATCGGTCGATGCCGATAAAGATGCCGATAAAGAGTGCAAACGGTGGGTTCATGGGGTAGGAGTTTGGTTGTGTTGTTGACGGCGCAAACCCAACCGGGCGACGGCAATATCGGGCGGTGTGGACCAGCCTCTGAGGAGTCGTTTTCGGTTGGGCCGCACCTGGCAGGGGAAGCCGGTAAGCTCAAAGTCCTCGAACGGACAGGTCGTTACAGTCTTTCCCGTGCCAGGGCGCCAAAACAGAAATCTACACCCCCGCCGGGACGGGGGAAAGCGGGAGGAGAGGCGGAAGTTGTTCACCGGCCTCAGAACCAAAATTGTGAATAACTTTGCCAGTGTCACAGACTTCCGATCTTGTCGTTAGCCTTTGCTAGGCGCTTCTTGCCTTCCGAACCGCCCGGCGGTATTTTCTGCCCATGACCGACAAGCAAGCTGTGATCGACGCGCTCAACAGGCTCCCAGAAGTTGCCCTCTCTTGAGGAGATTACAGAGGAGCTTCACATCATGGCGTCCATTCCCCGCGGACGTGCGGACATCGCTGCCGGGCGCTCCAAGCCCCATTCGGAGGTCGAGCAATTCGTTGACTCATGGGCAACGGCATGGACTTCAAGGTAATCTGCGTGGCGACTCAGATACGTCGTGGAAAATCCAGGTCGTTAGGCCTCCTCACACACTCCCTATGGACGTAAACGCATACATCAGTTATCTCGTTATCTCGATTTCCATCGCGATTGCCGTAGCGACGTTTCTCTACAAGAGCGGTCATCCCTTCCTTCTCCTGGCTTTTCACGGCGACTCTAATCTGGCTGTTTCGGTCAATCGGCTCTTGGTTGTCGGATTCTATCTCATCAATATTGGATTTATTTGTTTATTCTCTGTTGCGGGAGGGCAAGTGCATGACGCAATTGGATTTCTAAAATATGTCTGCTCCAAGGTCGGCGTGGTGCTTTTTGTTCTCGGCGGCATGCATTTTTTCAACCTTTTCATTTTACTCACCGTCAGCCGCAAGGCTCGCCTCAACAATTCGCCAGCCCCTCCTCCGATTTCGCCGAATGCCTAACCCGCTGCAGCGAACCGCTCCGGGCGTCACGGCTCCTGCTCCCCGCAGACCCCCGCGCACGAGCCGCGTCGCGCTCCGCGGTCGCCGCGTCGTCAGTCCTCATCAGAGAACTCGCTGAACAACATACTACACTACATGAATCTCAAACGAATTGTCATTGTCTTCGCCCTTTCGAGCCTCTGCTTCGTCTCTTGCACGAAGACTGACTCTCACGCTCCTCCGCTCTTTTTGACTCAGAACATTGGAGAATCCTGTATGGTGTATTGGCGCCCCGCGCCGCTTGGACAGCACAATAACGTTCCTCCGGAACCAAAAGGCAGGATCGTCGCCGTCGAACGGGATGGTATCGTCATTGATGAGTCCAGCGATGGATCACAACCGGCTTCCCGATACTGGATTCCCTACGAACTTATTCAAACCGTTCAGATCAACAGCCGTGGACAGGCAATCAAGAAATGAGGCCTGCGCTGCAGCCATTGGGGTTGGGATGTTGCTCCTACAGGGCAGGAACCTTTCTTCAACCATAACCCAGGGTAGCTTCCCAACCCTGGGCTGTAGGATGTAGCCCCCTTGGGGCCTAACTTAGCGCCAATCGGGGCAGTCCTGAATGGCACTAACTTAAGCACTGTAGCGTTGGCCGTGTCGGCCGATGGCGGGCGGTTCCCAGGTTGGCGGACACGGCCAACACTACAAGCTACAAGCTGCATCCGACACTCGCCTTAAGTTAACGCCATTCATGTCAGCCCTTCCGTTGTAGCGGCGGCTCTCCCGAAGGGGTACCGCCGGGGGCGGGTCCGCACACCGCCTGCCCGGTGGCACGTCCCTGGCTTCGCGAAGCTCCGCCAGGGACAGAGCCACCGCTACAACAGAACGGCTGCGAGGCGCGGGTCCGACCCACAAGGCCCCGCCACCGCGAGGCGAATCGGGCGCCGAAGCCGGCGGGTCGAATGTCAGTCCCGGATGGCCCCAACTTAAGCACTTTAGCGTCGGCCGTGTCGGCCGATGGCGGGCGGCTCCCAGATTGGCCGACACGGCCAACACTACGGGCTGCATCCGAAACGGGGCTTAACTTATCGCCATTCGCGGCAGTCTTCGCAGCTTTGCAGAATGGCGTGGCCTGCGCGGCTGCATTGACCGATTCTCCTCTGCCTATCCCGGGGTTGGTCAGGCGAGCGTGAGTTCGATCTCCCGCTGTCTCGCCTGGATCTCGAAGAGGATAGGCAGCCGGGTTAGTTCTTCGAGCACCGACCGGTTGGTGTGGCTGGCCACGTCGTCGGTCGAGTCCGGCAGGTTGTTGAGGATCAGACCCGCGCACGTGAGGCCGCGCGCCCGGATGTTTTCTACAGTCAGCAGGGTATGGTTGATGGCGCCGAGGCGATTGGCCACGACCACGGCCACGGGCAGGCTGAATTCCGCGGCGAGATCGGCAATGGAGCACTCAGCCGTGAGCGGCACCAGCCATCCGCCGATGCCTTCGACGACGACGCTGTCGCATTGCGCGCGGAGCGCCCGGTACCGGTCGCGGATGAGATCCAGGTCGAGGGTGCGGTTCTCGACGACGCAGGCGGTGTACGGCGCGGCCGGGGTGCGGAGCCAGACGGGATTGATGTCGTTGATCGGGATGGCGGGATCGCCCGCAGCCTGCAGGGCGATGGCGTCGTCACGATCCCCGCAGCAGATGGGTTTGAACCCCGCGGCTTTCAGGCCCGCCCGGCGCAGGGCGCGTACGATCAGGCAGGCGGCGTAGGTTTTGCCCACGCCGGTGTCGGTGCCGGTCAGGAACCACATGGGGGGAGGGAAGTTTGAACGCCGGACTTCGAACTTTGAATGTTGAATGACGAAGGGGCTCTCGAGGCCCCGCGGCCGGGAGGTGCCCCTGCCCCGGGGGATGCAAAGTTCGAAGTTCGAAGTTCAGCGTTCAACGTTCCTCAGGCTCCGATGGCGGCCTGGAGGGCTGCGGCGATGCGGTCGGCGTGTTGGTTGATCCGCGCACCGTCGCGGCCTTCGATCAGCAGGCGGACCTTGGGTTCGGTGCCGGAATAGCGGAGGAGCGTGCGACCTTTGCCGTTGAGTTCGCGATCCACTTCCTCGAGCAGGGCCGAAATGCCCGGGATGGATTCGAGCGGGGGTTTCTCGCGCACGCGGAGGTTGCGCTGGGCCTGCGGATATTTGTTGAGGCACTTCCGGAGTTCGGAGAGGGGTTTGCCGGTGGCGGCCATGATGCGGAGGATTTGGAGGGCGCTGACGATTCCGTCCCCGGTGGTGGCGTGATCGCGGAAGATGATGTGTCCGCTCTGTTCGCCGCCGAGGTTGAAATCGTTCCGGAGCATTTCCTCGATGACGTAGCGGTCGCCCACGGCGGTGCGAACCACGCGTCCGCCCGCCTGTTCGAGGCATTCATCGAGCCCGAAGTTGCTCATCACGGTGGCGACGAGGGTCTTGCCGGTGAGCCGGCCTTCGTGGAGCAGATGGAGGGCGGCGATGGCGAGGATTTCGTCGCCGTCGACGACGCTGCCGGTTTCGTCGCACAGGAGGACGCGATCGGCGTCGCCGTCGTGGCTGATGCCGAGTTGGACGCCGGTGGTGTGGACGATTTCCGCAATCCGTCCGGGATGGGTGCTGCCGCAGTTGGTATTGATGTTGGTGCCGTTGGGTTCGTTGTGGAAGACGGCCACATCGGCGCCGAGTTCGCGGAGGATGCAGGGGCTGGATTTGTAGGCGGCGCCGTTGGCGGCATCCAGGGCGATGCGGAATCCCTCGAGTGTGACCTGTTTGGGGAAGGAACTCTTGGCGTATTCGACGTAGCGCCCGAGTGCATCATCGATCCGGAACGCCTTGCCGATGCGGTCGGCGGTGGGCCGGACCGAGTCGATGCCGCTGGAGAACAGGAGGTCCTCGATGCGTTGTTCGACTGCGTCATCGAGCTTGAAGCCGTCGTGTCGGAACAGCTTGATGCCGTTGTCCTCGTAGGGGTTGTGGGAGGCGGAGAGGACGATGCCGGCGTCGGCCCGGAGGGAGCGGGTGATGTAGGCGACGCCGGGGGTGGGCAGCGGACCGATGAGCAGCACATCGACGCCGAGCGAGGTGATGCCCGCGACGAGGGCGCTTTCGAGCATGTAGCCCGAGAGGCGGGTATCCTTGCCGACGACAATCTTCCGACGGGCGCCTCCGGAGTGGGCGGCGCCGTGTAGATCCAGGATGACGTGGGCGGCGGCGCGTCCGAGTTTGAGGGCGGTCTCGGCGGTGACGGGTTCGATGTTGGCGACGCCGCGGACGCCGTCGGTGCCGAACAATTTCTGGCGGTTCATTTGATGCGGCATCGGGGTCAGGGGCGGAAGGAGGGGGCGGGGCCCTCGAACCGGAAGCGCGAGCTCTCGACGTCAGTCGCGATGTTTCGCTGGATCAGGTACCAGACCAGGGTCCCCATGGCGAGGCAGGCCAGCTTGATCTTCCAGTTGTGCAGAATCAGGTTTCTCATATTTCTCGAGCAGCAGCATTTGACCGAGGCGGCGGCGGAAGGATTCGGGGGTGAAGTTGCGTTCGACGCGGCCCTGGAAGCAGATGGAGACGATGCCGGTCTCCTCGGAGACGACGATGGCAATGGCGTCGGATTCCTCGCTGATGCCGAGTGCGGCGCGGTGGCGGAGTCCGAGACTGCGGTCGAGATCCTCGCGCTGGCTGACCGGGAAGATGCAGGCGGCGGCGATGATCCGGTCGTCGCGCAGGATGAGACCGCCGTCGTGCAGGGCGGTTTTTGGGTGGAAGATGGTGAGGACCAGTTCGGGGCTGAGGGCGCAGTCGAGGTTGATGCCACTCTCGGCGAAGTTGCGGATCCCGATGTCGCGTTCGATGGCGATGAGGGCGCCGCACTGGCGATGGGCGAGTTGAAAGACCGCGTCGGCGAGCAGTTCGATCGTCTCCCGTTTCTGGCGGTTGGTGGAGAAGAAATGATGACTGCCGAGTTCGGCGAGGGCGCGCCGCAGCTCGGGCTGGAAGATCACGACGAGGGCGATGGCGAGGAAGACCGAGAACCGTTCCATCAACCAATTGAGGACCTGGAGATGGAGCAGTTGGGAGACCAGGGTGAGAAAGAGCAGCAGCACCGCCAGGCCCGTCAGCACCCGGGCGCCGCGCGTCCCCCGGAAGTAGAGGTAACCGTAGTAAATCGCGATGGCCAGCAGCAGGATCTCGATGGCGGAGGTCCAGTGGGTGCGGGCGAACTCGGAAATGGGAAGCGTCATGAGGCGTTGAGGATCGCCTCGGTCATCCGGAGGGCGTCCCCGGTTTCCATTACATCATGGACGCGCAGGATGCGCGCCCCTTTTTCCCGGGCATGGGAGGCCAGGGCGACCCCGGCCCAGAGGCGGTCGCCCGGGCGGGGGATGCCCAGGACGCGTCCGAGGAAGGATTTCCTCGAAACGCCGACCAGGACCGGGCAACCGAGGGCCGTCAGCCGGGGCAGATCGCGGAGCAGGGCCAGGTTGTGGGCGACGGTCTTGCCAAATCCGATCCCGGGATCGATCACGATCGATTCGGGCGCGATCCCCCGCGAGTGAGCGGACGCCACCCGCTCCTCGAGGAAGGCCAGAACTTCGGCGGTCACGTCCTCGTAGTGCGGGTCCCCCTGCATGTCGGGGGGAGCCCCTTTCATGTGCATGAGCACCAGCCCCGCTCCGGAAGCCCGCACCGTCTCCGCCATCGCCGGGTCGTGCCGGAGCGCGGAGATATCATTGACGATGTCCGCACCGGATTCCAGGGCGGCGGCGGCGGTCGCGGCATTCCGGGTATCGATGGAGATGGGGATCGCGGACACCCGCCGCAGGGCCCGGAGGACCGGCATCACCCGGCGGCATTCCTCGGCGGCGTCCACGGGCGCGGCGCCGGGGCGGGTCGATTCCCCGCCGATGTCGATGAGGTCGGCTCCCGACTCGATCATCCCGAGCGCGTGCGCCACCGCCCGATCCGGGTCCTCGTGCGAACCGCCGTCCGAGAACGAGTCGGGGGTGACGTTGAGCACGCCCATGATCAGGCCGCGCGATTCGAGGTCGTAGGTTTGGGTGCGGATTCGCCAGCGCATCGGTAAAAGCTTGCGGCCCGGGCCTGCCGCGGCGAGATCATCGGGGCAGATGCAGACACCCTCAAGCAGGAAGGCGACCCTCGCGATTGCATGGACTCTCTGCGCGGCAATCGGCCCGGTGGCGGCCCAGCCGAACGCATCCGCACCGGTGCGGGCCTCGACGATCCTGCATTCGGATGGATCGCAGACGTCGACCCAGACCGATCCCGCAGCGGGCACGGTGGAGACGACGACGCGCGACGCGTCCGGCGCATTGACGCGCCGGAAGATCCTCAAATCGGGTCAGGACGGACGTGCCGTGTCGGCGGAGGTGTACGACGGGCGAGGACGTCTGCAATACCGCTCGGAATTCATCCGCGACGCGCTGGGGCATGTCTCCGAGGAAATCCGCCGGACGGCGGCGGGCGGCCTCATCCAGCGGCTCGTGTTCGAGTCGGCTCCGGACGGGCGGATTTTGCGGACCCGCGCCTTCGGTCCGGATGGTCGGCCGATGTCGCCCGACTCGCCGCTTCCGGTGGTGCGGGGTCCGGCTCCCGTGCGGCCGGCGACGTCTCCGGCGGTGCGGCGCCCGGTGGCGGGCACCGCGCAGGCTCCGCTGGCCACCCCGCCGCGTCCTTCCCCAACCGCAACGCCGACGCCGACGCCTCGGTCGAGGCCCACCTCCCGCCCGTCCGGGCGTCCCTGAGCTGTCCCCATGGGTCGATACCGGGGCTGGGTGCTGATTTTGCTGGGGGCCGGCTTGGCCGCCGGGGGAGGGTTGTGGAAAAGCGCGGTGGCGGATCGGGATGCCCGGTTTCTCCGGGAACGACTGGCCGTGGCGGAGGGCGAGAACGCGCGGTTGCGCAAACTGGTCGGCGAATCCGAGGCGCGACGCACGATGGAGGAGGATCTCCCGCGGCGAGCCGAGATTGAGACGATCACGGCCGGGGTTCGGGAGTTGAAGTTTTTAAGTCCGGTGACCTACGAAATCCTCGACCGGGCGAGAGTGCCGGAGGTGGTCCGGGAGAAGCTCGCGCAGCATTATCAGCCGGAAGATTTCAGGAGGATGTCGGCGGCCTACGCAGCGCTCGGGCTGTTGCCCGAGGGTTACGATCTCGAGAAGGGGATTATCGGGTTGCTGGGCGAACAAATGGCGGCGTTCTACGACCAGCATGCCGACCGGTTGTTTCTGCTCGGCGGAACGCGGCTCGACCGGTCGAATGATCGCATGATCCTGTCGCACGAGCTGACGCATGCGTTGCAGGACCAGCATTTCAAGCTCGAGACGTTCCCGCTTCAGGACAAGGAGAACGACGATCTGGTAATGGCGCTCGGCGCCCTCATCGAAGGGGACGCGACCGTGGTGATGAGCCGGTTCCTGCTCGAGGACAGCGCCCCGCCGCGGGCGGGTGAGCTTGTCTCCGCGCTTCTCTCGCAGGATCTCGCGCAGTTGGCGGCGGCCCCGCGGTTCCTGCGCGAAAGCCTCCTCTTCCCGTATGTGCAGGGTCAGAAGTTTTGCGACACCCTGGTCGCGCACGGAGGGATGGAGGGGGTGACGCGTGCGTTTCGTGATCCGCCGCGATCCAGCGCGGAGATCCTCGATCCTTCAAGGTACCTCGCACCGGCGCTGCGTCCGCGCCGTGTGTTCGCACCCGAGCTCAAGGCGCCCGCGGGAGTGGAACTCGTGGCGACCAACGTCGCCGGCCGGTTCGGCATCGAATGTATGTTCGACGAATGGTTGGCGGGTAAGGACGGCGACGCCGCCGGGTGGGACGCGGACCGATACTGGGTTTACAAGGTGTCGGCGGGCGGTCAGCTCATCGCCTGGCGTTCGCGCTGGCGGACGCCCGAGGCGGCCGCGCAGTTCGAGGCCTCCCTGCTGCAGATTCGCGAAGCGATGGACGCCCGGCGGGGCGGTCGGCCCCCCGGCGTGGGCAGAACCCTGGAACGTCGGGAGAACGAAGTACTTCTGGTCGAGGGGATCGAGGCCTTGCTCCCTGCATTGGGGGCCGCCCTCGACTCCGTTGCGGTCAGCGCGATCCCGCCCGCTGCGCCGTAGCCGGACCGCCATTTGCCCCGAGTCCCGGGTCCTGGGATTTTTGACACCTGCGGTCACGCGGGGCTTGTCAGTGCCGTCTGCCCGGAATAGAGTAAGCCATGAGCGGGAATCATTCCGGGGACGGCAAGATTCTACAGCACGGCGTGGGTCTGGGCGTCGCGACGCCTGAACTGGTCCGGCGCCGGGCCCGTGAGCTGGCGGTGATCAACGGGCGCGACCCGGACGATTACACCGACGCCGACTGGCAACGGGCCAAGCGTGAATTGCACGGAGGCCATGATTTTCTGCATGGGGAGGATGCCCCCGAGTCGTCGGAAATGGCGCTCGCCGAGGAGAACGATCACCGGGTCGACAGCCGGACGTTGGAAGCCCCGGAGAATCTCGGTGAGGAACTGTTTGCGGAGGGCATGGACGAAGCCGTGCACGAACAGATGCTCGCCGCGCGGCGACAAGCGGATGCGGATGAGGGATGATCCTCCTGCCTGCCTGCCCGCGTCCCGGCGGTGAGAGAGGCGGGTCCGGTGAGCTTCGGGCAGACGTTGGGCCGTGGATCTGCGGCTATTTGCCGGGGGGTTGTCGGCCGTAGTGAACGCGAATCAACCACAACCCGTGCGCCGGGGAGGCGGGGCCGGCCTGGCCGTGACCGGCGAGGAGATCGTTGATCCGTTGGACCGGGGCTTTGGCCGTGGCGATGCGGATCAGCGTCCCGGTGAGCAGGCGGACCATTTTGTAGAGGAAACCGTCCCCTTCGAAATCGATCTCGAGGATTCCGTTGCGGCGGCGGGTGGAGATGCGGTGGAGGGTGCGGCGGGTGTCGGCGACCGGGGTGCCGCGGTTGGCGGAGAATTTCCGGAAGTCATGGCGGCCCAGCAAACGCGCAGCGGCGTCCGCGAGCAGGGAGCGGTCGACGAGAGACGGGAGATGCCACGCGCGGCCGATTTCGTGCGGGGGAAGCACGGGATCGGTGCAGAGCCGGTAGCGATAGAGTTTGCCGGTGGCTGAATACCGGGCGTGGAAGTCCGGCGCCGCCCGCAGGACGGACCTCACGCGGATCTGCGCGGGCAGGTTTCCATTGAGCGCCGCCAACCACGTGGCGGTGGTGCGTCCGCCGGGGACGTCGGCGTGCGCCACTTGCGCGAGCGCATGCACCCCGGCGTCCGTGCGTCCCGCTCCGTGCACGATGACGCGATGGCCGGCGATCCGGGTGAGGGCGGTTGCGAGGTGATCCTGCACGGAGCCGCCCCCGGACTGGCTTTGCCAGCCGCAGAAGGGTCCGCCATCATACGCGATGCGAAGGCGCAGTCTCATCCGGCAGGAGAGTGGAGGCCGGGGGACCGGGCGGCAAGCCACGGCGGCTGCGACGGGACGGCGTCAGTGCCCCGGCGGGTCGGGGTCCGCTTTCGAGGGGATTGCCAGCGAGATGGCGATGGCCCCGCCGATCAGCAACGCGATGATTCCCAGCGACCACGTGATCGGAAATTTTCCGCCAGCCGCCTCGTTCAACCAGACCATTTTGAGTCCAACGAACACGAGGACCAGGCCGAGGCCGTATTTGAGGAAGTGGAATTTGTGTATCGCGCCAGCGAGCAGGAAGAACAGCGCGCGCAGTCCCAGGATGGCGAAGACGTTCGAGGTGTAGACGATGAGCGGTTCCTTGGTGATCGCGAAGATTGCAGGGACGGAGTCCACCGCGAAAACGATGTCGGTGATCTCGATGAAGACGAGGCAGACGAGCAGCGGGGTGGCGTGGAGGATGCCGTTCCGGCGCACGAAGAACTTTTGTCCGTCGAGTTCGGGGGTGACCGGCATCAGGCGGCGCATGAACCGGATGATGGGGTTTTTCTCGGGATCGATGGGCTTTTCGGGGGCGATGAGGATCTTGAGTCCGGTGAGGATGAGGAATCCGCCGAAGACCCAGACGACCCAATGAAACTGCATGAGCGCCGAGCCGAGCCCGATGAAGAGCGTCCGGAAAATGATGGCGCCGAGGATCCCGTAGAAGAGGATGCGATGCTGGTATTTGCGGGGGATGCCAAAGAAGCCGAAGACGACGACGAACACGAACATGTTGTCGACGGAGAGGGATTCCTCGATGACGTAACCTGCGAGAAACTCGAGCGCCACGTTCTGGGCGGCCTGGTCGGCGGTGAGGCCCATGCGCGACATGAGTTCCGCCTGCAGCACGGGGTCGCGGTTGAACTCCCAACGGGCGAACTGCCAGAACACGACGTTGAAGATCAGGGCGAGGGTCACCCAAAATATCACCCAGCCCAGCGCCTCGCGCGCGGTGACCTCGCGGGCCTGCTTGTGAAACACCCCTAGATCAAGGGCCAGCACCATGAGCACGAAGAGCGTGAACCCGACATAGAACCACCAGTATTGGGCGAACGGGAACAGGCTCACGTAATCCATGGGCGCGGGGATCGGGTCGAGGAGTCGGGCAGGCCGGGCGGCGGTCTGTAATACCACAGCGACGCACCTGTGCAAGCGGGTCCCGCGCACGGGTCCCGCGCACGGGTTCGCGGGCAGGGGGCCGCTCTTTTGCCAAAGGCGATGGCGGATGGGAGTGCAGATACCGGCGGGCGAAGCTCATCCTGCGGTTGCAGGGCGCGGGATCGCCCGCTTAATTCGCCCGGATGAGCACCAAGCCGGCCGACCCCAAACCCCAGGACGATGCGGCGCAGGCCCTCCGTCTCCAGGAAGTCTACCGCCGCATCCGGGAGGAGATGGCCAAGTTCATCGTCGGCCAGGATGAGGTCATCGAGCAGTTGCTCATCGCGGTGCTGGCGGGGGGTCATGTCCTGCTGGAAGGGGTGCCCGGGCTGGCCAAGACCGCCATGGTCCGGTCGCTGGCGCGCACCATGGATCTCTCCTTCCGCCGGATCCAGTTCACGCCCGATCTCATGCCCGCCGACATCACCGGCACCGAAATCATCCAGGAAGATCCGACCAACGGCCGTCGGAATCTGGTGTTCCAGCGCGGCCCGATTTTCGCGCAGATGGTGCTGGCCGACGAGATCAACCGCACGCCGCCCAAGACCCAGAGCGCGCTGCTTGAGGCGATGCAGGAGCACAGCGTGACGGTCGGCGGCCACACCTCCCGGCTCGAGGAGCCGTTCTTCGTGCTGGCGACCCAGAACCCCATCGAGCAGGAGGGGACCTATCCGCTGCCCGAGGCGCAGAAGGACCGGTTCCTGTTTCATGTGAAGGTCGACTATCCCGACCGCGAGGAGGAGCGTGAGATTGTCGTGCGGACGACCAGTGCGTTCTCGGCGGATCTGAGGCCGGTGATCGGCGGGGCCGAGATCGTGCAGTGCCAGCAGCTCATCCGCAGGGTGCCCGTGCCCGAGCACGTCATGGATTTCACGCTCGATCTGGTGCGGGCGACCCGCCCCGCCGCGGCGAAGGCGGGCACGGCGAACCTCTCCGATCTGATCGCCTGGGGGGCGGGTCCGCGCGCCTGTCAGTGCCTGATTTTGGGCGGCAAGGTGCGTGCCCTGCTGCGGGGGCGCACGCATGTGACCCTCGATGATGTCGAGGCGCTCTCGATGCCGGTGCTGCGTCACCGCCTCGTGGCGACTTTCAATGCGGAAGCCGAGGGGGTCACGGTCGAGGAGATTGTGCGCCGTGTGATCGCCTCGGTGCCGCGCCACAGCCCGGCTTCGGCGCTCTGATCGCGCCCCGGTTGCTCTCCGGCGTCTTTCGGTCGAACCCCAGAACCCCACGCGGTGTCCCGGATCTCGGAATTTCTCAGCCCGGCGGATCTGCAAAAGATCTCGAACCTCCAGGTGCTGGCGCGCCGGGTGGTCGAGGGATTTGCGGTCGGGCTGCACCGGTCGCCGCACAAGGGGTTCAGCGTCGAGTTCAAGCAGCACCGTCCGTATGTGCACGGGGACGAGATCCGGCGCATCGATTGGCGCGTGTTCGGCCGGTCCGACCGGCATTACATCCGGGAGTATGAGGAGGAGACCAATCTCCGCGCCACGTTGCTCCTCGATTGCAGCGGTTCGATGGCATATGCGGGGGAGGGACGGATCTCGAAGCTCACGTATGCCACGCGGCTCGCGGCTGCGCTGGCGTATCTGATGATCCAGCAGGCCGACAGCGTGGGGTTGGTCACCTTTGACACGAAGGTGCGCCGTTACATCCCCCCGCGCTCCCGCATCAGCCACCTGCGGGCGATCACCGACGAACTGGCTTCGCTCAAGCCCGGCGGCGAGACCAGTCTCGGCCGGATCTTTCACGATCTGGTCCCCCGTTTGCACCGGCGAGGGTTGCTGGTGGTGTTGTCGGATTGTTTCGGTGATCCCGCCGAGTTGCTGCGGGCCATGGCGCACCTACGGCATGCGCGGCACGAGGTGCTCATCTTTCAGCTCTGGGACCCGGACGAGTTGGAGTTCCCGTTCCGGGGCTGGACCAAGTTCCGGTCGCTCGAGAATGCCGCGCAGGAACGGTTGCTTGATCCCGCCGTGCTCCGGGAGGGGTATCTCGAGCGGTTGGCCGCGTTTCGGGAGGAGCTGACGCGCGGGTGCCGGCGTCACCACGTCGACCTCGTGCCGTTCACCACTGATCAACCGTTCGCCGCGGCGCTTGGGGCGTATTTTCAGCGTCGGACCCGCCGGGCATGACGTTTCTAAACCTCGCATTGGTGACGGGTGCGGCAGCGCTGGCGATCCCGGTGTTGATCCACCTGTTCCACCGCAGCCGGTTCCGGGTGGTGGAGTGGGGGGCGATGCATCTGCTCGAGCAGGTGATCCGCACGAATCGGCGCCGGGTGCGGATCGAGCAGATCCTGCTGCTGCTGCTGCGGGCGCTCATCCCGGTCCTGCTCGCGCTTTTGATGGCGCGTCCGGTGTTCACCGGGCGCGGCATCCTGTCGGGCAACGCACCCTCGTCCGTGATCCTGATCCTCGACGATTCCTATTCCATGCAGGGGCGCACGACGACGGGAACGACCTGGCAACGTGCCCTCGAGGCGGCCACGGGGATTCTGGACGCGCTGCCACGCGGGTCGGATGCGGCGGTGGTGTTCATGGGGGGGAAAGCGCGGGCGCTCTCCCCCCAACCGGTTTTTGATCTGCGGCGGCTCGGAGAGACCCTGCGCGCGGCGGGCCCGGCGTATGGTGCGGCGGATGTCGGGGGGACGTTCGAGGTGGTCGCCGGTCTGCTGCCGCGGATGCATCATGCCGACAGGGAGGTGATTGTCGTCAGCGATTATCAGGCCGCCTCGTGGGCCGGTGCGGGTGCGGACCCCGCCGTGGCCCTGCGCCAGCGACTGAGCGCAGGGGGCGCGCCCGCGCGGGTGACGCTGTTCCGAGTGGGCGAGGAGGTGCGGGACAATCTTTCCGTGGAATCGCTCGATTACCCCGATCTCATGACCGGGGTCGGGGAGAAGGTCACGTTCCGCGCCAACCTCCGCAACCACGGCGATGCGGAGCGTCCGCGGGTGCGCGTTTATTTCTCGGTGGACGGTCGTGAGCGCGGGGCCTCCGAGGTGCCGCTCCCCGCCCGTGGCGAGGCCCAGGTGATGTTCGCCCATGCGTTCGAAACGGCGGGTTCGCATCATGTGGAGGTGCGGGCCGAAGGGGACGCGCTGGAAGCCGACAACCGGATGCTTGCGAGCATTCCCGTGTGGGACCGGTTGCCGGTGTTGCTGGTCGACGGGGACCGCGCGGATGGGTCGATCGATTCCGAGACCGCCTTTCTTGCGCTGGCGCTCCAGCCCTTCGCCGCGGGCGACGTGCCGCTGGCCGATCTGGTCGATGCGAAGGTGATCGAGCCGCGCGCCCTCGATGCGGGTGCCCTGCGCGATGCGAGGGTCGTGGTGCTTGCAAACGTCCGGCGGCTCGAAGACCCGCAGGTGCGCGACTTGGAACAATTCGTGGCGCGGGGCGGGGGGTTGCTGGTGTTTCCCGGCAACCGGATCGAGGGCGGGTGGTATCAGGGGGCTCTGTTCGGGCGTGGGAACGGGTTGTTGCCCGCGGGTCTCGAAACGCTGGCGGGCGAGACCGCGGGGACCGGTGCGCCCGGTGCCATTGTGGTGGAACGATTCGCGCATCCCGCCCTTGGCTTTTTCAACGACCCCGGGAACGGAAACCTGGGCGAGGGCCGCCTGCGGCTCTGGTTCCGCCTTGCGCCCGCCACCGAGGGGAACAAGGAACGACCCGCGGCCAGCGTGCTCGCGCGACTCGACAACGGTGACCCGTTTCTCGTCGAGCGAGCCCGGGGTGCGGGTCGCGTGATCGTGTGTGCAAGCCCGGTCGATGCCGACTGGGGGAATCTTCCAATGCGCCCTTTCTATGTCCCCTTGATGCAGCGGCTGGTGACCTATCTCGGATCCGCGGTGGTCCCGCCGCGCAATCTCGAAGTGGGCCGCCCGTTGGTCGCGCTTGCCCCCGCGGGTGAGGGATCCAAGCCGGCCCGGCTGGTTCGTCCCGACGGCAGGACCTCCGCGCTCGCCGGTGCCCGCAGGGGAAGTGACGCGGTTTACGAGACGGGCGACACGTGGATGCCCGGCCTATACACGCTCGATCTCCCGGGCGGTGGTCTGGTCCATTACGTCTATCACACCCCGCGTGACGAATCGGCCCTTGCGCTGCTCGATGCCGGTGCCTTCCGCGCGCTGGCGACAAAGCTCGACGCATCACCCGTGTCGGACCTGGGCGGGTTTCGCGAACTCGATTCGGTCCGGCGCCATGGCCGCGAGGTGTGGCGTCCGCTGCTCTGGGTGCTGCTCGCCGTTGCGTTCGGCGAGCTGCTGCTCGCCCGCCGCATCGGGGGGAGGAGGGCCGGCGCATGAAACTCCTCTTCGCGGGCGCAAACGGTCCGTGGTGGCCGCTCGTTCTGGCCGCGCTTGCGGCCGGGGCGACCTGGTGGCTTTACCGGAAAGAGGTGCGTGTCCGGGGGGGGACGATCGCGTGGGGATTGCCGTTATTGCGTTCGATTGCGGTGTTCCTGCTCGTCTTCCTGCTCGCCGAACCGGTCCTGCACCGGCGTCACACCGAGGGGGCGCTTTCGAAACTGCTGGTGGTGGTGGATGCGTCGCGCAGCATGGATGTCAGCGACCGCGACGCCTCGCCCGACCGCAAGCTGCTGGCGGCGGTCCGCTCCGGCTGGATCGACGGGGATGCCTTCCCCCGGCATCTGATCGGTCCCGCCGGGCAGTTGGCGGCGCTCCGCAGGGAGACGCCCGGGGCCGAGGGTCTGGCGGCCCGGATGCCCGACCTGACCAACGACATTCTGCGGGCGATGCAGGCATTGCCGGAGGAGGCGCGCAAGCTGCTGGGCGATCAGAACGCGGATCGATTCCGGCGGGAACTGGTCGAACCGGGGGAACGCATCGCCCAGCGCACCCGTGAGAAGAAACCCGACCTCGATGTCATCCGTCGTGAAACGGCTGAGGTTCTGGAACGCGCGGGGAACTGGGAGCGGGTGTTGCGCAACGCGTTCCGCGAGCAGGTCGGGCAACTGGCCGCGGTGGAAGGCAGCGCCGTGCGAACCGCCCTGGAGCGCTATGACGCGACGACCCGGTGGCAGCGATTGCAATCGGCGTTGCTCGACGGCGGCGACGACGCCCTGCTCGCGCAACTCGCCGGACGTCACGACGTCTCCGTGATCGCAGCGCGCGACGGCCGGCCGGTCAGCCTCTGGGCCAGCGCGGATGCGCGGGCGGGGGCGTTTCCGGCCAAGTTCGAAATCGGTCCCGACGCACCGGCGACCGATTTTGTGGATCCGTTGCGCGAGTATGGGGCGTCGGATGCCGGATCCAAGCCCGGCGCCCAGCGGCGGGCGGCGGTGGTGTTCACCGACGGACGGAACAACCGGGGATCTCCGCCCCTGGAAACGGCGCGTCTGCTGGCCGGGCGCGGGGTGCCGGTGTTCGCGGTCGGGTTTGGTTCCGAACGTCCGCCACGCGATCTCGCGGCCATCACCGCGAAAGTTCCACCCGCAGTTTTCGCGAAGGACCGGTTGCGCGGCGAACTGGCGGTGATGGACAGTTTGCCGGGCGGCCAGGCGTTCACGGCGCGGATTCGGTCGGGCGGGGAGACGGTTTGGGAGCGGCAACTGACCTCCGACAACTCCGGTGAGCGCCGGATTCCATTTGATTTCCCGATCGAGAAGCTTGCCGCCGCCGCGCTCAAGGAGTTGGCGACCGGGGTGGAAGCCTCGTCGGTTCCCCTCGATTTCGAGGTGTCGATTGAGACCGCCGCGGAGGAGGCGACGCGCGAGAACAATGCGATCCCTTTCCGCGTGAAGACGGTGACCCAGCGCCGCAAGGTGCTGATCGCGGAGGCGCGTCCGCGTTGGGAGACCCGGTATCTCCGCAACTTGCTCGAGCGCGACGGCCAATGGGAGGTCAACGCCCTGCCGCCGGTGGCCGACCTTCCCCAGCCCGCCTGGGAGCGCGGGGAGAAGCCCGGCACGTTTCCGCAGGAGGCGCGGAGTCTCGACGCCTACGATCTGATCGTGTTCGGGGATGTCCCGCGCGACTTGCTGCGCGAGGAGGAGATCGGTTGGATCAAGGATTTCGTCGAGAAGCGAGGGGGCGGCCTCGTGCTGATCGACGGCGCGCGCGACTCGCTCCGCGCCTATCTGGACAGCGCGCTGGCCCCGCTGCTGCCGGTCCGGTGGAAGGATCGCAGCGGCATCGCGCCACCGGTTCGCCTGGGACTGACCGACGCGGGCGCAGCGCTCGATCCGTTCCAACTCGATTCCGATCCGGGCCGCAACCGGGAGGTCTGGGGTTCGTTCCGGGCGCCGCATTGGGTGGCGGAGGTCGAGGCGGAGCGCGGCGCGGAGGTGCTCGCCGAGGCGGACATTGGCGACCGGCGCGTTCCGGTGATTGTCACCCGGCGGTCGGGTGCGGGCGGTGTGGTTTACCACGGATTCGACGAGTCCTGGCGCTGGCGGTTCGGCGTGGGGGAGGAGTTTTTCGCGCGATACTGGAATCAGATGACGTCCTGGATTTCAGAACCGCCCTTTGCCATGCGCGATGACCGGGTGGCGCTGGATGTCGGCGGGGTCGAGCGCGCGCCGGGTGAGACCGCCGCGCTGCGCGTCCGTTTGCGTGACGCGCGCGGATTGCCGGTGACTTCTGGAGCCGCAGGTGGCGCAGGGGCCGCCCGCCTGGTGGTGGTGCGCGACGGTCGCCGCACGGGCAGCCTTCCGCTGGTGGCGGACGATGCGGGCGGCGGGGTGTTCCGGGCCCAGACCGGCCCGCTCGTGGCCGGAAGCTACGAGTTTTCGGTGGAAGGGGCGGATCTCCCGGAAAGCTCGCGAGCCGTGCGTGCGGGGTTGTTGGTGCGCGAACCGGCCCGGGGAGAGCTCGCGGTGCTGCATGCCGACGAGGATCTTCTGCGGCAGATCGCGCAGGTCACCGGCGGAAGTTACCTGCGGGAGGAGGAGAGCGGCGAGCTGGCCGGGTTGCTCGAACCGCTCACCGGTGGGAAAGTGGTCGAGACCGAGACCGCTCTCGGCAGAAGTTGGTGGTGGTTTTGGCTCGTGATCGGGTTGTTCACCTCGGAGTGGCTGCTCCGCAAACGTTCCGGACTCGTATGAGTGTTGATCCCCAGATTCTTGAAAAGCTCGAGGCCTTCGGGCGACGCCGGAGGCGGCTGATCCTCTGGCGCGGGGTCTCCGTTGCCTTCGCCGCACTGCTCACGGCCATGATGGTCGTGGCGCTGGCCGACTGGCTGTTCGTGCTGCCGGACGTCATCCGTTGGATCCTGAGCGGGCTGGCCTATCTGCTGGTGCTGGCAGTCGAGTGGAAGGCTTGTGTGCGCCCGCTGCTGCATCGACCGGATGCCCGCGAACTGGCGCGCCGGTTCGAACTTGCCGAGCCCGATCTGCGCGAACAATTGCTGGCGGCGGTCGAGCTCGGCGATGACAGGATCGTCGACCGGCTTGATTCCGGGCAGTTCCGCAAACTCCTGCAGGACCGGGTGTCCGGGCAGGTGCGCGGACTCGAGATCAAGCGGGTGTTGCCGTTCGAGCTCGTACGCCGATGGTGGCGGGTGGCCCTGGGCGTGGGCGTTTGCGCGCTGGCTTTGTCGATGGTGAGCGGGTTCAAGTTCGGACATCTCATGGCGCGGGCCCTTTTCCCGATGGCCAATCTCGCGCGGGTTTCCGGCACGGCGGTCACGTTTCTCGCCCCGACCCCGCAGAACCAGGTGGTTCCCGCCGGGGATCCGGTCGACGTCGAGGTCGAGGTGAAGCCCGCTCCCTCCGGACCGGTCGTTCTCGAAACGTTTCTGCCCGATGGCCGGCGGGAGCGGCTGGTGATGACCCGATCCGCCACCGAAACGTTCGCGGCCACCATCCAGGTGGGCCGCGAGACCGTGGATTACCGGGTGCGCGGCGGCGATGCCATCAGCGCCCGGCACCGTCTCGATGCGGCGGAGCGGCCCCGGGTCACCGCCTTTCACAAAACCGTGCACGAACCCCCCTACACCGGCCGGCCGGCGCGCACGGTGCGGGAGGAGAACGGTGATCTGTCCGCGCTGGCGGGCAGCACCGTCGACCTCGCCATCGACACCGATCAATCCGTGCGCGCCGCCGAGGTCCGGATCACACGAGGCAAGGAGACATCGACCGTACCGATGATCCTTGGGCCCGACGGGCGCCCGAGGGTGAACCTCTCCCTCGACGCGCCGGGGCTGTTCCAAGTGCATCTTACCGCGGCGCGGACCGGTTTTGAAACCCGGTTCAGTCCGCAATACGAGATCCGGATCGATGCCGATCTTGTCCCGAAGGTGGTGCTGGAGACGCCGACCGGGGAGGGCATGATCGCTCCGGACAAGCTGGTGAATCTCAAGGGGGGGGCGGAAGACGACGTCGGCCTGGCCCGGGTGGTCCAGTCGATCCGCATCAACAACGGCGCGTGGCAGGAAACCGAGCTCGCTCTCACCCCCGGGCTCTCCACCCTCGTCGAGCGCCGCATCGACCTGCTCGGGCTGGGTGTCCGCACCGGTGATGTGGTGACCGTCCGGCTCGTGGCGACGGATCTCAAGGGCAACGTCGGGGAATCCAATCCCGCCCGGCTCACGATGACCGGGGCCGGGTTCGATGCCGAAGCCGCCCGTCGCATGGCGGCCCGGAGGGTTCTGGCGGAGTCACTCCGCGAACTGAAAACGGCTGCGGAACTGGCTGAACGTCAGGCCGAGGAAGCCCGCCGGGATTTCGAACGTAAAAGTCCGCTCGAACGCATGCAACAGACCGTGAACGCCCGCCAGGCCCTCGACGAATCGACCCGGGCGCTCGGGGAGAGTGCGGTCAAGCTCGACCGACTTCTGAGCGATGCCGCGCATCGGACCGAATCCGGCGACCTGGCGCTGATCGGGCGCCTGCTTCGCCGCTCCGGCCACAGCGCGCTGCCGGAAGCCGGGCGCCAGTTGTCGGCCGCCGCCGCCGATCCCGCTGCTCCCGGTGCCCGGCCCGCGATGGATCGTGCGGCGGAGGAACTGCGCCGCGCATCGGCCCTGGCGCGCACGGCGGACGAGGCATTTTCGAGTATCCTTTCGTCGCAGGAAGCCGACTCCGCCGCCGGGCAACTGGCGGATCTCGCCTCGCGCCAGTCGGAGAATCGTGACCTGGCGAAAGCGGTCCAGACCGGGGATGCAGTGCGCGAACGGCTCGGGGCCGCCGAACGCGCGGTGGCCGCTGAGGCGGGGCGACTGGCGGCCGAGATGCGTCCGCTGTCGGACCGCGTGGGTGGGGATCTTGGCAAACGGGTGCAGGGACTTTCTGCGTCCATCGATTCGGAACGCACCGGTGTGGAATCCGCCCTCGCCGCGGACCCCGCGGCACTGGCACCTGCCTCCGCCCGGCTGCAGGAAACCACCCAACGGGCGGTGCAAGAGCTGCAGCCGATCCGGGAAGAACTCGCCCATCGAGCCCGGCAGGCGCGCGGACGCCTCGCGCAGGAAGCGGGTGCGGCCGCCGATTCGATCTCCCGCGCCCGCAACGCGGTCGAGGAGATCGCCAAAGACAAAAAGCCCGAGCCCGCAGTGCGCGCGAACCGCGCCGCCGGGCAGATCCGCACCGCTGCCGCCGAGCTGGATGCGCGGGCCGATCTTGAGGAGATGCGGCCGCGCGCAGATGCCGCCCTGGTGGCGCAGATGGGGATGGCTTCACGCGCTCTCGAGGCGCTGGGAGAGGCCCCCGATCCCGCCAGACTGGCTGAGGCCGCACGGCAACTCGCCGCCATCGAGACGGCCACGCGGACCATCGAGGCGGGCGCGGCGGTGAACGACGCGCAGCGTTCCGTCGACGAACTCGCAGGCCGCGAACGGTGGGAGGCGCACGAAACCAAGGCCCGCACCGAGAACCCGGGCGTCTGGCAGGATCTGAGCCGGGATCTTCAGGCCGTGCCCGAACAGGCGAAGCGAGCCGGGGTCGACGGGCAGGAATTGAAAGCCATCGAACAGGCGGTTCGGGAGGAGGCGACACGTCCGATCTCGAAGGAAATGGAAGTGCGAATGCAGCCCGGCCATGACGTGGCGCCCCAGACGGAGCCCTTGCAGACCTTGTCCGAACGGCTCGCCGCAACCGCAACGGAAATGCAGCCCGCGCTCGCCGCCGCGCGCGATCAGTTGGAACAGTTGGCGCCCGGCATTGCCGAAATGGCGGGCGAGAGCGCCCAGGAGGCACGGAAGCTGGCGACCGAGTCAGTCGGGCTCGCCCGGGCGATCCCCGCCAAAGCTGCGGCGGATGCCCGCGGCGCCGCCTCCGATCTCCAAGCCCAACAAGCCGCCGCCGCCGAGGCGGTGCAGGATCTTCGCGACGCGTTGCGGCGGGATGCGAATGAACAGAACCTCGCCGATGCCGCGCAGCGCGAGCGTGCCCGTGATGCGGACGATGCCCTCGCAACCATCGGGGACCGCCCCGAGCTGGCGGCCGGGCAACTCTCCGCAGCCGTGACGGCCGCGGAGAGCAATCCGTCCGAGGCTCCCGCCCCGCTGACGGACGCCGCCAAGACCCAGGCACAACTGGCGGGGGCGCTCGATCAGATTGCGGAACACTTCGATGCCATCGGGAAAGGCGGGGTTGCCGAAACCCGCGAGGCCCTGCGGGCGGCCGAGAAACTTCCCGGAACCGGCGAGAACGTGGCGCCGTTGTTCGAGCAGGCTGGGCAACTCGCCCAGCTCGCGAAGGCCACTCCCGCCGAGGCCTTGCGGCAACTCGAGAGCCGGCTCGCGCAGGACCCGGCCATGCAACAGGAACTGGCCGCCATTGCCGCCGCCACCGCCGAGGCTGCCACCGATCAGATCACCGCCACCGCCGGGGCGCAGGAGAAAATCGCAGGGTCGGTCGGCAAGGCCGCCGCTGCCGAATCCGCAGCGCAGTCCGCCGCAGCATCGGCGGATGCGGCACCCGCGGATGGCGCACCGGCCCCCGGCGCGCAGCAGGGAGCTGAGCAGGGCGCGCCGGCTCAGGCTGGCGAGCAGGCCGGCCAACCGGCCGGTAACTCCTCCCCCGCTCCCGGATCGTCGTCGCCTGGGCAGGGGCCATCCGCCCAGCCTGCGCTCTCCGAGGCCGCGAAGCAGCAGGCGGCGTTGAGCGCCCAGGCCGTTGAAGCCGGCGCCGACCTCGAACGGGCGGGGCGAAATCTCGCACGCCTTGGCCAAGCTCCCGAGGCGGGCCAGCTTCAGCAGGCCGGGCAACTCGCCCAGGAAGCCGGCTTGAACGAACTGCCACAAGCCGCCGCGCAACTGGCCGCCGCCCAAACCGCAGCGCAAGCCCAGCCCGCCGTGCAGGCTGCGGCGGAGGCGATTGGGGAGTCGCTGGCGCAATTGGGGGAAGGTGCTCAGGGGGCGCAAGCGGCACCCGGATCGCCGGGTTCGCCGGGTTCGCCGGGTTCGCCGGGTTCGCCGGGTTCGCCGGGTTCGCCGGGTTCGCCGGGTTCGCCGGGTTCGCCGGGGTCGCCGGGGTCGCCT
>Ga0163150_10003183_pt1 | contig 23542 bp, 28 predicted proteins | sample OliLakLV19P2IB_FD_148628 | JGI IMG/M metagenome (GOLD analysis project Ga0163150, IMG submission 148628) | Freshwater microbial mat bacterial communities from Lake Vanda, McMurdo Dry Valleys, Antarctica - Oligotrophic Lake LV.19.P2.IB | ecosystem: Environmental > Aquatic > Freshwater > Lake >...
GCGGTGTCGGTCTTCACCGGCGCTGCCGCTGCCGGTGCCGCTGGAATAGGAGGCGGCGCCACACTCAGCGTGGTCTCAAACGGAAGGCTCTGTACTACCAGCTGGTCGCCGCGAGCCGGAACCAGCCCGACGTTCGCCGACACCAGCTCCTTGATTGCCTGCACGCTCTCTGGCGTGGGAGGCACCAGCACCCTGTTCTGCCTGCCGTTCTGCAGCTCCCACCGAACACTCTGGTCGAGCAGTACCGATGCGGAGATTCGCCGGATCCCGCCCTGAGGCAGGCGTGTCCGACGTACGGTATGGCTTGTCTGATACGTAACGTTCTCAGTGCGGCGGGTCATTCCGCCTGAAGCACTTGAAGACCGCGTGGAAGGCCGAGGGAGATTCGATCCGGTACCGGGCACACCACCGCTTCCGGCGGTGCCGGTAACGTCTTCGGTCTTCTGCGAGGTAAGCATCACCGACTTTTCTGGATCGTAGAGTTCTTCGCTCTGCTCGCCGCTGGTAAAATCACAGTCCACTGACATGCCGACGCGGAAACGGCCCGCACCCAGCAAGGGTTCCAGTGTGGCGTTCACCTTCGCCGTCAGATCGCGCTCCAGCTTTTGCCGGAACTCAATTAACTCGTCGGACGCTTCGCCCTCAGTGTGAGGTTTTTTGGGCTTGTTCAACAAATTTCCTGTCGAGTCCGTGACGGAGACTGCTTCCGGTGCCAGTCCCTCCACCGCGCTCGAGACCAGATGCACCATCGCGCGGATGTTGCCCTCCGTTACGTTTGCGCCGGCGCGAACCGTCAACAGCACACTTGCTTTGGCGGGCTGCTTCGATTCGGTGAACACGGAGTCTTTCGCGAAGCTGAGATGTATGCGCGCCTGCTCCACTTCAGAGATGCTGCGGATGCTTCGCTCCAGTTCTCCCTCAAGCGCGCGCCGGTAGTTGACCTGCTCGGCGAAGTCGCTGGTTCCGAGGTTCGTCTTGTCGAACAGTTCGAAGCCAATTCGACCTGTCCTGGGCAGTCCGGCAGCGGCCATCTGAAGCCTTACTTCGGCGACTCGCGCCGAAGGCACCATCACCGAGCCACCGGTTTCGCTCAGTCTGTACTCAACGCCGGACTCCTTCAGCTTCGCCACGACAGAACCGGCATCCTCGCCCGACATCCCGGTGAATGCAGGGCGGAAGTCCTGCTCTTTCTGCCGGTTTGTGAACCAGGCAAGCCCAGCCGCCATCGAAATAATCGCGATCGCGATGCTGAGTTTTTGCGGCACGGTCAACGCCGACCAGACCCGCCCGAATTGTGCCGTAACCGGCTTGAAGTTCACCTTGATTCTCCGGTTCGGTTACAGCTGCAGCCGCATGACTTCCTGATACGCCTGAACTACTTTGTTGCGTACCTGAATTAACATCTCGAATTGCAGACCCGCTTTTTGCCCTGCCAGCGCGACAGTGTGCAGGTCGACTGGCTCGCCTGCCATAAATTTGTCCATGAGCTGGCTGGCTTCGCTGCCTGACGCTTCCACGTTCTGAATGGCGGACTGAAGCACTGACGAAAAACTGCCACCTGCGGCGGATCCGGCTGCCGGGCTGGAGAGTGGTGCAAGCGGGCTGACTGGGGCTATTCCCGAGGCTGGGTTGATCATTTGCGTTTACCGGAACAACTCGATGGAGCGCGTAATCATGTCTTTCACCGCCGAAATGGCTGCGATATTGGCCTGATAACCCCTTGAGGCGCCCATGAGATCCACCATGTCCTCAGCGGGGTTGATGCGGGGCATGGCGACATAGCCGTCTTTGTCGGCGTCCGGGTGACCGGGAAGGTAGCGTTTCGGCGCTTCGGTGTCGTCGACGCGGATCTCGCTGACTCTGACACCCGTCAGTCCGCCGCCCGCTTCATCGAGATGACCCCGGAACGACGAAGATGCATCCGCAGTTTCGAATACGACATCTCTGCGGCGGTACGGACCACCCTCGGGCGTTCGAGTCGTATCGGCATTGGCAAGGTTTTGCGCCAGAATTTCGGCACGTGTTCGCTGCGCGCTGAGGCCGGTGGCGCTGACTGATATGGCGGAAAATAAGCTCATCCGCGCACCTCCGACATTGCCGTCCTGGTGGCCCGAATCTGGTTCTGGAGATATTGGGTGGCGATCTGAAAGCGAAGGCTGGTCTCGGCAAGATTGCGAGCTTCGCGATCGAGGTTCACATTATTTCCGTCTGGTTTTGCCACCAGCCCGTCAACCTCCGTCGCCGCTACCGGAGATCCGGACGCGCTCTGGAGTGCGCTGGCGAAATCGACGTCTTTAGTTTGATATCCGGGTGTGTCTGCGTTCGCGATATTGGAGGCTGTCAACTTCTGTTTCGCTGACAGAACATCGAGGTAGTGCTCCACCCGGTTTGCGACTGGATTCAGCATGCACGTTTACACAAGCATGCGGAGTGCCAATCCAGTCCCTGCAAATACAGCAACTTGCGGTGGCACCCTGTCGCTTTTCTGACGGCCGCACCAGGTCTGGCGTCAGAAAACTGTCGGTTACCCGAGGTAGTCGAACAGGCTGGTGCGCGGCTGCTGTCCTTGCGCCCCCAGGGCTGCTTCCCGGTGCAATTTGAGTGTCGACAGATCGACGATCGCCTTCGTCAGGTCGGTATCGCGGCGATCGGACAGCTCTTTTATGCTGCGAACACTGGCTTCACTTGCCAGAGTGATGGCCTGAGAGACACGATTCTGGGCGTTGCCAAAAAACGTGAGCTGCCGGCCCAGGTGGTCGAGGGACGATACCAGCAAAACCGTTGCGTTCTGAACGCCAGTCTCATCGTCATTTTCCAAAGCCTTGCCCAACTGGTAAACCGCGTTGAAGACGTTAGTGGAGTCTGGCTGGTCCAATGCGTCGCGGGTGTCGAAGATCTCGCCTGCCGTCCGAGTCACGCTGAATGACGTGCCGTTGATGTCCTGAATTCGGCGCGTGTTTCCAGGCTGCGCCTGCCGAACTACGCCTCCGGCGGCCTGCGTCCAGTCTGCGCTGTACAGCTGAGTCTGATCGGCATCACCGCTGTAGACATATCTGCCCGAGGATACTGTCTTCGTGATGTCGATGAGCTGTTGGTGGATTTCCCTGACTTCCAGCGCGACGCCTTTACGATTCTCCGCTGTCCCGGTGGCGGTCTGCGCGGCGATCGTTCGCGCCCGTTCCACAAGCTTCACGGCAACTTCCAGCCCGGCTTCGGAGGTATTGACTTCTGCCTGAACTCGGCCGAGCGTCTGCGTAATTGCGCCAGAGCGCGCAACGTCGGACTTCAGCTGCACGATGTCAATCATGTCCTGCGGAGAGTCTGAAGGCATGTTGACCCGGTACCCGGAGGAGATCTCACGCTGGACCACTGCCTGGCGTTTGTCTACGCGCTCCAGGTCAGCCAGAAATCTCGCCGACTGCGCGTTCGTGTAGGTCTTCATGAGTTATCAGTTCCTTCCCAGATTCACAGCGATTTTGGTCATTTCATCAATGGCTGCGATCATGCGCGAGGTCGCCTCGTACGTGCGCTGAATCGCCACCAGCGACACCGCTTCCTCGTCGAGGGAAATACCGGAAATCTCTTCCCGGACACTCAACGCCTGGGCGTGTAACTGCTGGTGTGAAATCAGAGCCTGATCCGCCTCGCGCGACAGCCGTCCTACTCCAGCGGAAACATTGCCGAAGAAGCTAACGTAGCTCAGCCCGTCGATTTCGTCCTGCGCGCTTCCTGGATGGGCCAGAGCTGCCAGCTGGAGCGCTTTTCCGTTGGCTGAAGCGGGTAATGCGGACGGATCGGCGGCAGATAAAATTGAGGTTGTCATTCCCGCCGGAACCTGCATCGACTGAGCGGCCGAACCCAGGCTCGAATACGTAAACAGCTTCACCGCATTCGGGTCGCCCCCGGTCACTATCTGGTTAATGCGGTCGGCAAATCCACTGGCAAGCCGGTTCAAATCGCCTGCCTGGGTCACACTGCCGGCAAGGTCGGGAATGGTCGAATTGCGGAATTCGAATAAGGCGCCCAACTGACCGGATTTCATCGTGGCCGTGACATCGGCTCCCGTGTGATCGATGATCTGCAGCTTCGGCGTCGCGCCTGACAACCCGGCCAGCGGTGCGGCTGGATCCGGCGAGACCCTGAACTGGAACTTCTGGTCTCCCGTAACCAGTGCGGTCTGGCGACCGATCAGCACCGTTACTGTGCCGTCGTTCTGCCACAGCGTCTGAAAGTCGACGTACTGCGCGAGTTCTTCGAGGTCGGAGTGGACCGTAGCTTCACTGCCGGCCTCTGTTTTTCCGTTAACCCGTACTTCGACGTTGTGAGAGCGGATGCGCTCTGCAATGTCATCAATGCGGTCGAACGTCGACTGAATGCGGACCTCGGAGCTGCGGGCGGATTCCTGCAGGGATTCCGCGGTTGTACGAAAGGCCTCGGCCACGTTCTGCGCTGCGCTGATAACGGAGGTCTTCTCAGACACGCTAAGCGGGGCAATCGCCCAGGAGTTGAACGTGGTAAACAGGTCATCCATGCGGGCGGCAATTCCGGTGGCGTCGTCGAGAGCGAAGTTGCCCTCAAGGAAGCTCATCTGCGCGGCCTTTTCACCTGCCGAGCCCAGCGCGGAAGTCTGATCGCGCACAGCCTGTTCGGCAAACTCGTCGCGAGTGGTCACCATTCGCGTCACTTCGACGCCACCCGACAACTGCTGCCCTGGGTCGTACGGCATCGCGGTGATCAGCACGCGCTGTTTGGCGTATCCAGGCGTGGAGGCGTTAGCGACATTATTCTGAGAAGCCGACGCAGCCTTTTGGAGTGCGTCCAGCGCGGTGGCGGCCGACCGCATTGTGGAAAACATATTTGGCATGGGTGTTAATCTCCTCAGCCCATCCAGAAAAGCGATGGAGTGTCGTCGGTGGCAGAGCCTTTCGCCGCGCGCCGGCGCTCCCAAAACTGGCTGGTGTTATCGGCCATCTGCCGGCACAGCAGAAGCTCTGCCGCTGGCCAGTCGTCCGGTCGCACGCTCCCGTTAGCCACCAGAGAGCGGCTGAGCTGCAGAGCTTCATCGATCAGCGTCTCAGCCCGTTCCACGCATGCGGCATCCATCCGGCACAATGCTTCGGCAGCATTGCAGAGAGCCGTGCGAATCTTCTCGATCAAATCGTTATTGCTCAACTGGGGCCTCCGTGTCCAAACCGCGGGTCAGGATGGCGTCGGCGACCTGCTCCGGTTCGCACGTGTACAGTCCGTTTTTCAGTGACTGCGAGAGCGCGGACAGGAAGCTCTCTCGTGCCGGGTGATTCGCCTCTGTCAGGGCCAGAATTGACGGCATCGACAGACTCTGGAAATCGGTGGGGGTGTTCTCTCTGGCCTCAGTGCTTCGCCTGCGCTGTCCGGGCACAGAATCCAGAAAGCTGGCGTGAGTGCTTTCCGAGATCTTCATATTCGCGTTCCCTTCACAACTACTTATCGAACCGCGAGGGAATTTTTAGAGGGGAATTTTAACTTGCTTTCATCAGCAGCCGCTGAATTTTCAGAATGAACCGGACCTCGCCCTCAGGCACTCCAAGTGCGGAGGCAATCTGTCCTGAGGTCTCTCCGGCCAGACTGCGCCGGATTACTTCCGCGCGGCAGGAAATGTCCCACCGGCCCTTCGGACCGATGCGTCGCGAGCGAATTTCCAGGAGTTCTCGCTCCGCAGACGTCAGACGGCTCATGATTTCCGCGACGCTGGTGTCCGGTGTCCTCGCCTGGAACAGGCCCGTGTTGCGTACTTCAGTGGCCGGTGACGGAGAGCTTCCCCTTGCGCGGCGCAACAGAGTACGTGCATAGGACACCGATATACCAAGCTCCGGCGCCACCTCAGCTGCCGTGACATCCGGGCGAGACACGAGAACTTCCACGAGACGGACCATGGCGCCCGAACGCGGGTGTTCCCGCCGCTGCGGCGCGATGGGAACCGCCACCTGTGAGCCCGTCACGGCCGGCGGTCCGCCGAGAATGATGGTTCCGAACAGCCGCTTTGCCACCGACAGCATCTGCGCGATCATGAGCCCGCCCTCCCGTTATCCGATTTTCCGATGCGCAGACCCAGCCGCTCCTGCCTGCCAATAATGGACTGGATCCTGACCGCATAGTTGCCGTCCACAACTACCACTTCGCCTCTTGCGATCACGCAGTCATTCACGATAATGTCGACCGGATCTTCAGGCTGCCGGTTCAACTCGACCACAGTTCCGGCCGTAAGTTTCAGCACGTCTTTCAGCGGCATACGCGCCTGGCCGAACGATATGCTCACGGGAAGGTGGACGTCCAGCAGTGCGTCCATTGTGCGGCTCGGCGGACCCAGTCCCCAACCGCCCGATTGTTCGGTGGAACCGGCTGTTAAGGCCGGCCCGCCTCCAGCGCCGGCCGCGGCCGCCATGGTCGCCGGTTGTTCCTGCTGCCTGATGGCGACAGACCCATCGGCTTGTGCTACCAGTTCGATGGCGAACGTGTGGTCGCCCAACTCGACCGTGACGCGATGCCGGGTTCCCTCAGGTGCCGCTGCTTCGGCACCTGACTGGCTCTCGACTCGCTGGCCGGGCTTGCTGAGACTGCCTGCCACGGCGCTGGCTGCCTGCTCCACCAACTCCAGATAGGTGCTCCGGATCTCGGCTTCGTCGCTGCCTTCCACCCCGGCAGCTTCAAGCACCGCCGACCCAATGCCAAACCACGCCTCACGGCTGGCGCCCACAGAAAGGCGAAGCGGAGGATCTCCAGTAAGCCGGTTCTCCCACCAAAGTGAGGAGGCGGCTGGTCCCGGCTCAGCGGCAACCCGCACCGCCGATCCAGTCATCATTTCCAGGGACCGGGCAAAATCAGCCGGCCAGCCTTCAAGCAGTGCGCGTTGCGAATCCATCCTGATCCCTTGGTGCCGTTTCGGTCGGAATACTCTCACATTTATGTTCCAAAATGGAACAACGAACCCGACCCGCTATGCCAGCCGGACCGACCTTTCGAGTTCCAGATCCGAAGACACCGACACTCCACATCCATGGCTGTAATAGCCTTCCAGAATTCCTCCCGCGTTCAGTTCCTTACCATTGGGGAGTGTGACGAAGAACATCGGCTGGTTTGAAATGAACGGGCCACCTCCCCAGGTGCGCGAAGCCAGCTGTGCACCCGGTTCATGCTGCTGGACCAGCCGTAACGCCTCCTGAGCTCCTTCCTCAGTCGAGTAATAGACCGGGTTTGCCGGCGTCGACTTGTTGTTCGGCCCCAGAATCGCCGGATTGTTCAGAAACCAGTTGTTGAACCCCTGGACATAGCCCTCCCGCAGAGGGTTGCCGGGATTGGTGAAATAGGGATTCTTTGCTCCCGGACCGACGTAGTTGTACTGATTCCGGGCGGCTGCCGCGTTCTCCACGATCTTCGGCGCTCCGGAAGCAGTGGTGATACCGCCGCCGATCGGAAGCGCGTCACGAGAGTCCCGCGGACCATCCCACAGGGACCACGATGTTTGAGTTGGCTCCGCAAGTTTTGCCGCGGAGGCTGCCGGCAGAGCCGGGGATTGTGTCGCGAACGGATTACCCACGGTCCGTGTCTCCGGAGCTGGTGTTGTCGCGGCTGGAGTTGGCGTGGCCGGTGTCGACACAGGCGGCGCCACAACCGGGTTGCCGCGTACAGGTTCTGTGGATTGCCTCATATTGAGGCGAAGGTCGCCGGAGGCGCGGGCGCTGCTGCGTGTAATTCCCGACACCGCGTCTGCAAGCTGGCGATCGAAGCCGGAGGCTCCTGAGCTGGTTCTGCGTTGCGCCGACTGGGTAAAGTCGACGGAAGGGGCACTGCGTACCGGATCTGCTGTGATGCTCATGGCGACTCACAGCCTTGCACGTTCCTGACCAGCACGCTCGGGCTACGTAAAACCTGCCAAAAACCCATAAGAGAATTTCCGGCCCTCCACTGCACTATCTGTTTTCAGTCAGCTTTTTGACAGCGAATGCTAAAATCCTGCCGCGAGGGTAATGAACCGATGAACGTACTTTGCCTCCACCTCTGTGAGCCTGGCCGCCACTGGAAAGCGCCACACAGCGCCTCCCGACTGCACTGGATCCATGTGGGGACGGTGTCAGAAGCCCTCCTTCTTGTCCGCAACGCGGGCGTGAACGTGGTCGTTATTGATGCCCCGGCGCCAACAGACCGGGCCGACGACATCCTGCTGGAACTCCTGCGCGCCGACCCCGGTGTGCCCGTTGTCTTCGCGTGTTCTGAAGCCGGAAGCGACGACATCATCCGCCTGATTCGACTTGGCGCCTGGCACGTCTGGAACGGCGACTCGGATCCCGAGCGGATCACTTCCACTATTGAGGCGGCTGGTTTGTCGAACCTCGAAGCACGGCAGCGCCGTCACTCCTCCAGTCGCGAGGAGCCATGGAGAAACCTCCTGGTCGGGCAGAGCGAGGGCATGCAGCGAATGCTCGACGTAATCCGGCTTGTTGCCGCCCGCCGCTCCAGCGTGCTCATCACCGGCGAAACCGGCACAGGTAAAGAGGTGGTTGCGCGCGCGATTCACCAGGCCGGCGGCCGTGGACACATGCCCTTCGTTGCCGTGAACTGCAGCGCCATTCCCGCGACGCTTATTGAAGCCGAGCTGTTCGGGCATGTCCGGGGCGCCTTCACCGGAGCTGCCGTCAGCCGCGCAGGCCGATTTGAACAGGCCAACGGGGGCACTATATTTCTGGATGAGATCGGCGACCTGCCCCTCGAACTCCAGGCCAAGCTTCTTCGCGTCCTTCAGGAGCGCGAGGTGCAGCGGCTCGGATCTTCGGAAACCACACGCCTCAACGTCAGGGTCCTGGCTGCCACTAATATCGACCTTGAGCAGGCCGTTGAACAACGGCTGTTTCGTGAAGACCTGTATTATCGGCTGAACGTTGTGCCGCTTCACATCCCGCCCCTCCGCGAGCGGACCGCCGACATTCCCGCGCTGGCCGACCATTTCACCGCCCGCGTCTGCCACAACGAGGGTCTGCCGCTTAAGCGCCTTGCCGCCGGAGTCGTGGACCGCCTGAGAGCCCACCCCTGGCCGGGTAATGTCCGGCAACTGGAACACGCCATTGAAACCGCGGTAGTACTCAGCGGCGACCGTGACGTGGTCGAGGCCGGCGATTTCCCTGTTCTCCGTGCGGGAACATCCACCCCTGCTGCCGCCGCGTCCCTCACAGCAGAAACGCTCGTCTCAGACAAAGGTCTCGATTTCGAAGCCACGGTCAGCCGTCTCGAGTGGTCACTCATCCAGCAGGCTCTGGCCCTCTCCAACGGCAACAAGGCACGCGCCGCAGAACTGCTTCGGATGAAGCGGACCACACTTCTGGCCCGGGTTCGAAGCCTGGAGGAACGGCGCGAGTCCGTAGTTATGGCCGCCTGCGCCTAGCCCCCAGGTGCTCCTCTTCATGGCCCCTTCGGCGGTGCCGCACGTTCCTGTACCGGCTCTCGGCTGTAAGAGTTCTCGTTAAGTACCATTATGTCGACCCTGCGGTTTCGCGCCCTGCCCTCCTCCGTCTCATTCGTGTCGACGGCGACTGTGTCCGCGTATCCTACGGCCGCCAGGCGCGCCTCCGGGATGCCGAACTTTTCTGTCAGCAGATCCAGCATCGCGATGCTCCGGGCAGCTGACAAATGCCAGTTGCTGGGAAATCTCCCGTTCTTAATCGGTACCGAGTCGGTGTGACCTTCCAGACGCACAGGATTGGGTATGCGCGCCAGGGTTTTTGCCACGGTGGCAAGTGCTTCGTAACCTGCCGTGGCGACCAGGGCATCGCCGGTGGGAAAAAAGGCAGCCTGCCGAAGACTGATCACCAGTCCGCGCTTTTCCATGCGTACTTCCAGCCGGCCACTGGCGATGTCCCCGCGCAGTGCGTGTCGAAGCTCATCGAGAGACGGCTCCAGTTTGTCGAGGTTCGTGGGTGGACGCCCTGGAATCAGGGACCCGCTCTTCACCTTCCCGTGCATCATTTCATTGATTTTTGGCGGTACGCTACCCTCACTCAGGGCCTTCTCCACCGCCTGCGACAACTGCCGGGCCTTATCCTTGTCAGACTGCGATGAGGCGTACATCACTACAAAGAACGCAAACATCAGGGTAATGAAGTCTGCGTAGGAAACCAGCCACCGCTCATGGTTTGGGTGTGGTTCTTCCCGCCTGCGAATGCCCTGCATCACACACTCTCCCTGACAAATCCGTCAGCTCTGCGGAACGAACCGCCCGGGCTAGGTTTACCTGGCGCAAACGCCTCCAGCCGGCTTTCGATCATCTTCGGGTGGGCTCCCTGCACGATGGCGCACACGCCTTCTACCACCAGCGCCTGAATTCGCAACTTCTCGTCGACGCGGGTTCTAATCTTGCTGGCAGCCGGCAGCAGAAGCAGGTTGGCGAGCCCAACACCATACACAGTCGCCACGAAGGCCACTGCGATGCCGTGCCCAACTTTGTCGATCTCCTGTAGATTCTTCATCACCTGGATCAGCCCCAGCACAGCGCCAATGATGCCGATGGTCGGTGAGTAACCGCCGGCCGCTTCGTACACGCGCGCCTCAGCTTTTCCCTTCTGCGCCTCCAGCTCCATGTCCAGTTCCATCATGTTGCGCAGTTCCGCTGGTTCGGTCCCGTCCACTGCCAGCGTCAGTGCTTTTCTCAGGAACGGATCGGAAGCCATATCCGCCTCTGCTTCCAGCGAGACGATCCCATTGCGGCGGGCCTTGTTGCTGTATGACAACAGCCCAGAGATCACGTCGGCCGCCGAGTATCGGGGCTCCATCAGCACCAGCCACAGCCGGGCTGCCGCACCCATCAGAATCTTTGGTGGGGTGGTTACCATGACGGCGCCGAGGGTACCCGAGATGACGATCAGCGCTCCGGTCAGTTGAGCAATATCGGAAAGCCTCCCGCCCTCCAGCACCAAACCACCCAAAATTCCACCAAAACCGACCACCAGTCCAAGGATTGACGCAAGGTCCGGCACCAGCCGGACCTTGCCGCTGCCATTCAAGAGACCCCCGGTCGGTCAAGCAGGCGCTGCCGAAACTTTACGATCTTGTCGATGACTTCTTCCGGTGGCTCGAGCACCAAATAATTTCTGCCACTGGTCAGGCCGATGATGGTGTCGGGTGTCGACTGTATGTTCTCGATCAGATCCGAATTCAAAATCAACGGCGTCCGGTTGATCCTTGTGAGGTAGATCATCGTTGCCTCCTTCTCTCCACTCTTCACTGCTCTTATCGGCAACCCCTGCCCGCCCACGAGTTTTTCTTCGCGCTTTTTTCGCGCAGCCGCCTGGTTCGACTTTCTCGCAGTGACGGCTCCGCAAGTCTGCTAACCTTAGAGAGAATTTACGAAAACTGGAGTTGTACGGAATCCCATGATTCGCCTTGCCTTTGCTCTGCTCGCCGCCTCTGTCCTTCTGCCCGCCCAGGCGAAGATCGCGGTCATCAATTCTCAGCAGGCCGTTCTGGAAACGGCCGAGATCAAGAAGGCCCAGGCTCAGCTTGAAGCTACCTTCAAGCCGCGCCAGACCGAGATCGAGAGAATTCAAAACGAGATTGCCGGACTACAAAGCAAACTGCAGAGCGGTCAGGGCAGGATCACCGCACAGGAAGAGCAGAATCTGACAGCGCAGGGCCAGCGCCGCCAGCGCGAACTCACCCGCCTGACCGAAGACCTGCAGGCCGATGTCGACCGGTCCCGCAACGAAATTCTGGAGCGGGTCGGCAAACGCATGCAGGAAATCGTCAAAAAGATGGCGGACGAGCGAACCCTCGATCTCGTGATCGACATCTCGAACACCGTCCACTTCAAACCCGCGCTCGAGTTCACAAAAGAGGCCACCGCGGCCTACGACAAGGCCTATCCTGTTAAGTAGGAGAACAGGATATGAGCTACCTCGACAGCTACGGCGTCAGGGAGGCTCGGCGGGAACGGCATCTCAAACTCGGCATTCTGGCTGCCCTGTTGGCCGTGATTGCCGGCGTTGTCATCTTCTTTTGGCTGCGTGACCACTCTGAGAAGCAACAGGTTGCGCATTTCCTCGCCGCGCTGAAAGGCGGCGATTACAAGAGCGCCTACCAGTTCTGGGGGTGTTCGTACGAGAAGCCCTGCCGGGAATACCCATTCGACAGATTTCTGGAGGACTGGGGGCCGTCCAGCCCTCAGGGCAACCGCGCAGCTGCCCGGCAGTCCACCGGCCAACACTGCAAATCCGGCCGGATCGAAGTCATACAGTACCATGGCCGGGAAGTGCAACTCTGGGTCGAACGCAAGACTCAGCTCATCGGATTCGCACCCTGGCCCATCGACACCAGCCAGCCCGCCAACCTGACCGTTCGACTTCGCCGCATCATGCACGATCTGGCCGGTGACTGCGCGCCGCCACCGATGAAAGTGCCGTAAACGCCCGACTTGTCAGCAGGCCTTCTGGATCGCGACAGCCTTCCGGCCTGCGTTCACCTGCACGCGGCCGCGCCACTTGGGCAGCTTGTTCACCATCAGCGACACCATTTCGGTGGTCCGCTGTTCGAACTGCAGGATGTCGCCCTCGCTCAGTTCCAGCAGATCGTCGAAGCGCACCACGGATCCCTCAATCCGCGCCTCCAGATCCAGCATTGACATCTCAACATGCCCGAGCGTCCTCTCGATCTCATCGTCGGTCGCGTTGGAGCGCCGGGCCGTCCATTGCTGGTCGGATTTCTGACGGAGCAGCTTGACGATGCTCGACGGCATACCGATCGTCATCATGCCCGACGTTTCGCCCAGCTGAATTTCGGTCGCGATGCTCACAACTGCTTCGTTCGGCGGCAACACGTGTACCAGCCCCGGTTCCGTCTCGTGGCTGTCAACGGCGAACTCCACCGTCGCCACGCCCTGCCATGACAGCGCCAGGTTTTGCAGAATCAAGGCCAGCAGACCGTTCAGAATCTGCTGTTCGATGAGGGTCATCTCGCGTTGCACAACCAGCGGCTTGATTTTCCCGCCTCCCAGCAGCAGTTCAATCATTGGAAACGCCAGTCCCGGGTTCATTTCCAGGATGGCGATACCGTCAAACGGCTTCATCCGCAGCACGGACAGGCAGGTCGGCGAAGGCAAACAGCCCATCAACTCGCGAAACGAAAGCTGCTCCACGGAGATGAGGTTGACCGTGACGTACGTCCTCAGGTAGGCCGACAGGCTCGACGCCAGACTGCGCGCGAACGTGTCGTGGACCGCACGCAAAGCTCGAATCTGTTCTTTGGGAATGCGGTCGGACCGCCGGAAATCGTAGCGCTGGGCGAGCGCCATTCGGGAAGCATTCGATTGAGCACCGGTTTGGGATTGAAATAGTGCATCTATGTCTTCCTGTGAAAGCGCGTGTCCGTTGGTTTCCATAATCAGCCCGTGACGGGCATCCTCCGCTTCTTTAGCCGTGATTCGATAAAACTTCGAAGTCGCAGGACAGCCTGCACCTTGATTTGCGAAGCCCGCGTGAAATGCATGTTGAGCACCCGGCCAATTTCCGCCAGAGTCAGTTCCTGACGAAAGTACAAATCGAGTACCAGCTGTTCCTGCTCCGGAAGCGAGCGAATTCCCTCGGTCAACAGTGCCCGCATCTCATTGCGTTCAATGGCAACAGCCGGATCTTCGTAATGCGGGTCGGCCAGAAAGGCGATCATGCCGGATTCCGATTCCGTGCCCGAACTGTCCAGACTGCCCAGACTCACTCCGCGCAACTCCGTCAGCCAGGTCTGATACTCGGTCAAACTCAGTCCCAGTTCTGCCGCGATTTCCTCTTCTGCCGGAGCCGATCCGTTGCGCTGCTGCAATTTTGTGATCGCGGTCTCCACCACCCGGACCCGCTTCCGCTTGTGCGGGTCAATCCCGTCAAGTCCGCGAATACTGTCGAGAATCGCTCCCCTGATGCGAATCTCAGCATACGTGCGCAGGGAAGCGTTTCGAGCCGGATCGAAGCGGTCGATCGCCTGGATCAGCCCGACGATGCCGGTCGAAACCAGGTCCTCCTGGCTGATCGATGCGGGCAGGCGTTCGTGAATGCACGCCGCAATCCACCGCACCTGAGGCAGGTGATCGAGAATGAGCTGTTCCCGGGCCGCTTGCATAGATGTCAGGCGGCGGACACCGCGCTCCTTGCCTTCGGCTGAGCCGCCGCGGGACGGAGCAATCCGCTCACAGAAGCCTCGTCGAGGTCCTCCGGCACCGACGGCCCGGTGCTGACAAACGACAGTGGTAGTTCGTGGGCCATCGCCAGTCCCACCGCTGCCCGGCAGGATACGGCCGCATCGGTATGTGTGACCACAATGCGTGACGGCAGCAGCGGCCGGAAGCGCTCGAACGTTGCCTTCATGTCGGCCGGAGACATCGTTGCAGGGATTACAAGCTGCACGTCAATTTCGGGGTGCCGGGCCAGCACCGTCGTGAACTCCTGCGCCGCGCCCATGTCCGACGGCGACAGACCTGGCGTATCGATCAGGATCAGACCGGCTTCGGCCTGAGTGTCCAGCGTTTGCGCCAGAGCCATACCGGTCTCGACGACCTCCAGCGGAGTAGCCATGCCGGACGCATACCGCTCCAGCGCGTCAACGCCGCCCACCCTCGAGCCGTCGAGGCTGACCAGCCGCATCGGCCGGCGACCCGTGAGGCCGTAACGAACAGCCAGCTTCACCAGCAGGCTCGTCTTGCCCGCACCAGGAGGGCCAACCAGAGCCGTGATCCTGCGCTTGCCCGAACCTCGCCCCAGCGAGGCATCCAGCCTGGTCCTCGAGACCAGCTCGTCCATCAGAGCCACCTGGAAATCCAGCCCACGTGACCGGCGGCGAACCCCGGTGACGACTTCGTTGGTGAGGTCCTCGCCAAAGCCGTCTGCAATCAGGCTAAGCCAAAGCTGATCGAGCAGTGTCTCGGCGGGGTTGCTCGGAGTTCCCGTCAGGGTGTCCCGAACGCCGTCGAATTTGCGACGCAGTTTCGACATTCCGGACTGCGGCTCGGCCACAGGTTTGGGCACTGGCTCAGGCTGCGGTGCCGGCCGTTCGGCTGCAATGCGGCGGGCAACAGGCGGACGGCCCTGCCCGTTCTCCGCCGCCGGCCCCTGTTTACCAGATCCGATGCTGGCGGGAATCACCCCGCAAACCACTTCGTAGCGTCCTGACCCGTCCTCGGTCTGACGCGATGCCAGAATCGCCGCTTCCGGACCCAGCTCTTTCCGCGCACCCTGCAGCGCCTCGCGGATCGACGAACCGTAATAGGATTTGAAGTCCAAGCAGTTTCTCCTACTGAATCAGCCCGAGCGACTGTATCTTCAGCCCACTCGGAATCTCGTTATGCGCCAACACGTGAAGGTTCGGAAGGTTGGCTTCCAGATATTGCCGTACGAAGTACCGTGCTCCGGTGCTGACAATCAGCACCGCCGGGGCCTGTGGATTCTCCACGGTCCTCTGCACCTTCCCAATCAGGTCTCTTGCCGTTTGCGGTGCGAGTGCGGCCACACTATTTAGTTCAGAATGCTCGACAGTCTTCTCAACGGAATGTTCAAGCGACGGGTCCAGGAAGAACGCTTTCAATTCACCGGTCCCTGAGAGTAGCGGCTTCACCAGCGTGCGCCGCAGTGCCTGCCTGACATACTCGGTCAACAGCACTGGATTGCGGGTAGTTCCCGCCGCCTCGCCGAGCGCCTCCACAATCGACAGCCCGTCGCGAATCGAAACCTGCTCCCGCAGCAGATTCTGCAGCACGCGCTGCACCGCGGGCATGGTCAACAGCTTCGGCACCAGTTCCTCGACAGCCTTGGGCGAATCCGCTCCCACCCGGTCGAGAAATGCCTTCGTGTCCTGGCGCGTGAAGATCTCGTGGGAGTTGCGCCGCACCAGTTCAGTCAGATGCGTGCCCAGCACGTTCAGCGCATCCACCACCGTGTATCCGGCCTGACGCGCCGAGTCGGTTCGGTCCGCTGTAATCCACAGCGCCGGAAGACCGAACGCGGGCTCTTTTGTCTCGATACCATCCATCCCCGTCGCGCGAGGCGTCGGGATCGCCATCTCGCAGCCCTGCTTTAGTTCGAAACGTCCAGCCTCGCCGCCCTTGATCATCAGCACATATTCGCGAGGCTTCAGCATCACGTTGTCGGTCACGCGGACTGGAGGCATGAGAAAGCCGCTTGTGCCCGCAAAATGCCGCCGGATGGCGCCGATCTTCTGGATCAGTGGTGAGCTCGCCCCGCCAGCCACCAGGCTGGCCAGTCCGCCGCCCACCTCAATCGACATCGCATCCACCTTCATCAGCGCTTCCAGATTTTCCTTCGGATTCGCCGTAGGAGCCGTGGCCGCGGCCGCCGCCTGCTGAGGCTTATTCTGCGCCTGCTTCATGCGATAGCCGAGCCAGCCAAGGCCAGCACCGAAACCCAGGAACGGAATGGTCGGCAGTCCTGGAAACAGCCCCAGTATCCCCAGCACGCCCCCGGCCAGCATCAGCGGCTCCGGCTTGCCGAATACCTGCTTCTGGAACTCCGTCCCCAGGCGCTCCTCAGACGTAGCGCGCGTAACAATCAATGCGCCTGCGACGGAAATCATCAGCGCCGGAATCACGGTCACCAGGCCGTCGCCGATCGTCAGAATCGTGTAGGTCTGCAAGGCGCGGGGCAGTTCCATCCCGTGTTGCAGGACCCCGATCAGGAAGCCCGCGACAATGTTGATGGCGGTAATCAGAATCGAGGCCACAGCATCGCGCTGCGTGAACCTCGAGGCACCGTCCATCGCGCCGTAAAACTCAGCCTCGGCTGCCAGCTCCCGCCGCCGCTTCCGAGCCTCGGTCTCGTCGATCAGACCCGAGTTCAAGTCCGCGTCGATCGACATCTGCTTGCCGGGCAACGCATCAAGGGTGAACCGCGCAGTCACTTCCGATATGCGGACGGCGCCATGGTTGATCACCACATACTGAATGGCAATCAGCACCAGGAAGATCACCACGCCGACGATGTAGTTGCCGCCCACAACAAAGTTGCCGAAGGCTTCAATGACATGTCCGGCGGCACTCGTACCAGTGTTGCCGTTCAGCAGAATCAGCCTCGACGAGGAGATATTGAGCGCCAGCCGAAAAAGCGTCAGCAACAGCAGAGTGGTGGGGAAGACGGTGAAGTCGGTCGGCTTCAGGAGGTACATCGATACCATCAGCACAACCACCGACAGCATGATGTCGCACACAATCAGCAGGTCGAGCAGGATGGACGGCAGCGGCGTGATCATCGCCAGGATGATCGCCAGCACGCCCATCGGCACCAGCATCTCGGCCCAGTTGTTTACCGGTAGTTTGAGTGTGGTTGAGTTGCTTTCTGCCAAGTCCCTTTACCCCGCAATTGAGCGATTTCCCGTAATGCGATACACATAAGCCAGAACCTCCGCCACAGCGCGGTAAAAATCGGGAGGGATATCGCGTCCTACATCCACAGATCCATATAGTGCGCGCGCCAGCGGCGGATTCTCTACAATCGTTACGCCATTTTCGCGAGCCACTTCGCGGATCCGGGCCGCCAGGTAGTTCCGACCCTTCGCCACCAGCTTCGGCGCGCTCATGCTCGCCGGGTCATAGCGAATCGCCACCGCGTAATGCGTCGGGTTCACGATAACGGCCGTGGCCGTCGGTACATCCTGCATCATGCGGCGGCGCAACAAATCGCGCCGTAACCTGCGGATTCGACCCTTAATCTGCGGGTCGCCCTCGCTCTCCTTGTGCTCGTCCCGAATCTCCTGCTTGCTCATCTTCAACTGGTCGGTGTACAGCAGCCGTTGCCGCATCCCTTCCACCACACCGAACAGCAGCAGGATCATCGTCGATTTCCACAGCACCCCGGAAGCCGCGGCCGCGATCTGCACAATGCCCGTACGAACCGGCGACAGCGGCAGCATCAGCAGCATGGGAAGCTGCTCCCGCGCCACCGCCCAGATGATCCACAACAGCACCATCAGCAAAAGCAGCGCCTGGATTGCGTGCGGAAAGTTCTGCTTCGGAATCTCCTTCAGCCGGTTGAGCGGGTTCAGCCTGTTGAAGTTGGGCGACAGCGCACCCAGATGGATGCCGAAGTTGGTTGTCCCCAGCTGCAGCAACAGCGTGAGGCCGGCCACGATCCCCGCTGCTGCTCCCAGAGGCAGAAACGCGCCCATCACCAGCCGCCGGGCATGGTGAATCAGGTCCACCTGCGTCCAGTCGCGCCGAAAGCTGGCCAGCAGCACCTCGCGCATCCCCTGCTGCGACAGCTCCCACCAGCCCGGCATCGCGCGGCTGACAATCAGCACCACAATGAAAAACTGCAGCGCGCCGACCAGCTCCTTTGCCGCGGGGAACTGGCCCTTTTCGCGCGCTTTGTGCAGCTTTTGCTGGGTGGGTTGCTCAGTGCGATTGTCGGACATATTCCTGAATCACTCCCACCACACGGGCGCTTTGTTGTACGTACAGCTGTGGGAAAACGGTCAGCAGAGAGCTCAGCAGCAGCAGCGCCGCCAGCATCTTTAGCGGAAACGAAAGGCCGATGATCTGCATCTGCGCGCTCACCCGGCCAACCACGCCCATCACCAGGTCCACAAGAAACAGCAGCCCGATGACCGGCAGGGCAAGCCGGGCCGCCAGCACGAACGACTCCGCCCCGAGCCGGATCAGCGCCTGCGCCATCGACGGATGCAGGATAAATGTGCCAACGGGACACGTGTCCAGACTCCGCGCCAGCAGCCGTATCACGATTCCATCCATGCCCGTCGTGAAGAAGAGCAACCCGGCCGCGAGTTGGGCGAAGATCTGCAGGATGCCGGAATCGGCCTGCGTGTTGGGATCGAACGTCGACGCAAAGGAGTAGCCTGCCTGCACGCTTAACGCCTGCGCGCCAATCACGAAGATCTCGGCGAGCCACGCTGTTGCCAGTCCGACAAACAGGCCGAGCGCGGCCTCGCCTACCGCCCACGCCACCAGCTGCGACACCGTCGGCACCGCGTCGATCCGCGGCCAGTGCGATTGCAGCGCGATAGTGCATCCGACTGCAAACGCGACCCGGGCGACCGTAGGTCCTGCCTGCGCTCCCGGCCACGGCAGAAACACGAACATGCCCGTGAACCTGAGCAGTGTCAGGCCAAACCCCATCAGCAGCGTTAAGGGAATGCTCAGCTCAGCGTGCATGCTTCGCCAAATCGCCGAACAGCACAATCGTGTAAGCCACCAGCCGCGACGTCATCCACGGCAACAGGATTAATAAGCCGGCCAGGAACACCGCCAGCCGCGGAATCGTGCTGAACGCCGAATCCTGCAGCGACGTGACGATCTGGATCAAATTGATCACAACACCGACTACGAACGCGATCAGCAGCAGCGGCGCGGAGATCCACATGGCGGTCATCAACGCGCCTCGGATGAGTTGAATGGCGGATTCGGGTGTCATGTCAGTAGAAACTCTTCATCAGCGAACCCACAACCAGGTTCCAGCCGTCCACCAGCACGAACAGCAGAATCTTGAAGGGTGCGGAGATCATCACAGGCGGCAACTGCACCATGCCCACCGTCAGCGTGACCGATGCGACCACCAGGTCGATGATCAGGAAGGGCAGGAACAGCACGGCGCCGATCTGGAAGCCGGCCTTCAGCTCGGACAAAATGTAGGCGGGAATCAACACAGTCAGACTCAGCTCCGAGGCATTCCGTGGAGTCGGAGCTTTGGTGATCTCGACGAACAGCCGCACGTCTTTCTCGCGGACGTACTTCACCAGAAACGTTTTCAGCGGTGCCGATGCGGCGTCAAAAGCCTGCTCTGCATTGAGCTGCCCCTTCTCCATCGGCTGCCAGGCTTTTGAGTAAATCTCCATCCCGACCGGCTGTACAATCACCATGGAAAGGAACAACGCCAGTCCGACCATTACCTGATTCGAAGGCGCGGTCTGAGTGCCCAGAGCCTGCCGAAGAAAGTGCAGCACGATGGTGATCCGCAGGAACGGCGTAATGCACAGAATCGCCGCCGGAAGCAGGGTCAGCAGTGTCAGCGTGAGCGCGATCTGCATCGTCGTGCTCAGCGCTGGGCCGCCTTTGCCTCCCAGCTGCAGCGTGCCTTGTGCTGCCGCGCCAGCCGTCAGCAGCAATCCCAAAACCGCCGCCCTCACGACTCTTCTCCCAATACTTTCATCGAGCAGCCACCCGGGCCGCTCGATACCAGCATCATTTTTCCATCGACACGAACCAGGTGCAGCGAAATGCCCGGAGAGAGAGCGATCCTTTCCACTGCTTCCATCCGCCGCGGCCTGCCGCGAGAGAGCGCAGAAAAGCCGCTTACCCGCGCCCATCCGCGCTTTTGCAGTACTACCAGCGTGCCACCAAGACCCGCGACAACCAGCAGCGCAACCGTCAAACCCTGGAGAACATCCATATTCCTGTAAACCCTCAAACAGGAAAGTAGGATTTATCCGTAGTTCTTCTCACCAAAATCTGATAGGCGGGCGGCGAGCATGTTGTCGATGACGATAAGCTCGCCCTGAGAGATGGGTTGGCCGCTCACGCTGACGTCCACGCTTTCGCCCGCGGCACGGCACGTCCGGAGCACCGTGCCGGCTTCGAGCCCCAGAATTTCTTCCACCGTGAGCTTGACGCACGGTATTCGAGCCTCCAGCAGGAGAGGCACATTCGACAAATGCGCCAGCTCCTGCCGCAACAGATCGTCCATTGTTTAGCCTCCTACCGCTTCAGGTTCAGGGTTTCCTGGGTGAGCTCGTCGGTGGTCGTGATCACGCGCGAATTCGCCTGATACCCGCGCTGGTAAACGATCAGATTCGTGAATTCGCGGGCGATGTCGACGGTCGACGCCTCCAGCGCGTTCGCCTTTACCTTGCCGCGGCCTCCGGTTTCCGCCGTTCCGTACACCGGAGAGGCGCTGCCTTCGCCGACCTTGAAGTTGTTGTCACTAGCCGACGTCAGGGACGACGGGTTCAGCACCAGAGCGATCGCGAGCTTCGCGATTTCCTTCTCCTGGCCGTTGGCAAACCGCGCCATCACGCGACCGCCATCGGCCATACCCACCGACGTGATTTCCGCCGCCGCATACCCGTTCTGATCGGTCCTGGAGACAGCCGAGGCCTGAGCGAACTGGGTCATGGTCGGTGCCCCCGCGGTGTCGTACAGATTCCAGTTGATCTTGATGTCGGCCGCTTTGTTCGCCAGCGGCGTTACCGTCAGCGCGATCGGGCTGCCCGCCAGTGCCGGCGCGGTCAGTTTCCCAGACGAATCGAAGTCGAACGTGGTGCTGGGTGCGCTCGCGAAGATCGATTTCGGTACGCCGGTCCCGCCAATGTCCGTGGCCGGGACCAGGATGTCGTAGTTCCACTTGTTATCGGTGTTCTTGGTGAACTGGAAGGTCAGCGTGTGCCGTGCTCCCAGAGAGTCGACAACTTCGACTGGTGTCGAGAATTTGTCACCGACAGCGGCGGTCGCATTCAGATTGGCGATCACGTTGACCGCGGTAGTCGGCGTGGCGGCTACGGCGCCAGTCGGCACCTGAATCGACGAAAGACCTGCGCTGGTGTATTGCTGGACCTTCTCACCGGTCACGGTCACGACGTTGCCGGACGCGTCCAGCTGAAAGCTGCCATCGCGCGTAAACATCTTGTTGCCCGCCGCGTCGGTAACGACGAAGAACCCGCTGCCCTGCAGAGCAGTATCCAGCGGACCCGACGAACTTTGAATCGCACCCTGGCTGAAGTTGCGGACCGTCGCCACGCGCCCAACGCCCATGCCCGTTTCCGAGTGTCCGGACATGGATTGAGCGACGACGTCTTTGAAAGCAACATCCATCGCCTTATAGCCCGTCGTGTTAACGTTCGCCAGATTGTGGCCGACCGTGTCCACGGCTGCCGAGTGTGCTTTCAGTGCGGACAGTGCCGCAGAGAAGGAATTAAACATTTGTTTCTCCTGGGTTCGATGTGGTGGTTTCGGTCGGCTTTAGTGCCGCCGCGATGTCTTGTAAGTCGGTACGCATCCCGATCGTTTGCTCCAGTTGGGTAAACTGCGCAAGCTGGCTCAGAAACTGCACTCCGTCGGTCGGATTGAGCGGATCCTGATTCTTCACCTGCGCGACCAGCAACTGCAGGAACGCGTCCTTGGTAACCTCGGAGTTCTTCTTTGCTGCTGCGGCACCGGTAGCGGCATCTGCGCCGTACGTGCTGCTGGCCGCGCCTGTCTTGTCAATCATCTTGTTGTCCTGGCTCCTCTTCCGGCCGGTGTCGTGACCGGCGATGTTCCTGCTGCTGATTCATTTCCTCGAACGTGCGCTGCTGCTGCTGTTGCTGCTGCGGGTGGCGTTCGCGAGACTCGGGTTCGAACTGAAATCCACGTGACCCGAGCGACTGCTGCAGCTCGGGCAAATCTGTCCGAAGTCGCTGTGCGATGTCGGCGTTTTCGGACCGCATCGACATTTGCGTCTCGCCTTTGCGATGGACAAAACGCAAATCGATTCCCTCAGGGCCGTCGAGGCGGACTGAGATCACTTGCGTGCGCGACGTACTCTCCGCTGCTTTTGCGGCTGCCGCCATCATTCGTTCCAGTGCTCCCGCTGAAGATCCAGCGTTCGATGGAGGCTCAGCGGTTTGCCGGACCTGGCCAGCGTCGGAAACGCCCCGTTCCACCGTTGTGGTGGACGGGAATGCCGGTGTGTCGCTCGCCACCGTCCGGGACGGGGCGTTGCGGATCGTGCCTTCCACCGCTGGCTCGCTCATACGTTCGGGTAGCGCAAACGATTCCGCAGCATTTTCAGGGCCTTTCTTAGGAGCCGATTTGGGAGCACTGTCCTGGTTGGGTGTTGAGGGCTCGGCGAGGTCCGCTGGTGCCTGCTGCGGCTGCACGTGGCGTGGGCGAACACCGAAGGGAATCGACTCGGACTGATCCTGAACCTGGGGCGTTTCCACTGCGCGCGCCGCCTGCCGGGGAGCCGCTGCCGGCGGAACTGGACGCGAATCTTCTGACGGATGATTGACGGGGCGCGGCATTTCTTCGTCACCTGTGGTCTCGACCACCGCCGTCGGTGCTGTTGCGAGGTCCACCCGGCCGTCTCGTCGCGCAAACGACGCCATCATCCGAAGTACGTCTGGCACCGGCGCGAGTTCAGCCGTCTGCGTTCGTACTGGCGAATCGAACTCAGGGACGGGGACCGGCTCGGCGGCAACATCTGTACGCACGTCCGGTCGAGTCGCTTCCCTGGGCGACACAGCCGGATTTCCCCACGCGATCTTAGGCAATGCGTCTTCTCTGCGCGCAGCCCCGGGTTGGTTCGGGACTGTTCCACCCCAGCCCACCACCGGCATCGGTCTCTTCTCCGAACCCTCTTTACCGGTCATGGGCGTCGGCGGCATGGCGACGGCCGAGGGGCTCACGTTTATCACGGGCACTGCCGCGTCGATCCGCGGGGCCGTGGTAACTGGTACTGCCGCGTCGACCCGCGGGGCCGTGGCAACTGGCACTGCCGCGTCGGTCCGTGGGGCCGTGGTAACTGGTACTGCCGCGTCGATCCGC
>Ga0163150_10003184_pt1 | contig 23517 bp, 22 predicted proteins | sample OliLakLV19P2IB_FD_148628 | JGI IMG/M metagenome (GOLD analysis project Ga0163150, IMG submission 148628) | Freshwater microbial mat bacterial communities from Lake Vanda, McMurdo Dry Valleys, Antarctica - Oligotrophic Lake LV.19.P2.IB | ecosystem: Environmental > Aquatic > Freshwater > Lake >...
CACGTTATACCAGGTTCAGATTACATCGTCAGGAAAGAAAGTCGGGTTCCTTCAGACAACGTCACAATTGCTTTTTCTCTACCCTCCAGAGTGAAGCATGCAATTACACCAACCCACGTTATCCACGCAACGGGAGTTGTTAAGTAGTATGATTCTTCGCACCTCGCACTTAAGTTGCTTGTAATAAAACACCTGTAGGTTTGATGATGGCAGAACAAAAAACAAAACCGACCGAAGTGAGTGTCGACGAATACATCGCAGCACTCGATGACGAAACCAAGCGCAGCGATTCGTTAACCTTGGTTAAGATGATGCGCGCCGCTACAAAAGAGAAGCCCCGCATGTGGGGTCCGAGTATCATCGGCTTCGGCAGCGTGCACTACAAATACGCCAGCGGACACGAGGGCGACACGTGCATGATGGGATTTTCACCGCGCAAGGCTGCCATCTCGCTCTATCTTACATGCGATGCATCATCGCGAGTCCCCTACCTCGAACGGCTTGGCAAATACAAAACCGGCGTTGGTTGTATTTACATCAAGCGCCTATCGGACATCGACATGTCGGTATTGAAAGAGCTCATCGCAATCTCGGCAATGAGTGAACCCGACTTCGGCAAACACACATAGCCCGTCCCAGGCGGACACAAACAATCACACCCTCCACATAGGCTACGAACATGGCAATCTGCATTACAAGGGCGCCAGTGGCCGCGAAGGCGATTGGTTCCGGCTCGGCTTCGCCCCGCGCAAAGGCAACATGACTATCTACTTCTTGTGCGACATGCGACGTCTGGGCGACAGCCTTGCTAAACTTAGCAAGCATTCTGCGAGCGGCGGATGCCTTCACATCAAGAAGCTCTCAGACATACATCTACCGACGCTCAAGGGCATGCTTGTAGAAGCGTACAAGATCACACCAACCGAGCAGATCTCGGTATCGACGAAGACCAAGCCGGCGTCGAAGAAAATCGCAGCTAAGAAGGTCGCAGCTAAGAAAGTCGCGGCTAAGAAGGTCGCAGCAAAGAAGGTCGCAGCTAAGAAGGTCGCAGCAAAAAGTACTACGGCAAAGAAATCGACTGCACGTAAGGGTCGATGAGGGGGCTTAGAATTTCAGAGGAACGTTCAATGGTGGCAAACACTGGGCTTGTCCGTTTTTGATGAAGGCCGGTCGAAGTTGCAAATACAATTGCTGACGTTCCAACGTATCGCCATAGAGTGCCCGGAGTTTAGGGTACAACTCCGATGCGTTCAACGTCAACTTTTCAGAGGTGAGGTCGTTCAGTCGACTGCTCATCGAAGCTATCGCGTCGCTGCACCCGGTGTTTGAGTCGGCCGTAACGTGAACCGTGTATTCCCAATCGCCCACGTGCTCTGAATAGAAAGAGATCAGGATTGCAGGTGGCGATCTGTAGAACTCTAATAGTTGAAGTGCCGCATGACTTACCATCTCAGGGCTAATGTCTTTGCAAAGGCGAATATCGGGCGTCACTAACTTCCCCTTTCCTGTGTATTCGACCATCACCGTTCCGACGGCACCACTAGGCTGTCCAGAATACCCGTCGCTTCTCGACGCCTCTATGGTGTAAACACCTGGAGGCTGATTCACCATCCCCCAGAACTCTTCAGTATAGTACGAAGGAGTACTTACAAAAAAGGTTTTCAGACCAACTGTTGCCGTAACAGTCGACGTGGAATACTTCGAGACGTAGTTTCCAAACTCATCGATTAACACTACCCTACCGTAGATAATATTCTCATCAAGATATTCCGGCGTCGTGGGTGCAACCGAACACCCAACACACAGCCCCAATGCGAGCAACGTCAAGCACCTAATGAAACTGCCAAAGTCGAATCTGTTAACCATGGTACACCTCCCCTAAGTATTGAGTCAATACTACACAATAATGCCAAGCCCCGTGACTCCTTGCCAGTCGTCCCCTTTTTGCTATCTTTGTAGTCCCTATCGCGGGGTGGAGCAATTGGTAGCTCGTCGGGCTCATAACCCGAAGGTTGTAGGTTCAAGTCCTGCCCCCGCTACTTCGAAAAAATCTAAGTCCCTGTAGTTCTAACGAGTTACAGGGACTTTGCTTTTTCAGGTGACAGTTCAGGTGACAGTTTTTCAAAAATGCCTGTCCAATTCTTTGACTGGTACAACATCATCACCTCTCCAAATACACATGAATAGGTGGAATCGATGGAAACTTTCAGCGGACTCAATTCCCAGCATGAGCAGATCATTAAAAGGATGTGCGGATTTCATGTTTACCGATTTCAGCTAAAAATCAGGGAACAGATTGCAGCTGCAGATTCGATTGAAATTGTGAATGAACTTCGCACCGCGCTGACAGGTTGGCTGCGTGGTTTTGAAAATGATCTTTGTGCTCTTCCAGCGAAAGGATCCATCCATCAATACATATCCGGACTAAAATCAAACCAGAAATCAGTGCATACAACGCATCCCCATGTGATGGTGGTCGATGGTACAAGTTTTGGATTTTTGGATGTGCCCGGGAGTCCCGTAGAGGCGATACACGTTACTTACGAGAACCTCGAAACACTCATTAATCTGATTCCAAAACTGCTAGTGGAACTTGAAGAACGAGAATTTGAGTTCATGTTCGGAGCTGCCGCCAAAACTCCGCTGCGAGAAATTGGCCTACTGAAGGGCATCATAACTCGTGAACAGATGGAGATGATGGCTAGTACGTTGCGAAAGCTCAGCGGTTTAATCGACATACATCAATTGCGAAAGAGTGATGCGGCGATGGTACTCAACACCTTACGGGAGCGGATGCACTTTGTTGTCAGCAAGGATCTCCGCATAAACTACAAGCATGCCTCGGGAGAATCCGAATGGTATGGTTATGGCGAGGGTAAAGCAAAACAGAAGCGAGATCTCGTGAAGAATACCGCAACGTCGAAGACCTACAAACCGTCCAACCTGATTGCAGCGTGGATTGAAGAAGTGAATAAGGACTAGACAATGGTCCGATGAGAAATCATAGAGGCTTAGACATTCTTTATATGCCAAGCTCGCCGGATCCTTCTATATGTGTTTTCAGTTTTTTCCGTTCACATTCATTCTATTAAACCTGCATCCAGTCTCACGGCATAGCTGCAGTGGGGTTGAAGGGTGCTATTATTTAACTATTGTTATTGCACAGGAGCTGCCTCAATTTCTCTGAATAATTGACTTCAGGAGATCTACAGTGGCACGCCAATATCTTACCAATTTCGACCTTCGAGACGCATTCGTAGAAGCTGTCAGGTCAGAGATGCCAAAGCTAATTACTGAAGCTTTGCGAGAGCACCTCTCTGCACAACCAAGGGTTGGAGGTGCCGAGAACCAGACTGACACTTTCATGTCACGACGAGCAGCAGCTTCGCGTCTTTCCGTTTCAGTCCAAACTGTGGCAAAGCTCATAGCAAATGGCGACTTACCGATCACTAGAATCGGGCGTCGGGTGCTTGTGAGCGAATTGGACGTACAGTCCCTCGTTAACAAAAGACGAGTCAATCGACTCGGTGAACACTCATGAAGAGGAGCAGGTTCAAGTTTGGCAAAAATGGTCCGTGCCCGTGCGGCAAGTCGAATAAGTTCACACCAGTTACAGACATCGACTGCGAAGGAGGCGGTAAGTGCTGGTCTTCTAAATGCGGGCAACAGTTCTTTCCTCCCAAGCACTCACAGGACATCGCACGTGCATTGTATCCTTCAACGTCACGGGATCACATTTACGAGGATGAAGATGGTAGACCACTAATCAAGGTTAGTGTCGAAAGAACTGACGATGGCCAAAAACACGTTACGACTTCCCACTTGGAAGACCATCAATGGACGATGGGGCTTGGATCGATTCGTCGCGTTCCTTACCGCCTGCCGCAAACCCTCGAAGCCATAAGAGCGGGCAAACCCATACTCGTCGTAGAAGGGGAAAAGGACTGCGATACGGCATTCGAGAAGGGCCTAGTTGCAACGACGAACCTCTTTGGCGCAAAGAAATGGCGCGACGAGTACTCACGTTTACTTCATGGCGTCGTCGCTGTAATCATTAGTGATAACGACGAAATTGGACGAGAACACGGACAGCTGGTAGATCAAAGCCTTGCATCTAATAATGCATCTAAAGTCGTTCATCTCGACCTCTTGAGCATCATGCCCGACCTTCCTGCAAAAGGAGATTTGTCCGACTACTTTCAGCGGGGCGGAACTGTTGTGGAATTAACAACGGAGATTGAGCGACTCCTTGCGGACGACGCGTGTGAGAACGATGCTAGTCTCAGTAGCGGCATTCCGTTGCCGCAGGTGGATATCGAAATTTTACCGAGCCTCCTACGAGAACTTGTAGCCCCACTCCAAGACGCCAATGAGCGCATTGCTCTTTTGTTTGCCGCGATGGTCAGCCTAGGCTCGATCATGCCTGGCGTCCAGGCGATGTACAACGGCAATGCGATTGCTCCCATGCTGTATCTGTTTTTGGTCGGTGCAGCTGGCTCAGGAAAATCCGTCATTCTTCCAGCGCGCACTCTCGTAGCGGGAGTCGAGGCAATGCACCGCGAATACAACAGAGATAAGTCAGAAGAGTTTCGACTACAACAACGTCAGTGGATTAGAGAAGGTAAAAAGCGCGGAGAACCGTGTCCACGGGACCCGGAATATCGTACACTTCTGCTGCCTCCCGATGCAACCGCTCCGGTGACCATTCGCTCACTAAGCGTCAATCGATCCCTTCTACTTTTCGATACTGAAGCGGACTCCCTAAAAGCCGGATTCTCTGCCAAAAATGGCGATGTAAGCGCAGCATTGCGTAAGGCCTTTCATCACGAACCTATCTCGCAAGCACGCGTCGGAAACTCCTTGGTTGTGCATTGTGATCGGCCAAATCTGGCAATAGTTATATCCGGCACCCCCGATCAAATCTTACCCTTGGTTCAAGGTGCGCAAAATGGCTTGGCTAGCCGTTTTGCGTTTGTGCAGTTACATCGAAGAGCACGATTCAAAGATCCGTTTGATAGTGCCACGTCTCTGCCCACTGAAATTGCTCATGCCAAAGCACACATTGTCACAAGACTCTACAACCTTCTTCTAGACAGCTCCTACATGGTTTCGTTGACACCAGACCAGCAGCGAATCTTCAGGGATTTTTTCACAGAGGGGTATGAAACAAACAGCGATGATATTGACAGTGCGGTTACTCTTCGCTCCGCTGTTGTTGTAATTAGGCTCTGCATCATTCTTGCGGTACTACACTGTTATGAAGAATACGATCACGTACACTCATCCATGATCGTATCCGATGCAGACTTCGGGACGGCAATGAACCTCGGTGCATACTTGCGGCTTAGTTCAGGCGACATCGTCGACCGCCTTCGTTCAATGAACCACGATTCTTTTCCAAGGGGCCGTAGGAGCCGAGAGGATGAGTTCTTTGCTTCCCTCCCAGAAAAATTCACTACTGCTGAAGCAAAACGTGTCGGTCAAGATCTATCATTAAGCAGTGCAACCATACAACGCTACCTTACAGAAGGCAAGTATTGTCAACGCCGCGGTCATGGACGATACATCAACACAAAAAATCGAGCTTCATAGCGCTCTGAAATCACTGCGTCTGCTGAGCAATACTCTTGTCTTGCATTCTAGACGTAAATAATCAAGTGATCAAATGATCATTTGATCACTTTATACCGGCGAATTGGTGGATTGGAACGCGTAAGTCCTTGTAAATGCATTCATGTGACGAATCATAACGGAAACGAACAGGAACTAATGATGAAATACAGCTGAAATCCGTGTGAAAATTCTGCCACGAGATGCCTACATAATGCGCAAGAACGCACTATTCGCCATAGTTGCCCACAGAGCGGTCTTAACGACGCCAGTTTTTGACGTGCAACGCTGTACAACGCCAATCAATTGAAGAAAGGGAGTAATCATGGATGAAATGAGCAGTTTAGAACTCCGGTTTGTGCTAGAATGTGCCGGATTCAGCCAACGAGAGTTTGCAGAGTCCATACCCATGTCGCGATCGTTCGTTGGGTCGATGGTTCGAGGTGAACGACCGGTACAATTGCGTTACGTGGATGCCTTAAAACGTTTTTTAGGGAAAGAACTGTACGCGGCTTCTCTGGAAGTGGCAAGGAAGCGCATATCAGAAATTGAAATTAGGCACAAAGAACACATGGAACGACTAAAACAACGCACAGAGGGATCGTGATGACGTCAGTTTGCTAATTTCCACGCAAGCATTTCGTGGTAGGCACGCGTATAATTTCAACGGGTGACTGGTGGACATGGAGTGTGTCGGGAAAATCGGTCCAGTGATAACTTGAGTCCCAAGGCTCACTGGAGGAGAAATGAAGAAGAGCAGATACACGGATGAACAGATCGTTACGATCGTTCGCGAGTCGCATGCACAAAAGTGGTGAGTGTCAGTGAGCGCGTAAACGCGGCCAGCTACGCACAACGGCGTGGCATCGGTCTTCGGCGGGGAGGTGTGCTGATGCATGTTTCTCGCTCCATGTGCACGTACAGCCATCGTATGATACCCAAGGATGCTGCTCTGGTGGAACGCATGCGTGCTGTATCTCGCGAGCATCCGGCAGGGGTCATCGCCTGGTTCATGGCTGGCTCGTTGCACACGGCGATGCGGTGAGCTTTTATCGTGTACGACGGCTATGGAAGCAACAGGGGCTGGCAGCGCAATGGCGTAAGCGGAGTCGCAAGCGCAGCACATGAGCACGGTTGAACCCTGAGCCCACAACTCCGAACATGGTGTGGTGCATGGACTTTGCCGAGGATCGATTGCAGAGTGGTAGAGAAGTCTTCGCGTTGTTGGTGAAGGATTTGGCAACTGCGTTTGGTTTGGAGATCGCCGTCGCACGATCATTCAAAGGCACGGATGTGGAGCGCGTACTAGATACGTTGGTTGATCGCTACGGTGCTCCGCAGTATGCTCGCAGCGATAATGGCGGCCAACCGCCCTGATTGCCGGCGTTCTGCAAAATGTGGGCGAAGAAGAAAGGGATTCAAATGGCATACATCGACCCGGGCAAACCGTGGCAGAATGGTAGTGCGGAAAGCTTCGTTGGGACCTACCGACGCGAGGTACTGAATGCTGAGATCTTCATGTCAATCAAAGACGCCGAAGTAATTTCAGAGAAATGGAGACGAATGTATAACGAAGAACGGCCACACAGTAAACTTGGTTATCGTACTCCTTCAACGGCGTACAGCTTGAAGATCATGAATAATTCACGGAATACCTAAACCTACAACTGGACCGTAAAAACCGCACCAGTCACACCTTCCTATGATCACAAACGTGACGATAATTTCTTCGTAGCATGTCACGAACGTCAAGTGCAATTTCCATTGCGTCTGAAGTTAAATTCCCCAGTTTGTCAAGTCCCAACCTAGCCTCTTCCAAATTTCAATAACTCGATCAGGCGAATCCAACTGCTCGTGGTTATTATGATAATAGTCTTCGAAAGATTGACCTCTAGAGGCACCTAATGCTGTCAGATATTTATCTGCCATTACTAAAAAATTCCGATGTTTTGATGCTTTATTTAATGACATCGAAATTAGGGTGTCGAGATTGACTACGATGCTGGGATACTCGTAACCGAGATTGAGATGTGTTTCCTTCACAAGCCAATCTCGAACGCCAGTTCCAGAAAGGGTTCGGTCACCCGTCACAAGAACGCTAAGCAAATGGACTGGCGGAGCGAGCATGTTGAATTGGTTGCGAAACTCAGTTTGATTGCTTTGAAAGTATCGCCAGACCTGCGCCAACCCTTTGTATTTCGGGCTGCCATTCTTTTTCAATGCGACCACAAACTTTTCTTTTAATTCTTCACTAAAAACTCTGGTATCCAATGAAAATTTGGCTCTATCGCTAATCATTCCAGCTTTTATTTCAATACCTAATAGTCGAACACGATCAGGCTGGGGCTCCTCTTTAATGACAACAGCGTCCGGCTTCGAAACACCGCGGACGCTCGGTATACTATCGCTAAGAACCGTTTGGGCATTGGGTATCAATCGATCGATTATGTCCAGTAAAATTGTTATTTGAAGATGTTCTTGTGCAGATCGGTCTATCTGTTTGGCTGCGTCCGTACTCTGTTTGTCTAACAAGGCCGAGTAGAACGGCGTCGAACACATCAGATCAAACAAAGCTCCCAGCGAGAGGATAGAATATTGGCCGCTATTGACCCGGAAGAGCGGCATGTGACGAAGTTGATTAAGCTGATCCTCCGGTAACCATACTACGTCGTTGCAGCAAAGTCGGTCAAAAAAAGCGCAGACATCAGGACTAAGAGAACAGTCCACTTCAAGAAGTGTGCTTCTGCTGTTTTTGAGTAGAAGGAGAATGCATTTGAAAATGTGCTGCACTGCAATCTCATAGTCTATTCCAAACTGCTTGTCAAGCATTCGTTTGAATTCAGGGATCTTTCTGCACAACTCAATGAGGATCGTTCCCTTATAGAATTCTGTAAATGGATTTCGGTGGAACAAGTGCTCCTGCTGACGTGCGGAAGACGCCATCAATATGTCTTCAGGGTCAATTGAAGGATCCACAGCAGGTGTAAGGCTGGCTGTCTCCGTAATGTGATCATTCACAGCTAGGATATAGTCTAGTAAATTGAACGATCGTTCGGTTGGAGCTTTTTTAGATCCAACGAGACATCGGTTCGATATGAGTTGGGTTATCGCCTCTTGTATACCAACACTAGAAAAGGTCACCCACATTGGTGTACCGACTTCTCGGGCTCTGGGGTATAGATCACTCTCCCCAAAACCTAGCCTCAGTAACAGCTCCCATTGCAGAGGCTCGTACACGTTGGATCCAAAAATAAGCTGACGTCCAACATATGTTAGATCCTGCAGCGCCTCTTCGAACGTCTTATTGATGCGCTCCAGAATTGTTTGTATATCCGGGCTAACTACCCTATTCACGTCATGGTATCCTCTTAGCAAGACCCCGGGAAAGTCAGGCGTATTCATGCCCTCGAATCTTCGCAGAATGAGACCGAGATATGTTGTGTTTAGTCGCATTATCGGAAATAAGTGCCTATGCGCTGTTACTGACGAAAAGAGTCAAACTGAAGATTACTAACCGGAAACGTACCACTTCAGGTATCCTGGATGCGCAGACAATTCCGTAGTGAGGCGACTATCTACGAATTTCGCAGATTCGCAAGAAATCTGCGTACTATGTTGGAAGAACTATCAAAACCACTGTTTTATATCCAGTGCCCGAATTCCAGGGCCCGATCATCCCCAAATGAGAACCTTCCACCTTCGAATGAAGTATCGTCCGCTACGCCTGGTATGTATGGTTGATAAGCTTCAGAATTTATCCGATGCTGTGCGTTTTAATATGCACACCTGGGGCGGACTCGGCAACCTCATAATTCCGACTCCTAAAACCGAGAGGGACGTTCATCAATGCCGAGAATTGATCGAGAGGTTTCATCCTGACGCGATTATTTACGATGACGACTCCGTAGCAAGTGAGGGCAAACACTTAATTGATTCTCTACCGGTTGTGCCGTTAAATTTTGGCAGCCACAAAGCTATAAACGGCTTTATCACGGGTGAGCTACTCTTCAGAATCACTGATACTTATGTGCCGAACATTTTGCATGCACATCCAGATTATCAGGCGTTATCCTCTGAAGTAACACAAGCCGTAACTGACCATCCGATCATTAAACTGGTGGCAGAGTGGGCGGAATCCTCCCGTAGTAACCCTACAGCGGAGGTGAAGTCCTTACCTAATCATGACTTGAAAGAAGGGCTGCAATACGCCTCTGGTAACAAGCTAGAAATGTTTATGAAAGACTTGAGCGTTAGCTGGTCAATGAGCGATCTCGTCGTGGATGGCTATGATTTCGCCTATCTGTATTTGACCTCAGGTCAGCAATATGACTTATTGGTCCTGTCTGCCTTCTGGAATGACAGCATAGCGACGACTAAGAACAAAATCATCGTTGAAAAGGAATTTGCGATCAGAAATGCTCAACATTTCATAGAGGCATTGAGACGATGTTGCCCGCATTTTAAGTACCTACGTGTTGTGATGTCGGCTTCAGAAGAAGAGGCATCCGCATTTCGTGATGTGTTCCTCGATGTCGGGAATAAGCTGACGGAGCCTTTTGAAGTTGACGTTATCTATCGAGACTATGTCTACGCTACCGGTCAGCACAAGCTCATCTATGGTAAAGAGGTATATGAAACCGTCAAATCTGACGGTTTTGACTTGCCAATACCGTTCCCCATTCCAGAGTGGACGCGGGGAGGCATGTCAGCTTTCGCCGTAGATGTCGGTATACGCGAAAACGGGCGACAGTTCGCATTACCTTATACGAGAACAAGTGCTGCTATCCTGAGCTATGGCCCAACTCTAATCAAGCGCTTTGACTTCGATGCCAAACATGCTGCTCGTTTTGGTCAATCGACGGCAATAAATCCAAGTGAAGATGGCATTTCATTCATTACTTCTGATATGCGCCATAAAGAAGGTCAACGTCATACGGTTGAATGCGCTATTCCAATGGGAGATGATGTTGTGGAGTGCTATTTAGGCTTGCGTGGATACAAGTTTCACGCGAACATCGCATCGCAGTATGCGAGGGTCCTAGTACAGCGCCTAGACCTAAAGGGTATGGCAAATAAGTACTTCGATGAACTTGATGTACTTGCCTTTTTGCTTGGAGGAAAGAATTCGATTTTACGGCGTTCATACAAGCAATTGGAAGCGGCAATCGGTAGGCAACGTAAGGCTAAAGTAGATCGCGATGAGCTGAGAAAGCAAATATCCAATCTCATTCACTTAGGGATGCTCAAGCGGGGCAACGAGATTCAGTGTCCGCGTTGTAAACTGCACGAATGGTATGCCATAGAAGGTAGCGGGGAGTTTGTGTCTTGCATCGGATGTGAAGAGCGCATATTGGTACCACTAAACAACGAATTTCATTATAAGCTTACTGACATGGCGGTACGACTTCTCACGACGGGTGGGCGTGCTGTGGCACAGGCGGTGAATGTCTTCCGAGGTAACTACTTGGGTAACGTGACCGAGGTTGGTGGGGATGTATCCAAAAACGACATAAGGTGTGACGTTGACGTCTTTCGATTTACCTCGAATGAATTTGCGGTTGTTGAATGCAAAGATCGGCTGGATCAGTTTGATGAGACTGAAATGCTCACAGCCGCTGAGAAGTTAATCGTGGATGCTGTCTATCTAGGTGCAGATGCGGCATACCTCTTCGTTGCCACGAACGCAGTACTTCCCGAATCGATTTACGACGCGATGATTCTGCTTTACGAGAAGGCAAAACAGCAGAGCCTACAGTTCAATCTCATGGTGAACGCCGACATCTATATCCTCGAGAGCAAAAAACTAAAACTGTACGCATTTGAGAGTGTGCAGTACTATTCGAATGTGGAACGACCTGCGGTATTAGGTTCATACTGGCGTGATCATGGCCATCGAGATTTCAACGGCTATTTCGATCATGCTGCAATTGAGGCATTGTGAATACCGTACAGTCGGTCGCGATCATCATCTGACAGAATCAACTATTATTGCCGACCTACTCGATACAATTGGTGAGAGTGCATCACGCGAGGTCGCTGCGCTATGTAGCCAGGACGAGTGCAGCGTTTGTTGACAAAGCCCCAGCGAGTATCGTTGCAGCCCTACTGGATCAAGGTCGGTATGTGTGCAGCCTGCGCACGTTCTATTGCATCCTCGCATCGATGGCGATGGCCAAGGAACGCAGACACCTCAAGCGCACAACGCCCTACAGCAAGCCTGAGCTGATGTCAACGAGCCCGTGTGAAGTGTGGACGTGGGAAATCACCAAGCTCAAAGGACCACGCAAGGGTGTGGTGAACAATCTTAATGTCGTGCTCGACATGTTCAGTCGCTTTGTTGTCGGATGGTTGCTGGCAGAGCGAGAGCAGGACGATTATGCACGTGATCTCATCGACACAGCATGCGAAAGGAAAAGCATTCATCGTGAACAACTCACCATCCACGCTGACAATGGAAGTGTGATGCGATCCAAGACGGTGTCCGAACTCTTCGACAAGCTCGGTGTTACGCGTAGGCACCGTAGGCGCGCGAGACCGTATTGCTCCAATGACAATCCGCACAGCGAGAGCCAGTTCAAAACACTGAAATACTCAGCGGGCTATCCGGATCGATTCGAGAGCACGGAGACCGCACACGCGTTCATGGCGCCATTACTGGAAGATTATAACTATCGCATGTATCACTCAGGCCTTGCAATGCTCACGCCTGCAATGGTACATTACGGGAAAGCTACTCTCGTGATCGAACAACGTCAGCACGTGCTGAACACTGCATTCGAACAATACTCTGATCGCTTCGTGAAAGGATTGTCGAAGCATCAACAACTGCCGGACACGATAGGCTCAACAAACCTGAGAAAGATTCAAACTTGGTCGTAAATTCATGAACACAATGTGCCCAGAAATCATTGGCAGGTACCGCAACATGGAAATCTCTGAAACAGACTACTCAGTACTATTATCTTCGAATCGGTACTTTAGATAGAGAGGTGTGATCGTTCTGACTTTTACACCGAGTTAGGAGTTATCCTTCATTTTGTCAGTTTTTAACATAAAGGTGAATTAAACTGTGACGACTATTCCATCCCTAAGATGCCCGGTCTGCGAAAATTTGCTTAAGCTGTCAACACAGACTCCCGGGTTAGATGCTACACGTTACGATTGTCCACGATGCGGTGAGTTCAATTTAACAGGGTCGCTCGTTCAGCAGCTTTCTAGATTTTTTGAAAACGACAAGGAAGCATGTTGGAAGCTAAGCCACGCAATATTCAAGTTGCAAGAAAATGGACAAGTACCGATGGTAAAGACTCATGACATTCCATCAATGCTGGAGAGTCCTCTACCATCACCCTTGAAGCAAGGTGACCTATTAATTCAATGGCTTGCAGAATCTGATAATGAAATCGGAAAGTTTGTGCCGCTAGAGGACAAGACTCATGGCGCAATTATTGGAGCTACAAGTTTGAATGGCTTCAATTGGGTCGTACTTGATCTAATCGAAAAGGGCCTTCTGAAGAAATCCCATGAATTGTTAGGCAGGATTCATGTTGCAGTAAGTATGAAAGGATTGGAACATTGTAAAGCAATCCTTTCAAAACAATCGGATGAAGCGATGCAACATAGTGCGATGGAGTCGAGCGGTAAAGATGAGGTATTGCCGGAAGTAATTGACCTATTTGCAAGAATTAGTAAGGTTTTCATTACAGACCACGAGCGGAAGGCTATTGTGCTGAACTTAGGGAAAGAAGATGTGAAGTGATGAGGTTGTGATAGACGTCATAGACACTTCCAAAAGATGGTTTATCGACAAACAACATAATTTCATTACGACATTACAGGGTCTTTCCGTAGAGCGCTGAAGTGGCCTGCAGAATCCCCTGCGCTTGACCTAGTGTTGCAGTAATCTCGGCTTCACCATTGACAATTCTTCTGGCTTCACTGAGAAAGTTTCGTTCGATTAATACAAATGCTCGATGATAACTACCAATGTCGGCACTTTTTACTGCTTGGAAATCTTCTCCGAGCAATTGCTGAACGACTTGTTCGGTAGCAGGATCATCCAGATAGTACGCGTATTTTAAGCCGGAGTTCTCGGTCATAATCATGGCTATTCTACCAACAAGACCTCTATATCCGAAGAAGTACGACCATAGCATGTCTCCAACATAGAGTCGTAATTGATCGACTCCCGGTTCAAAAGCGGGTGAATTCAGTAGTTTGTCAATACTAGAATTGCGGAAAGAGCTGATAACATTCGGGTTTGTGTTTGACTTAAGGGATTTTATCTCGTCCTTGGTCAGAATATCCAGGAAGTGCATAATTTGAGGCTGATTTTTACGTATATCAAGAAAATATTTCCAGAGTTCTTGTACTGCCTTCTGAGTATGTTCACTAGCAACCGCACGTGCGGCAACATATGACGAATACGCTGTGTTAATTGCTGCCTGCTCCCTAGAATATTTGTTCTTCAGTTCTATCAGTTCCGCATCAAAGCGGTGCCTGATGGTACCCTCGATCCATTTCTTCAAGATGAAAACTGCAATACCAGAACTCAATATACTTCCGACAATAACAGGTACGATTTGTTCAACCAATTTCTCTAGCATGATTTATCACCTTACAGTAGTATGATTGCAGTATTTGGAAATTGGTTCTAGTTCTAGTTCTCTAATTCAACGTCAACCAAGCTGGGTGATCGTTAAAGGCATGGATAATTCGATATGCCTGTTTATAGTAACGGTCTTTGATCTCCTTCTTAAGAGGGCGAAATAGAATAAATGAATTCGAAGATCGAAACAATCGTAACCCATAGCCTTGTATACAAGCCAAATATGTGGTGGTTGTATAAATGCCAAGAATCCTGGTTTGCGTAGGTAATATTGGTTCGAAGATTCCCTTAAGAATGGCATCATTCTCCTCCATCTTTTGTTGAATGTACATTTTATAAGCATCAACTGTCATTGGTTGGCGTTGATTGTAACCCAAACAATCCTCAATTGCGAGACCAAAGACACCGTATCGCCCCGTCTTATTTAGTCTACCATTAAATGACCTTAGGTAGCCGTCAATATTTTCGCAAGTCTTTGGGTGCTTACATTGAATATCAATGTCTTCAAAGACGATATCCTCTCCCGAAGTATCTTGAGGAAGCTCAACATTAATTCCATTCTTAATTAGATGGCTAGCAGAAAATATTTCGTATTCAAAGTCTTTAAAAAATTGCTGTTTGTCTGGATCCGGGTCACCGTACTGATATTGCCCTGAATTCATTGCACCAATTTGAATGGTGAAATCCACATCACACATCCACAAGTTCTTTAGTGAATCCACTAAGCTGTAAAGGACCGGCAGTGCGCCCTGTTGCTGTCGTCCATTTCTAACGACATCAAGCTCTGCTTTGCAATCGTCAATCAGTTTTTGCAAACCCGTTCCCTGAATCAGTTTGACTCGGTACTTTTTTATGCAATACTCAACAAATGCAATGTCGGCGAGTATCTGGTTTTCCGTGTAGCTGGATTCATAGTTCATAAGAATACCCAGGGTATAGATAGTAGTTCTACTTTGCGTGTAGTATTGTAGCGATACAGGGATTCATTATTGTTCCGTCTCAGGTTTTGGCATGCTGGTAAACGTATTATGCACTAATTCTCCTCAATAACAGCGATTTCCTCGCTTGATAAATTGTAGATGTTGTAGACGTAGCGATCAATTTCCATCTCCAATTGCAAGGCGTCTACGTTCGGGTCCACTTGCTTCTGAGCAATCATTTTATGAACAAGCATTGCAATATCTGACTGATTTTTCTTTGACAAACTAACTAGTGGCAATTGTTCAATCGTGGATTTATTGATAGCCAGGTACCCACCGGCCAAGTGTTTGTGCCTAAACTCCTCTCTCAAAAACCACGATACAAATTTACTATTTAGTATGCCTGTCAGACAATATGGATCAATACCTCCAAATTCATGGATGGCGTAGATTCCAACTCCGAGACCAAGCGGGTCTAAGCAATAGACAGCCTCAATACAGCGTGTCATTCCCGCGATAACAATTTTTGGATTGTTCCACATTTTCCACTTTGAATCTGCTATTGCGGGTCCGTTGCTGATAAATGCGTTCTTATATAGTTCACCCATATAGCGAACATTCTCGTTATCCCAATAGTATCTGTCAACGTTTCCGCTAACGACAAATGGTATCGTAGATATCGACGAAGTAGTACCTATAAGTGGTTTGAGTTGCTGCGCCTGGAAGCCTGTAGCTCCCGAACCGACCCTAAGGCCAAAATCCTTCAAGGTCTTGTACTCCCTTTGAGTTGATCTAGGCAGAATTTTCCCGCTGCGAAGATCCGATATATCTTGAACCGAGTACTCAACAAACGGAGTCGCCGGTACCATTCCTTCTCCGAAAATGATAATCGGGTAAACTCCTGCCTCTGCGAATATTTTGAATGACGATATATCCACGGCCCACGTCAACCCATGTTGTTTGAGTAATTCAGCTTTTGTTTGCTTGGCATAATCGGCCACTAAAAACCGATTCGGAACAATCCAACAGTAGGCTCCATGTGGCGCAATTAGCTTCGTTCCAAGAAGCAAGAACAGCACATATATATCAAAGGCTCCTGTTGCGTGAGGATACCGGTCAGCCCAATATTGCTTTAGTAGAGATTCTCTCGCCATCGTCACGGCTGATAGATATGGGGGATTTCCAATAATCGCATCAAAACCTAGGAAGTCCCCATTGTCACTTAATACTTCTGGATACTCGTATCTCCACTCAAAAGCATTATGGAGACTTTTGTTAACATCCTTGATTCTTTCGGATACTTTTTTTATCTCTCCTTCAATTTCAGTTTGCTTCTTTGCCGTATCCGCTCCTGGGTCCGCCATTTCGAATATTGGGAGGTCGCTATGGAGCTTCGTCATGTCATCGCGGAGATTCTTTAAGTCAATCTGATTCTTATCATGCCTACTTATTTCGACCCTAAACGCTTCTTTGATACCTTCCATCACTGACTGTATTTCCCTTTTGGTATCTCTATTCTTTACTTTCCGGTAACTCCGTACAAGTTCACGGTAGGCGACTACGTCATACCCTATTTGTTTCAATGTGCCACTAATGTCTTTATCAAGTGCAAGGCGGCTTAGAAGACTATTCCCGCACTTTATGTTGATGTCAATGTTTGGGAGCGTCTCAAGTTCCGAGTAGTTGCTTTCAGTTGTATAGAATGAATGTTTTAACAACTCAATCCACAACCTTAGTCGACAAATAATCACAGATTTAGGGTTGATGTCAACGCCGAACAAGCAGTTCTCAATGATTTGTTGTTTTTCGAGGAATAGCGTTTCCTGTACGCGTCGGCTTTTCGGATCACGGTAATTGTATTCGTAAATATCGCCGCCGTGTGTAACAACTAGCTCGTCGTTATCGACCTCAATGCTGTAGTCCTTGAGCAACTTACCTTCCCTATCAACTAGGACACCTAGCTCGCTTTTAATGGCTAGTATTTCGTTCAACGCGGAAACTAGAAAGTGACCCGAGCCGACAGCAGGGTCACAGATTCTTAAACTGTTGATTGTTGCATTGGCATTCTTAACGGCAGGGGTATCGACTGTAATTTTGTTGGACAGCTCAATCATGTCCTTACATTCCCAGCCGTTTTGAGCATTGAACTTACCGATGACACAACGACGTACCGTCTCTCGACACATGTACATCGTGACATAGCCTGGTGTGAAGAACGCACCCTCTTTATACCCATTGATCTTCTCAAATATCAGCCCTAATACGGATGCGTTGATTATCGTCTTGTTCTCTTCCTGAATCTGCGATGTGCCATCGCTAGCAAAATCATAAGCTCTTAAGAAATCAAGAAGATATTGAAGAGTAAGTTTAGACCCAGTTACTCTCTTATGATTCACGTCATGCAAAACCGTGCTCTTAAACACTGGCATCGTAAAGCGATCCTTTAGTTGGTTGATACCAAGAACCGCTTTCTCTAAGGCTGTTTGCTCAAATAGAGAGCTGTTTAGATAGGGGACATTGCCATATTTTTCCGTAAGTGAAGTGCTTCGCTCCCGTTCTGCGAGAACTTCAAAAAATAGTTCATGAAGTTCGTCATAATCTTTGATATGATCCGCGTCCATGAATCGGAACTGAGCACGATTTGTTGACCGGTGATATGCAACCAACTGTCCTTCCAACAATTTCATAAATAGGATGCGATTGAGCCAGGTAATGCAAAGCTCTAACGCAACCTCGTAGGCAGCCTCCTCCGTTGTATCCTCTTTATTGTCTAAAAAATAAACTGATCGCTTAATTGCTGAGATGGTGTTCTCTATTAACGCTCCCTCAGAACGGGCATCGCCATTCATTCTCTGAATTAATTTCCTTCCACCTACCTTTACTTCCTTTAGGCCAATGATATGAAGCAACTCTGTATAAAAGCCATCATCAAGTGAGTTGCTATCGTTTGCAAAGGGTTGTTTTAAAAGGTGTACAGGCGATAGAATTTTATAGAGATCAATCAGGGCTTCGTCATTTAGTGGATTATCATCCTCAACAGTTTTCTTGAAATCACGGAGGTCGAAAGTCGTGCATTTAACTTCACCCTCGATTTCATCGAGAAAAGGCTTGGCTACGAGCTTATAAAAGTGCTCCGTATCGCCGTTGTTTATCCATCGTCGATATTCAGAAATGAGTTTGTTGTTACGGTATATGTTATTCTCAAACCATTGCCCATCGAAGATGAACCATGTATCGAAATTCGTCACTATCAGATGTCGGACTTCGTGCCGTTTCTTATCGACCGTTTCGCGTAGGTAATACAATACCAACTCTTGCAATGCTTTGACGTTGGACTTCTCCTTTGAAACCATCTCTTGTTTATACTTAGGACTTTTGAACTCTAGGATAACTCCGACCAAATCATTTGGTGAATTGCCGTGCCTAACAACAAGGTCTTGGCTCTTGTTTACATTGACGAGGTATTTTCCTTTGCAATAGACATCCCGTAGAAAATCGGCCATGACATTTTTGTGGTAATCTTCGTCTTGATTGTCATCCCTTGAACTGAATACATTTCTTAATTCCGCTTTGAAGAGCTCGATTTCAGTACGTGTAACCGCCTGCTTACGATATGCCTTGTCTAATGACTGTCCAGGAGATTCGGTCTTTAATATCATCATACGTCTTTCTACGGTTCACGGAAGAGAAATTTGTAGGGCATTCGGCCCCTTACATTCCCCAATGTAACACTGAAACGCTCAGCGTCGGTCATTGGGCAAGTGTTGGTGCGAAACGCAAACTCACTGCGTTAATTGTGCAGGTCTACTTATGACACTTAGTGGCTAGATACCGAGGATGCGGAGGCTCACCATCACGACCCCGACGAGTTCAAGCGTGCCGTATACCGGTGTTCTTGTTTTCGTACGACGCTCTTGATTACCCCTCGTCTTCTTGTCCCTGTGTTTGCTCCTTCCATTATTCTCTGTAGCCGTTTCGTCAAACATGATTTTCCAGTTCTGATTTGAAATGCGGTAGAAAGTGTGCGTGAACCTGCACAGTCATCGTTCAACTCCATACTACCCCCACACCTTCTCCATCTCCTCTTTCCGCTTCGTCTCCGTCAGCGCAATGTAACGCTTCATTGTTTTGTGGCTGGTGTGGCCTGTGAAAGTCATGAGTATCTCTGGCCGCATCCCTCGTTCGAGCGAGAGCGTGACAAATGTTCGTCGCGCAACGTGGCTTGACAAGAACTCCCATTTTGCTCCCCTATCCTCGACCTTTTCGGAGCCGCGATACCGGACAATACGCACGGGTTCGTTCAGCCCCACGGCTTTACCAAGCTCCTTCAAGTAGTCATTCATCTTTTGCGATGAAATCTTCGGCAGACCTTTGCCATCATCCATGTACGATTTCAGAATGCGTCGTGCATGCTGGTTCAGGTTGAGCCGTATCACTGTCTTGGTCTTGTTCATGCGCAAATGCCACACATTGTCGCGAACGTCGTCGACATTAAAGGATTGGACGTCGGAGAATCGAGCACCAGTATAGCAGGCGAACAGGAATAGATCGCGGACGCGTTGCAGACGATCATTCTGGGTCAGATCAAAGTCTACGATCATCTGCAACTCTTCGGCTGTTAGGGCCACAACCTCAACGTCCTCCTCTGGCACTCGGAATTTCACGTAGTCTCTTGGAATCACCGCTCCACGCTCATCGGCCCATGACAGAAACGTTTTGAACGTACTGATGTACTTGCCGACAGTATTGTTCGTGTGCGCCTTCTTCGTGAGCAGAAATTTCGTGAAGGCATCGCCGAAATCGTGGGTGATGTTTGCGTAGTCGATGAGCCCCTTCCTTTTCGTAAACTCCTTTAACAAGCTCAGAAGTGTCTCATACTTTGCGACCGTGCGGGGCGCTACGCTAGTCCTCTTTACTGCTATGAACCGGCTGTAAGCCTCCCACATCGTCTCGGGTGCTTCTACTTCTTTGATTACGACTGCTTCTGGATCGGGCCGCCGTGTTAGGTCAGATAGTAGATCACGCAGATTGAGCTTCCCCTTGACGACCTGCATTCTGTCTGCGATGACTTTCTCGACTTCGGTAATGCGTTCACGCAGCTTCGTATTTAGGTGCGCATACTGTGGATCCGATCGCTTCACTTCCTGCTTCAGTGCATTCCAATCTTCGAGCTTCACTGTCACGCCTGTACCAAGGCGCAAACGCGTGTGGTTGACACACACGCTCAGGATGACCGTTGCCCTGCCATCGCGGTTGAGGGTGTTCTTTACGTAGAAGCGATTTCTAGACATATTGAAATCTCAGGTGACAGTTCAGGTGACAGTTTTTCAGTTGATCTCGACATTCAAAGAGATACGATTACATATCAGTAATCTACGTAAGTACATGATATTACACACTATGCATGCACAATAACATACCCCCACATCTCACCACATATCTATAGGTTCGATTTCTGCCCCCGCTACAAGAATAAATCTAAATCCCTGTAGTTCTAACGAGTTACAGGGATTTTGCTTTTTCAGGTGACGGTACAGGTGACGGTTTTTCGAAAATGCTCCCCCAATACGCCAGTAGATTCGACATGATGAACTACAAACCGGCACCTGAGTATTTCCTTTCTCTCGAGCAGGAACAGATCATTCAGGATATGTCGGTTCGCATTGCTGACGAGTTTATTCCCGACATGAGTAAGCACATTACGAATGCGCAGACGCTCGATGAATTGCAAGAACTTCGTGAACACTTTGAGGCCGTGTCGTTGGAGTTCAGACGTCAGCGTCAGCTCGTTCCTTTAGAGGGACAACTATATCAGTATAGATGGCTCCTAGGTGAGACATATGGTACTACTGATAGACCGAAAGAACTCCAGGTAGTTGACAACAACAGGCCTAGGAAGTTGAGCCTATTGGGAAATCACTGGGGCGCCCAGTCCTAGCAAGGGAAAACCTCACACGTTTCATCGAGGCTATACCGAAACTAGTAGACAGTCTAGACGCACGCGAACGCGAACTAAAACTGGGTCCAAATGCACCTACGCCTTATCGCGAACTTGGGCTACTTCTACGCCTATTTCCGGTTGATCAGCTGATGTCCATAGGCCAGGTTTTAGAAGACCGTGCTGGGACCGCCGATTTACGTCCGTTAAATATGACAAATGCGGCAATCATATTGAACACGCTACGCGACCGAATGGATTTCGAGGTGCGTGCTGGATGTAAGATGCATTTCACTCATAAGAAAGGGACAACTAAATAGTTTGGCCCTGATCGTGAGCCGCGAGACTATGTTTTGATACTTGCTACCAACTACTTCATTAGACCCGCTCCAGAACTTGTGAAATGGCTGGCTGACCTGAAGGTTATGGACGAGCGCATTGCCCGTGAACAGTTGCTCAAACGCTGATACTTTGCGGCGACATCCGAACTAACGGACGGGCATAGTACATCGTAGCAGTTTCCATAAAACCTCTATATACTTACAATGTCGAAGGCCGTTGCAAGGCACTTTCGAGTGGCGGTATATGCATGAGAACCTGAAAAGCCACCTACTCAGTGTCAATGTTTACTGTATATCAATTGGTTCAACTCTGCTGCCAAAAATAAAGGCCGGTACCGGTAACGTTTTGCGGCTACAAGAAGGTGGCGATTTCGAAGCACAAAACTGTCGGAAACCACAAAACTTTAGACGAAGCACCAAGCTTCATTTAACCACTGCAGCCCGCGCCAATTTCTTAGCGGTGCTGTTAGCAGAAGTTTCTATTTCGTTTGTGTTTGTAACCACTTTAATATTTCATTTAAAGCTGTCGGTGAGAAAGTCTGTTCAATTGTCGCATATTCTTCTGGTGAACCTGTTTTACATTCTTGAAACAAGTGATTTAAATTTGGTAATTCTATTATTGTTACTTTTTTATTCCCACCTTTTGTCAATGCTTTTTCTATTGCTTCCAAATTTTCTTTTGGTGGTACTTGTAAATCTTTTTCTCCATTGATTGCTAAAACTGGGCATTTCACTTTTTCCAAAGCTGGTGCAGGATTATACTTTATAAAATATTGCATCCAAGGATTAGCAATTTGTTTGACTTGTAATTTTACAAAATCTTCATCGCTCATTCCTTGTGGTTTTTTAGAATTTGGATTGTCTTTTAATGACTGCATAATGTAGATAGTCAAGTCATTATTTAATTGTTCTAGATTTATTGATTTGTTTGCAATATCAAATGTTTTTCTATTCTCAATTTCATTTTTTTGTAAATCTTCCTCGCTAATTCCTGATGCTTTTCCAATTAATTTTTGTTGTAGTAAAAGTATTTGGTCGCCTTCAATTCCTGTACCTGCCAATAAAACTATAAATGCTACATCTTTTGATTTACTAGCAACCATTGGTGCAATCAATCCGCCTTCACTATGTCCAATCAAACCAATTTTCTTTTTATTTATTTCTTTCCTTGTCTTCAAATATGAAATTGCACTTTCTACATCTGTTGCAAAGTCGGCAGAAGTAGCAGTTTTAAAGTCACCCTTTGATAATGCTGTTCCTCGGTCATCATAACGTAAAACTGCAATTCCATTTTTTGTTAAATAGTCAGATAAAACAAGGAATGGTTTGTGTCCTAATAATTCTTCATCTCTGTTTTGTGGACCACTTCCACTTATTAAAATCACAACAGGATATACACCGTCTTTTTTGGGTAATGTCAATGTTCCTGCTAAACTAATTCCGGCATTTTTATTTTCAAAAGTTATGTCTTCTGAATAGTAAGAATATGGTTTTGTTGGTTCTTGCGGTCTTACAAGTTTTTCTTTTTCAATAACTTCTTTTGATAAATTCATTGAAAAGGATTGTCCACCTTGTTTGAACGTCCCAACTATAATGTTGTCTTTACCCAATGTTCCTTCATATTCAATTTTTGCATTTGCAATTGTGATTTTTAAAATTGAATTTTCAAAACTTGTAGTTGTCGTAGGAATTCCTTTTGCTCCTTGGTCTGGACTGTCCATTGTTGAACTTACACCATTGTCTGTTTTGGTGATATTGAACACAAGTCTCATTTGTGTTCCTTGAACTTTTAATGCTCCATTCCATGGTCCTATAATATCTTGTCCAAAAACGGTCAAAGAGAAAAGACTTGTCAATAATATTAATGTTATTTTTTTCATTTTAAAGTGATTCCAGAATTCAAGTTCGTAGTGCAACATGGGTAGGTCAAAAGAAAAGGGTTACTTGCCGTTGAACAAACCTTTTTTATAGCCAACCATGGAGTAACCAATGGCAAGCAGGTATCAGCATGTAACCCAGCCACAAAGGTACACGATTGAGAAGATGTTGCAAGCACGCATGACACAACGCGCGATTGCGCGAGCAATCGGGGTATCGACT
>Ga0163150_10003190_pt1 | contig 23490 bp, 18 predicted proteins | sample OliLakLV19P2IB_FD_148628 | JGI IMG/M metagenome (GOLD analysis project Ga0163150, IMG submission 148628) | Freshwater microbial mat bacterial communities from Lake Vanda, McMurdo Dry Valleys, Antarctica - Oligotrophic Lake LV.19.P2.IB | ecosystem: Environmental > Aquatic > Freshwater > Lake >...
TCCGGTTTCAACTCCCGGCCACAGAACGTCAGGCCGCCGCCGATGGTCACTGGCATGATGTGTCACCTGCTTATTGCAGGCCCTCATGCTCACGTTACAGAGATTCGCGGAAAATGTCCAGCGAAATTATTGCCCAGCCCCGCGCCCTGAACTTGCCCCTGATACTTTATACCGCAAAGGGCCAATCTCCAGATCATCGCGCAAGCGATGAACCACGGCAATCAGGTCATGGCGCGCACCAGCGATATCCCATACCACGTGCTGGAGACGACATACCAGCAGTACCTGCGCCAAGCATCGCTCCAGGCCGCCAACGACCGCATCAGCAACGCCATCGCCGCACTGCCGATCTTCCCGCATTACTCGTTCGACCTGGATACGCTGTATGGTGCCGTCGATGGTCAGAAATTCGGCGTCGAACGGCCAACCGTGAAGGCGCGCGCTTCGCGCAAATACTTTGGACGCGGCAAGGGCGTGGTCGCCTACACGCTACTATGCAACCATGTGCCGCTCAACGGCTACCTGATCGGCGCGCACGAATACGAGGCGCACCATGTGTTCGACATCTGGTACCGCAACACCTCAGACATCATGCCAGCCACGATCACCGGCGACATGCACAGCATCAACAAGGCCAACTTCGCCATCCTGTGTTGGTTCGGCCCGCGCTTCGAGCCGCGCTTCACCAACCTCGATGACCAGTTGAAGGAATTGTATTGCGCCGACGATCCTGCGCTGTACGAGAAATACCTGATTCGCCCGGTCGGCCAGGTTGACCTGCCGGTAATCGTCGACGAAAAACCGAACATGAACCAAATCGTCGCCACGCTGGGCCTCAAGGAGATGACCCAGGGCACGCTGATCCGCAAGCTATGCACCTACACCACGACGAACCCGACGCGGCGCGCGATTTTCGAGTTTGACAAGCTTGTGCGCAGCATTTACACGCTGCGCTACCTGCGCGATCCACAACTGGAACGTAACGTCCATCGCTCGCAGAACCGCATCGAGTCTTACCACCAGCTACGCTCGACGATCGCCCAGGTCGGCGGAAAGAAGGAACTGACCGGGCGCACTGACATAGAAATCGAGATCAGCAACCAGTGCGCGCGGCTGATCGCCAACACAATCATCTACTACAACTCGGCCATCCTGTCGCACCTGCTGACGAAGTACGAGGCCAGCGGCAACGCCAAGGCCGTGGCGCTGATCACCCGGATGTCGCCAGCGGCCTGGCGGCACATCCTGCTGAATGGGCACTACACGTTCCAGAGCGGCGGCAAAATGATCGACCTAGACGCGCTCCTGGCCGGGCTGGATTTGGGGTGACGGAATTTTCTGGGGTTCCGGCTTACACCTGCTTCGACATTTTTGCTGCACAGGCACAGAATGAACCCCTGCCGGGCGCGGGCCAGCATGAACTCCTGCAGGTAGCGCCGCGGCCCGTCGATCACCACGCCCATGGGACATTCCCCCCGCCACGCCAGTCCACAGGGTGTTGTCGCAATCGAGCACAATAACCTTGCGCGGCGCCGCCCGGAGGGAATAGACACGGCGGGCAATGGTCAAGGCAAGGGCCGCATAATACTCCGGCGTGTAGGGGATGTGTCCCCTCCGGTTGGAGGCCGGATCGTCATACTGCCCGGCCGGGTATAGGCGGAGAATATCGGTTGGCCCGAGACAGTGCGCTCCTCGTATCCGGGCAATCGCTCCGTGGAAGAGTTCCGCCGCTTCCAATGAGGCTTTCCGGAACTCTTCACTGGTTGAGGTTACTTGGGATTCCGCGCACAGCAGGACAATATGAGGGACCGGTGAGCGTTCACAGGCTTCTTGCAGTGCGGCCAGAAACTCTCCGGCCGTGCTAACGATCCGGCGGGCGGCGTCCGCTCCGTCGCCTGGCCGCCATTGATGACCGGCGCTTCCGGTCCAATCCTCCAGGCGAACCAGCACCACGTTAACTCCAGCGGCGTTGCGACCCGATTCGGAACCGGGATACAGGAACTGTTGGAAGACCTGATTGTATTGAGCGAATCCAGTCTCGACAGCCAACCCGGCGCTATCGCACAGAAACTGGAGTGGAGCCTGGACCGGCTCAGCGGTGAACGTAGCCGAAATGTGGATTCGACAAGACACAGGCAATTCTGTTAGTCGGAAGGCCTTGCTTCACGGTCAAGGTACGGCGACGCTCATGGAGTTTGACCGTCCCTGATCGCTGACGAGGACAACGGAAACGGATTCCAGATAAGTCGATAGCGGCTTCGGCGCGGTGTTGGCGGCGGGGGTTGACAGGCCTTGCAGAGTAATCGGGATGGTGGCCGTAAACAGACTGCCGAAATTCTGGGAGGCCCCGCCGCGATACCATGTGCCTGCCAAGGACGCCAGATCCAGGGTGAACTGCGCATTCGACACTGTCGACCCCGGTTTTGCCGTGAACTGCAGTTCCATACGGCTTAGGCTGCGCGCTGTGGCGTATCCGGTTACCAGTAAATTGAACGCGGAGGTCGACGCGGTTACCGCTTCGAAGACCAGAATGACCGGTGCTTTAGACGTAACCGTCATGGACAGGGTAGGCGGTGAAATCGGTGTGATGTTCAGGTTGTTGGACAAAGAAAAGGTCGGCGTCAGTACAATGGTCCCAGCCACGGACCCGATTTGCAGACGGATCTGCTGCGCGTTATTTTGAAAAATCGCCGACGTGGTGTTGGCCGGAATCGTGAACGTCACCGTTCGGCCTCCGGTAACGAACTGCACGGCCGGGTCCACCGCGAAGCTATCGGAAATGAAACCCATGCTCAGCACACCGGTCAAATCGGCTGGATAGGGAGAGTTCAAAGTAATCCCCACCGGTACCTGCTGCAGGGGTTCCTGTGGCCCGCTGGCTCCGGTGAAGCGGTATCCCGGTAAGGAGGCGGGCCCGCGAGCGGTGCCGGTAAGGGTAAAGCTCAGCGTATCGATGCGCAAGGTGGATGTACTTACCCCGGGGACAACCGGAGTAAAGGTAATTCGCAGGACGATCTTCCCGTCCGGAGCAAGCGTAACCGGGAAAGCGGGGAGCCCGGATAGGTCGAAGTCCCCGTTTGATGGGGTAGAAATGGAAGCGAAAACGGCGTTCGTCGTACCTGTGTTGCTTATAGTGAACTCCAGGCTCGACTTCTCGCCCACGGCAATCGGACTGAACGTAACTGTGCCTCCAGGCCCAACGGGAATAGCCGTCGCGCCGAGGCCAAAGGAAAAGATCAGCCGGGCGCCGAGAGCATTCGCCGAAAATTCGAACGTATCGTTGCCGACGCGCATCCGGCCTATGGCCCGGCCCGGTTGCGTAGGGGAGAAGTTCAAGGTGAAAAAGGCGGAACTGCCCGGCGCCAGCGTCAGCGGAAGAAAAGGAAGATCGGCCAACACGTAGCCGGGACCGAGTACGCTGATTCCGGCGACCACGCCATCGCCATCCCCGTCATTGCGAACCCGCACGACAAAACTGCGTGTCGCGCCTAAATCCGTATCGGGCAGGGTAACCGGAACGTTCGGCAGTAGTGTCGACGCCAGGGAGTCGGTCAATAATTGGTAGCTGAATGCCGGACCGGTGGATGTGCCGAGTATCGTCGCCGTGAAGGTTCGACCGGTAAGGGCAATCTGGAAGGTCGCGCTATGGGAACCGCTTTGCCGGGGTGCATAGCGAATCGTGAAGCGGACACTGCCGCCCGCCGCCAGTGAACCGGGCAACAAAGGAAGACCTAGCACCTGCAGATCCGGCCCGGGAGAACTAAAAGTGAGCGACTGGATGTCCAAGGGGGCGCTGCCCCGGTTCAGGAGAATGACGGTAGCCGTGGTGACCGTATTGACCGGCGTCGATGGAAATTGAATCGTTCCTCCATCGGCGATACTGATGGCATTCTGATCGTTCTGCAACAGGTAAGCCACCGCGAACTCGGGCGCGGTACCGGTAAAATTCACCAGAAATACACCGGCGGTCGTCGTCCCCTCGGTCCAGGAGATCGCCGCTTGCGCGGCTGTGGCGGCGCTGGCCGTGGGGTTGAAGGTCACGTCGAAGTTGACTTCCGCGCCAGGGTTCAACAAAGCCGGCACTTGCGGTTTCCGGGTTACGGTAAATTGCGGCGATCCGCCGATATCGATCGCCGTAACCGAGGCGGTGGACGCGCCCCGGTAGGTGAACGTCAGGGTCACCGTGGATACGCGCCCGATTCCATCCGTGGCGATATTGACGGTCCCGCCACTGCCGATGGTACCGCTGCTGGAGCCTTGCTGTACCCGCAGCGTGAATGGAGCAGTTTGCGTCTGCGCCAACACGGGCCGCGCGATGCCGAAAAACAGTAGAAAATAGAGCGGCCAATGGCGGCTATTCATTGCGGTTCTCCGGATAAAACAGCCGCCGTTCCGCCACCGGGCACAAAATAGATTGCGGGCGGACGCCCGGAGAAGATCCAAACCGGATCACCGGGCTGTTTGCCGGCGGCCAATCCAAAAACGTTCTTCACCGTCAACTGCGATAACCCCCGCACTTCAAACTCCAGCGGCATTTCAGCGATCCGGCGCCATGACGCGCGGTCGAAGACGGACAAGGTGTTGGAAACCGGACTGACAGCGTACACATCCCTGGAATCGGCCGAAACGGCTAGCGCCGACGCTTCCACCGTATTCGGGGGCGTACTCGAGAGAACCGAAAACGTGCCGGTCTCGAATTCGATAATGCGTTTTGCCGCGGCATCGGCCGCGATGAACCGGAGGCCGTTACCGGTGAAGGCGGCGCCGGCCGGTTTTTCCATCCTCGCCAGCAACTGCGCTCCGCCACGCTCGATCCGGTAAAAACCGCCACCGTCGTCTTGCTCAATGCCAGCCACCATCAGGCTCCCGCGGGAAGTAACCGCCATGACCGTCAAGAGGCCTTCCACCGGCAGGTCAAAAGGGAGGCCGATCTCCGGCCCGGTTGGCGGATTGCGAATCGCCTGCACACGCCGGTTGGCCGCTGAGTAGAGCACTACCGCGGAAGAATCCGCCGCCCAGACGGCAATAGTCGGCTCTTCGAGTTCTCCCTCCGCAATCGGCGTAGAACCGGATTCGCTATCCGGCCGGAAAAACAAGGCTTGCTTCCCTTTCCATGCCAGTACGAGTTTTCCATCCGGCGCCACTGTCGCGAACGAGAGATCTTCTATGACGGGAGGGCCAAGATATGCGGAGCCGGGAACACCGAGAATCGGCCGGAGTGAACGGGAGCCGGTATCGTGGATCAACCCCAAGCTCGGGCCGGCGACGCGCCCGGTCTGCGCTTGCGCCAAACCGGCGCAGATGCAAATCCCGGCTAGGCCGATGTATCTGTATGAATGGACAGCCATAGAGATTCTCCTACCGGGGAGGACCGAATACAATCGGACCTGTCGATAAAGTGATCGAAGTGGGACCGCCGCGAAGCGCCAGCCAGGCGCCGACGCCGCCCCCTGCGGCGGCGGCCAGGATCAGCACTTTCTTCTTGGTGAACCAGCCCTTCTTCTTTGACTGGTCCGCGGCGAAATCCCGCAGCGAATTACTCTGCCGGACGGAGATTCGCCCCGACTGTTGTCCCATAAGGACCGTGACTTTCACTTGGAACGAACCTTCTTGTTTATTTGGCTGAAACCCTTGCCAGGTTGCCTGTCCTTGAAAGTTGGTCTTCGCTGAATGACTCGTCTTTCCATCGCCGAATAAACCGCCGGGGCCGCTAACGGGCAGTTCAAAGGTGACCGCCGCATCCTCGACAGGCGCTTCATTCGCATTGCGGACCTCGACTACGAGCGGCGCGGCGATCCCGGTGGCGATATTGTGTACCGCGCCCGCGCCTTCAAGAATTCTAATTTTCAGAGTTTCCACGGTCGGCGCCGACGCCTGTTGACCGGTTTGCGCCAGAACGGGAAAGGCCAGTGCCATGGGTAGGATCAAACCACGAAAAATAAGGGAAAACATGAGTATGATTATCTTTGAGTAGTGTAGCGCCCCGGAGAATGAGAGCGGGCTAAACACTTTCATATCTCGCCCATTTGCCACATTCCGACTTGGCGGCGAATCAAGGGCTGTGCCTCTTCCGCAAACTTCACGGCGGCCCGTTCGGCTCGCTCATCGCCCTCCATATCTATCGGCAGAATTACGCGAACCAACGCAGTATCGCTGCGATTATGTAAAAGAGAATCGATCATCAACTGAAATCGGCCGCTGAGTTCGCTCCATACAGGGCGGGTGGGAGTTTCGTACCAATATAGAACGACACTCTTTTCCTCTCCGCGCGCCACCACGAACCGGTTAACCACTAACTCCTGACCGGCTGGAGCCGGAATGGAGATCACACCACGCACATTGGATACCCAACCGTTTCCGGGAAGGCAGTTTTGCGGGCTGTGCGGGGCGAGGTCGGTTGCCTGGGAACGAAAATAGGCGATATACAGGTTGGCCGTAATCCCGTCGGCGGACCGGTAATTCCTCATCAGGTAATCGTCAGGTTTCAATATCCGCAGCGACTCCATGTCCATCTCGACATCTTCCGACGCTCGCCAGGAACCGATCTCAGCGGGCATGTCCCGCAAAGGCGCCAGCGCCGGGGCGGCCTCTTTCCGGTCAAAGAAGTAAACTCCTCCCGCCTGCAGGAGCAAAATGACGTTCAGCGCGACAAGCCAAGCCCGGTTTTTCATGACCGGGCTCTTAATTTTGCCGTCAGGCCGACGATCCACACCGCCGCGTGCTTGGCCGCAATTAACAGCATGATGGATACCACAAACAGCATCCAGCCGGAAATCGTGTGGTAGGTTCCCATTGCCAGTTCCCGGTCATACTGCCCAAGAATGCCGGTGGTGACGATCCGGCCGGCGTTGGCGGTCACCGTTACCGGCGTAACCAAAATCAGAAGAAGCCACTTGACCCAGGCGCGATTGTCGAAAAAATACGCGTAGGTCAGACTGAAGAAAACCAGCGAGTGCAGCGCGCGCAGACCGCTACAGGCCTCAACAACGGAAAGCTGCTGGCCGGCCAATTCCAAAATATTGCCCTCCCGGACGACCATAATTCCGGCGGCGTCCAGCATCCATTCGGCCAGGCGGGTTGAGATCAACTGCAGCGGGAATGTGATCTGCTTATAAATGATGCCGGGAATGGGAATCATGAACAGTAAGAGCAGGAGCGGAAAGGCCAGAATCCGGAGCGCGCGCGTTCCCCCAAAAAATAAAATCAGTCCCGCTATCGTCACCAGCAGCGAGGTTCTTTGCAGGAACAGTTCAGCCATTAAGACGCCAGCCCATAACTGCAGGGCGCCCCACGAGCACAAAAGCAGTCCCCAGCGGTTAGGAGTGCCGCCCTTTAACCACTCCGCACGCCGCTCCCAGGCGATGAAACAGGCGATCACGGGTACAAAGAACCCATGGCCCATATCCTCATCGTTCTGCCACTGATACGCCAGCGCCGATAAAACGGAGCCGAAAGAGATAGCCAGGAGGATCGAGTACCAAGCGAATGCCCGGTACGGAATCCCGGGAACCGGACCCGCCTGGGCTACACTATCGCTCATGCCTCAATCATCCCGCAACTCGCCGCGGAAACAGCGCTAACGACTGGCGAATGTAATCGGGGTGAGACGCCAGAGCATGACGCCACTGGCCGCCGACCTGGTATTCAGGGACAAGCTCCACAAGATGGCGGATTAGCCGTTCCTCGTCCCGCGCCGTCAGGATTCGCTGCAACTCCCCGATCCAACTTTGTATGGTGGCCATATCCGTACGCTGACCCCGGAAAATCCTGATTTTTTGATGATGCGTGGGACCGGTGTACTCGTCGGAGGTGATCAACTCCTCGAACAGCTTCTCGCCCGGCCGCAGGCCGGTAAACTTAATCTCGATGTCCTGATCCGGGACGCGTCCGGCGAGGCGGATCATGTTGCGGGCCAGGTCGACAATCTTCACCGGCTCGCCCATATCCAGGACAAACACCTCCGAACCATTGCCCATCGTGGAGGCTTGCAGCACCAGTTGCACCGCTTCCCGCACCGTCATGAAATAGCGGCGCACTTCGGGATGAGTGACGGTAACCGGGCCCCCTTCGGCGATCTGTTTCTGGAAGATGGGAACCACGCTGCCGTTACTGGCCAGGACATTGCCAAACCGGACGGAAGAAAAGCGGGTATGGGCCCCCCCCGGGGACGTGTTTGGAAAGCTGGAGGCGATCAGTTCCGTCAGGCGCTTGGTGGCGCCCATGATGTTGGTCGGATTAACGGCTTTGTCCGAGGAAATCATGACGAACCGTTTCACGTTGTAGTGACAGGAGGCCCGGGCCAGATTCCAGGTGCCGACGATGTTGTTGCGCGCCGCTTCGATCGGATGCGCTTCCATCAACGGAACATGCTTGTAGGCGGCCGCGTGGAAGACGCTTTCCACGCCGTGCATGACGATAACATCCTCGGTTCTGTGAGCGTCGATCAAATCGCAGATCGCCGCCGTAATATCCAGTTTGGGGAACTTGGAGCGCAGGTCGAGATCGATGCGGAACAGGTCGCTTTCAGAGCGGTCCAGCAGGATCAGCTTCCGGGGTTGAAACCCGGCGATCTGGCGCGACAGTTCCGAGCCGATCGAACCGCCGGCGCCGGTCACCATCACGACGTGATCGTAGATGCCTTCACGGATACCGGCTTCGTTCAGTTCCACCGGCTCCCGGCCCAGCAGATCTTCCACTACAATGTCGCGGATCTGCGACTCCAACCCCTTACTGGTTAGAATCTCATCAATGCTAGGCAGCGTCTTGCAAGCGATTTCCGAGGCGCGGCAGTAGGCCACCGCCTGGCGCATCTGGTGTCCGGTCGCCGAGGGCATGGCGATCAGGATTTCGTCAATCCGGGTTCCCTGCCGCTGAAAACGCCCGGCGATCTCCGGTAGATCTTTCCCGCCGCCGAGAATAGTCACGCCATAAACGGTGTCCTTCTTCTTGGCCGGATCGTCGTCGAGAAAACCAACCACGCGGCGGCCGAGCTTGGGGTTGAGGCGGATTTCGCTCAGCAGTTTGGCGCCGGAATCGCCCGAACCGTAGATGAGTACCGCGTTCTTGCGCAAATGAACCCCGTTGCGCTCGAACGATGCCTCCTTATACGCCCGCAACAGCAACCGTATGGCTCCGATTCCGGCAAGGCAAAAGACCAGATCGAGAAGATAGACCGTACGCGGGAACGCTTTGCCGGCAAAATAGGCGACGGGGGCGGCAATAAGTGCCGAAGCCAGAACATTTGCGCCTGCGATGCGCAGAATATCGCCAGAGTGTACTGCGCTCCACCAGCCACGGTCGATTCTGAGTACGTAGAGTACCAGGAGCTTCAGCGGGATTACGATCGCTAACGCCAGCTTCAGACGCTGGACTTCAGCCGCCGGTATGGCGAAATCGAACCGCAACAAAAAAGCGCCGGTCATCGCCATTACGATACAGAAAGCAAAGGCCAGAAAAACCAGAACCCGGCGGTGTCTGGCCGCCAAGGATTCAAAAAATCGATTGTTTCGAGAAAGATCCATAAATCCGCATTCCCACTAAAATTAAGAACTAAGAGGCTGCGGGCTCACAAGGGCCGCTACGGACTTTGGCGGTCCTGATCGGCCTCTAGTGCTGGCCGTTTTGATTTAGACTTCAATTGTACGCGTGATCTATTCGTCTTTCAAGGGCTATATAGTTCCATTACTCTCACCCATCTATCGTGCCGAATGTACTGGTTCCGTTACATTCTTTTTTGCCCGAACGGCGATATCCCGGGCCGTAGCGGCTACATAACGAACATCCTCTTCCGTCATCTCCGGGCATAGCGGCAAAGAAACCAGGCGCGGATAGAGATTCAGCGCGGCCGGGCATTGGTTTTCCGGGCGCGCGGCCAGTTCGGAATAAGCCGGATGCAGAGGGATCGGTATAAAGTGTACGCTAGTGCCGACTCCGGCCGCCTCCATCTCCTTGATAAACGCGGCGCGGTCGATCGTCAGCCGGTCTAGATTGAGCCGCACTGCGTACAGATGCCAGCAATGGCGGCTGTCGGGAGAATCCGGCGGAATCTCAATCCCCTCGACATCTTGAAACATTTCGTTGTAGATCCTGGCCCAGGCGGCCCGTTTGGCCACGAACTCCTCCTGTTTGCGCAACTGGTGAATGCCGATAGCGGACTGGATATCGGTCAGGTTGTACTTAAAGCCGTAATCGACGACCTGATAGAACCAGTTTCCGCCCTCCGAATAACGGTTCCAGGCATCGCGCGAAATGCCATGCAGGCAGAGCGTGCGCATGCGGTCGGCCAGGTTCTGGTCCTGGGTGGTCACCATACCGCCTTCCCCGGTGGTCAGATTCTTGGTTGCGTAGAAACTGAAGGCCACGACGTCGCTGGCGCCGGCCGCCTGCGGCGCGCCGATCGGGACGCCTTTCCAATGCGTGCCAATGGCGTGGGCGGCGTCTTCAACCACCTTCAGCCCATGCCTCCTGGCCAAACTCCAGATGGCGTCCATGTTGCAGGATAGCCCCGCCAGATGAACCGGCAAGATGGCTTTCGTGCGGCTGGTTATCCGCCGTTCAATGGAAACGGGATCGATATTGCCATCCGCGCCGACGTCGGCCAGAACCGGAGTAGCGCCGACGTGCAGAATGGTGTTCACCGTGGCGCAAAATGTCATCGGCGTCGTAATGACTTCATCGCCCGGCCCCAGGCCGAGCGCCGCCAAGGCCAAATGCAGGCCGGCAGTGCAAGAGTTCACGCCCAGCGAATGAGAAGCCTGTACATAGGCACGGAATTCTTTCTCAAACTGCGCCGTGCGCGGCCCCGAGGTAAGCCAGCCCGAGCGCAGGCAGGCAACGACCTCCGCGATTTCCTCTTCGCCGATTGTTGGCCGATGAAAGGGTATAAACTCCCTGGAATTCAAAATGAACCGTCCTTAAGTTTAGTAGCCGCGACGCCCTGGCCGGTACCGGCGGGCAGAAAGCCCCAGGCCTCGGCTTGGGCGAGTTCGGGGGGATCGGGAAATCGTGTTTTACCGCAGGCTCTGGAGACAATCATGCCTGCCGTACGGACCATCAGGCGGATGTTGTACAACAGGCCCGCCTCCCGGATGTAGACTCGATCCAGCGCAATTTTGACGGGCAGCACCCGTTCCGAGTAGATCGCCACCGGATCCTCGACGTCGAGTAAAGATTCCAAATGGGTGTAATAGTAAATGCTTCCCGGACTGAGCAAACCCGGAGGAACGGAAAGGGTCTCCCGGGCCTCGGCCGTGTAGATATCCCGTACGATCGCCGGATCCTCCGGACGGGGGCCGGCAATACACATTTCTCCGCGCAGAATGTTGACAAGCTGCGGCAGTTCGTCGATCTTCAGCGCGCGCAGCAGCGCCCCCACGGCAAAGACCCGGCGATCTTTCTGGGCGCTGATCACCGGTCCGGTTTCCCGGCGCACGTGCATGGTGCGGAATTTGTACATTTCAAACAGATGCCCCAGCTTGCCCACGCGCTGGGCCCGGAACAGTATCGGGCCCGGGCTGCCGATGCCGATACCAATGACGGCCAGCAATAGTACGGGCGCGCAGACGACGAGGGCGACGGATGCGACGGCGACGTCGAAGAGGCGGATGGCGGGCGTCGGATATTGTTTCACCGCGTGAGCCGTGTGAATGCGTCCTCGGCGGCTACGGTTGCTTTGGAACGATTGAACCAATAGAGCAGCCCGGCAAGAAATCCGATTCCGTAAGAGATGTGGTAGATCGCAAAGACGACCGGAAGTACAGGCAGTAGCTTCCATCCGCTCCGTCTGGCCGTGGTCAGCGAGGCCAGCAACAGGACCGCCAGATAACAGCCATCCATAATCGCCAATGCCGCTCCGACGGCCATTCCGGCGGCCGGCCATTGGCAAACCCAGGCAACGGCCGCCGCCGCGAGTAAGAACACATTGACGGCGGCGAAAGTTCCGGGGATCACGTGGCGCCAGGAGGCCGGAATTTTATGCTTCCGGATGACCGCGACCTTCCAGAACCCGTACTGAAAGTATTGCCGGAAAAGCGCGCCGAGCCGCGGACGGGGGTAATACCAGAAGCGGATTTTAGGCGACTGCCAGATTTTGCCGCCGGCGCGAATCGTCCGTAGATTCAGTTCATCGTCCTGATTACGCACGAGCGATTCATCGAAAAGGCCCAATTCCTTTAGCCGCCCGGTTCTCCAGCATCCAAACTGAACGGTATCGGCGTAACCCTCGTAATCGTCCATCGGGGACTTGGCGCCGCCACAGGAAAATGGGGAGTGATACGCCGCCGCAATGGCGCTTTGTATGTACGTCCGGGATTTGGTGCGCACTGGACCGCCGACATTATCGGCGCCGGTTTGCTCCAGCACTTCGATCGAACAGCGGATGAAATCGGGCTCGTATTCGGCGTGGCAGTCCACGCGCAGCACATAAAGTCCCCGGGCTTGGCGAACCGCCGCGTTAAGCCCGGTCGAAACTATGCGGCCCTGATTATCGATCACGAGCAGCCGCGGAGCATACCGCAACTCCATTTCGCGCAATGCTTCGCGGGTGCCGTCATCGCTCATCCCGTCGGCGACAATCAACTCCCAGTGGCCCGCCGGATAGTCCTGGGCGAGCAGAGATTCCATAAATGGCCGGATATGGCGGATTTCATTGCGGCACGGAGAAACGACCGAAACGACGATGGGATTGGCGGCTCCGTTCATGAATTCCCCGTGCGGTCCGGCGCCGCCGATGGCGCCGGCGGGCGCTGTTCCGGAGGGAGATTGCAGATAACCGCCCGGAACTTACCGTTGACGCCGCGGGGGATGCGCCCGGCGGGTTCAAAATCGATCCGGACCGGACCCATCCGCGCCCGCAATCGTTCGGCGATTGAGCGCTCCGCCCGCGAGTCGAAACCGGCGGCCGGAACATAGACTACGCGTACCCGGTCCAGCTCTTCCTGTATGATTTGCGCTTCCTGAATGGGAAGTCCCTCCTTGAACACGGGATCGAGGCGGCCAATGCCGCGGCCATCCATGGTGTATAACACATCGTCAATCCGGCCTTCGAGCGACCGCAGTACCGGCAAGGTGCGTCCGCACGGACAATCGCCGGCCGCATCCAATTCACCGCGATCCCCCACCCGGTATCGGATCAACGGCATATCGGGGTTGAACAGTCCCGTGCAAATGAGTTCGCCGGCGCGGACTTCGGTAATCCCGGCTTCCGGCCAGAGATGAAGGCGCCCCTGCTCGCACTCGCTGGCCGCCGTAACGATTTCAGCCATGCCATAGGTTTCGCGAACCGGACAACCGAAAGCCTGGGTAATGGCGCGCCGCTGATAGTCGAAAATGGGCTCGGCGTTAGTGATCGCCACCTTCATCGGAGGCGCCTCCAGCCCGCGCTCCAAGGCTGCGGCGGCCAACGCGTAAAGCGAAGAGGAGTAGCCCAGCAGATAGCGGATGCGATACCGGCGCAATGCGTCCAGGTAGTGCGGGATCGCTTCCGGCGCCAAGTGATAAGAGGACATGTACAACTGGTTCAAGCCGGCGTTCCAGACCCAGAACGGCGGCTTCCCCTGCTTGCGGGGAATCACCAGTTGCCCCCCTAAAATTGCCCACCGGTCGTTCCACGATACTCCATACCACCGGCGGAGGCGGGCCTCAAACAGGGCGTACCAGCCCCGGACCGTGTCCCGGCTCAGCCAGATATTGAGCGAGGTGCCGCTGGTGCCGCTGGTGTGATCGTGGAAAAGCCGCCGGATGTCGCGATCCCGGGAGACAAACGCGCGCGCGTTGACTCGCAATGGTTCCTTTTCCAGAATGGGCCAGTTTTCGAGCTTCTCCCAGCCCGTGCGGCCGTTCCACAATTCCTTGTAATAAGGCACCTCGTTGACGGCTCGGCGCAGAATGAAGGCGAGCCGCTCCTGGCGCCATTGCTCCCATCGCCCGTTTGGCCACCGGTCGCGTTCCAGCGCTTCGGCGGCAAGGTGTTCGGAATCGGGCCCATACCGCCACCGGCTAAGCTCCCATCCGCGCGCGCTGGCGGCCAGAGTTCGCCCCCACGCCGGCAGCATATGGTAAAGGTCGAGCGAGGTCACACGGCGTTCTGCTTTACAATCTGATCGAGCAGCAATTCCCATTGCCGAAGCACCAGCGGCCAGTCGCAGGGCGCGGCGGTACGGGCGGCATTGGCCGACAGGCTCGCCGCCAAGTCCGCGTCATCGAACAGCCGCTGGACGGCGTCGCTCATGGCTTCGGCGTCGCCGCGCGGGGTTAACAGCGCGTCTTTGCCATCGGTCAGCATATAGGGAAGCCCGCCCGCGTCGGTGGTGACCACGCAAAGTCCGCACGCCATCGCCTCCAGAACGCTCACCGGCGTATTGTCGATGTTCGTTGTATTGAGAAAGATATCGCCTTCATCCAGCCAGCGGGGAACTTCGGTCTTGGGAACGCCAAGGACTATCTGAACGCAATCGCTCACGTGTAACTCATCCGCCAACTGGCGGACGCGCGCCAAACTCCCATCCCCCTTGTCCGGACCAATCATGGTGAGGGTGGCATCCGGGATCCGGGTTCGAATGTTCGCCAGGACGCGAATCGCCATTTCCGGGTTATAGATACCATGAAACGCGCGCAGCCACACTAGGCGCGGCTTCACGTGGCGGCGGGCGCGAAAAGGATAAAGCCGCAAGTCCACGGCATTCGGCAGCAGGACAATTTCCGGACAGTAGGCGGCCATCCGCCGCAGCAGGTAAGGGGAAGGAGCGGTGACGATGGCGGCCGAGGCCAGCAGGCGCCCTACGCGGCTGGGATTCGATTGCGCGAACTCGGGCAGGCGGCCGCCGCGGAGCGCCAGCACATACGGGCGGCGGGCACGGCGGAGCGTCCAGCAAACGGCCTCCGCCCACAGAAATGCCGTGTCGCTAAACACGTCGACCTGCGCGGCGCCAAATCGCTTCCGCCATAGCCACGCGCTAAGAGTCATGTCGGCCAACCGCGCCAGACGGTTGCGTTTCCGGGAAACCGATAAAACGCTCCAGCCGCGCTGGCCAAGCCGCGGAGCCAATTCTTCGCCAATTGAGCGCGTGCCGCCCGCGCTGGAGAAAAAGTTCCCGACGATGAGAACGCTGCGCGCCACGCTTCCAGCCATGCCCGCGTCCGGAAGTGTAGTACCCGAAGCGGAGACTATGGACACAGCTTTTTAACCATCTTTCCCTTCCATCGTACGCCTTCCTCAGCTCGAATCCAACCCAACCGTTCGTAAACGGTCACAGCCCGGGTATTGGCCGGATCCACCGTCAAATGCATTTGCGTCAGTCCCATTTCCCTGGCGGCAGCCTCACAATGCAGCATTAACATCTTTCCGATACCCGAACCCTGATGGCGCGGCGACACGGCGATGGAAAGAATGCCGAACGACTTCGCCGCCGACCGTGGAGGGGACGGCAAGGGGCGCCGGCCCAGCCGCCAAAGCAACCGCAATCCGGTGCGGATTCGCGTGCGAATCAACTCGTTGCCGGCCAGCCAGGGTCGAACCAGAAGCCGGCCGAGCAAAAACCCCCGGTGCTTCCTGAGAAAACCGCTGGTGGAGCCGTTAAAAAGTCCCGCAAAGCAAAACCCGACCAATTCCTGTCCGCTTTCCGCGCCCACCGCCACGGCATCGTGCGGTCCAAGAAGTTGCCAGGAATAATACCGGCGCACCGCCTCCGGACCGAAAGCGGTAATCGCGCTCTTCGGGAACGCGGCGCAGTGTACCCGCGCCACAGCGCTCAAATCGGCGGTGTCCAGATTTCTTATCCCCGGGCTGCCCATAGTTCGTCCCGGCGCGGAGTTGTTGTCCGTTCAGGCCTCCTGTACAGATGCTTCAGCCGCACAAACGCAATGCCAAACATAAATCCGGCGGCGGCAATGCGCATTGAACTCGCCCCGCTAAAGAGAATGCTCCATAGTACAAATGAGGATGCATAGGATTTCTCCTGTACCGTTGTCGTCCTCAGCACGGCACTGACCGCCATCGCCGCAATCAGCAGAATAGCCGCCAAGCCGAACATTCCGTGCTCGGCGAGCAAACGGGTGAACTCATTATGGGTCGCCGCCGCCCGGCCGTACAGGGCCAAGTGAGCGAAGGCCGATCCGCCGACACCCACGCCAAAAATACGGTTCTGTTCCCAAATAATAAAGTCGGCATGCATCAGTTCTTCCCGGCCGCTCAGATCCTGTAAAGTGTATCGGGCCGTCAACGCTCCAGCGGTGTACTCATCCAGCAGCGGATAGAGAACAAGTCCGCAAAATCCCACCAGAATGGCAACCCAGACGACAAGGCGCCCGCGTTCGCGGGACTGGCGCATTTTAAAGAAAACGGCTGGGGCCAAAGCCATAGCCGCCGCGACCACTCCGCCGCGTGAAAACGTCAGAACGGCCTGCATAATAAAAAACGCGGCGACACACAATACAATCAGTTGTTTGCGCCGGTCCTTGGAATTCAACACATAATGCACCGCCAACAGCGCTCCGAGCCCGAGCATTGCCGATACCTGGTTGGGGCCGAACCCGCCACTGGCGTCATGCATCGATTCTGTACCAAATTGGATGTCGGGATTAGAAAAGGTTCCGTGCGCCGCGATCATGGTAATCCCCGCCAAAGGAGTAATAATAGCGAGCGGCAAAAGCTTCCACTCCTCAGGGAACAAGGTAACGTTGGCGAAGAAGCAAACAGTGGCGAACAACGACACTGGACCGGAGAGATTAAATGAAATGCCGGCTCGCAGAGCCTCTCCCGAAAGGGTGCCGTAGGACACGGCCAAAGCCGGCAGCAGGAGAAGAAAATAACTAACGGCGATCTTGGGAATTACGTAGTGTTTAAGCCTAACTAGAGCTATTATGCTCATTAAAGTAATCGTATATTTTGATATTTCATACGGTAAGGTCGAGTTGCTCATTCGCCACAAAACCTCGGCGCCGACGATATAACCCATGATCCAAGCGACCGGGGCTATCTTTTTACTGAAGACCGCAGCTCCAATGCCGAGCAGAACGGTCCCCCCGCAATGGACATTGGCTAGAGCCGAGAGGCGGTGCATGACCAAACCCAGCAAGGCGTGGCCGATCAAAATAAGCGCTAGCAAATGCGGGGTCAGGCGGCCGGCCAAGGAACTCCCGCCCAAAGCGGACAGTTGGTCCGTTTGACCCATGGGCGACTCGTTTCTCATTGTCTGAGATCCCGCTTGCGGCACGGCTTTCATAATAACAATCAATCGGGCGGAAAGATCGCAAAACCAGCAAGTTTTACCGTCTTACGTAAAAACTTCACAGCTATCGAAACGGGCGGCGGACGGCAACTACATCTGATATAGCTATTGCTTTCAGCGTGTTAAGTGCACGTATCAATTCTAGCACTCCATATTTGGAATTGGCACCCGAACTGCAGTACCAGGACGACTATCACTGTCTCGTACATCAGTCTCATGCATCGATCCGGTCAGTCCACAGCGTTGCTTTTTAAGAACGCGAGTGACCCGGAACGGCGACGCGTTCTTTGAAAAGGGAAGGAAGCGAAAGGTCTTACAGCTACTGAAATAATGGCCCAGCGGCAAACTTCAATACCGGCCCTTTTTGCTTATATCGGCAAACATGCCGATTCGTTGTTGGCTATTTTGGCGCGATGTCGTGCCTTCCTCTGTACGGCGATCCGCGCGCACGCTTCCGGCGAGGTCTGGAGAATAGGACCTCACGGTGGTAGTAAGAGGCGTTGCCTCCGGGAATAAGGTGCGAGAGCGCATATCCTCGTAAGCATTTTTCCCGATGCAGCGCTGGTCGTTTAGTACCGATAGAAAACTGTAATCGAACAACAAATGGAGTACATGTAATGAAAGTATTTTCTCGAGCCGTCGCGTTGGCGGCCAACTTATTCGCCCTTCCGGCTATGTTTTTGCCGGCCCCGGCGGCATGGAGCGCGCAGTTCTACGTATCCGCCACCGCCTCTCCGCAGGGCGACGGATCGATCGGCAATCCGTGGCCGATGAAAGTCGCGCTGGCCCATCCCGGCGTTGTTAACGCCGGCGACACCATTTGGTTGCGGGGGGGATTGTATTGGGGCCGGTTCAGCAGTGCTTTGAGCGGCAATCCGGGAAATCCGATAGTCGTCCGTTCCTACCCCGGAGAATGGGCCCGGATTGACGGTTTCGCTCATGTGTCGCTGGTGACCGCGATTACGCCGAACGACACTAAAATCCAGGTGTCGGATACATCGGCGATTCGACTCGGGGCGGTACTTAAGATTAACAATGAAGGCATTTACGTCAAGGGAATCAATGGCTCCATGCTCACCGTGGTGCGCGGCTGGGGCGGAGCGGCGCCCGGATCCTATCCGGCCGGTTCGTTGTTCGGCTTCACGGACACCATTTTCACAATCGGCGGCACTTATACGAACTACATGGGATTTGAAGTCATGAGTTCCGATCCCGTACGGACGACATTGCTCGCCGGTTCGGCCCCGTCCGATATTACCCGCGGAGATGGCATCAATGTGCATGGCCCAGGCATCAAATTGATCAACCTGGTTGTACACGATACGGGCGACGGATTCTTCCTCGGTGAACAGGCGCTGGACTTAGAAGTGTCCGGTTGCATCAGTTATAGTAACGGGTGGCAGGGAGCGGATCGCGGGCACGGACACGGATTATATATTCAGAATCTGACCGGCATCAAGAAGATCAGCGATGTTATCTCATTCAACAATTTCGCCACCGGAATGAAAGTGTTCGGCCGGGCCGCTTCCGCCGTGGGCGTGGACTTTTTCGGCATCGTCAGTTTTAACAATGGCTCCATGCGCGCGCCGGGGTTTGGCCGGGGAACGAATCTTTACGCTGGAACCGACTCACTGCCCGCGGATCTGATTAGCGTAAACGATTCCTACTTCTTCCATACTCCCGGAGCCGGCGGGGAAAACCTGCACTTTGGATTCTCCAGTCCGTCCAACGACCGGTTAACCGTTAAGAATAACCGTTCCTACGGCGGAAATATTCCGATGGACGTGTCCTTATGGCGAAACACAACCGTCACCGGAAATACGTTCTATATCTCCAGTTCCGGCAGTTGGTCCAGTCAGATGCTGGTCAATTTTCGCACTTCCTCGTCGTCTCCGATTGTGAACTGGGGCCAGAATCAGTATTTCAATGCGGCTCCCGCCTTTACCAACGGCGTCCAGTATTCGATGGGGTTCAACACCGTAAAGAATTCACTGGGCGGCGGACGTCTCTCATTCCCCGAGTGGAAAGCGGCCTGTAACTGCGATTCGAGCAGCCAGTACACGGCCAGCGCGCCCACAGGCGTTGAAATTTACGTGCGGCCGAACGCCTACGAAGCCGGACGCGCCAACATCGTTGTGTTCAATTGGAGCGGTGTCCCCGCCGTTTCCGTCGACCTTTCCGGGAAGTTGAATATAGGCGACAGTTACGAGATCATGGACGCGCAGAACTATTTCGCCGCGCCGCTCGGGTCCGGCGTTTTCACCGGCGCTCCGGTATCGATCCCCATGACGTTAAGCGTGGTTTCGGCCCCCTCCGGGACTGTACCGACTCCGCCCGTCCACACGGCTCCGATGATGGGAACATTTGTCCTGCGGAAAACAATCTCCACAGGGGCTTCGGTGAGCGTCACTCCTACCAGCGTCAGTTTGAACCAGTTGCAATCGCAGCAATTCACCGCGCAGGTCACCGGAGCGGCGAATACAAGCGTGACTTGGTCGATGTCGCCTGCCACCGGTACCCTTTTCCCTTCGGGCCTCTATGCGGCGCAGAACACGATCGGCGCCGCTTCCACGGTTACCGTAAAGGCGACGAGCGTGGCTGATCCCACTAGATTCGCCACCGCTGTCGTCACTCTCACACCCCCGGGGGCGGTTAGCGTAGCTTTGAGTCCGGCCATCGTGAGTTTGGCAGGCGGCACTTCGCAACAGTTCGCCGCACAGGTCACTGGCAGCACCAATACGGCGGTCACCTGGTCCATGTCTCCGGCTACCGGTTCGCTTTCAACCGCTGGCCGCTACACCGCGCCGAACCCGATCACCGCCGCATCTACGGTTACCGTAAAGGCGACGAGCGTGGCTGATCCCACCAAGTTCGCCACCGCGGTCGTCACTCTCACGGCTCCGGTGACGGTTAGCGTGGTGGTGAGTCCGGCCAGTGTAAGCCTCACCGGCGGCACTTCGCAACAGTTCGCCGCGCAGGTCACGGGCGCCGCTAACTCGGCAGTCACCTGGTCCATGTCTCCGGCTACCGGTTCGCTGTCAACCACGGGCCGCTACACCGCGCCGGCATCGATCTCCGCCGCTTCCACGGTTACCGTGAAGGCGGCCAGCGTGGCCAATCCCGCCAAGTTCGCCATCGCCGTCGTCACTCTGACGCCCACGGTGACGATTAGCATAGCGGTGAGTCCGGCCAGCGCGAGTCTGATCGCCGGCATGTCGAAACCGTTCACCGCACAGGTCACGGGCAGCACCAACCAAGCGGTGACATGGTCGCTGTCGCCCGCTATCGGAACCATCTCGGCGGCCGGCAATTACGCGGCCCCGGCGTCGCTGTCCGCAGTCGCGACTGTGACCGTGACCGCCACTAGCGTAGCGGACCCCACACGCAAGGCGACGGCGTTGATCTATCTCAATCTCAACAATCCCGCCATCGCGATCAGTCCCATCACCGCCATAGTAAGGTCCCGGAAAACCTTTCAGTTCAGTTCCACGACACTCGGACTTGCCAGTCCGGCCGTTGTATGGTCGGTGGTCACGGTTGGAGGCGGTACCATCACGCAGAGCGGTCTTTATACCGCGCCTGCCGTGACGGCCAACAAAAACGTCATCGTCCGGGTAACCAGCCCCATCTATACAACCAAATTCGCGCAGGCAACCGTAACCGTGACCCCCTAAAACCGGACTATTCTCTTGCCGGGCGCGCTGGATCCAGCGCGCCCGGTTTCTTGTGTGCCGGGCATGGTCGACAGCTTGAAGGTCAAAGCCCTTTGCCGGGAGTCCGCCTCAAGGCCGGGGGTCAAGCTGCGGCCTTCTCCTTAGTGCGAAACTGCGGATACCAGCGCCGGAATACGTCATCCAACTCGTTGTTCAATACACAGTTCGGAATGAACTCCCGGTTGTTGCGGATGTAGATTTCGAACTCTGTCAGACCTGCCGCCAACTTCTCGGCCGCCGCCGAATGAGCCCGGATCAACTCCATGTCCAGCAGCATGTCGCTCACCCGATCCAGGGCCTCGGCGAGATTGCCGTGCCATAGCAGATGCTTCACGCTGTCGATCCGCTTTGACATCGCAGTGGCTGTCTCGGCTCGGTCTACTTCGGCCCGCAGCGACTTGGTCTGTTGCTGCAGAACGGTGATGCGCATCATGATGTGGAACCAGTCGATCCAGTGTTCGCTGCCGGGATGCAGGTGCGTTTGCACCCGCCGCACATCCTCGCCTCCATCCGACATGAACACCACCTGCTGATTGTCCTGCAACCCTTGCGACTTCATCAGTTCGAACAGCCTCCGCCGGGGCTTCTGCACATAGCCAAAGCACCTTGACTCCGGTACTTCCTCGTCGCCAGCCCGCCGAAACGCCACCACGCTTCGTCCAGCGATCACCTCGAAGAAGCCTTCCTTGTGCGCCGCACGCACGTAGCCGCCGTCGATGCCCACCGTAACCGGACCATCCGGCGGGGCCTGCTCCTGCTGCTCGACGATTTGCTCATCTGGGAACAAGTTGAGCCGACGCTCCTCGCCCAGTTCTTCCTCCATTCTCTCGGCCGTTGCCTGGACGTGACGGCGGATTGTCTCGGCATCAGCGTCCGCCGCAGCCAGGCCGCCGCAGGCCGGAATGTTTTGGGCCCGCTCGGCTGACACGAGCAGCGATTCCAACGCGCGTTAGTGACCTCCACTGCTCCAAACAACGTCTTCACTTCGATTTTCCCGCCGCCCTTGACGGTATAGCGATCCCCGCAGTTCGGGCAGCGGCGCCGCCGCTCCAAATTCTCGGCGGCCTGCCGGGCGACCACGAAGTCCTGCACGCTTTCCAACATCGCCTTGCTCTCGCACAGGTTCAATCCCAGCGTTTCCATCGCCAACTCGCGACGCTCCATTTCCAGCAGCACATCGCTGCGGTGCTCTTGCCCGGCGTCGCAGATGCAAACCACTTCCACCCGGAACTTCATGCGAACCTCCGGTATTGCGGCAGCTTGGCCAATCGCTCCTTGGCTTCTCTCAGATTGAACCGCTCCGGCTCCAGCCGTGCGGATTGTTCCAGGCGGCGATCCAGACTCTCGGCACCATCGGCCAGCACGCTCCGCAGCAATTCCACGTGCTCGCTGGGTCATCCGGGTGCGCGGCCGCGAGCACGCCAATGGTGGTCTCCACCTGCGCCGGTTCGCCCATCTGCTCGCCCATCTCCTGCCGCTTTAACATCAGCCAGTATCCGGTTGGGCCGCCGGAATCTTGCGGTGGTGCCGCTCCCCGCCCACCGGCACACACTGGCGTTTCATCGCCCTCCGCACCATCTTGCAGATCGACAACGCGGAGTTCCCATTCCCACTGGTCCAGCGCGCCGATGGTATAGAGAAACTTCTCCCGGCGATGAAGTTGGAAATCGCGGAGTTTCTTGGACCGGGTCTTGCGCTGGAAGCTGTTGAACTCCTGGCCCTGAATCTGGAACGCGTAACCGATGCCGGAATCCCAGCCGAGCACGGCGTGAACGATGTCATCGAAATCGGTCGGGTCCAGAGAGTCCGGCACAGCCACGAGGCGGATGACCATTGGGTAGACGTCGCGGACAACAGCACGGAGAATCAATCGTTTGAAGGATGTTGCTGGCATCCTCCCAGCCCAATGCCACTTACTTTGAGTACAAAGTAATTGAACTGGAAGCGGTTTGCTGATATTTCTGAAAAAATCAAAAAGGATCGTTTATGTTTTGATAGGTGAACATACCTCAATCGCCCATTTTGTTTGACTTGTTTTTCCTCCCAGCCTACGCCGACCCCCGACCTTGAGACGGACTCCAATCAGGCGACGACTTCCCTTGACCGCATGCGTCCGGTTTCGATGGGGCCTTTTCGCTAGGCCGGGACATACCGCTTGATGGCGATGTCGCCGGCATGCTGCCGCGTTCTCGCCACGGCGTAGGCGAGCTGCATCCGCAGCAAATGGTCCATGTCCGGCCCAAAAGCCTTTTCGTTGCGCTGCGCCATTTCCGGCGTCAGCGCGGCTTTGCCGTCGTCTGGAGATTGGCCATTTTCGAATCTTGACGCGCTGTTATTTTTCTCTGAACTTTCTCGCCTATTTCCTTTAGAGTGATCGTGCGGGCCTGTATTTAGGTCTTACTCATGCCAGTCACGATCGGCGGCTCACTGTCTTTCTGCGGCCAGGATCTCGCCGCGGACGACATCGCGTTCCTTCGGCGGATCATCGGCGACTATCCGAATCTGAGCCAGACGGAGTTGGCGAGCACAATCTGCGAACTGCTCGACTGGCG
>Ga0163150_10003193_pt1 | contig 23466 bp, 12 predicted proteins | sample OliLakLV19P2IB_FD_148628 | JGI IMG/M metagenome (GOLD analysis project Ga0163150, IMG submission 148628) | Freshwater microbial mat bacterial communities from Lake Vanda, McMurdo Dry Valleys, Antarctica - Oligotrophic Lake LV.19.P2.IB | ecosystem: Environmental > Aquatic > Freshwater > Lake >...
AAAACACTGGACTGAGTGATTGCAAAAACCAAGGTTCGCTTTCTGATCGGAAATGCTTACCCAAAAAATTGCTATGGTTTGGATGGTGCAATGAGTTTGGCGGATGGATTTACAAGGGATGGCTCCGATGCGTCAAAGGCGCTCGGCAACCCGCCGGACTGATCGTCTGGTGGGTTGTTTTTCTTCAACTTTGGACATCGGAGTGATGCCTCAAAAATCCAATGCGAAACGGGTGTCCGTTGAAACTTCGGTTTTCTAGTCGTAACGATAAATAGTCAATTTTGACCCACAGATTTTGGGGAAGAGCCTTTTTAGTCATATATAGAATTAACCAACGGTGGCGACGGACGCCATTTCTTTGGCCGTTCGATCCGTAATTCGAAAACGCGAATATCAAGATTGTAATCATTCAGACTGACGAGATGTTCTCGAATGTGCCAGCCAGCGGCCATGATCCAGTTGCGAAATCGATCGCCCGTATGTCGCTGCGGTTCGCTGAGTAGTACAACGCCATCGTGAGCTAAGTGCCTTCGCAAACAGGGTTCTAAAATCGGATGCAGGGATGGGTCGTAAACGATATCCGAACCGAGGATATATCGGAACTTGGGATCCGGTAACTGTTCATTGCGCCACTCAAGTCGACGGATAGAAACATGCTCTTTGACGTGCCTTGCATTGAATTTTGAAATCAAAAGCGCGCGACCGACCACGTCCGTCATCACCACATCGGCACCTCGCAAAGCCGCACCGATCCCAACGCGACCGCTGCCGCAACCTAGTTCTAAAACTCTTTCGCCTGCTAACTCGAATCGGTCGAGAAATCGTTCCAAACCCGATGCGGCTCGCCAGGTCGCCGCCCAAAAAGGATCGACTTCAACCAGATTTTGGTTGGGACACTTCAAGGCTTGTTCCAGAAGTTGAGCTGGATCGATGACTTGGGTCCATGGATAGTGTTGCCCAGCGATGACCGTCGAGGTATGCTCGATCGGTACCAGGCGTTGGATACGAGCCAAAAGTTTTCGATCATCGCGCGCCAGTTGCTCGATCTTATTCTTCCATCGCTTGAATATATTGCCGAAGTCGTTCCAGTTCGTCGGTGGTGTCTTTCAATCGCAGCATATTCGAAACCCGCTTTTTCAACTCGACTTTATTGATCGGCTTGGATAAGAAATCGTCGGTTCCGGCAGCGACAGCCCGTTCGATATCGCCAAGTTCACTCAGCGCGGTCACCATCAAGATCATGATCTTCACGGTGCTCGAATCGTTTTTAAGTTGCCGACAGACTTCAAAGCCGTTCATCTTCGGCATCATGACATCCAAGAGAATCAAGTCGGGCTTAAATGTTTCGACCTTGTTCAAGGTGTCTTGGCCGTCGACCGCCGTTTCGATCTGGCAGTCGATGTTCGCAAGATAGGCTTCTAACAACTCGCGATTCGCGGCGTTGTCGTCGGCAATCAAGATCCGCGGAATATTTGCCATGGATGTTTGGGATGGAAGGATGAATGAAATAGTATTGGACACTTATTTATCGATCATTACTTAGCTTACCAAAGCTATTTGACCGGCTGGGACAGCAAAGTGTGTTGTAAGCTGGCGAACTTCCTCGTGAATCTGACCAAGGATGGCATCATCGTCGTTATTTCGCAAGGCTTTTACGATCCAGTTGCCGATCAGTTTCATCTGATCGACGCCCATTCCACGAGTCGTTAAGGCTGGCGTTCCGATGCGGATTCCGCTGGGATCCATGGCTTTTCGAGTATCGAAGGGGATCATATTCATGTTGACCGTGATGCCGCAACGATCGAGCGTCTTTTCGGCCAACTTGCCGCCCAGTCCAATACTGGTCACGTCGAGCAACACAAGATGGTTATCGGTTCCACCGCTGATCAAGCGAATTCCATTGCTGAGCAACGTTTCGGCGAGAGCTTGAGCATTGTCGATCACCGATCGGCCATAGCGTTTGAAGTCGGGAGAAAGGGCTTCGCCAAAACAGACGGCTTTGCCCGCGATCACGTGCATCAATGGCCCGCCTTGAATACCGGGAAAGACAGCGCTGTTAATCGCTTTGGCATATTCGCTTTTACAAAGTACCATCCCACCTCGCGGGCCACGAAGGGTTTTATGCGTCGTGGTGGTTACGTAGTCAGCACACGGGACAGGGTTGTGATGAAGTCCGGCTGCAACCAAACCTGCGTAGTGAGCCATGTCGACCATCAGTTTGGCACCGACTCCGCGTGCGATCTCGGCGAACTTGTCATGGTTGATTTCGCGAGGATAGGCACTGGCACCAGCTACGATCATCTTGGGTTTGTGCTCGCGAGCCAATTTGGCAACTTGATCAAAGTCGATACGATGTTCTTTCGTATCGACACCGTAGGCATGGAATTTGTAAAGCTTGCCGCTGATATTCAAATGCATGCCGTGAGTGAGATGGCCACCCTGCGCCAGGTCGAGTCCCAGGACGCTATCGCCTGGTTGCAACGCTGAAAGATAGACCGCCGTGTTGGCTTGTGAACCCGAATGAGGTTGCACGTTTGCCGCGTCGGCTCCGAACAATTCTATGGCGCGATCGATCGCCAACTGTTCGACGACATCAACGTGCTCACAGCCGCCGTAGTAGCGTCGACCTGGATAGCCTTCGGCGTATTTGTTGGTGAGAACACTCCCGACAGCCTGCATGACCCCAAGCGACGTATAGTTTTCGCTCGCAATCATCTCAAGCCCTTCTTGCTGTCGCGTCGCTTCAGCATCGATGGCGGCATACACGGCAGGATCTTGGCTTTGTAAAATGTTCATCGGACACTCGTAAAATGTTGTAGAAAAGTGAAAGTTAGCCTATTGCCGGTTTTGGTGTGTGAGCGAATCGGCCCTAGCCGCAAGTGCCTATGCTGCACCGGCGGCTAGTGCCGATCCGCTGACATTATCTTAAACGCGGCAATCTTGGCGATTTTAGCCCGAAATACCGATTCCAAGTAGGCCACAAGTTTTCAAAACTAAGAAGCTGCCCTATTTTTTGTCCTTGAAAAAGTCAAACGAAAGCGAAGGAATGCTTAAATCGACGGCCAAGCTGCTCATCGGCGATACGTCTGACGTCGATGGTGGCTCGATAACTCGACTCGATTCGCCTTCGCCTTGGCTTCGCGATTGACGTTTAAGAAAATTAATGAGCATAAGGACATCGACGGGCGAGATTTCTCCATCGCCGGATAAATCCAACTGCTCTGTTGCTGGAACCTTTCTATTGAGCGCATTGACAAGCGTTAGCACGTCCAAAGCCGTCGCGGCTCCGTCGCGATTTATATCGTAGATGACATCGCTTCCCGAGATTCCTTCGCCGCTCGCCTTGGCCGTTCCACTGTTACTGCCAGTACCTGTTCCACTGCCCGTACCTGTTCCGGTTTGCGAGTTGGAAGCGTTAGTTGTCGTTGTGGTAGACGCTATTAATACTCCTCGGATAGGAGGCGTATCGCGATAGCGAAGATTTGGTATTTGACTGGAAGCGCCCAATCGCAAGTTGACGTTTTGGGTAAGAATCCGATTGGTGGGGTCACCCGCCAAAGTGTAGTATTCGATCACTTCGCCATCGACGTTGATCTGTAGAACATGACGTTCACCGAGACTATTCGTATAAACACTCGGTGCACCGAAAACAAAGTTGCCGGGCACTCGAGCTCCGCCAGTGATCGCATTGGTACTGCGGTTATCGTTCGTTAGATTGCCGACTCGCCATTGCCCATTGGTCGCTCGCGTAAACTCGACGAGATCACCTCCGTTGGTGCCGTATACTCGCAACGTTCCATCCGTTTGTCTCATGGCAGAAACATACGTATAAACGCGACCAGCAAATTCTTTTTGGAAATCGAAATATCCGAACGCCGTTTGCTTCGCAACGACCAATTGAGTAATGTTTTCAGCTTTGGTGACTCGTGTCGTTGTTCCTTGCGATGTCAATTCATAGTGGACCAATCGCGACATGCCGTCGGTTCCAAAGAGGTGCACAACGGATCCATCGATAAGCGGGCGGATATTCCGAAGCATGCGAACATCGCGAAGTGTTTGTCCAGCCGGACGAATCGCAGCATCACTGACATCCAGTATTTGCGTTCGGACATTGCTCAATTGAAGATCTGTCGAGTATTCGACGATACGTCCCGTTTGATCGCCACCGTAGAAACGGATTCGATCGCTTCCAACGACACCGCCGACACCGGCATAGACGGCTGGTCTAGCAGTTCCCGAGCTCGCTGAAAGATCGACGATTGTCGGCGGGTTGGTGCCATTCAATCGAACGACTATCAAATGTCCTGCTACAGAAGTAATTGTGAAGCCTAGACCAGGAACAGGTGCGGGATCCTCAGCGACGATTTGGCCGGTCGGCAACGCGAGATTGGTGACGACCGCCCAGTTAGCTGGATTCACAAGATCATTGGTCTTCCACGAAGCGGTTGGCGGATGAAATCGATATCGCACCAACGTTCCTTTTGAATTCTTTCCCAGGGCTTCGATGTCACCATTGCTCTGCACGATCGCGGCCACATTGCCAACGATAGCCCCCGCATCAAATTCGCTGAGGCTACCTTTGACGAAGAGTGCCTTGGTTATATTCACTTGTTTGTCGAGAAGCTCGCCGTCGCCGCGAGCGGTGAGAACGACGCTGCCGTCGGCAAGAACCTGCATGGCAGCTCGACCGGAAATTCTCGCCCCGGTCGGCAACGGAAACGGACTTGAGACTACCGCAATCTGCCGGCGACTCGATTCGGCGACTGCAGAAACGGCGATGTGGTCGCTCTGAGACAGCGCACTATAAATTGTATTCTCAGCGTTGATGATTCCGCGAAAAGCTCCGACACCGCGACCGCGATGCGACAGCTCCGCGATTTCATACTGATCGATACCATTGGCTTGCGATCGATCTTGGGTATTGGCAACGCTGGTCAGTTCTTTGCGTTCGGCGACAAATTCAATCGCCGTTCTCGGATATCCCGTCATCTTGATTTCGGCGATATCAAATTTTCCATCATGATATTCTTTAATTGGAGCGTTGATGGTCCTTCTTTTGACGTTTGCATCCGCTGGATTGAATCGGCCAATGCTTCCGTTGGAATCGAAAAAGAAAATGTTGCCCGTACGATCGACGAACGCTTGTTGAGTTCCGGCCGCTCCCGTGCCATCCGCACCAGGAATCTTTGGCACGATGACCGTTTCAATTTTCGCGGTCGCCGGAATGATGCTGGATGCCACGATTTTACTTCGGTCACTTTGAACCAGTTTTGAAACCAAAGTTCGCGGATCGACGATGCGTATGACACCGGCTGACTTCTGACCGCCACCTGGATCGGTCACTACAATGAGATCGTCTTCGGGAAAACCAGGAGTTTCGTTATCGCTAATTGCAATAAACAAGGGGTGTCCCTGAGTGTTGACCGTCGTATTGTCCGCAGCGAAATAGCGCCCCTCGGCTTTCAATGCTTCGTCGATATTGAATTCGAACCATTGATCTTCACTACGATTGGGTATTTGATTGCTGGCAGTAGAAGGGGGCGAACCCGGACGTAGCAAAGCGACTCGCCCCGTCGAAGAATTATTGCCGTCCGTTATCCAAACATACGGCTCGTTGGTTCGTTGATCGACAACGACCTGAATCCCGTGGACTTCGAAGTCGCGCGCTAGTGTACCCGTATCGGCCAGTGCAGAAGGTAGCTTATGAACAATCAGTGTCCCATCTCGCGAATTCAGTTGGCGATTCGGTGTACCATTGACGAATCGATGCAGATCGATTTCGATCAAGGCATTCGAATGTTCGGCGGATATCCAAACATGCCCGCGGGCATCGACGACAATTGCATGAGTTCCTTGGATCGGTTCGGCTGTGTGCGATGAAGCCGATGTCGGATGGGCATCGGATTCTGCCAAGATCGTACTCAAATCGAACGTCACCAATTCTTTCGTGACAAGATCAAGGTAGCCAATGCGTCCGTAATTGACGGCGTTGGTAGGGACAACGGGTGTGTCGCCATCACTTCCGTTCCCGTTGCGATAAACAAACCAGACGCGTGGGGTTAGGTGGGTATTGAAGTCGAAGAAAACGCCATGCGGATCGTAGCTTGCCGCTCCACCAACGCTGCTGGGCAACGTTACATCGTAGAGCTTAACTTTGCCGGTGGCTGGATCCAATTGCCCGAGATAGTGACCGTCCTCGTTAGTAAACCAAGTGGTTTGCGTTGATTTGTCAAACGTCATCGTCCAAACACGAAGCCACGAAATCGTCGTCGAGCTTGTTAAATATTTTTTGGTGAGAGCTTTATCAAGCGTCAATTCAAAAACGCCATTCGCTCGTTTGCTCGTGTCGATACTCTTGACAACGACGCTTTCAAGGTTGCCATTGGCTTCGTCGAGTATGCGAATCGTTGCACCAGCCCGTACTTCTTGATTGACCGAAATCTTCGTCGCGCCCACCAAAGTATCCAGGGTCAGTTTCGCACCCAGAAAATACATGGCGGAGTTAATCGGAGTAGAAGGTGCACTCGATGTTGTCGTTCCGACTTCGCTTACAAAGATCGAAAAGGAGGCTTTGGGATCGGCACTATTCGACTGAAGGGAATTGCCAGCCGCATCGGTCAAGCGAATACTTAAGTCATGTTGGCCAGTCGAAAGGGTCGTGCTGAGCGTGGCGGAAAGACGGAAATCAAGATTGTCTTGAGTTCCCGAAGCGATTTGAATCGGCGGCAATTTCACAAGTGATTTCGTGGTCGAACCAGTCGTTTCGACTAACTCGACGATTACTGAGTTTCCGAAGCCGATAAATTGCTGATCAGAAAGGTTCAGCGTATAGCTGACCAATGCGCCCGCAGCCGACGTTTTTGTAACGACTGGAATCGGCATTGCTGGTCCACTGATCTTCGCCGTATCCAGCGCTATACTTCGCAAGCGAGGACCCAATACATCGACGGCGAAGGGAATAGAAAAGCCCGATGCGAGCGGATTTGCCGCCAAGTCGGCAATTCCAGCCGTAGCGGCATTCAACGACAATCGATACGTCCCTGTTGCTCCGGTGACGCCCGATAAACCTTTGAGATTAAAAGTGCTGGCAGATGCGTTCGGTTGCAGCGAAACGCCCGCAGCGGAAGCCAGCAAGTTGGTCGACCCTTGGCTTAAGTTCAACGACAAATCACTTAATGTGAAACCGGTTATCAAGTCAGCATTCGAACTGCCAATTCCATCCTTAAATTGAATCGTCACGTCGCCCGAAACAGGCGTCGATCGAAGATTTGAAACAAGTGAAGTACTCACCACTGGCGCTGATGTATCTACCGTAAAAACGGCGGGATTACTCGTAATCGTAGCGCCGTTTAGAGTTGCAACGGCAGTAACCGAATATTGCTGCGTCGTCGTTGGAAGTGAACTCGGCAATACGATTTGCCACTTGCCCGAGCTATCGGCGGTCGTGGTTAAAGCATTCGCAAAAGGAAGACCATTGATTTGAACTGCGGCCAACGGTTGCGAAGTGCCCTTCAACACCGGTGTGCGATCGTTGGTAAACGCCGGGAAAGATAGGTTGGCCAGTGATGGCGCGACATCATCGACCAGCGTATCGATAATCGTGCGTGCGAATACTTCGATGAATACGGTTCGAGGTGCTGACACTGCGCCCCGATTGTCTTCGACAGTATACGTAAAGGAAACGTTTCCCGGCTGAGTCCCAGGCGTGTAGCGAAGCGATGTTGAGCCGCCCGCAGAAATGACTTCGGCAATACCAATGGAAGGCGTTCCAACAATGCGCAATGATGCGGGATTTATCGAATCTCGTTCAACATCGGTTGCACCAGCTATAGCTTCTGCGGTGGTGATGTCTACTACGCCACCTTGCACGGCTTGTTTGCTAATAGAGTTGGCGAAGACTGGTGGATCGTTGACCGGATCGACGGTGACGTTGATCGTTCTGGTGGTCGATTCTAAGCCGTCGGACGCAACAACGGTGATGCGATCTGTTCCATTGAAGTTGCCATTTGGCGAGTACGAATATGTCCCAGCCAAAACCTGCGTAACTGTTCCATTGAGGGCGGAAAGCGTTTGATTGGTACCGTCTCCGTCCAGATCAGAAACGATGGAGGTGAAACTTGTAGGCACATCTTCGTTGGTTTGCAAATTCGACGATGACAGCGTCAACGTCGGAATGCGATTGCGCACGATTAATACTTTAGGATCGGCGAGAAATTTTTGCTCCAAATTCAAACCTAGATTCCGCAAAACGATAGCGAATTGGTTTGGCCCAGGGACTAGCGGAACGCTTGAAATAACGCGATTGAGGGTCGAATCGCCGGCATTTCCATTCATGCTACTCGTTTGGTCATTGGCCGCATTCGTCGCGCTGATCCGAAAACCATGTTGCGCGACGGTAGCACCTCCAGGTCCCTTGACGTTGAAGGTGAGATTCTCGGTCGAATCCGAGGAGAGTACACGAGATTCGAAAACGACATTGACTTCGGTATGACTAAACGGATTGTCGGGTACAAGGTCGACAGAGGCCAAGAGTCTTCGCAACTCAAGTCCCTCGATAAGCAACCGTCTCGCTTCTCGATGCTTAGCTTTTTGCTTTCGCGTCGACGTCTTCTGGAAGATTTTCACAAATACACCTTAATATTTTTAATAGTCCGATTCGCAACACGAAACTTTGATTGCTTAATGCGAAGCAAAACAGGGGCTTAAACAACGATGCGCGCAAAGTTCGTTAGTTAGAAATAGCCGTACTGCGGTCCGTAATAGCGATTACCGGGGTTACCGTAGTAGCGTCCTTGGTAGAACGTTCGACCGGTGGGAAGTCCACTGGATGTCGAACGACTGCTCCCTTGTGGCGCTGGGGAGGTGGCAGGCGCTGCCGAATAGCCTCGCTGCGATGACTGGAAAACTCGCGGCTGAATTGGCCCTTGGAAGACTCGAACCGAACGGCCTTCCTGCGCACCGACGAGCGAAAATTCGGACATGAACAACAGCGCGATGAACGCTATCAAAACCTTCTTCAGCATGATGTATTCCTCTTTTTGCGAAACGAGATTCAAGCACTTGATGGCATATTGGTCGAGTTTGAGACGCCGGCATTGTAGAACAGTTGTCCCAACTGTTTCTCCTGGCTTATGCCTTATTTGGCTAGCTTGATGCTTCAACACCCGTCCGGAGTGTAATTCGCTATGGGTTTATTGCAACGCAAAACCCGAAAAATCGCTTGAACTGATACAGGCAACCACTTTTTTGTCGAATGCGGATACTTATTTCGCAATACCAGTCGATGTTGCGAGGTTTCTCCCAAAGAAAAGCCGAATAAGTCTGTTATGAGGAAAAGTCGGAATAATCCTTTTGACGGACGAATTATGGCAACAAGGTTAAATGCGAAAAAATCGTTTTTGAGTGTTTTGCTGTCTATTACGACTTGTTCTATGTCTAGTTCCATTGCCGGCAACGAAGCAAAGACCGAAGGCAAATCGTTGTCCAGCCCCAATGCCACTCCAGATCCGATCGAACGAGAACTGGGTCTCCAAGCGTCGATCGTTGCCAATTTTTTAGGTCAACGCCAACAAGCGTCCGAGCTGCTCGAAAAAAGCGATGCGATTTCAGACCGCTATCTTCGAGGCGTCTACTTGCTGGAAGAAGAGCAACTCGAAGAAGCCGAATCGCTGTTCTCCGAACTCGCAACCGATCCGTCTGCTCCGTCGGAGACCTGGAAGTTGCTAGCCGTCACTCGCTTGCATTTGGAAGATTCAGAAGGAGCATTGGAAGCGATAGATCGATACCAAGAAACAGATGCTGCCGACCATGACAGCTATGCTCATTACGTTCGAGGGATGGCATTAGCTCAAATGGGCGATCGCGATGCTGCTTTCTCCTCGCTATCTCTTTCCGGGATGAGCGACGATGAAATTGAACAACACGTCCATGACTCACCAATGAGTTTAGTCAGCTATCAATTGCCGTCGCCCGCGATTCCAACTCAGAATGTAGGCAACTACGGCGTCAATCGAGATGCGGCTCAACGAGCAAGCCTAAATTATTCGGCGAGAATGCCCGAGCCACGTCGATTCCATTTTACTTTACTCACTGCTAACGAGTACGACTCGAACGTCGGCGTCGCTCCCAACTTCACCGGCCTGGGGGCCATTTCCAATAAAGACGATAGCCGATTTGTGGTGGCATCGTTCTTCGATTTCCTGGCGGTGAAGACCGAGGACGTTAACTTCGGATTGATCGCCAGTACCTACAATACTTTTCAGTACGACCTCGATCGATTTAATCTTGGCGACTATATGGGTGGGGCTTATGCGAATGTGCTCCTGACCGAAAACTATTTTACAGGTGTCCGATACGAATTTCATGAAACCGAGATCGACAGTCGTCGCTTCGCTCGTGAGCATCGCTTGGTATCGAGCCTAACGCGACTAGGTGACTTGGGGCACACGACCAGTTACTACGAATTCAATCCTCTGACGAGTTTCGCTCCGGCCTTGATTCCAGAACAGAATCAGTCAGGCGACGGGAACTCGTTCGGAATCACGCAAGCTCTCTATACACAAGAGGGCCAGGGTCGCATCTATGCTGGTTATCGCTACGACAAATTCAATACGATCGGCTCCGACTTTGACCGACATTCGCACATGGCTACCGCTCGAATCGAGCGACCGATGAAGGATCGAAGCTGGATTTGGGATGGCGAGGTTCGACATTTCTGGACGGATTATGACAATCCGAACAGTCTCGACTTCTTTGGAAACGCTCGAACTGACCAACGCACCGAAGTCCGAACGGGGCTGCAAAAGAACTTCTTGAGTACGCGACTAAGCGGTCGTCTCGATTACACGTTCATTGATAACGACTCGAATGTCGCCAATCTATTTGGAGTCCACTTCTACGCCTATCAACGACATATTTTGAGTACCCAGTTGATTTACTCGTTCTAAGCTTTGCACACAATCCAAACTCGATGGAATCAACAAACTTGTTGAAGACAAACATGATCCGAATCATTTTTTGCATTGCGATCGCAGCCCTTCCGATAAAGGCGTTCGCTCAGAATATTCCTGGCATCGTGACGTATTCGATGGTCCCGATGGCGATCGAGCGCGACGGCGGCGTGCTGCAAGCCGGCAAAGGAGCAAAGATCTACAGCGGTGACTGGATCGTCACCCCTTCGAATGGATCGAGTACCCTTTGGCTCGAGGGAGACGCATCGCTCATGCTGAGTGCCAGTTCAAAAGTTCGACTCGTACAGAAGGAAAATGAGTGGACAATTCACGTTGCGGCAGGTGAAGTGCGCGTGACCAATTCCGGAAACCGAGAGATCGTCGTCGGAAACTCGCAATCAGCGGTTCATGTCCGCCGCGCCATTTTGCGATTCTCAGTCGACGGACAGCAGAATCAAGCGCGAGTTGAAATCGGCGAAGCCTATGTTGTCAGCCAGCAACAAGAGTCGGCTCTACCGAGCGGAAAAGACATCTTAGTCAACTCGTCGACGCCATCCCCTTCCGGATCAATTCCATCGACGACTGCATCGTGGAAACTCCAGCCGAGCCAAGTACAGCTCGCGGCTGCGGTGATGCAAACACCTGACTTGCAAACACCAGGCGGATCGAATTCTCCAGTAGCGAATCCAGATTCTGCACCATCCAATCAGTCGGTAACACAGCCACCGACTACCGGGAACGCCGCTACTAACAACAACTCATCCTCTGCCTCGGATGCTTTGAGCGAAGAAGAACGTCGCCGATTACGGCCAACGCCGAGCAATCAACAAGCTGCCAACAACCAGCCGAACAATAACAACGCGAACAATACGCAAACTGATCGCGGTTCAACGCGAAGCGGGTTAGCGAACCAACTGTTTCAAGGAAGCGGTGGAACTGCCGGATCGTCGACGTTATCGATTGGATCGGTTTCAGGTTCGAGCGCAACGCCTAGTAGTGGTGGTCTCTTCGCGGACGCCAATCAACAGACGTTCGAAGGAAAACTTCAAACGGCCCACAGCAACAATGCCGCCAATGCACCGTTTGCAGGAAGTATCCACCTTGTCACTGGACAGGTCGCTAATCGATTCGACAGCGTCCAGCTTTCAGCGTCAGAGATTGCCTCGGTCTTCCCGACCAATGACCCACAATATTATTCGATTGGACTTGGCGCGGCACCGACCAGCCAAGTGCTGACCGACGTTGGAACGGCGACCGATCCTATTCCAACGACCTTGAATATCGCTCAATTCGACGCCCATTTGATTCGCTTCGATCAATACGGGATACCGGTCGATGCAGCAGTTGATAACACGGCAGCCAATGCGAACAACGTTGGGATCACCGGATTCGTCGGAAGCGTTCCGTCGGCACCGACAGTGATTGGGGCGACGCCGCTGAGCGACAATCGAGATACTCTCAACGCCGGGCTGACATTCGCGTTGGGAGAGTTCAGCGTTCGCCAAGATGGAAATACGCTTTCGATCAATGTTCGTCGCAGTGACCAAGACCGATTGATTGTTAAGGATCCTGACCTCAACGACGCCAACGATGAAGTCACCGCAAATCAACAGATTGCAACATACGATGACGTTGCCGATGCGAGATTCCTACCTCAGGCACCGTCGGTCAAAGTCCCATCCGCCAATTCCTACAACACTGCACCGCTTCGTTATTCACAACTTGACCGACTTCGACAGGCCGGCTTTACAACGCTCACCGCCGATCGACTCTATGAGTACGCATCGCGAACCGGCCAGACACGTTTTGTCGTCGATGGAAAGATCGTCGACATTAGCGGCTACAAGCGATAGCGACGAAGCGACTTTAAAATTGAGATTCGCCAATTGTGGCACGACGCTCCGCCGTCGCGAAACACGACGACGGAGCGTCGTGCCATACTTTTTTCATACTCAAAAATAAAGTATGTACGACCAAATACAAGCAGAGTTCGACGAACAAGCTCACCGCTGCGAATACGTAAAAGCGGCCCAATAACCTGGTGCCGCGTATTTCGACTCCGATCGCAATTCTTGTTGGGCTTGCCGCAGGGCTTCGGCGGGCTGCATATTATCTCGCCAAAGATGACTATAAAAATATTTCATCAGTTCAGCGGTCGCACGGTCGTCGACTTTCCAGAGGGAACTGATGACTCCCTTTGCACCGGCACTTAAAAAGGCGTGTTGCAATCCAACCATTCCTTGTCCTGCTTGAATACTTCCGCGTCCCGAATCACAGGCGCTCAGGACAACTAGTTCGGTTGATCGAAGATTCAAACTGCTAATTTCTTCGGCGGTCAAGTACTGGTCGAACGACTGTGCGCTCGAGGGTGGGGCAACGATTAAACCCGACTGGAATTGCGCGGTCCAGGTTTGAACACCAAAGGAATTCGCCCCGGGCGGCGGGTCGAAAAATCCATGCGTTGCCAAATGCACATACTTTGATTTTGGAAGGAACGTCGTAATCAACTCTTCGTTGGCATTTTGCAATTCAAGAAGCTCGACCAAGCCGTTAACAAAGCGGTTACGAAATAGGTTCGTCACTTCCGCCGATTCGGTTGCCGTCGCAGGCAACGGTTGCCATTGCTCGCTCAACGGACCGTAGTCCACATTTCCGATTGCTAGCAGCGTTGGCTGAAGAACTTCGAGTCGAGGCACTTCAACCGACTTCGGCGACCAACCATGAATAACATTCAGTCTATCGAGCAGCCGAGTCTTACCCTCGTCGATCGGGAGTGCGTGCCAGGGCAGGGTAAAAAAAACGCCATCGCTCGATATTCGCAAATCTTGTATCGATTGCAATTGATCTTTAATCGGCTCCCAAACGAGTTCGGCGACCGAATGGCCCAATCGCTCTACTTGGCCGGACGATTCAAATAATTCTCCTCGCCATTGTTCAATTCGGTCATCTAAAATTGCTTGGGGACCAAAATCGATGCGGACCGGATCGCTTCCAAGGCGAACTAAAAAACCAATATAGTGAGCCGCGATCGAGGCATGTTGGCCGGCTTCGGCAACGTTCGGCAAACGTATCTGCAGAACATCTAGCAAGGCGGTTTGAGTGTTAAGTTCGTTCGCCACTTCAGTTGGCGTCGGCGGAGGTGTATTGCGATGTTTCGATAAGCCATCGAGCTGACGCTGAGTCGCTTCGATCTGCGACTCGAGTTCGCCAATGCGTCGGCGACGAGCTTCGCGCTTTAAAAACGAAACCGGTTCAAAAAATACCTTACGCAACTCGCTCGTCATTCCTTCGAGTCGTAGTCGCAACTCTTGAGCTTCCGAAGACATATGGCCATTCGATGCATCCTGCAGATCGAATCGTTCGATGATTCCTTTCCATCGCAACATCTCGCGATATTGTTGCTCGGTGGTATAGCCGAGCGAGTCGGCGATTTCTAGGAAGGAATCGATGGTGCCTGGCCAAGCAGGACTTTCGGGATGCGTGCGAAGCTCTTGAACCATCGCTAGTCGGTCGCGCGGTGACCAGTTCTGCGACAACATCGGTTCGAGCCGCTTCCAGAAGTATTCCAAAGCCGTATCCATCGACGCGCGCCCGTTGGATGCCAATCCTAGCCTGGATTGGACTCGCGCAAGATAGGTTAGCGATTCTGCATAACGCGGATGCTCCCGGCCGACTGTCCTTTGAATTAAATCGGCAGCCATTGAAAATCGCTCTGCGGCGTTCTCGTCATGTCCTTCGGCGATTTCAAGCCATCCAAGATTGATGTCGCATTCAGCGACTCGCAAGTGCTCGGCACCCAGAGTTTGTACCGTTGCCGATTTGTTTTTTTCAAAGAGTTCACGAGCATCTTTCCAAGAACCTTGCAAGTACTTTAACACGGCAAGATTATTTTCGACCAGCATCGATTGAAGCGACGCCGAATCGCCAAGCTCTACAAGCGAGTTGTGGGCGGTCTGCAACATGGCTTCGGCAGATGGGAAATCGTTTAACCCTTCTAGAACCTTAGCATAGTTCACCAGCCACATCGTTCGACCGGGCAGCGTTGGGAATTTTTCATAGACCGATTTCGACATCGAAAGCCGTTGTTTGGCTGCTTCGTAATCACCCATTCGCAAGTGCAGCAAGCCAAGATTGTCTGACATCACCACAGCTTGTTCGTCGTAGCCGCCCTGAGCAGCATTGTTAAAAGCTTTCTCATGGTAGACCATCGCTTCGCCATATTTGCCGAGAGCTTGCTGTAATAAACCATATTCATTCGCATACCAGGCTTTCCAGAAGTTCGATATGCGGGGATGTTCGAGGACCGGCGCGATTGTTCGCAAGGTTTTCTCAACGGCTGCATAATCCAAATTCTTCATCTGAATCTGGTTCAATCCCAGCAGCGTGAGTACCGCCACAGCAGGCTCGATGCCAAGGTTTTCCAATTTCAATCGCAACGCGTTGAATTCATCTGCTGAGGCAAGCGGAGAATTGGTGGGTTTCGAGACGAGCTGGGAGATGACTTGCGTTAAACATAGGATTTGAAGCTCGTGATACCGAACGTCGTCGGCAGGCAAGGCCTGCTCGACCCTTTGCAGTAGATCACACCATCCATCGACTGCTTTTGGACCCTCTTTACTTCTCCAACGAAGTCGCTTTGCCTCAACAGAAAAAGTACTAGGTGCGACCGGATTTGAAATTCTAATCGCGAACGACAAAACTTCGTCAGCTTCCTTCGCGGCTTGGATATTCAACAAGCACTCGGAAAAATATGAAAGGCAATCACATCGCTGTACCGACGCTTCAAAAGATAAGATTTTCGTCTCTTGCTCGACTGCGTTCGGCAAATCTTGGTTTTTGACAGGCGGTGCGGCGTCAATGGTTTGTTCGGATTCTAGGTTGCGTCGATAGCCGCATCGTTCGAGGGCTGCTTCGATATTCGTTCTAGCTATTGCAGGTTCATTGAGCTGCATGGCGATTTGGACGAGTAGACGATCGGCGTAGAGCGACAAGATAAGTCGATCTTCGGAATTTTCGAGTCGCGAAGCGAGTGATAAGGCTGCGTTAGCCGATTCACGAGCTTCTTGGAATTTGCCGTTGCCAATTTGCTGGCCGCATTGCAGCAGTTTCGCTTCGACTTGCGAAGGATTCTCACTCTTTGTTTCTTGGCCGAAGCCTTGATCGATCGATGCGACCAAGGACAAACAAATCAGTAGCCCGTTTCCAATAGTCCATATCCGTTGGTATAGTCGCCGAGTCGATGAAAATGTCTTTTCTTGTGAGCCGTAAGCTTTCCATGAATCGATCGTCTTCATTCTCACGCCCGCTACTATTTTTCTAGAATTGTGGCGATGGGACTTCCTGGATGAGCAGCGACGATGGCCGCGGCGTGCTCGGCGACAAACTTCAACGTCTCTGCGTCGACGGCAACAACCGGTTCATCGAGAGCGGTCTCGATCAGAGACCAGTGCGCTCGCAAATGATTGGGGTCGATTTCGAGCATTTCCATATACTTTGCCGCAGCTCCCTCGCGATTGTTTTGAACGTATCTCGCATAGTCGCCTTCGAATTCGAGCATCGCTAGTCGATCAGGATTTTCTGGTTTGCGAACCATAAAGCCTTTCTTCAACGTTTCTTTGAGCGCATCGGCTTGTCCTAAAATATCGTGGCAACTCGCCTGTAGGAGAATCGCCTGGATGCAAGCAGGATCCTTCGTCAATGCCGATTCACTCAATCGTAACCCTTCTTGAGCGATCGCCTGCCGTTGCGATTCGTCTTCGACTCCAACCGAGCCGAGAATCAGTTGATACCCCTGGGCAATTTCGATCAAAGCTTCTTTGCTATGCACCGGCATCCAGGGAAGCTTTGCGGCGTGTGGTCCGAAATCTGCTTTCAGATACTTCGAAACCGCTTCGCATGTTTTCTGCATCGCTTCTATACTCGACGTGGCGACCGCATTGGTTTCTTTGAGCGCGCAAGTCTGATCCCGACACTGATACAGTTCGACGATTCGTTCACCTGATTCTCTGGTCCGACATACAACTAGCCAGTCAACGGAAAGCTGCTTTGCCCATTGAGAAACCTGCGAAACGGTAACGTTCGCCACAATTTCCTCGGCCTTTATAAACGTTGCGACGGTCGTCGCGTCGGCAAGCAAAAAATTCTGTGCGTAGGGCAATGCTGCATTGAACATAACGGAAATGGCTTGACAATCCGGATCCTTGGCGGCACAGACCGCAAGGCGCTGGCGTCCCGCGATTGACTTCTTGGAGTTCTCAACGAGCTCTTTCGATACCACCAGTTTTTTAAATTGTTCGCCGCTAGCTCCGCGGCTCAAACGAGAAGTGCGAGAACGCTCTGGCGTTACCGATGGGAGTACGGAATGAATCAGCACGGCCAACAACAGTAGTATTTTTCCAAGCATTGCATTTCCTCAAGTCTTACGTCGAAATCAGTATTTAGAATCAGCCGTCGAGCGTTAGCCTATCGTAACTCAAAAAGCTGTTTCCATGTCTCAGGTGAAACTTGTTTCAAAACGGGAAGCTCCGGTTGTTCCGATAGTTCACTCTCTAAATCGGTCGCACGTTCCTTCTTCTCGCGATCGCTTTTGGCTTTTTTCATTTCGCGGTCAACGTAGATCTTTAATCTCTCGATCGCAGCGTTGGCTACTTTCGTTGTGAGCTCGTCAGATTGAGATGGCATTGACTCCATAACGACAGCCAAGGTCACCGCTTCCCGAAATGCGGCGTTTTGGAAATGGTCCACTGACGAAAATTGGCTTTCACTGGGCTTCGGAAGCCCTAAGAATTCTGTTGTCAATTCGGCAAGTCCATCGGTGCTTTGCAGTGTACATTTGGCAAAGAGATATTCTTGCAGCACTTCGCGGAGTCTCGTCGACGCGGGTTCATTCAGTTTGCGAATCAATTCCACCGCTCGTTGTGACGCTTGTACGATGGCGTCGGCCGGTGGCGGCGTTTCATCTACAAGCAATCTGGCTTTTCGACGGTATGCTTCGGACGTTTCGATGAGATGCGAGCCAATCGCCGCGTTACGTTCAATCAAGCTCTCGCCTTTGGCGATAGCGTTGTCATATTTTTCAAGGGCTGCTGCAATCTCTCCGTCGTCGAGGAGCGAATCGCCCATTCCGATATATGAGACAATCAGTCCTACTCGATATTTCAGAACATCCGGAAAATGCTCGATGGCTTCTTCATACATACCGACGACTTGCTGGAAGAGCTCAATGGCAAGTTTAGGATCTTTCAAATCGTTGAGTAGAAAATCGCCGTAGTTGTGGATAGTTGTCGCGATATCATCGACAAACCGCCCGTCTTGATCCAAACGATTGAGTTCTTTTGCAGCAGCCAAAGCGGATCGATGAGCCGCTTTCTGCTCCGTCGCATCGGGGCTAACGCCCGTTCGTACTTTTTGCAATGCCTGAGCATAATTCGTGCGAGCTCGACAAAGCGCGTGCTGTGCTGCAATTCGTATCGACACATCCTCATCGATCACCATTTCGAGGGCATTTTGAGCGCCAGTGGCTGCCAAGCGAGCTGTTTCGGCGGCGCTTTCTAAATTGCCGGCGTCAAATTCTAAGACGCCTTGTTGAATGCGAGCGTCGGCTTGATCGACGAGTGGTCCCGGTCGCTTTGGGAATTCCTGGACCAAACTAGCAAGCGTTTGAATTGCGAGTTTCGCAGAGGTTTTCGACGCTTCGATCATGTCGAGCCGACTTTCCAGTCGGCTTTGCTGAATGTAGGTTTTGCCGATGGCGGACAACCAGCTCGCTGTCTTTTGTCGATCCGGCGTCTGGTTTACTAACTCTTCCAGTATCCTACGAGCTTGGGTATACGACTGGATGGCCGCATCGTATTCCTGGAGATCGAACTGAACTTCACCTAACTTGATTGCAGCTAAACCGGCTTCCTCACGAAGGCCACGATCTTCGGTACGCAACTCGATAATACCTAAATACGTTTTTGAAGCTTTTAAAAGCAACTCGCGTCGAACAGTTTCGGCACCGGGTACGTCACGGAGTTGTTCGCTAACGGCCATCAACAAATCGTCGGTCGCATGACGTGCCATTCCATAAAGTTGAGCTGTTTGCTCCCTCGACTGCTTTTCCGATTTTCGAGCTAAATTGACTCGCCAGAATGCAATCGAGCTGACCATCGCAACAGTGATGATCGATAACGCACCGGCGATCGCCCAGGAACGATGTTGTCGCAGCCAACGTGCTGATCGCTCGATGATCGTATCTGGATGAACCGATACTGGCTCATCCGCTAACCATCGCTCGACATCGTTCGAAAGTTCATTGGCCGTCGCATAACGGTCTTTCTTCTCAAAGGCCATGGCCTTTTCGCAGATCGCCGATAGCGGTTTCGGAACCCACGGACTTACTTGGATGACCGATGGCAATTTTCCTCGGCAAACGGTTGAAAAAAGCTCTTTTGGCGGCAGCGACCGTCCGGGATATTCGCCCGTCAAAAGATGATAGAGCGTCGCACCTAAGCCGTAGATGTCGGTGCTGCAATCCACTTCGTCTAGAATCCCTTGAGCTTGTTCGGGACTCATGTAGGGTACGGTCCCCTTGGCCTCACCGAATCGACTCTTTGTACCCAAGCTCTCGAAATCGGCAGTCGATAGCTCCTCGAACGCTTGTGTCATAGGTTTCGGTGCCGCTTGGCTATCGACGCACTTTGCAAGTCCCCAATCGACGACCGACGTTTCACCAAAGCTCCCCAACATTATGTTGCGCGGCTTTAAATCGCGGTGAATGAAATTTTGGCTATGTGCGTAATGGATGACGTTACACGTATCGACGAAATGGCGAAGCACTTTTCTCAGTTGCAGTCGATATTCGCCTGACGCTGATTTTTTCCGCATCGCATGCAAGTCTTGGATCGCGTCCTCCAAGGTGATGCCACGAATGAATCGCATTGCATAGTAGGGCTGGCCAAGATCATCGGTTCCAATTCCGTAGATCGGTACGATGCCAGGATGTTCGAGACGTCCGGTTACGTGCGCTTCGAGCAGAAAGGAACTGCGAGCTTCTTCGTTGCGGGAGTGGGCCGGTAGGATTTGCTTTAAGGCGACGTTCCGTTTGACTTCTTGGTCATAGGCGAGATAGACCGCTCCCAGTCCACCTTTGGCATGTTCACGAAGGATTTGGTATCGCTGCGTTTTTACATCCCAACCGGTCGCTGGTGCCATCGTCGCATAAGGATCAGGATGGGCCGGAAGGTTCTTCGCGTCATCCGAAGTTTGCTCGGCAATCGGCAATGTTGACGGTGATTCGATTTCGGCTTGCTCGTCGTTGGATTTAGGTTCAGCCATCAATAGGACCGATGTTTTTCGACGTTGCTAGCGACGCGCGAAATTGCTTCATAAGCGACGTTTCGCCTTTTTCAAATCGTTCAGCAAGAATCGATTCTATCATCGCAATCGATAAACTTGGCAATCCATCGCTCGTTGCTATCGGTTCGTATGCCGCATCGACAAGCCGGTACATCTGAAGCCGTTCGCCATCGTGTCGCCAAACTTCAGGAATTCCCATGGCAGCAAACAATTCGAGTTTTCGAAGGGCCGACGAAGTGATCTCGACTTCGATAACAAGGTCCGGCGGCGGGTCGATCGCTAGATCGATTTCTGGCTTCGAACGAATTTGTTCTGCGTGGGCAATGTAATACGATTCGTCAGCTTCGAAGGCGCTTTGGAGGTCTTTTCGTTTGAACGTCGTCGACGCTACTGTTTTAATCTCAATGTCTCGAACTTCGGAGTAAGTCTCTACCAATCGACCGATAAGACTTCCAATTTGTTCGTGCTGTCTAAGTGGACTCATCAATTCCAATAGCCCTCGATCGTATGTCATCCTGGGAATACTACCTCGGCGTTGCTCCGAAAGCTCGACAAACGTTTCCCATCGGATATTATCCAGCAAAGTGCGGTTTTCGGCTGAGACAATGATAGGCATGTATTGCAATTCCTCGTGTCAAAAATTGGTTCGGAACTAGTATACACGTTTGATTTGGCCATAGGGAAACAAGCCGTTGAGCGTTAGCTCCGGTTTTTGGAGGGAACCGGGCCTAACGGCCATCGGCTAATAGTGGGGTAAGCTTCAGGCTGGCAAACAGGTGAACGGTATGATATAGTCATCCGTCGTTGAGCCTTCCTGCGGATATGGCGGAATTGGCAGACGCGCTAGACTCAGGATCTAGTGACTTATTAAACGGTCGTGGAGGTTCGACTCCTCTTATCCGCACTCGGTTTACCACATTATGCCCAAGGATTTTTTAGCCGGAGCACGCGACGAATACGATTGCGTCGTCATCGGCAGCGGACTTGCCGGAATGACTTCGGCAAATATTCTTGGTCGAGCTGGTCGTCGTGTGCTGCTGCTCGAACAGCACTACAAATTTGGTGGCTTGGCGACTTGGTTCCGACGCCCTGGCGGCCACATCTTCGATATTTCGCTGCATGGCTTTCCCTACGGTATGCTCAAAAGCTGCCGACGCTATTGGGGAGACGAAATCGCTGATCAGATTGTGCAACTGAAGAACATTCGTTTTGATAATCCGATGTTCTCGCTGACGACGACCTTCAATCGAGAAGATTTCACAAAACTTTTATCGACACGCTTTGGTATCGAACCCGAGACGATCAAAGCGTTCTTCGATACTGCTCGTGGGATGAATTTTTACGACGACCAGCGAACGACGACTCGCGAGCTTTTCGAACGATTCTTTCCGGGCCGCGAAGATGTCGTTCGATTGCTGATGGAGCCGATCACGTACGCCAACGGTTCGACACTCGAAGATCCGGCCATCACCTACGGGATCGTATTTTCCAACTTTATGGCCAAGGGCGTTTTCATTTACGAAGGCGGGACCGATGACCTGGTAACGAAGATGACGGCCGAGCTTCAACGCAATGGCGTCGATACTCGTATCAAATGCGAAGTCACGAAAATCCTGACGAACGAAAAAGGAGTTGAAGGTGTGGTCGTCAATGGCCGCACTATTCGCTGCCGTGCCGTCGTCAGCAATTCAAACTTGAGGAATACGATTTTCAATATGGTTGGCGAAGATCGATTTGACCCTCAGTTCGTTCAAGATGCAAAAGCCGTTCGCTTGAATAATTCGAGCACGCAAGTCTACATGGCCTTGAAACCTGGCGAGACGGTCGACGAATCGACTGGCGATCTCTTGTTCTGTTCGACCGCGCCGGTTTTTCGAACCGAGCTGTTGCTGAGCAAAAATATCACCTCGCGAACATTCAGCTTCTACTATCCGCGAACACGGCCGACCGGCAAAGAACGCTTCGCAATTGTCAGCAGTACCAACGCCAACTGGAGCGACTGGTCCGATTTGAATGACGAAGAATACGAAGCCAGCAAGCAAGACTTAATCGAGACGACGCTTGCAGCACTGGAAAAGTACGTCCCGAACTGCCGCGATAAAATCGAACACGTCGAAGCTGCGACACCGAAAACGTTTCATCATTACACCAAGCACCTTCTCGGCGCAAGCTTCGGAACAAAGTTCGAAGGACTAGCCGTCAGTCGGGCTTTGCCTGCTCAGATTCCCGGTCTCTACCACGCTGGCAGCGTCGGCATCATCATGTCTGGTTGGCTAGGAGCCATCAACTACGGAGTCATCGTCGCCAACGAAGTCGACGGCAAACTATGCGGCCCCGCAACGCCCATCGTGCAAGCCGACCATCCATCTTAGAAGTCGCCGGTTGCGTTGGTTCGTTTTAAGGTGGCGGAGTTAAACCTTTTACAATCACGAATGCGTGAAAACGAAGAACGCATGGAATTGACGAAGAAACGCATGACGGAAATCAGGTCTTTTGCCACTCTAGTGAATTCTGCCGCCGACTACGAAGACCGTGTCCAAACCATCAACTGCGAATCGGGCAAGACCTTGCGAGTCACCTTTGAACTTCGCAAGAAGACGAAGTGAGATGGTGCTTCGCGTAAAATAGCCGCGGCTCATCGGTGCCGTACCCCTTAAACGCCGTAACGAAATCGCTGACTCTATTCTGCGCCTCAAGTTAAAACAACGCTCGCGCGCCAAAGCGACGTAATTGTTCTACCTCAAATCGGACGGTTTGTTTACCGCGTTGTCCTTTGCTAAATCGTCGGTTGAGAGCTTTAGAAACTTTGCCCAAGTCCTTCGCTCGGATCCAAGATCTTCTGTGGTCGGAAACTTTAGCGAGTCATTGTTGAACTGTAACCACTCAATATCGACCGTTCCGATGGTTGTTAGGAGCATCCCTTGTTGCGACTTTTTCGTATCGCTGGCGTATTTCTTGGTGAGACTCGCATAATCAGGGCCAACGTCTTGAATTTCGAGACTTATTGACGTAACTCGATAGATGCCATTTATCAATTCAAGTTTCGTTTTATGGCTCTTCCGCCGAAACTGTGGGTGGTTTTCGTGATCCGCAATCGATTTTAGCCGTGAAATACAAGGAAAACACTGGACTGAGTGATTGCAAAAACCAAGGTTCGCTTTCTGATCGGAAATGCTTA
>Ga0163150_10003196_pt1 | contig 23436 bp, 16 predicted proteins | sample OliLakLV19P2IB_FD_148628 | JGI IMG/M metagenome (GOLD analysis project Ga0163150, IMG submission 148628) | Freshwater microbial mat bacterial communities from Lake Vanda, McMurdo Dry Valleys, Antarctica - Oligotrophic Lake LV.19.P2.IB | ecosystem: Environmental > Aquatic > Freshwater > Lake >...
ATTTTTAATTAAAAGGAAACCCGCGGATCCGATAAAGGACCAACGGGTTTTGTTTGGGGTCGAATTGTGTTGAAAAATTAAGCCATAACCTCGATGTACTTGGCCGCAATGATGGCTTGCAAAAGTGTCTGAATGGCGCTAAAGCTAAAAACTCCACCCTGAACCTTCAATCCCATATTGTTCTGACCATTGAAAAACTCAAGCAATTTTTCGGCCGCAGACTGCGCGTCTAAACCTTCAACAGTTGCAATCGCACGCGGCAACAAAGCACCGACAACCGCAACAGCCCAAAGATCATTACCGGCAAGCGCTTTTCCTTTTTCACCCATCACCTCAAATAAAAAGCCCGTTTTGATTCCGGATAAACTCACGCTGTCATTTGCAACACCCAAATCCAACTTCGCGAATTTACCCTTTGCAGATTCTAAAAACGTAGCAAGCTCTTCGGCATTACGAAAATCCAAAACCTTAACGATCAATCCTTTTAAATCCGGACCTGTTCCGGAAAAACCCGACTGCCTATTCGCTAATTTTTCAATCAAAAGGTCAAAGAGCTCTACTTTGTCTGCGTCCCCCATTGCGACAACAATTTTGGCACCCGTGTCTCCGGCATCAGCATGCGCTGCCATTTGCTGAATCAACGCCACCGCCGCACGCGAGTTGTTTTGAGCCAAATGCCTGAGCCCTGTTGCAGTCACCATCACTGGTTTCATTTGATTTATCGACGCAGTATTTGCTCTCGAAAAATAATTCGCCGGACCTGTCCCAAAATGAATCGGTGCCAGCGCGGCTTCGCCCAAAATCGCTTCGAGATAGCTCGTTGCAACAGGCTGTTCGCCCGGAAGAATAATTTCTTTTCCTAGAACTTTTTTCGCGGCCCGCAATAAAACTTCATCCGCAACGCCCTTTAATAAACTCTCCGCATCCTTGCGTGAAATGATTCCAAATGTGAAGCGTTTTAAAAAATCCGTTACCTGAACTTCATTTAGCGCACGACCTTCACTGCGTGGTGGTAAACGCAGCGGTGGCGCAACAACCCCTGGCGCCTTCTTCGGCACCGTTGCCGTTGCTGCGCCGGGAAGCCATGTCTTGCGATCGCGGCTCTCCGAACGTCTTAAAATTTTCGGTTCATCAACTGAAGTCACGGTCAAGACTGCGAGAGTTTCGGTATTAGGCTTCTTGAGTTTTAGGGTGGCAAATCCCAAGTCAACCTGAGCACCCACAACAAGTCGCGGCAGAGTTTCATTCATGCCGACCACCTGAAGCTCAACAAACCGTTCTCCGGCTTGCCCATCTAATCTTAGCGTCACAACCTTAATTTGATTTTTACCGATTTGAATCACATCATCCGCAAGAACAGCAACTTCTGTTTTCCGCGCTTCGGAGCGACGGGGGGAAAGCGCTCGGTCTCTTTCAAGCAATTTTTGTAGATGAGCCAGGGCCTCGGGAGAAGCCTGAATGCCCAAATCATGCCGCATATCTTTTTGATGCGGCTCAGCAGAACGATGCACGGCAATAATTGAAATGGTTTGGAGATCGCTCGCTACAAGTCCCTTATTAAATTTATTCCCAGGGCTCACAGCTGTCAGGCCGTGTGATTGAAAGCCATTGGCTAATCCTGCTAACTCGTCATAAATTCTATTTTGAATTTCTGCCGTCGTAATCGTCAAAATGGAGTGGCTAATATTGGTTATGACCAAATTGAATATCTCGCCTGAGTTAATCTGAATCTGAAAAGAATCTACTTTGCCAAAAGCTTCGGGGAGGTTTTCAAAATTTGCTCCAAAAGCGCGGGTCAAAACATCTGCCAATGAATGTTCGCGATCCAGCTGAGTCGCTGTATACGTAACATCACCCCGTTTATCCGTGACATAAAGCGGTTCCGTTCGGGCTTCGGAGCGTTGTTTTACTACAAATCCCGTTGCCCGATTAAGCACAGTAACTTGCAATGTTCCATTCGGATTAACAATGACATTTTGCGGCGGCACCTCGCCTGACGACGTCAACACTGAAAAACTTCCGCCTTTGGGAAAAGACCCGCTCAATGTCACAATAACATTCGTTCCTGATGTTTGGAATGCCGTAACCGCTGAAGGAATAATTGTGCCCGCATCTCTTGCCGCTAATGCTGCTACTCCGGTTTCCCCCCTCAATCGCGTAATTCCCACCGGTGTTGGGCCAGTTGAAATGCGTAAAAAATAACCTTGGCCGGGACGAATCGCCCCGGAAATATTTGTCCAAACCGTCGCTAAAGCTGCTGTTTGTTCGACATACCAGTTGCTAACCGGCTCACCATTGGTGTTCTTAATACCTTCCGGAACACCTCCAAAGATATAAGTTGTTTTTCGATCATCTGAAACTGCATAACTAATTGTCGGAAGATCCGCCGCCTGAGTCTGAGGCGCTGTAAAGAAGTTTCCAACAATTAAAGCCGCTAAAGCTAAAACATGAAGCGGATTATTCCGCGATTCGCTTCGACCTGGCTCAGTGCCAGCGAGGCGAGAAAGCTTGCCTTCGACAACGTCACTTCCATTCAAACTAACTCGAACGGGAAAAAACGACCGGCCCTGAACTGCCGGTAAAAAAACACTTACCCTTAAACCGTTAACACCACGAATCGATACGTTATCCTTTAACCCCGAAACAATTTCACCACTCTGCACAAAGTTAGCCCTTAAAAACTCGACAAGTTCGGATTGAAATAAAGCAACATCACCCGTTAGCGGTTGAATTGTCGCCTGATCAAAACGCTCTTCTTGAAATCTAACTTTAGAAAGCGCTGCTTCGTTTCGATCGGCCTCAGTGCGGGACTGATTTAAAATCGTTTCTAATTCTCGGCTCAATAAAGGCTCTTTCAAAATCATCTGCATAATCACGGGGTAAAAAACTAAATTTGCGGCATAGCTCTCTGCAGGTCCCTTCCACTGTTTGGTAGCCAAAAATTTGAACGCCAAGCCTCTGAAGTAAATTACTTTTTCAGACAGGCTCATTTTTTCAAATGCCGCCATATCAAGATCGCGAACGCTTGAAGTAATTACCATTCCAATTTTAATATCGTCCGGCACCGCAGTGGCTTCGTGCATGTTGCCTTCCGCGTTAATTAAACCTATTACGCTCGTATCTCTGGAAGGCTTAGGATCCAACAACAACGGCATGCTCGAACGTCCACGCTCCGCAAGTTGCTCCAAGGTTCCATTTGCACGGGCTTCTCTCATTTCCTGTACAAAGTCTTGGAAAGACTGTCCGGGCTTACGATAAATTCCGGAAATATATTTGGGCGTAAAAACAGCAGCCGCATTGTTAATCGCCGGAGCATCGGCCGAAGTCACCTTGCGAACAAGCTTAATTTCACCTTTTTTATTTGAAAAAAAAGCAATTCTGGAATCATCATCAAGTTTTGACGAGCGCAACAAATCATATAACTGCTCGATTGATGTAATTTGCTCTTTCTCGAATGAAAGACGCGTTGGCTCAATCTCAATCACCCCTTTTTCTTTCAGCATCGCTTCAAGACGAGCAATCCCATCCGCAGGTACTTTTTCATATTTTTTGTCTTTATCGTCAACAAGCTCAACTTTTCTCGTCCAACCTTCTCCAGATAGTTTTTTAACAATCTGTTTCCATGTGGCATCAATGGAAGGATCTTCAACAATCAAATTGTTCCCGTTTTCATCAATCATCCATGCGCCGCCCTTCATTCCTTTTCCGCGAGATGAAACTTCGTAAAGCGCATCAAATCCTTGCTCAATCATATAACCAAGAATCGCGAGAAATTTTTCATCATAAGTGGCCGCTGCGTTATCAATATTTCTAAAGGGTATATACTCAATGCCCTGATCTATTAAATCGAGTAGCACCGCCTTAGAAACCATCTGATGAAAAAATTCTGCGTGTCCAGCAGGATCTTGTTCTGTGGGATGAACAACCGCATCAAGTCGCCCTTCTGCAATGGCTTGAGCCACTTCATCTGCTTTAGCCAAACTGTTCGCAAGTGCCTGAGCATATTTCGCTTCTAGTTTTGTCCGAGATTCAGGATCGTTAGGATCTACATTTTTGTCTAAAATCAGTTGATAGACGTTCATAACATCTTCGTGATTTAAATAATACTTTGGCGCTAAATCCTGCTGAAATCCTACACGCCCTTTTTGATTAATAAATTGAGCTAAATCCAAACCATAATTTTCCTGCCGGGCAAGTTCTTTGTCCAACTCCGCTTGGTAATTAGGATTTATCATGATCAAAACTTTGCTGGGTAAAGCTGATGGAAATAATCGTTTAATTTCTGCGCCTAACAACTGAATGTTTCTGAACATTAGACCTAAATAGGTATAGGGCTTCCCATCTACGCGACCAAGCGGAACAGCTGATTTGCCTTGAAGCACGTGACCTTCTCCATGAACCTCAGCAATCATTGTCTCCGTTTCAGGCGGAACATCTGTAATTGCTTGCCGGGAAGACGCACCTGCAGCCGCTGTAGAAAAAACAACAACTCCGCTTGCTGTGGCCTCCGCTCCCTTAATAGCAAGGCGTAATTCTTCCTCTCGCGACCACCGCGCAACCGCTCGGCCTGAGAGATCTCCTGGACGACTTAAACGCACTTTTCTACTAACTCCGCTTGCCAGAAGCTCCCTCAGAAATATTTTTACACCTCTTTCAATTTGTCCCGGCGTCACACTTCTAGCCTCAGAACGTGAAAGCGATGCGTTGTATGCATTCATTAGCTGAGCAATCTCGGCTGATTCAACGTGACGGGTTTTCGCGATATAGTCTGCGATATCAGAGACATCAGCGATTGGCTGACGCGCATCGATTAATGCCAAAACCTGTGCTACGGGATTTTCCAATCGAACTTCATCATCATCATCCTGAATTGCTGCTGCCAAAGAATCTGCCGGTAACCCAAGAAGCGCTTGATGTAAAGCGTCTGCTTCTGGAAAAGCCTGTTCAATTTGAGTTTCAGAAAGGCGCGATTCGGAGCGTTTCCTGGCAGGTTCGGGAGCAGCCACCGATGGAGCATTGGTGCCAGTCCCTGCTCTGGCGAGGACAGACCCCTCGTTACCTAAAATTATTGTGGTAGTTGCAGCCGTTTGCGCCAGAACATGGGCTTCAACACCATGAAACGCTGCGGGAGATAGGAATTGTACGCTGACATTTAAAATTAACGATGATCCAGCGGGGCTCGATTTTACTTCTGTAACGAGTGGGTTAGCAATCGATGAAGTTTCGGGGGATTTTTGCGACGATTCTGATTTCATCTTCGAAGCAAAACCAAGCATGATATTGAGATAGTCATCGCGGCCTTGCGCGTCAACCGTTGTAATTTTCGGGGTCACGAGCGCGTAATTATAGCCGCGTGTTTCGAAATATTTCGCGAAAGGTTCGGAGTGAAAACCACCGGTAATCACCGCGACTTTATCCGCACCCGTTTCATTCAAACGTTCTTCGATGCGGGCCAGCATTTTTGAATCGCGTTCGCGCGCGCCTTCATAAAAACGAACAGCGCGTGCGTAAAGCGCGTCAAGTTTTTCAATGTTTTTAAATTCTACCCCACGCAACCTACGCGGTTGAATGTCCTGAACCGCGTAGGTTGATTGTGGGCGCTGAAACCGCGCGGAAGAAAGAGCATGGGGGTCAGTCCCCGTCGACTTCGTCGCCAAGGACAGACCCCTCGCGGAGGTTGGGTCGATGGCTAACTCTTGGAGACGTGCCGCAATGTTTGATGGCTGGATCCCCGCCTTCGCGGGGATGACAGAATTAGAAATTCTGTCGAAATCAGCGGGTAAAAGTTCGAGAGCGAAAAGTTTTTGAAGCATGCGATAGTCTTTTAAAATTGCGACGAGTTCTTTGGCGGATTTTTTCGTAGCGAGCTTGTCAGTGATTTTATCTTCCATGCGCGAAATTTCTTCCGAGAGTTGCTCTGCGCGAATCTCACTCTTTAAAATCAAAAGCCCGCAAAAAGCAGTCACGGAACTAAACTTGGCATAATTAAAATTGGACGGCAAAGTTTGAACCAGCTTTTCAAAAAGCGCGGAAGTTTCCGGGTCAGGCAAATGCACACTTAAATCTTTAAGGTCGAGCAAGTTTTTAATTTCATCGTACATCGAAACCATGGGAACAGACCCCTTACCGGTATAGGGTTGGATTGCTTTGAGGAAAGCGGTTTTTTCTTTGGGAAACTGTGCGGCATCAATTTTCTTTTCAAGTTTTTCGATCGTGAAGAGGCGCACCAACTGCGGCCACAATAGCTGAAAGGACGCATCGGCGAGATCCACATTCACATATTTTTGAGCGGCAATTCGCAATTGCTGTAAATAAGCGTCGAAAGGCACAATGCCTGTTTCACGACGATCCATTTGTTTTAAAAAAGAGCGGAGATTCGTATCAAGATAAACCGCGGCAAGACGTTCGATTCCGGAATCAAGATTGTCAAGGAACTGTTTGCTTTCGTTGCGTGCACGAAGCACGGATGCAAAGTCCTGCAAGTTCTTTTCATATGCTTTCGGATCTTCGATGCCAAACCCTTTGGCGGAATTTGATTCGAGCAGAAAAATTTCAGGCCCTTGAATCACGGCTTTGCGTGTAAGGGTATCAACGACACTCATCGTCGACTTATGATCCTTTGGAAAAAAGTTGATGATTTCGGGATCGAGGCTTTCGCTCGCGCCTTCGACTAAAATAGTTTTGACGCCGTAATTTTTTTCGAGATCCTTGAGTAAAAAATTAATATTTTGCTGGGCTTGATAATGACCATGCGCAGTTTGGATATGAAAAATAGATTTTCCGGAACCGGCTTGAAGTTTTTCAACGGTGCCGATTGAACTTGGAACATGCAACCCAAGAGCTTGATTTAAACGGACCGAATCCGGCAGAGACACTTCGGGCGTGGAAGCCGAAAAAGCGGGCGCGGCAAATGCAACTTGAGTCAATAACAGACTGACCGCCGTGAATACTGCGGTTACGCTACGCGGGTAACTTTTTTTCGACTGAAACATGCACTTGCCTCCGACTAAAATGACAAAAAAAATGGAATCGTGAACTTGTTTTAATTGAGATGTTCAGAGTGTAACAGACGAATTTGTGGTTTTCAAGAGAGCCTCAAAAAAAGTTTCAATCCTAAGTCCATGATTTTAAACAGGTTATGTTGTGCTGGAATAGACTTTTGCCTGCGTAAGTTAAGTAATGATAAAAGATTTTATATATCAAAAATTATAAATTAATAAATTTATGCAATATTTACATATTGACAAAATGTCTTGCTCTGCTATATTGCCCGTCCGCAAGGAGACGCGCTTATGTCATACGAAAATAATCAAGACCGCGGATTTACGAGCACCGAAGTTGGCACGCTGATCGAAGAGTTCCGTGGCGATATAAAATTGTTTGCAGAGGGATTTTCGATTATGAGTGGCGACATTCACAATTTAAAAGAAGATGTCCATGAACTCAAAAGTGACATGAAACTTGTAAAGGACGCTATCAAAATCGCAATTCCAGCACATGATAAAAGAATCACTCGCCTTGAGTTAAAAGCTGCGGGTTGAACGCATTACGAAGAAATAGAGGAAGCATAAGATGTCAAATGAAAACAAAGATCGCGGATTTACAAATGGTGAAGTGATGTCTATGTTTGAATCGCTTCAAAGCGGCATTGGTGTTGTTGCAGAGGGCGTAACGGCTTTGCGCGCTGATGTTGATATTCTCAAAAAAGATGTAAGCGAAATTAAAACTCGGCTCACTTCAGTTGAGGACGTGATTAAAATCATCATTCCCGCACATGATAAAAGAATCACTCGCCTTGAGTTAAAAGCAGCCGGCTAATTCTAAGCATGTCAAACACGATTCATCCGTCTGCGATCATTGGAAAAAATGTCACTCTCGGCACGGGCAATGAGATTGGCCCGAATGTCATGATTGCTAGCGGCGTCAAAATGGGCTCGAATAATAAAATTTTGCATGGCGTCACACTTTGTCACGGAACTGAAATCGGCGACGACAATGTCATTCATATGCATGCCGTTATTGGGCATGAGCCGCAAGATCTTAAATTTAAAAACGAGCCCGCTTTCACACGCATTGGTAATAAAAATGTCATCCGTGAATTCGTAAGTATTCACCGCGGCACGGAGCCAGGAACAGCAACCGTTATCGGCAATGAAAATTACATCATGGCTTATTGCCATATTGCGCATAACTGTGTCGTTGGAAATAATATTATTATGGTCAATCAGGCATCACTCACAGGGCATTGCATTGTTGAAGACCGCGCCTTCCTATCTGGCATGACAGGCTTCCATCAATTTTCTCGCATCGGAACTCTCGCGATGGTTTCGGCTTTATCCGCTTTTAACAAAGATATTCCCCCTTACATCATGTGCGGAGGACGCCCCGGCGTTGCACAAGGATTGAACGTCGTTGGCATGCGCCGCGCTGGAATCAAACCCGAAACTCGCGCGGAAATTAAACAAGCCTTTAAAATTCTTTATCGCTCGGGACTTAGCGTAAAAAATGCCGTTGAGAAAATAAAATTTGAATGTAAAAGCCCTGAAGTAAAACACTTTGTGGAGTTTATTGAAAATTCGAAGCGCGGAATTATTCGCTCTTCGCGCGAGACCATAGACAATAGACTACAGACCAAAGACGAAGAAGCAGAAATTCTCTAAAAGCGTACAGCGGTCAGCGTCAAGCGGTCGGACCATTCAACTTTGATTTCATACTGAAAAGCATTTTACTCACTTCCTCACAAATTGCGGAAGCATGAACAAAATCACCTTCAGCTAAAAACCTTAAGTCTTTGCTCAAAAGCAACTGGTAGCACGCCTCTTCCAACGAACCCTTAGCAATGTTTAAAAAGTGGATAAACTCTTTCCGGCCCGCCCGAGAAAATGACCTCGGCATAGACGATGCGGAAAGGACAGACCCCCTCCAGGCGAGCTTTACGAGCCACTTCAACAGCTGACGAGTCCGATTGGACGAAGTTCCGTTAAAAGCCCCACCTACGAGATCTTGATTTTAGATTTAAATAAAAAACCTCTCTGAAACGAGTTCCGCAGGGCCGCGCCCGAGGACTGTCTGAGTTTCAGAGAGGTTTTTTATTTAAAGCGATTCTTAGACTTTACCTAAAACCAAGATCGAGTTTTTTCCACCGAAGCCGAAAGAGTTCTTCATCACTCTGCGGATTTTTGCAGGTCTTGCGGTATGAGGGACATAATCAAGATCACATTCAGGATCTTTCGAAGAATAATTTCTCGTGGGCGGAATCACCTGTTTATCCATGGCAAGAATCGTTGCAATGGTTTCAACCGCACCCGCGGCACCAATCAAATGCCCAATCATGGACTTCGTTGAACTCACCGGAATTTTATAAGCCTGCTCGCCAAAAACTTTTTTGATGATAAGCGACTCCGTTTTATCGTTAAGCGGCGTCGAAGTTCCGTGAGCATTAATATAATCAATTTCATCAATTTCGGTTCTCGCCGTATCCAGCGCCATGCGCATCGCGCGCGCGGCCTGCTTTCCTTCGGGATCGGGTGCAACCATGTGATAGGCATCGCAAGTCATGCCGGCGCCTAAAACTTCAGCATAAATATGCGCGCCGCGGGCTTTTGCGTGTTCATATTCTTCAAGCACAAACATGCCTGCACCTTCACCTAAAACAAATCCGTCGCGGTCTAAGCTAAAAGGGCGCGACGCGGTTTCAGGGCTTTCATTGCGAGTGGACATCGCGCGTGCAACACAAAATGCAGCCAAAATGCCGGGATAAATCGAAGCTTCCGCGCCGCCCATTAAAAGCGCGTCGAGCTTGCCTGAACGAATCGATTCAAATGCATAACCCATCGCGTCTGACGCGGAAGAACAAGCCGTTGAAATCGAAAAGCTAGGCCCGGTTAAACCAAGCTCAATGGAAACATTTCCGGCGCAAGCATCAGGAAAACCCGCAAGCGCGGTAAATGGATTAATACGCATCGGGCCTTTATTCATAAGCGTCGTGTGCTGATCAAGAATATAGCCATGTCCCGCCATCGCGGTTCCGATGACAACACCCACTCGTTCGGGGCCCATCTTTTGAAAATCAATGCCTGAATCCTGCACCGCCATTTTGGAGGCTGCAACCGCAAATTGAGAAGTGCGGTCCATGCGTTTCATTTGTTTGACGTGAAGATAAGCTGCGGGATCAAAGTTTTTAATTTCACCCGCGAAGTGTGTCGTAAATTCGGCGGTATCAAATGCGGTAATGAGAGAAATGCCATTGCGGCCATTTGCAAGGCCGTCCCAGAAAGCTTCTTTGCCGATCCCTAAAGAAGAAAGGACGCCGAGTCCCGTTACGACAACTCGGCGTCCACCTGAAAAACTCATACTAGGCTCTTGTTATTGCGGTTGGGCACAGCCCAGAGCAAATGATATTACTTGAGCGCGAGGCTGATTTTGCGGCCTTCTTTATCAACGTTTAAAACCGTGCAAGTAAGTTCTTGTCCGGCTTTGTAACGTGACTCAACGTCGGCTTGAACTTTTGCTTCCGGAATTTCGGAAATATGAACGAGTCCTTCCAGACCATTCTCAAGTTCAACAAAAAGACCAAAGTTTACGATGCGTGAAACTTTGCCACTCATTTGATTGCCCGCAAGCAAATCCTTAGTCAAATCATTCCAAGGATCGATTGACATTTGTTTGAGGCCAAGCGAGATTTTTTGCGCTTCGGTGTCGACTGACAACACCATCAGCTCAAGCTCATCGCCCTTCTTAACAAAGTCCGCGGCTTTTTGAATTTTTTGTGTCCAAGACATGTCGGAAACATGCAAGAGTCCGTCGATGCCGTCTTCAAGCTCGATGAAAGCGCCATAATCAACCAGATTACGTACTTTGCCTTTGACTCGATCGCCGACATTATATTTATCAGACGCTTTCTTCCATGGGTTTTCTTGAGTTTGCTTCGCACCGAGGGAAATCTTACGATTGTCTTTGTCGAGGCTCAAGATCACAACATCAAGCGTGTCGCCCACTTTGAGAATTTCGCTTGGATGAGCAACGCGCTTTGTCCAGCTGAGTTCGCTGATATGAACAAGGCCTTCAATGCCAGGTTCAAGCTCAACAAATGCGCCGTAAGGAAGAATGTTGACGACACGGCCGTGAACTTGGTTGCCGATGGAATAGTTATTATCCACATTCACCCAAGGATCTTTTGACTTCTGTTTTAAGCCGAGAGAAACTTTGTTCTTCTCGCGATCAACACCGATGACAATGACTTCAATTTCTTCGCCCACCTTCACCATCTCAGATGGATGTGAAATGCGTCCCCAACACATATCGGTGATATGCAACAAACCATCAATATCGCCAAGATCAACGAACACACCGAAATCAGTAATGTTCTTTGCTTTACCCTTAATGACATCATTTACATTCAATTTGCTGAGACGCTCAGAACGAAGAACGGTGCGTTCTTTTTCGAGATAATCTTTGCGTGAAACAACAATGTTTTTACGCTTATGATTAATTTTAACAATCACAAACTTGCTCTTGAGGCCAAGCAGCGCATCGACGTTGCGCACAGGCTTCACATCAAGCAGCGATGCAGGCAAAAAGGCATCCATTCCCACATCCACCATAAGTCCGCCACGAACTTTACGAGTGATACGTCCATCCACAATCGTACCTTCTTGCGCGGTCGAAAGAATTTCATTCCATGTGCGCTGACGATCCGCCTTGCGCTTCGAGACAACGGACAAACCATTTTTGTCATCAAAAGATTCAAATAAAACTTCGATTTCAGAGCCAATCACGGCTTCTTCTGGAGAAGAAAATTCATGGATATCTAAAAGCCCTTCCGCTTTGTATCCGATATCAACCATCACTTGGTTGTTTTTTATGGCAACGATGGTGCCTTTAACGACGGTTCCCTCAGCAATGCTGGAAGTGGATTTTTCAAAAAGTTCTGCGAATGTGGCGGTTGACATGTTAGCTAGTTTCTCCTGTTGAAGAGCTCCGTTTGTTTACTTTAAGAACAGCAAATCGAAACGGTTTAACTCTAAGAACCCGGACCATCCGAGTTCCAAATTTTTTCAAAATTCACAAAACCGACGGCTTTGCGCGAGCGGGAATTATATGCGAATTCCCTTGCGAAGCAAGAAAAACGTTACTGCGGAGCAAGGAAAAAAAGACACAGCGGCGCCAAGAAAAATATCACCGCGGGGAAAGCGATTATTTCAGAGGAGAAAGTGCGCGACGGCGAATAGAAGCTCGTTTTAAAAGCTGGATGAGCTTTGAAGGATTCTTCGATTTCAATGCCGACTCAAAATGACTAAGATTACTATAAAATGATCGAATTGAAGCAAGGACTGCTTTTTTATTCTGAAAGAAAATAGGCGCCCATACCGAGGCATCACCCTGCGCTAAGCGCGTCGTATCCCGAAAGCCTGTTCCCGCCACCTCATAAGCCGCCTCAGATGGCGTCTCGGCCAAACAAACTGAAATCAAATGCGGCAAGTGACTGATCTCAGAAATTTTCTCATCATGCTGTTGGGGACTCATAACCGTCACTTTTCCGGAAAGCTCTTTCCAAAATGCGGATACTTTCTGAAAACCGGGCTGATTTTTTGTGCCGGTAATAATCGTCATGCCTCTGCCGTATAAATTCGCATGTGCCGCTTCAATTCCCTTTTCATGCGAACCCACCATCGGATGGGCGCCAGTAAATTGAACATGCTTCCATTTTTTCTTTTTCGCAAAAGAACTCACCGGCGCTTTGACGCTGCCAATATCCGTAACTACAATCGGCCGAACCGCAAAACGCTCCACTTCCAAAAGAATTTTTTGGGTTAAATCAACCGGAGTACAAACAACGACAAGCTCTGAATCTTTTAAAGAATTCCGAACGGAAAGAAAGCCTTCGTGAATCCATTTGTTTTTGCGCGCAAAGTTAAGTGTCGTTTGACGACGGGCAACACCTGCAATTTGAGTACGGGGAAATTTTTTTCGGATTGCGGCGGCAAGCGAACCACCCATCAAGCCCAATCCGACAATAACGATTTTTTTCGGAAAAGACGCACTCAAGATTTGAGGCCTAAGATTTTCACAAGGCGTTTTATGAAGAGCCTATTTTGCTTAGGGAGCCCTATCGTCACACGAATCCAGTTATCAAAACCATAGGCATCCATGGCGCGCACGATAATGCCTTTTTTAAGAAAAGCTTTGCAAACTTCACGACCATTACGCCCCACATTCACCAAAATAAAGTTAGCTTGGCTGGGTAAAAACTCGAGTCCGAATTTTTTAAAAGTTTGCGCAAGAAAATTGCGTCCTCCAAAAGTAAGCTCGCGCGTTTTTTTGCGAAAGTCCTTATCGCGAATGGCTCCCAAGGCAGCCGCTTGCGCCACCATATTGACATTAAACGGCTGGCGAATTTTATGAAGATAGCTGATCATTTTTTGAGAGGAACAGGCATAGCCAATGCGCAATCCCGCTAAACCATAGGCTTTTGAAAAAGTTCGGAACAGCAAAACATTCTCCCGGCCTTCGCGCACAAGGCTCAAGATGTCTGGAAAATCTTTTGCATCCACAAAATCAAAATAAGCTTCATCAAAACAAACCACGACTCGCGCCGGAACCCGGGTTAAAAAGCGTTCCACATCCCGCTTACGAACATAGGTTCCCGTAGGATTATTCGGGTTGGCGATGAAAATAATTTTTGTTTTCGGCGTAATGGCCTCGGCAAGCGCTTTGAGGTCATAGCGATAATCTGGGGTCATGGGAACACTGACATACTTGCCGCCTGAAGCTTGCGTTAATATCGGGTAAACGAGAAAGGAGCTCTCTGAAGAAATGACTTCATCGCCTTCGGATAAAAATCCACGTCCCACAAGCTCAATAATTTCATTTGAACCATTGCCAAAAATAATCTGCTCAGGTGGAAGCTTAAGTTCACCCGAAAGCGCGTGCAAAACCTCATGGCATCCGCCTTCAGGATAAAGATAGCAGTCTTTCAAAACACGCTTCATTTCCTTCATCGCGAGCGGAGAAACGCCTAACGGATTTTCGTTGGAAGCCAACTTAACAATGTTTCGAAGCCCCATCTCACGCTGAACTTCCTTGATGGGCTTGCCCGGCTCATAGGGGTGAATCGCTTCAATATTTTTTTTATAGGCAGGTTGCATCGACATAAATGTTTAAGCTTTGACCGCAGCTCTTCGAGCCGTTTTGGGAGTCAATTTTGTATGCCTTGTATCCACAGTTGATGTCGAACTCGCGGTCGGGAAAGACCCCAGCACTTTAATAAATCGCGAGTGTTTTTCAACCTCAGACAGCATGCGACGCACGCGCTCATTCTCGACGTGGCCATCAAAATCAATGAAGAAATAATATTCCCACGCTTTCTTTTTCGAAGGACGTGATTCGATTTTACTCATGTTCACTTTATATTTCATAAATGGCGCAATCACTTCGTGCAAAGCACCCACTTTATCTTTGACTGAAACCAAAATCGAAGTTTTATCATCACCCGTCTGCCCCGGAATGGTTTTACTAATCACCAAAAATCGGGTCACGTTTTCTGAAAAATCTTGAATCCCCTTTGCAAGCACAGGCAGACCATAAAGTTTTGCCGCAAGCGAAGAACCGATCGCTGCCGCGCCCTTTTCATTTTTAACTTTTTGAGCCGCCGCCGCAGAAGAGGCTGTTGGAATAAGCTCTGCACCATGCAAATGACGCTCAATCCACATCCGACATTGACCAAAAACTTCCGACTTGGAATAAACACGACGAATTTTTTCAAGGGGTGACTTTGACATCAAATGATGCGAAATACCAAAATAAATCTCGGAACAAATTTTAAGGTCCGAGTCGATCATCAAGTCGAGCGCGTTCGTGACAGCGCCATCAATTGAGTTTTCAATTGGAATCACGCCATAATCGGAAAGTCCTTGCTCAACATCGCGAAAGACTTCGCGAAAACTTGCCGCGGGAGAATACGCCACACTGGCACCAAACTTGGATAAGGATGCTAAGTGCGTGTAAGTCGCTTCGGGTCCCAGATAGGAAATTTGAATCGGCTTTTCTAAGGCAATGGCAGCGGACATGATTTCGCGATAAATCGCTTTAAGCGCGGTCTCAGACAAAAGACCTTTTGCGGCACGCTGTTCGAGGACCTTAAAAATTTGCTTTTCGCGCGTCGGAGAATAAACCGGGCTGCCATGACGCGATTTCTCGTGCCCAACCGCGAGGACATACCCCATACGTTGTTCAAGAAGATCGAGAATTCTCGAATCAACTTGATCAATTTGCGTTCGGATTTTCTGGAGTTTCTGCTTGCTCATTATTTTCAGCGGATGCTGCCTCAGCTTCAATTTGTGCTTCGGTCTTAAATTCAACCTTGGTATTCACGGATTCAATTTCGCTTGTAATTTCAGTCAACAAGCGTTGGCGTTCAAGCTTTTCAGCTTGATAATCAATGACAATAGCCGTTGCCGCTGCAGAGTCCGTCGGTTGATCTGAAGACTCCGTAACAGGAACAATTCGTGCCGTTGAGAGGAGCTCATCTTTTTTAACCGACTTCGCCACAAGCTCACGAATTTCATCAATGTTTGGCAAGTCTGTCAAGTCATTGAGACCAAAATGTTCAAGAAACTTATCGGTTGTTCCATAAAGAAAAGGCCGTCCTGGAACTTCCTTCTTGCCGACAATTTTCACGAAGTCTTTTTCCATCAGTGTCGCGATGACGCCACTTGTATCGACGCCACGCAACTCTTCAATCTCGGCGCGCGTTAAGGGCTGTTTGTATGCCAAAATCGCCAAGGTCTCGAGCGCAGAATGAGAAGCTTGCTTGGCTTTCTTCTGAAGCTCGATTTTAAAAATCCAGGGGGCAAATTCTTTTTTTGTAGCGATTTCATATCCGCCAGCCACTTCGACCAAATCAAAGGGGCGCTGAGTGGCTTCGTAATCTTGCTGAATCTGCGTCGCGTAATCTTTGATTTGCCCCGGAGTCAACGACTTCGCCACTTTGCGAATTTCCGCCGCAGAAATGGGCTTCGAAGAAGCAAAAATCAACGCTTCGATCACCTGCTTCGCGCGCACGGGATCTTGTAAGTCCGCTTCGGACAATTGCTGCGTCTCGACACCCGTTTGACGTTCGGTCTCAAGCTGTTCGCTTAATGCTGCGGCCTCAAGCTGTTCAACAATTTGCTCGTCGAGCTCTTTGCGCAAAGCTTTTAATTTTTGTTCTTTCTCTTTTTCTTTTACGGCATCATTTCTTTGCATTCTCATTTTCTCCTAAAAATATTCGAAGCACGGGGGTCAGTCCCCGTCGCTCCGCGCCAAGGACAGACCCCTTCATGTCAAACCGCATCCGGAACAACCGGAACGGCAAACTGAAATTCATTTTGTTCGCGTTTCACTAAAACAATATCTTCAAACTGGCTATCTTGTTTAACCACCGCAATCTTCATCCGAACAATTTCAAGCAACGCAAGAAAGGTTGCGATCAATTCATTCTTCGTCCAACGTTCGGTAAATAAATCAAAAAAACGCACCGTATTGCGCTGTGTCAAAAGCGCTTTAATCGAATCAATTTTATCTTCGATCGAGACGACTTGCTCATAAACTTCATGCATGGCTTCGCGGCCATGCTTCGATAAAACTTTTTGAAAAGCTGACATTAAATCGTAAAAATTAGCGCTAAACGTATCAATTCCGACGTCTTCAGCACTCAAATCAGAAAGGTAATAATCGGTGATTTGCCGCGTAAAAACTTTGCCGCGCTCTGTCTGCAAAAAACCAAGTTCGCGTGCCGCTTCTTTAAAGGCTTGATACTCTAAAAGTTTGCGCACAAGTTCGCTGCGCGGATCCTGCCCTGACTCATCCGCCTCTTCTTTTAATTCCTGTGGCAACAACATTTTAGATTTAATGTGAATCAATGTTGCGGCCATAACAATAAATTCGCCCGCTATTTCCAAATCAAGATTCTTGAGCGTTTCAAGGTATTGAAGATATTGGCGAGTAATTTCAGAAACCTGGATATTATAAATATCCATTTCATTTTTCTTGATGAGGTCTAGCAGTAAATCAAGCGGGCCATCATAGATTTCAAGTTTGACATGCATGGCAATCGAGCGCTCTGTGGGCAAAAAGGCAATCGGCTCAGGGGGCTGAACAGACGACACAACAGACTCGCCTGATTGGGCCATGGGCTCAGAGGCAGAGTGCGTCAGAGGTAGCTCAGACGGTGTATGATCCGCTGAAGCATTCAAATTGTTATCGGAAAGATCGGACATGCTGTGCTCTTCTATATCCAGTAGGTTGCGAGAATCATCCCCACAAAATCTGGGATATTCTAGGGGTGATGCAACAGACTGTCAATCAATCCGGTCAGACTTTTTAGCCCAGCTTAGGCCAGATCATACCCCGACCGATTCAACGCTTTTTTCATTCGGGCAATCACCTGGGGCTTTGATGAACCCTCAGTCAAATGATCCATACAAAGCCCCGCATAACCACGGCGATTCTTAATTTTAAATACACGAACCTGAACCATTCGGATTTTTTTTAGTTTTTTTGCTGGCATAAATTTCTCCTTAATTATTTGCTATTGTATCGACAAAAAATGCCGTATAAATAAGGTTCCATTTATCATTTAAACTAACGCCCAATACTATGTTCAAGATTGCCGTCCCATCATCTCCCGAAAAAGACAACAAAGACTTTCGCCCGCTTTTTGCTTTTGGTTTGACTTATCTTTTCATGTTATTTTTAATCACTTTTCGATGGGGCCCCGCTCAATTTATTTTGTCGTCGCTTGTCAATGTTTGTCAGGACACTTTACTAAAAACTGACGTCGCTCTTTCCTGTTCCAACTGGCATCAGCTTGCTCAAAGTAACTGGTGACCCATGAGCCATCAAAACCGCTCATGTCTCAGGATTCCAACAGATTTTGAAGCTCATATTATTACTCATGCGGAACAGGCCCTGACGGTAAATGTCGATAATTTAAGCGTGACCGGATTTCATATATTAAGCGAGATCGCCTTCCCAAAAGACAGCCACATTAACTTAAAAATTTGTCTTCCAAAAACAAGTGCCTTTTTCAGTCTAGACTGCAAAGTCCTTCGTGTTCACGACCTGACACAGACAAACAAAAAGTATATTTCTGCTCTTGGCGTTCAAATTATCAATCCATCTAAAAACTGGGCTCAGACCGCGGGCCCCTGGATTGAGTCTCAGTTTGAACTGCCTGCAACACGAAAAGTTGCGGCTTGTCTCATTTGGGTGATGGCGCTTGCACTTGCTTTTAAAGCAGCTCTCACCGCGTTGGGGCTGCAAACGCTTGACTTAGCATTGAATGAGTTTATAGGCTTTGAGCTCGTCAACTTGGGTGCCGGTGGGAGCATTTTTATTTGCACGGAAATAGCCCTAACAAACATCCTGCTTTTTTGCGGCTTGCAAGCATTGAAACCCACTCTTCGTGATCGATTTTTCTTCACTTCAACAGCAGCCATCTCGGTCATTGCTTTTTTTTCGATAAGGCTTTTTCTCAAACTGCCGCTTTTGAGTGGATCTTATTCTCAGCAGTTACTCTATGGACTGGACGTTCTTGTTATTTTAATCAGTCTGGCAGGTGCGGCCTTAGCACGCCAACTTGAAAACCAATATCACCATTTTCAACGGATGACTGAACGCGAAAGAATTTATCCAAAAATCTCCGTATAAAACAGCCTTAAAAAAAATATTCTTCTCGAGAGTCTTGCGTGGATTCTTCTCTTCATCTGAATTAAAAAGATAAGGGGGTGTTGCTTAACTCGGACAGGGTAGTATCACAGGTTTCTGGGGAGAGACTAAACTTGAATGACTTCTCGAACTTCGGGGATTAATTCTTTCAGCATCGACTCGACACCCATTTTTAGTGTTGCAATCGAGCTTGGGCAAGTGGAGCAAGCGCCTTGAAGATGGAGACGGACAATACCATTTTCATAACTATCAAAAATAATATCCCCGCCGTCACGCGCAACGGCCGGACGGATACGTTCATCCAGAACTTCAATAATTTTACGAGAAATCTCATCATCTCCCGGTTGGGGCGACGCGCCCGAGGAAGAACGGGAAATGGCCGAAGGCATTTCAATCACCGCCGGCTCACCTGATTCTAATTGCTTGCGCACAATCACCGTCACCTGCGCAATAATTTTCGCCCAACTTTTAGCATCCGCTGAACGCGTCACGGTCACGAATTCATGTCCGATAAATACCTCGGCAATATTCTCAACTTCAAATATTTTCATTGCGAGTGGTGAACCCGTTGCTTTTTCTGCTGAGGAATAAAATGCCGTGCCTAAAGTTAAAATCTCACGATTCGTGTTAAATTTAAGCGAGTTTGGATTGGGTGTAAATTCAGTTAAAACTTGTACAGGATCCATATTCACCTTTGGTCATTTGCCATTTGACGTTTCGTGGTTGGGCGAAGCCCAGAGCCCATTATTACTAAACTCCTACTGTGACAACTTGCTGTAATGCAGAAATACCCTTGCGATTGCAAAAATCTCCGAAGCGCTCGCCTGCCTGCCGCTCCGCTTTAAAAGCTTTAAAAACCGGCATCAACTTACCTGCCAACTCATTGGCGGAAATTTTCTCTAAAAAAGTTTGATTCAAGCGATCCCCTAAATGACTTCCCGCAAGCAAAATGCTATAGGTTCCGGCGGTGCGGCCTACAAATCCAATCTCGGAAGTATAAGGGCGAGCGCAACCATTGGGACAGCCCGTCATACGAATGCTAATTTTTTCAGAACCAAGCCCCAATTGTCCGAGATTGGCGTCAATGGCATCCAGCACGTCTGGGATAGCGCGCTCAGATTCGCTGATTGCAAGGCCACAAGTGGGCAATGCCGGACATGCAATCGAATGCTTTTGAACCGTCCCCCAATCTTCGGGCAACTTCACACCATGCGTTTTTAATAGAGATTCAACTTCACTTTTCTGTGACGCGTCAAAGCCTGCCAACAAAATATCTTGCTCGGGAGTTAACACCACCGCACATTTCCATTTCTCAACAATTTTTCTTAGCGCGCTGCGTAATTTAAAATCACCTTCGTCTTTAACTCGGCCATTCTGAACAAAGACACCGATAAACCATTTGCCATCACCTTGATCATGCCAACCATGATAATGTTCAATTTCTTTAAATGAAAACGGGTGGATATCTTCTGTTTTTTTACCAAAGCGCGCCTCGACTTCCTCGCGAAACTTAGCTTGCCCTAAACGATCAATGGTATATTTCAAACGTGCATTTTTACGATCCGAACGATTACCCAAATCGCGCTGAGCAATCACCACCGCCCTAGTGATATCTAAAAGTTCGTTAGGTTTTACAAAACAAAGCGGCGTTGCAACACGCGGATAGGTTGTTGTGACGCCATGCGTCATCCCCATGCCGCCACCAACTAATATATTAAATCCGGTGAGCTTATCGTCTTTAATTTCAGGAACAATGCCAATGTCATGCGCATAAACATCCACGCTATTGTCGCCGGGAAAAGCCATCGCAATTTTGAATTTACGCGGCAAATACGTTTTGCCGTAAATCGGTTCGAGCTTTTCGGGTGATGCGTCTAAGTCAACCTTTTCGCCATCCAGCCAAAGCTCTGCATAAGTGCCGCTTTTCCAGAGAAACTGATCGGAAACTTTCTGAGCGTAATCAAGCAAACCGTGCTTTTGATATTTCAAAAAAGGCGCTGCAGGAGCCATCACATTGCGCACGACATCGCCACAAGCTCCGATGGTTGTGATTCGCACTTGGTGAAGCGCTCTAAAAAGACCTTTGATATTTTTCTTAAGAACACCATGAAATTGAATTCCCTGGCGATCGGTAATACGAAATTGCCCCAAACCAAAATCATCCGCAATTTTGTCATGGGCGAGATATTGTTCGGCATTCAAAAACCCGCCCGGAATTTTCGAGCGAATCATCATGCTGTAGGACTTGGTTTTACCGGCTTTAATTAAAGCAGCGCGCTCATCGCGATTATCTTGTTCATAAAACCCATGGAATTTAATCAGCTGAAGTTCATCGGAAGTGAAATGGTCCGTATCCTGGCTCATGGAATTCGCCAAGGACCCGCCAAGATAGCGGCTTTCCGTTTTAATTTTTTCGTTGATGGAGAGCTTTTTTTCTTCTGTCATAAGGACGGGAATTATATCAGAAAAGCATAAAGCCAACAGCAAAGAGCTTATAGCTTTTTCAGGCTATCAGCTCTTTGCTGTTGGCTATGAGCTGTCTTAGAAGACGTCTGACTCAAGCCACTTGTATTTGCCGGCAAGTGCGTTTTGAGCCACTTTGTAGACAAACTTGTCGCGATTACAGAAAAGCCCCTGAAACTGTTTTTTGATGCGTCCACGAGCCTGCAAGCAAAAAAGATCCGCAAGCTCTAATGCCCCATCGTCTTTTGGATTTTGTTGATACAAATAGACCGCGCGAGAAAGCGCGCAAGACATTGAAAACAAATCCGTTCCGACGTTAACAAGTTTGGCCAGCAAATGCTGTTTGCTTTCCAAGTTCATCTGATAAATCATCATTGCGTGAAAAAGGTTTCGCGCGAGTTTCTTGGCGGTTTTTCCAATAAACTTAAAGTGCGGCACTAATCTGTCCGGCACACCTTCAGGAACGGAGCAGCCGGGCAAGTACTGTTTCGGGTACCAAATTGCGTAAAATCCAAAAGCCATGAAAAAGTTGCCAATGCGTTGAATGAAATTTACGCGTGGTCCGATAATCGACATAATCTTGCGGACATGCATATCCATCGCTTCGCGCGCAATAAAAAGGCGCATAATTTGACTCGTTCCTTCGATAATCGTATTGATACGCGCATCGCGCATCACACGCTCGACGGCCCATGGTTTTTCTCCGCGAGCTTTCAGTGATCTTGCTGTTTCATAACCACGACCCCCGCGAATCTGAACAGCGCCATCCACGATTTTCCAAGAAGCTTCTGTTGTAGCCAGTTTTGCCATCGCCGCTTCAAGACGAATATCCGTTTCCTTCTTGTCGGCCATGACCGAAGCAATCTCAGACACTGCTTCCATTGCAAAAATCGTTGAACTCATGGCTGCAATCTTTGATGCCACTGCCTCATGCTTGCCGATGGCGGAGCCCCATTGCACGCGCTCATTGGACCATTCCAAAACTGATTGCAAACAATACTTCGATGCTCCGGTTACAGCCGCAGGCATCGTTAAGCGCCCGGTATTCAGCGTCGTCAAAGCGACCTTAAGCCCCTGCCCTTCTCCGCCTACAATATTTTCGCGAGGCACTTTCACGTCTTTAAAGCGCAGCAAACCATTTTGAATTCCTTTCAGCCCCATAAATTCGCAGCGATGCACATTTTCAACACCGCCCATCGCACGCTCAACAATAAACGCGGTAATTTGCTGACGGGGTTTTCCATGCACCATTTTGGCAGGTGTTTGCGCCATCACAACCATAATGTCGGCGCGAATACCGTTCGTGCACCAAAGCTTTTCACCATTAATAATAAAATGTTTTCCATCGGCTGTCGGCTCGGCTTTCGTCGTCATCTTTGCGGGATCACTACCTACATCCGGCTCCGTTAAAGCAAAAGCAGAAATTGAACCCGTCGCGAAACGTGGCAAAAACTTTTGCTTTTGCTCTTCCGTTCCAAAAACAATCAAAGGCTGAGGAACGCCAATCGATTGATGGGCTGATAAGTAAACGGCTGTCGAAGCACAATAACTTGCGACAAAATGAAGCACTCGGTTGTAATTGACCTGCGTGAGTCCCAGGCCGTTGTATTTTTTTGGAATTTTAATCGCGAAAGCGCCGCAATCTGATAGCGCTTTGAGCGCTACCTCGGAAATAACCCCGGTGCGATCGACTTCATCTGGATCAATATGTTTTTTCAAAACGTCCCGAATTGTCGCGATGATCGCATCACCAATTTTTTTATCATCTGAGTTTTGGGCGGGATAAGGCATTAACAAATTCCATGCCATACGTCCCTTAAAAAGTTCGGCTGCAAAACTGGGATGGGTCCAGTCACTTTGACGCGCAGACTCGGCAAGATCAAGCGCCTTACGTTTGCCCTCACTGAAATTCTTATTTTCTGAAATATCCATATAAAAACCCCTTATTTAAAATATCGAAAATATCGACGATATCTTATCGGCAAAAACTCTGTTGTCTGGAGAGAAAAATCACTTCTGCGATAGCGCAGAGTCGCTGGCAGCAAAAACAAGTGGGTTAAGTTTTGTGTCAGTCGCGTAGCAGAAAAAACCAAAAAAGAACAGCTGCAAGGATGCGGTAAATTCCAAAACTGATAAAGTTGTGCTTTTCAATAAATCGCAATAATCCTCGAATCACTAAAATTGCAACGGCAAAAGAAGACAAAAATCCAACCGCCAAAAATCCGGCTTGATCCATTGAAAAAATTCCGGTATTTTTAACTAAGT
>Ga0163150_10003200_pt1 | contig 23405 bp, 26 predicted proteins | sample OliLakLV19P2IB_FD_148628 | JGI IMG/M metagenome (GOLD analysis project Ga0163150, IMG submission 148628) | Freshwater microbial mat bacterial communities from Lake Vanda, McMurdo Dry Valleys, Antarctica - Oligotrophic Lake LV.19.P2.IB | ecosystem: Environmental > Aquatic > Freshwater > Lake >...
ACATTATACTTAACTTATAAGTTAAGTATATCTAAAAATCTAATATTAATCAATCCTCTTTTTATAGTGTCTTATTTGTCTCGTTTATCCTGAATATGAGACAATCGTTATAAGGACAAGAAGGTTCTAGACCGAACTGCTCAGCAAATCAAAATTGTTATTTGATTTCTCTAAATTTGTTAAAAGGATCAATACCTACCAATCTTTTTAACCAATAACTTAGAATATTCCAGCTAAAAATAAGATTCCATTTATTAAACGGAATATACGCCTTAGCAGATCTTACTAAATCAATCTTATGCTCATGGAGTGCTTCGGCCCTAGGGGTATATACAACATCATATCCAGCAACATGAAGGAACCAAGAATATTCTGCATCTTCGCCAGCTATTAAGCGTTCATTAAATGGTCGTTTGTTCCAAATGTCTTTACGTATCGCGCAACATCCTCCAGCAAATTCATACATACTTGGACCAATACTTACATTACCAAATGTAATCCCCATTCCCCAAAAGGGAGTGAAAGAATATTTTTTATATTCTTTTGGAAACCTGCTCGCCGGCCAAAAGTCTGGATATCGATACCCTTTTCTTCCGCTAATTATATATTTTCCAAATACTCCACCAATCTTGCCATTATCAAAGCCATTTACAATTTCTGAAAGCCACATGTTGCCAATAGGGATACTATCTCCAGAGAGTCGAACCAAATACTTTCCGTTTGCAACTTTTGCACCAGTATTGAAAGCATGAGCATAATTGAAATTATCTGATGGTATTTCGATTAATCGAACTTTTTGCTTCTTAACATATTCGATAGTACCATCGGTAGAACCAGAATCTACTACAATAACTTCAAAAGTTTCTTTAAAATTTTGCTTTGCAAGTATAGGAAGTGTTTTTTGAAGAAAACTCTTTTGATTTTTGGTAATTATGATTACACTTGCCTTCATATCCGTAATATTAGCATTATCGTATCAAAAAAGTTACACCGCAATCCCATAAGATTAGCCTGTGTCGCTTTTCTGATACAATAAGATTAATTATGGATGTTAATAAATTATTTAAAGAAAAAGTAAGTGAATTAAATGATTGGAGAGGTGAAGGGTTATCTCAATTAAGAAATATTGTGGAAAAAGCCGCTCCGGACGCAGAACTCACTTGGAAATGGGGTTCTCCTGTTTGGGTACAAAACGGTTTATTATTATCATTAGGTTCCTTCTCCGACCATCTTAAAGTTCACTTTTTCAAAGGGGCTTCTCTTTTGGATAAAAATAAACTGTTAAACGCTGGACTGGAAGCAAAGACAACTCGTGGGGTAGATATATTTGAGAAGGATAAAATAGATGAAGTTACACTGATTGAACTGGTTAAAGAAGCAGTGTCAATAAATTCCAAGTAAACTCAGTTGCTTCTTAAAATCTTTTCCATTGCTTTTCCTTGTGCCAACTCATCGATTAATTTATCTATGTAGCGAATTCCTTGCATAGTAGGATTTTGAATGTCTTCCACTCGCACACCACAAACCACTCCTTTAATTAATGAGCGTGATGGATTCAAATGAGGAGCTTTTGCGAGAAATGTTTCATAGTCAGTTTCGTTTTTCAGCTGAACATCTAATTCTTTTTGAGAATATCCAGTTAACCAACAAATAATTTCATCTACTTCTCCTTTCGTACGTCCTTTTTTTTCGGCCTTATTGATATATTCCGGATAGACACGAGCAAAACTCATTGAGAAAATTCGGTGTTTTTTGTCAGTCTCTTGCTGTTTCATATATTCATTATTTTACCAGAAATACCAACAGCTATACACAAATTAGATAGATAGGTTAAACTGCAAGGAAAAGTGACAGGGGTGAGTCAATTTAAATATAATTTAATCAGCGATATGGAAAACAAAAAAAATCAAAGGATTTGTAGCAAAGGGCATACATATTATAAAAGTAGCAGTTGTCCAGTATGTCCTGTTTGTGCTGAAGATGGAAAACCGACAACTGGATTCCTTTCGCTAGTAAGTAATCCCGCCCGGAGAGCACTTGAACACGAAGGGATCCTAACACTAGAAAAGCTCTCTACATTTAATGAGAAAGAAATACTTACCCTCCATGGAATGGGACCAGGGAGTCTTCCCGCACTACGCAGCTCCTTTAAAGAAGTAGGACTTTCTTTTAAAAAGTAATATGACAAAAAAAATTATATTATCTGATGAGCTGCCTATGATTGCCTTCACTACTTCAGACAAACTCGATCAGTGGTTAAACAAGAATCACGATATAGAAGCAGGACTTTGGTTACACTTTTTCAAGAAGGATTCAGGAGTACCGAGTATTTCGTATGTTGAAGCAGTTCTTGTAGCGCTTTGCTACGGCTGGATAGACAGCATAGCTGAAAAGTATGATGATAAGTCATATATCCAAAAGTTCACCCCACGAAGAAGTAAAAGCATATGGTCCAAAATTAATACTGAACGGGTAGAAAGGCTTACGAAAGAGGGCAAGATGAAGCCTTCAGGTATTGCTCAAGTTGAAGTAGCAAAAAATGATGGTCGATGGGACCAAGCATACAATCCACCAAGCAGAACTGAATTGCCGAAAGAATTTTTAATCGAGCTTTCGAAGAACAAAAAGGCTTATGAATTTTTTAAAACTTTAAACAAAACAAATACATTTGCAATTGCCTGGCGGATCGAGACTGCAAAGAAGCCAGAAACTAAACAAAAACGAATGGTTGCCCTCATTAAAATGCTCTCTGAAGGTAAAAAAATTCATTAATTGTCAATAACTAGGTAATATTTGTTATAATTGTCCAAAGCTCCCGCTTCTTTTTTTATGGCAAACTTTTGGAACATACTAACAAAACCTTTTCTCGTGCTCGCACCTATGGAAGATGTGACTGATTTTGCGTTCCGTGAAATTGTCGCTTCTCTGCCCCGTCCAGATGTATTTTTTACCGAGTTTATTAGTAGTGACGGACTACTTTCAAAAGGCGGCCCTACAGTTTCAAGGAAGCTCTTATTTAGTGAGAATCAGCGTCCAATCGTTGCACAAATCTGGGGAACAAGCCCTAAGAATATGAATCTTGCTACCGAAATTGTGAAAGAACATGGCTTTGACGGAGTCGATATTAACATGGGTTGCCCTGACAAAGCAGTAATGAAAAAAGGGGCAGGTGCTGCAATGTGTTTAACCCCAGACCTTGCGAAGGAGATTATCCAATCCGTTCAATATGCAGCGGGAGATATGGCAATTAGTGTTAAAACAAGACTTGGATACAATACGATCATCACCGAAGAATGGATACCCACACTGCTCTCAATGCGCGTACAAGCATTGACCGTTCATGGACGTGTCGCAAAGCAGCGCTCAAACGGTGAAGCCAACTGGGACGAAATTGGAAAGGTAGTTCAGCTTCGCGACAGTATTTCACCAGACACATTCATTATTGGAAATGGGGACATTAAGTCAGCACAGCAGGCTATCGATATGCACAAAAAATATAATGTTGATGGAGTTATGATTGGACGTGGAATTTTCGCTAACCCGTGGGTATTTGATAAATCAATTGAAGTCGAGCATACCAGTAGCGAGTATCTCGATATTCTTGAGAAACACTTGCTGATGTTTGAAAAAACATGGGGTAAGAATAAAAACTTTGCGATTATGAAGAAGTTTTTAAAAATGTACGTGAATAACTTTAAAAATGCGAGTATTTATAGACAGGAGCTGATGAATTGTACGACGAGTGAAGAGCTTTTGACTGAGCTAAGAATTCTTAGAAACCGGCAGCTTCTTTAATAAAGATAACGTGAATCCGTTTTGGACTCTGCTCTTTATTAAAAATTAGTAACTTACTTGGAAACGTATTCCACTCCTCTGGAAGTCCGTATGCTTTTCGTGCACGAGCTGACTCGAGGGGAATAATATAATCAAGTCGCTCCATCGCTTGATTCATATCTTTCACAATTTTCTGTGCGCCAACCACCCAAATAACATGAGTTGAGCCATACGCATATGCAGGAAGCTGGCTCCCGGTATTTGATGCAACCAGTATCTTTCCATCTTCAGTCACTGCATGAACACTCCCCACTACCCATTCAGGGGCAGCACCAAGCTTTTGCATTTCCATGTGGTGAGTCTCACGACTCAAGGTATTCAACTCGTTTTGGACTGACACGTATTGTTCGTCCGTATTCAGTGCTTCAGCAATTCCTGTTTCCTGCAATGTAATTGAAGTCATGGTCATTACTTCAGCTCCGGAGGGAATTAGCGAGAGAACTGTCTCTTTAGCGTGTTCTTTCGATTCAACCACCTCTGCTGAAATACCATTTTTAGCGAGTGCGTCTATTGTTTTTTCAATGAGTTCTGATGAAGCTGGTTTTGAATAATCCATAGTTGTCTTAGTTTGTTATAATAATACTATACTTTTTATAACGCTATAGAAATTATAGTACTCTCAAACAATTATCATGTCAACATATAAAAACCCAGTAATATCAAAGGAGCTTGCCTCGGCAATGAAGATGCTTGGTGACGCCTGGTCATTGCGTATTCTGTATGCCCTTTCAGACTACCCAAAGCGTTTTAATGAACTCAGTCGAGAAGTATCAGATATATGCCCTGTCACATTAACTAATCGTTTAAAGAAATTGAGGACAGCGAAAATGGTTACTAGACGTGAAGAGACAGTGGATAAACTTTCGGTTGTGTATGAGCTTACTGATAAAGGGCGTGCAATTCAGCCAATTGTGAATGAAATGAATAAATTTGGAGAGAAGTTCCTGTGAATTATTCTTCTTTATGTCCTGAGAAGCGCTCGATTATATTAAGTCCTTTACCTTTCTTTCTCTGCAAATAGAAATATCCAACAACTATAACCATCAATGCAAAGAGGAGTACATATCCAACATTTTCGATACTATCAAGTCCTTCGTTCACTGACTCTAATGCACCAATGCTCGTGAACCCTACGTAGAGATAAAACAGATTTCGAACAATGTTACCAAGGAACGTTGAGACTAAATACGTTCGAAGGTTGAGCTTAACAAGTCCTGCAACGAGGGACACTGGTGCAGTCGGCATGATTGGGATTGCTCGCAGCAGAAACAGGACAATATCATCTCTCCAACCTTTATTTAAGTGCTTTCCAATAGCCTCAACTTCACGATGAGAGACACCAAGAAACTTACCAAACTTTGATAGCACCACATCCTCAAGCTTGTCAGCAATTAGGTATATGAAGTAGCTTCCGATTGTTTTTCCAATTGACCCAATGATGGCCAGTGTTACTAAAGAACCAATTACTCCTCCTGAAGTTGCAGCAAGGGACCCTGCAAGGGTCATTACAATAGGAGACGGAATTGGAGCAACAATTTCTTCGATTAATGCTCCGAGAAAGGTAAATACTGGAAGCGGAACAACAGCGGCAATACTGTGTAAAAATGCGATAAAAGGACTTATTATGGCTGACATAGCAATTGTCTATTGTACCAAGTCGTGGGCTAATATGAAACATTTGATATAATTGGCCTATGGAAAATCAATACCAGGTACTACTGTATTACAAATACACGAAAATAGATGACCCTGTCGAGCTCATGGAGGCACAGAAAGCATTGTGTGAATCACTTGGGCTCACGGGACGAATTATCGTGTCACCAGAAGGTGTTAATGGGACGCTTGAAGGAACCGTTGAAAGTACTGAGGAGTATATACAGCACATGAATAACATTCCCACGTTCACCGACATCAATTATAAGAAAAGTAAGGGAACAGGGAAGGCTTTTCCGCGATTGTCGATAAAAGTGCGTGATGAGATTGTAACGTCAACGGTTGAAGGATTAAACCCTACCATACAAACTGGAAAGTATCTTTCAGAAAAAGATCTTCATGAGTGGTTCACGAAGAAGAAAGAATTCTACATAGTGGACATGAGAAATGACTATGAATATATTTCTGGCCAATTTGAAGGAAGTATCCTCTCAAGATTCAAAAACTTTAGAGATCTCCCAAAGATTCTGCCAAAGCTTGAGCACTTGAAAGACAAGACGATTGTAACAGTATGCACTGGTGGTGTTCGGTGCGAGAAAGCATCAGGATTTTTACTACAGAATGGATTTGCTGATGTGTATCAGCTGTTAAATGGAATTCAGACCTACATGGAGACCTATCCTAATACTCACTTTAAAGGAAAGTTGTATGTGTTTGATAACCGAATAACGATCGGGTTCAATACCGAGGATCAAGCACACGAGATCATCGGTAATTGTGACAGCTGTGGGAAAACATGTGATACATATGTAAACTGTGCAGCACCAAACTGTCATCGTCATTTTATATGCTGCAGTGATTGTAGATCAGAAGAAGTTGCATTTTGTAACAATGTCTGTAGAGATCGGTACTTGGGAAATATGGTTAGTCAAGTATAAAGGTACTTACCATAGATTCAATGCTTTTTACCTGTTCAGATTGATTATCACCCTGCGAAACAAGGGCAGTTACTTTTAATATTGTTTGATCCTTAATGGTCCCTAAGATGATTAACGTTACTCCAGAATTCAGGACTTCTACATTTCTTTTGTAGTTTTGATTATTAATGACAACATCATCACAGCTAATAGATTTCATATTGCAAGTAACGACACTGTCGAGATCAATTGAATTAGTGTTTTCACGCAATTCAAATTCAACAACGGTGCTTCCAACTGGAATCCCCTCATTTGAACCCGTAGAAGTGAAGTTTGTTAGTGTCCAAGTTTGTATTTTTTTCCCGCTTATGTCCCCGCGTTCTGTGTGGGTGGTATCAGTTATCTTCCAGGCAAAAGGATAATGGAATGTAAAGATTGCATTTTTACTCGTAAATTTTTCAGATAAGTTTGAGGGAATAGTTGTACCGTCTAAAGAAGTTGGTGAAGGAGAAAAAAGTACAGTGCTTGGTGTTTGGCGGGCGATGTTTTGAGAGATCATGAGCATTACTCCCATGATAAAAACTGCAATGATCGCAAGGTAGAGCAAAGGACTATGCTTCATCATAATGTTTTATTGGGTGTATTAATGGCCTCTTCAAGCACTTGCTGTAACACATCTAAATCAATATCTGATACATGTTTAAATCGAATACAGCTTTTACCAATGCTTGCATTAGGTAGTTTACTTTTATATTTTTCAGCAACATATTGATCGCCATCTGAGGCACATATATATACCGATATGTAGTTTTTTTGACTTGCGAGCGAAATAATCGGCCAATCAACTTCACGACCTGAGGCGTATTTATAGTGGAAGTTTCCGTAGCCAATCATGTTGCCAACTAAATGTGGTTTCATATCAGCAGGGAGTTTTTTTTGAATAAATTTGTGGAGCGCTATAATCTCATTCTTGCGTGGTTCAAGAATGAAATCAATGTATTCTTCAACAGATTTTGCATCTGTCGGTTTAAACATATTCATAGGCATATGGTACCACACTAGTGGCACCACAGCCTGGAATTTACTCTACTATCAACTTTCCAATTTGTCCCTGTGCCCGGTGGTTTCCGACACTACAGTAGTATTCAAAAGTTCCTGTTTTATCAGCCATAAATTCTACAGTCGTACTTTGTCCAGCTGGTGCGGTTGCAGACTTTACATTCAGCTCATCAATTACAAAGTCATGCATTATTGAAACGCTGTTTAAGGTGATCTTTACTCGGTCTCCTACCTTCACACGAATTTCATTTGGTTTAAAGTAAAAACTTCCACCTTCAACTTCAATTGACACATCGCCTGATTCTTCGTCAGTCGCTCCAAGTGCTGGCATTTCCTCTGTGGTTGTCATCATTGAGTCCGCAGTAGGTTGTGTTTCGGCAGGTGAGTTCGGTTTTGATATTTGAAGTACCAAAACAAGTGCAACACCGATAGCAACAACTCCTCCAATAAACATCATCGGATTAAGCTTCTTACTCGATGGTCCTCCAACATTTTCTATTTCCTCTTCCATTAATTACTCACCTGCCCTTCACACATAAGCTTTTATACTAATAATCTAAACTGAGAAAAACCTGAAATTAGCGTGATTCAAGCCAGAACCCAGCCTTAAATCCTTGCTTCCAACCGCGACCTACACCAAAGCCGATTTTTTTCAATGTTTCAGGATTGATCCCATGATCACTTGCCCATTTCTCAAGCTCTTCTCGCTGAACTGTAAGCTTTGATTGTCGCTCTTCAGGACTGAGATTCATCCATGCTTCTCGATTTTCTCCATGGGCTGCAGTGAGCTCGCCAAACTTGAGTAGTAGCTGACCTTTTTGATCTTCGGTAATTACACCTTTTGTTACCGCTTCACTTAATCGCAGTTCGAGCTTAGAAGTATGGGAAGACTGCTTTTCTTTGTGCACTTCCTCAAATACCGCCTTTACATCAGCCGTATCCATATTGAGCTTTTCAGCAATACGCTGAACTAGCGTATTAAACTGCTCAGATTCACTTGTGTTTTGTGCGTTGACAGGCATTGCACTATAGAAGAGCACACTCGCTGCTATAACGAGAGCTCCAAGAGAAGCTTTTGTTTTAGTTTTCATAGTGATTCACCTCCTTCATCAATTAAACCAATTGTACAAATAGAACCTGAAAATAATCTGAGAAGTTAGCGAGGAAGAGTTATGACAAATCTTGAGCCTTTACCTGGAGTACTATCTACGGTGATTATACCTTTGTGCAGCTCTACAATTGAATGGGCTATGGATAATCCAAGCCCATATCCTTCAGTATGAGTTTTACTACGTGAGGTATCAGCACGATAGAAACGATTAAAAATATATGGAATGTCCCCGGCTTTTATTCCAATGCCTTGGTCAATCACTTCAATAATTACACTTTTCTTTTTCTCCTGAATAGCAAGGGTAACCTTTCCCCCTGGGTTACTGTACTTTATTGCGTTGTCGAGCAAAATACTTAACAGCTCCACAATGCTCACCGGATGAGCGTGCATTTCTATCTTAGTTTTAGGGGCAATAAGCTTAACACGTTTAGTATTTGCAAGGGCTTGAACTCGCTCAAGGGCTTGATTTGCCGCTTCTTGTAGTGACACCAGCTCCTTTGGAAGTTTTTGGGTGTTGTTTTCATACCTCCCCATTGAAAGCAGGTATCCGGTCAACTGCTGCATTTTATTTACTTCCTCAAGGTTACTTTGTAACAAAGCTGACGCTTCATTATGAGTCAGTTTATTGTCACGTAATGCGACTTCTATCTCAGTTTTCAATGCCGTTAACGGAGTTCTCAGCTCATGGGATGCATCTGAAACAAACCGTTTTTGATCCTCAACCATCGATTCAATCGGTTGAAGTGTTTTTCCCGCTAAAAAATAGCCTGCAACTCCTGCGAAGAAGATAATACCTGAGTTAATGATAAACAGCTGAATCATGAACTGCTTTCGTACTTTATCCAATATCGTGTTACTGATCGCTCCAATCATTTCTTTATCAAAAATAGGAGCCGACTTGATTACATTACCTCGTGAGTTTTGATATTGAATCTCATAGGTCTGACTACGAAGTTCTCGCTCGAGCTCGGTCGTAAAGCCTTGGTAAATTAAGATACTAAAAAAGGCACTAACAAACATAATCATTAACAGGTACCAAAGGGTAAGTTTTATACGTGCGGAGTGAAAGATCATGATTCAATTTGTAATCGGTATCCAAATCCTCGCACTGTGTGAATAAGTGGAGGTAGATTAGGAAACGCTTTATCAATTTTATTGCGAAGATATCCAATATATACCTCAACAGTATTTGGTAGCACATCCGCATCATAATTCCATACGTTTCCAATGATCTGATCTTTGGTTATGGTCCTTCCAGGATGTCTCATGAGGTATTCTAGCAGTGAAAACTCCTTTTTTGATAGCGATACCGATGTTCCCGACCGAATAACATCAAAGCTGACCGAATCTAAACTTAAATCACTAACAGTAAGTGTTTCACTCAATCCCTTTTTGGGTCGCCGACTCAGTGCACGAATACGGGCTAGCAACTCAGCAAATGCAAATGGTTTTGGTAAATAATCGTCGGCACCAGAGTTTAATCCATTGACTCGGTCATCGAGCTGACCCTTTGCAGTTAACATTAATATGGGCGTATGGTTTCCTAATTTTCGCAGCTCAGTGCAGATCGTAACGCCATCCATTGTAGGGAGCATTAAGTCGAGCGTTATAACGTCATAGTCTTCACTGGAAGCAAGGTCAAATCCTTCTTGTCCATCATATGCGGTATCAACCGTGTACCCCTCCTGAATAAGTCCCCTCTTTATTGAGTTTGCAATTTTGTGTTCATCTTCTACGATGAGAATTTTCATAAGTACTATAGTATACACAAGAGCTGAGAGTAAGCTGAATTATTTCCGTGGAGATTATTGGTATGTCACGACCAATCGGGACGATTGTTGAGCATTGCCTTCAAAGGTTCTTATAAATTTACGACCCCACGTACCTACCGTTCCTCGTGCAATTAACGAGAGGCTATTTCCGCTGTTCCAGTCGCTTCTGTTTACCACTTCTTGTATAACTGATTGCATACCCGTGAATTGATACCAGGTATTTGTTGTCCAGTTTACATTTGAAGTATGAACAAGGCGGGCAGTAGTAAGTGTTCTCAACGAAGGCAATGCAGAGGTTGAAAACGCAGAGCTACTTCCACTTGCATCAGCTCCAATATTTAATCCGATAGATTGCCACTGGCCTTGGGTAGAATACACTTCAAGCCGTGCAGATTGGATTTGTGCGTTTTTTGGAATAGTTACTCCGGTAAAGCGAAGTCCGGTATAGCTTGAACTAGATGATCCACCCGTACCGAGCCACCCTGTTGTATTACCAGTTGATAGAGTGGTATTCACTTGGTTGACATCGTTTGCACCTGCGCTGATTTGAAAGGTTACGGTGGTCGGGGTTGATTGAACAGCTATTCCAAAGTTAGCAACTGCACTTGAGCCAAGAGTGACATTAACTGATGGGCTTGTCGTAATTAAATATCCGCTTGGCGCTACAATAGCTACCGTATAGTTGCCTAGTGAGCGGTCGGAGAATTCATACGTACCATTCAAAGCAGAAGTCGTACTCCCTGTTCCTGCTCCTGATAAATTAAGTACTGCTCCTTGATAAGAAGCCTCGCCACTATCTTTTACCCCGTTAGTGTTTACATCAATATATACTTGACCAGAAATATCCCCCGTTACTTCTTGATACACCGCAGTATATGTTGCTGCAGCAGTTGGAACAGTTATGCTGTGATTTGCAGCACCAGAATCAGACAATGAAACGAACTGATAGGTCTTGCCGCTGAGAACCTGTGTAGGAGCAGCATTAATCGTATGTGCAAAACCTTTCAAGGTACTTTTTACAAACGGAGCGGTACTTGAAATGCCATCAATGCTGAGCGACAAACCGGTTGGGGTTGTTTGGAAAGAGACATTCACTTTGTCAGGATTAATAGTGACTGACTCTTCATCAGTAAGACCAGTCGGATCGGTCACAGTCAGTATTAACTCGTAGTTAGTGTTTCCTGAAAAGTCATGTCCTGAAGTCGGGATGGTAAAGGTACCGGTGCTTCCGACAATTGGACCAGCAGCAGGATGAACATGACCATCATGATGGAACAAAACAGTCCAAGAATATGAACTTTCGGAAAGCGTGTTGTCAGAGTCAGTTGCACTTCCTTGGAAGTTTATAACATCACCAGCTCTAAAAAGCATTCCATTGGTAGGGTTGACTATCGTTGCGACTGGTGCCTGTCCCACCGAAATTGCTAACGCATTTGAAAGAGTTGTGTTCACTCCATCGCTAACACTCAAGCGAGCGATGAAGCTTCCTCCAGTGGTATAAGTATGTGATACGTTTTGGCCTGTAGCAGACTGGCCATTTCCAAAATCCCATGAATAAGTCAATGTGTCATTGTTTGCATCTGTTGAACTACTAGTGAAGCTCACTTGTAGCGGAGCATTTCCAGTTTGAGGACTTGCGGCCGCAGTGGTGATAACGGGTGGTTGATTATTCGTAAAGAAACTTACTTTCCGTACGCTACCAGCTCCTGTTTGTTGACCATTAATATCCAATGCAATATCAACGTAGTAAAGCGAACCCTCTGGTCCCATCTTCAAGTCAACGATATCTCCCAGTCCTGTATCCGCGGCACCATTTTCTGGCAAAAAATTGATGTTCTGGTTAACTGAACCGTCGGTATTTAAAGTGAGTCGTTTGATCCAGTTTTGTGCGTAGTCGCCGTAAATATAGCTTCCTTGGTATGCCGAGGGAAACTGAGTACCTCGATACACAAATCCGCCCGTGATTGATGCGTCCCGATTGTTATGTGGATAAGTGAATATTGGATTCGTCATACCTGAAGTTCCACAAGTACCTTCACATAATGGCCAACCGTAATTTGCACCGGCAACCCCACGGTTAAGCTCTTCAATTGAAGCAGTAGGAACATTTCCCCCAACGTCTCCTATATGCATAGTTCCATTTAATGAATCAAAGGAGAAGCGAAAGGGGTTTCGAAGTCCACGCGCCCATATCGCATCAAGATTTGCCCCTGCACCATCATGAAACGGGTTGTCTGCAGGTACGGTACCATCGGCGTTGATCCTTAATATCTTACCGTGATAGCTATTTAGGCGTTGTGATGCATGGCTTGATCCACTCCCATCATCAAAGTGGTCTCCAACTGATATATACAGCTTTCCGTCAGGACCAAAGGCCACGCTTCCCCCGTGATGCCAGAAAAATGCGTCAACATTGTCTTGCCATACGATCAGTTCAGATCCGAGACTGGCAGTATTACCTGTTGCCGTAAATCGGGATACTCGATCTCTCAATGGTGAGTTTGCAGTATAGAAAAGATAGAAGTGGCCATTCGAGCTAAAATTTGGATCTAGAGTAATTCCTGACAATCCTCGCTCTCCTTCATCTATATTTATATTTGTCAGTGTCATGAATGGTGTGGTATCAAAAGTACTTGCTCCGCTCTGAACGATTTTTATGGTTCCGAGCCGCTCGAGGATAAGCATTCGTCCATCAGGCAAAAATTGTACTGTGGTTGGCTGAGTTAGACCAACGATGAAAGATTGGTTTTGGAATGTACCAGGTGTCGGTGTCGGTGTCGGTGTCGAAGGAACTATACCAGCATTAGACAATAGCTCTGAATCGGTAAACACCGCAACATTCGTAGCAAGTACTTGATTAATTTTTTCAATGATTGCGTTCGCATATAAGCCTTCGCCAACCGTTCCACCATGAATGTTGTCTGAAAGTGTCATATGGTGTGGCTCATCTGCATTCAAAGTAATACTAATAGCCTGACCACCAACCATGACATTGCCTGAAGAATCCACTCGGCTGAGTATCGATTGTACAAATACCTCACTATCAAAAAGGATTGCTCGCGGTCGTGAAGAGATAAGCGTTAAAATTTTAGAATTAGCTTGCGCTACAGCATCAGTAACAAGCTGTCTCTTTGCAGGATCAGGAAACTGACTTTGCCAATGTGGCCCATTACTTGGATCGGGAATATTACCAATGATTACTTTGACATTAGAGTTTGCGGCAAGCACTGTATCCAATGCCGTAGTAACGTCCACAATATAGTCATTTATTTTGTTCGTTAATGTCTGTCCAGCCAGAGTTCCGTTATAAATATCAGCACCATCACGATAGTATGCAAAGTCATTATTCCCAATTTGGAAGTATACGATGTCAATTAAACCAGATTGCACTTGCGCAGCAATGCCTGTGTGCTGACCAGTACTTACTACATCATCAGCTTCTGCTCCACTACGTGCCCAGTTATATTCAAAACCACTTCGTCGTGGCTCAGATCTACTGCCCCAAGGGCCCAAGTTGAACGAACGATATTCTTCAATAAGTTCTGTCCAAGCGAGGGTAGTTGCTGCATAAATAGTATTCCCTGCACGGTTGTCATTTGCACGGTATTCGTCAGAGCTGCTATCGCTCATTACTGCAAGTCGAATACCAATTGATGGAGTTGCTGTAGGGGTCGGTGTTGGCGTCGGACTTGGAGTAGGGGTAGGAACAGGTGTTCCACCGATTGTTGTATTCATAGCCAATTGGATTTCTGTCTGAGTGAGTGATCTACCGTAAACCATTACTTCATCCATCCCTCCGCTAAAGAAGTCAGAATTTGTGCTTCCGTTAATTAAAGCACCTAGTTGTATATTTCCAGACACTTGTCCAAGACTGACCGTGGATGGTGCTCCGTGAGGCACACCGTTTAAATATGCCTGCATTTGGGTTCCATTATAACCAAGTGCTACATGCTGCCAAGAACCGGTTGGAATCGCAGCTCCAAAAAGTATATCTGTGCTATTGTCCCAAAAACTAATCACACCAGAGCTCAAGTAAAAATCCCTGTTTGATCCAACCGTTACCAGCGTTTCGTATGATTGGTTCGATGCATTATTTACCCACGCCATAAACGTAAAGGTATTAGGGAGTGTGACTGAAGGGCCATTCGCTCGGTCGTCTGTCCCATCAAACACTAATCCATTTGAATACTTCGAGGCTGCACGCGTTGGGCTCCCAACTAGAGTTGAATTACTTCCTGCACTTGAGCTATCAATTGCTGTCGTGCCACTTGTTTCATCAAATGCATATGCTCTCAAGAGGTTTGCTGGCATATCACCAACTGCTGCAGAAGCTAAATTGTGTGTCGATAAAATGAGGGTCAAAAATAGAGCAGTTATGGAGAATTTAAAAACGCTCTGTAATTTCTGTGTCATACAACACTTTACTGTATTGAAGTTAACACATTCCCAATAGTTGTCAATAACATCCCAAGCCCTGAGCTACTATTACTGTTTAATTATTCTATAAATTTTGTCATCGCCATCTTTCACCGTTCCCCTGTTATCACGGTTACTTGTAGCAAAATAAATCGCGCCGTCGGGTCCTTGTGCGACTTCCCGAATGCGTCCAACAGCAATATCCGGCATCTTTCCATACGACGCCACTTGTGAAGGGGCAGTCGTATCAACAATCACTCTAAAAAGGGCTTCTCCTCGAAGTGCACCGAAGAAAAAGTTATTTTTAAATTGTGGAAACATCTTACCCGTATAGAACATGCCAGAAGCTGGAGCAACTGCAGGTGTGAAAACTATTTTTGGCGAAATGAGTCCTTCTTGCGACTTATCGTGTGAGACAATCGGCCATCCGTAATTTTCCCCTGCTTCAATAACGTTGACCTCGTCACCTCCAGCGGGTCCATCAAAGACTGAAGGACCATGCTCGGTTGACAATAGAACATTGCTTTCAGGGTACCAGTCAATACCTTGTGGATTGCGATGTCCAAGGCTGAAGATTGGAGAGTTAGGGAATGGATTATCTGAAGGGATCGTTCCGTCAGAATTTAATCGTAAAATTTTCCCTGCAAGTGAGTTTTTATCTTGTGCTAAGTTTTTTTCAGTCGCGTCACCTGTTGTTATAAATAGCTTTCCATCTCGAGAAAACCTAAGACGATTACCCGCGTGGTTAGTATCTGCAGGGATATTGTCGAGAATAATTTTGTCTTGAACAATTGAGGCACCAAGGTCTCTCAACCGCTCAACTCGAACTACAAGCTTGCTATCTTTCCCATAGGCAAGTGACACATAGATGAATTTGTTTGTTTCATAGGAGGGGTCAAGAGCCATTCCCATCAATCCTTCTTCTGACTGAGATGAGACTTCTGCGAAAGTTATAAGTGGCTTGTCTCGAAGCTTACCTTGTTCAATAACTTGAATTCTTCCACCACGCTCAGTTACGAGCATCCGATCAGGTGACGTAAACACGATACTCCACGGTATCACCAATCCTCGGGCAAATTCTTCAACTTTATAGGGAACTTCTTTAACTTCTTTCGATGGAGCATCAGTCGGTCGAAGGGTTATTAGTCCTTCGTTAAAGGATAAATTAGCGACAGGATCTACGTAGGTTTTTATTGCAGGATATGCCAGTTTAGCCGCTAGACCGATGAGTGCGAGAATAATAATAAGAAGAACTACCTTTCGGGCCATAGATCATTTTGAGCGAAATGAAAGTGTTTGTCAAAAAAAAAAGGCAATCAATATGATTGCCCGCGAGACAAGAGTTAACGACGTCGTCTTTTTGTTTTTAGCTTTGGGAGGACGACGTATCGTCCAACGGTCAGGTATTTCTGGAGAAGTTGTTCAACAGGGACACCTAAGTCAATTGCATCCTTTCTCAATGTCTCGACTGCGGTGCCGCTTAACACTAACACCTTACTTAAATTGGTTTCAGTTTCAGAAGCTGCTGGTTGCTTTCCCTTCGTGTGCTTCTTCAAGTGCAGCAATTCGAACCTCCTTTTCCAATCTAATATAAGTATATTCCTCTAGACTTTAAGGGTCAATTTTTTAGCGGAGATTGCCATAAAGAGAGGGATTTCTGCTCGTGCCATATTTTCCTTCTTTGCAGCATGTCCCACACTTTTTTTGTCACTGACCCATTCTTCAATTTTTTCAATGACAAAACCGTGTTTATTGAGCCACTCAGAATATGAAGCAAGCGAAAAGTGGAATGATATTGTGGTTGAAGAATTGCGTTGTGACGGATGCATGAGAATCGGAATTTTAAGTGGGGATAAATACCTATTTACATATCGGTATTGCAATCCTTGTGGAGTTTCTCCCCATCCGGTTTGTCGAGGGATACGGAACATTGGGTGATTCAAGACAATAACTAATCGGCCGTCATCTTTTAAGAGTCTGCCGGCATTTTCAATTGCTTTTTCGGGTATTTCCATATTTTGCAGTGCAAGAACGATGGCTGCATGGCTAAAGCTCTTTGGGTTCAAGGGCAAGTCACGTGTTGCGCTTGCAACTATATATTGATGGTTAGTTGCACGATCCATTCGCTTTGCGACTTCAATTAAGGTTTTTGAGTTATCAACACCGGTGTATGAAATATCTTTAAATAAAGCCCGTGCAAGTACTCCCTGACCGCTTCCAATATCAACAAGGCTACTTCCCCGCTTCATATTCAAGAGTTTTAACACTCCAGGTATTACGAGATTTTGATGGTAATAGTGGCCATCCTCACCAACAAGTTTGTTGTAGCTTTTACCTTCCTTTTCCCAGGAAGTATCAGTTTGCTCCTTTTTCTTGAAAGGTGCTTTGGAGAACTTAGAATTGAGGAATGGCTTTTTGTACATGAGGGTATTATATCACTTTTTACAGCCTATGGGATTATAGTCACAAAAAAAACGCTCCGGGGTAACCGGAGCGCTAACACTTTACTCTTGAATGCTAATCAAGTGCCATTCGAACGACCATGTAGTTCTTTGGCCGAGCTTTCACTCGATATGAGTGGACGAGTAGCCCAAGCACAATGGGTCTCTCTTCTTTGCTCAAATTTTTTACAAACATCACATCGTCATCGATGAATAGTATATTTGCAAATTCAACGTTTCCCGGGGCATCGCCAACCTTTCGGAGGTATTCGCGCCGAGACGCTGGTGTAAAAACACCATTGGGTGCAAATGCTCGCAGTGCAAGTATCATATCGCGATCGATACGCCCCCAGTCATTTGCGTCAGAAATAAACATGGCATCGTTCATCCGACGAGAGTTCGCGATCAGCCATTCAAGGAATGGAATAGGTTCCGATGGACTTCTGAGCAGATCTCTGAAAAAGGATTCTTGACTATCGTTCGTCAATGTTGTCAACAATGCGCCGTCCGCGAGGAAAGGTATCCTCGGTCGTATGCCGGCTACTCCCTTTCCGACTCCAACGAATCGCTACCTGAGCTTCAACAGCCTGGGGATCGTTGTTGCGAAGTGCATTACCGTACGACTTTTCAATGCGTTTCCATCTCGGAGGTAATTCACCCTCACCGGTGAGTTCATCAAGTAATGTGAACTCATCTTCGTTACCCTTTAAGTGCCCAGCAATCCGTGCATATGCTGCAAGAATTCGTCGCTGTTCAGACACTTTCAACCAAGCATTTCCCTTTGGAAGACGATGTGTGGTGATCGGATTTGCAAAGAAAGATTGCCGCATAATTTCTTCGAGAGTCTCTGTCGGCAACTCATCATCACCCCAGTATTCTGGAACATCATCGCCACCATCGGCGAAGTTGATTAGTTCCATCGTTCCCACAACGTCTAAGATATCGCTGTTAGGAATTCGAACAAAAACACGGCGGTTACGACTGTATTTACGGATCGCATTCAAGTAATCAATCGTCCGTTCACCACCTGCAAACCGAGTTAACAACTCTTGCAAACCCATGTCTTCAGGCCGCCCACTCTGAACCACAATCGTCTGTGAAACAGGTGTGGAAGGAGCAGGTGCAGGTACAAATACTGGTTCTGATGGGCGAGGATTGAATACAGAAACAATCTTCCGGGCGGCTATTGGTTTAATGCCGGCACTGGTCAGATCATTGTCCGTAACAAACGCCATATCCGCTTCATCGGTGACACCAAGCTCTGTTACTGCATTGATTTGATCTTCGGTTAATCCGAGACTGATCAGACGAGCCTTCAGTTCTTCGTTCATTTGCTTTGTCTCCTTGTTTAGACAAATTCTAAATTTACTTTCTCCAAGGAAACGATATGTTTCACAAGGAGTAGTCCTTCTACATGTTAAGTGTAAAAAGAGTACTCCCTGCGAAATGTATGTAAAAGTGCTTAAAAGACTTTAGTAGAATAGGCAGGTTCGAAATGAACCTGCGTAGCATACTATAGTATTTTGAAAATGTCTTCTCTTAACATTTTCATATCAGTTGGGCCAACTCCATGAGAGGTCAGGGCGATTGGGATGCCCGATGCCTCTTCAAGTACCGCGAGGTACTGATCAACATCATGATTAATCACCTCATAAACCGGTGTACACCGTGAGAGTATTCGCGTCAAAGTCTCCTGATGGGACAATTGAAGCGCCTCATTCTGAGACCAAAAGGCGTTAAGCTTCAACACTCGACCACCATCGTGCTCACAGTACCCGTTTAAGTCAAGAGGATTGCCATCATATTCATACTGAGTGGCAATTTTCCATTCAGGGATTTGATCCATCCGGTCCAAACATGTTACGGCTAATGCATCAGGTTTCCCTGAAATATCAAACGAATAGTTCATCATCACCAAATCCATATATCCTACTCGCATACTGCCTTGCCACCGACCGGTTGGGTTGTGTAGCTCGGGAAGCAGTTGAGTGAGTTCTTGATCTTCAGTCACAAAGGTACCATTGCCATGTCGAGTAAGATTCCAGCGCATGACCGCCACCTTAATAACTGACTCACGATATCTCGCTTCATTAATGAGTGTTTCGGCGTTTTTAAGCGTGGTATCAGTTGCGGACGTATGTGGATGAAAGCCCTGAAGGTCACTTAGTAGTACCCCTTGTGCGCCCTCCCCAATTGCGACTCCCTTCGATATTTCGCTCTTGAACCAATCTTTCTCGACGATGTTAACGCGGTCAGAGAGCTTGGTATAGGTTGCCATCATATGATCAATAACTGATTCCCAATCGGAAAAGACTTCCCGGTAAGCATCAGGAACGTCACCTCTGTTCTTTATCGACTTCAGGATAGGCCTGACTTTTTTCCACTGTTGCTCATATATATAGTGCAATTTAGATCGCATATATTGTGAGTACTTAAAGTCCCCTGCAACGAGTGCTTCGTCAGGATGGTCGAGCGCAAATGATCGCGCTTCCCATACACCCATTCCACAACTTCCATGAGCTGCACCTCCTCGAGCAATTTCTCGAATACGGTTCGTCATGATATGAAACGGGGTAATAACAACCGACTTATCTTCAATGAATATCCGATTCCAAATGTTTGGTATGCCCTTACCAGTTAATGCTTCATATTCATTAATCATGGCAAATGGCTCAATCAGCATGAATCGTGATAAGTATGTTATTACACGCGGATTAAAACTTCCGCTTCCGGCTTGTGCGAAGCAATGCACCACCCCATCGTCATCAACAACATGGTGTGCTGCCTGTGGACCACCGTTAAAACGGTAATTCATATGTGCACCCAAGTAGTGAGACAGGAGGGAAGTAACTCTTCCTTTTCCTCCATCACCAAAGAACATGTCGTACACAACAATCATCTGTGTTTACCTCAACTGTTAAATTAAAAAGTGCGATGCTTTACGAATAAATGAGAAAAGCATTATTTCTCTCGTTTAGTAGTAAAGGTGGGTACGGGAAAATCCCGTACCCAAAAGTTTCTTAATGTTTAGACTAGAGCCAACCCGGGCCTTCAACGGCTGGTCCACTCGTGGGCAATTCGCCACTGCGCAGCTTCAACTGCTCGCCCATCGGGATCCGCGAAACAGATTCAGTGATACGCTGTCCTTGTCGCTCACCAACTTCACTGATTAAGGATCCCTCAACTTCAGTCAAACGAGCTCCTTCAGTCAGCGCATATACCGCAGCGGCAGTATGCGCAATGAATTTTGGATCGACCAACTGGACAACACGACTGTTTTCGGACTGATCAGTGTCAGTACCGAGGGCATTGTTCCAGTAGGTTACTGTTGGCGTAAGTTTACCTAACTGCAGGACAAACAGATGAGTCTTTGCCAGTGCCATCTGTCCAACCTGTTTGGGTGACAAACGCTTCTGGATCATACTCGTGCCAAAGGCATGCTCAAGCTCACTTGGTTCAAGCCAGGGATGACCTTCTTCATCAAGCACGAGATATGTGTGCCCCTTGAGCCCACGCTTCTCTAATGCATCTGCACGTACATAATTCGCACGTGCCCACAGTGCTGCGAGATACCCTTCCGGTTCATCTCCACCACTTTGCTTTACCAATTCGCCTAAAACCTGAGCCATTCGGACATCTGCTTCGTATTCACCAATCTGCAGTTCATACGGATCAGTGTAATCAGCGATGCCCCAGATGCCAACTTGAAGTTGCTCGTTATGGCGATTCCACTGAGATAATCCTTGATTCAAGTGCGGCAACCCGACGAATGTTTCTTCGCGGTAAATTGCCGTCGAACCAGTTAAGTCGTGAATTAAGGTGATGTCCATCGCATCCAGCCCATCAATATCACGACTTTCGAAAAATGGCTTTCGCGACGGATTCAACCAGTTTTTGTAATGGCCCGTCTGTTGCATTTCTCGATCCCCACGATAACGCTCCTCTTTTGGAACCGATGCAGCTTCTGCTCGGTAAGTCGCGTTGCTCCAACTTCCTCCACCCATGTTAAATCTCCTTACGTTCTTTCAGATACCGTGAACGGATAAAATTCTTTCGGCCAAAATCTCCAAATCATGTCATAGAAAGTGTCCTTTATCTCATAGGCTGAGCGGCGATCTTCGCCACTCAATATACGGAGGAAGTATCTTTCAAACTCTGATTGCTGGCCTGGGTCTAAGTACTCGTCCTTATGGACAAGCTTTCCCACTGAGTTGATCTCAAGCGCAGAAAGTACTGCGAAGGCTGCGTTTTTAATTTCAGCTCGCTTCTGCTGCGCTGAGTCAGTAAAGTGTGCATGGCTCCAATCAAAAATGATGACGCCGTGCATACTTGTCTCAAGCAAAACATTTTGGGTATCAATTGCACCGTTTACGATTCCATGCTCGTGGGCAAATCCAATTACTTTCAGGACTTTCCCCCAAATCCATGCAAACGTTCTCACATCAACTCGGCTTTTATCAACCTCAATGAGGTCTTTTAATACCTTCAGCTGATTCATATGAGAAATTTCTGGCGCAAAGCCAACAACAAGCACCATCCGATTTCCCTGCTCTGGTCCAGCGTTAAAGCTGTCCACAACTTCCGGGAAAAATGACCGAGTACGAAGCTTCTCATCTGGAGCTTCGTCATCTACTCTCCGCATTTTTTGCAGGAGGTATGCTTCTCGATCAATTACGTTATTGTGGTCAATGTTTGTCGCAATTTTCATTGCACATATTCGACCACTGGGTGTTATACAAATACGCGTCCGATATCGGCTGTTTTGCGCGATCAACGGAAATACGGCGTATTCGGCACCACTTTCTGGATTTATCAGTGCGAATTCTGGCCTACCGAGTATTGGCATACTCACCAAAATCTGGCGAGATAATGCGGCAGCTGTGGCTAGGTCTGTAAGCCAACTTCGCTCGGAAGTTGTCATAAACACTCCCTTCGGCAAGTAACTAAACATTAAGTTGTCAAAGTTCTCTCACTCTAAAGCCCTTCAATGTATTGAAAAGCTTATAAAGTGGGCTTCGTAAGGGAAGCCCAATGATTCACTACGCTTCTGTAAATTCTTGATATGCAAGCTCATTTGCCCAATCACGCAGTTTTGTCGGTAAAAATTGGATAAACGACTGGTGCGAGCGCATCTTCAAAGCCGTGCTATAAAAATGCACATTCTCGAATTGCAGTAAGTCACGGAGAGCCAAATGCTCAGTCGTAACTACTCCATCAATTGGTAACTTGAGTACTGCACCAGAGTCTACGTTGTACCAGACTTCCCAACCTTTACGGGCGTAGTCACGAACTGACTCTTTCGGGCATATGTCTAAGCAAGTCCCGCTAACCCAGATACGTTTTACTTCGTTGGCTGCGAAATATTCGCTTGTTCCCCAAGACACTCCCATACTATCTTCAACACATGAGTAGCTCTTTGGAACAAATCCTCGAAACCCAGGCAAAATTGATGCACGTTGGGCTTTGTAAAAATTCATCCATCGCGGATGAGGCCCTAATGCATGTAGCACATCTCGGTAGATTGTGAAAAATGGTGAACCAGGAAATGCATGATTGCGAAAGACAGAATATCCACCTTGTGGAATAAATTCATCCATCCATCCAAGCAGCGTTTCACGAGTGAATCCTGCGTCAGGATTAATGATATTCTGGGTACCTTTCCAACTTTCAACTTGTGCATAGGTAACCCATTGTCCATTTGCCAGTGCGTTTGGCGCATACGAGCTAGTAAGCTCCAAATTCTTTCCGGGAATATGAAAATCTTGAGCGGTAAGTATTGGCCCGCCAGTAATTCTACTCAGATGCACCTCAACCTCAACATGTGGTTGTGCTGCAACATATCCAGGCACGGGAAGCTCGATTATATCCCCTTCATTTCCAGGAACATCACCAAAGGTGTCAGTGTTATCAACAACAGCAGTTCCATCCTGCGGCCCCATTACCGGTGGTGCTTCTAACATAACATTCTGGAATGTAGGGTACTCAGGATCAAATGGCTCCACATTTTGAAATTTAAGAGATGTCATTTTAACTCCTTCATTTAGTGTGCGATTTATTTCCACTTAGTGGAAATCGATTCTTCAAAATGAATCACTTTTCATGCATACGAACGGATTCGCATGCAAAAGTCATTCATCTTGTAACTTATAGGTATGCCGGTGAGTATAACATTCTGTAATTTGACCTGCAACTTATATCTAAC
>Ga0163150_10003201_pt1 | contig 23397 bp, 20 predicted proteins | sample OliLakLV19P2IB_FD_148628 | JGI IMG/M metagenome (GOLD analysis project Ga0163150, IMG submission 148628) | Freshwater microbial mat bacterial communities from Lake Vanda, McMurdo Dry Valleys, Antarctica - Oligotrophic Lake LV.19.P2.IB | ecosystem: Environmental > Aquatic > Freshwater > Lake >...
AAGGCATACTCCCAACAGACGACCCACTCGAAGGCATGAAGCAGTGGGTCATCCGCTACCGCATCGGCGAAAACGGCACCGAGACCTCGTTCGTGACGCGCGGCCACACGCCCGAGCATCCCCTCCCCAGCGTCTGGAAGGGCCGCAACTCCTTCATGCTCGGCGATCAGACATGCCGTCCCACCTCCCTCGCCGACGGGTCCTTCCTCCTCCCCGTCGTCATAGCCCTGCTCAACGAATCCACCGGCCAGCTCGCCACCCCGGCGGCGGCTACACCTGGCACGACGCCGCAAAGCCCTCAGCCGGATCCATCCGGCTTTTTACTTTAGGAAGTTGCCAAACTCATCGCTGTTCAGGATATTCAGTGCAGCATTTCGAATGGTTGCGCCGGCTTGTATCTGCGCCATGAGCGCACTTCGCTCCGCACCTGAAGGATCCCGCTGAAGCAGCCCGGCATGAAGCAAAAATGCGATTAGCCGAGGACCAGCACCACCTTGAAACTCTGGTGAAGCGAGAAAGCCGAATGCCATGTTTGTTCTGGTGTTGCCCCCGCTGCTGAGTACGACCGCCTGACCAGCGACCTCCGCCGGATTCGGCTCACGCAGCAGAACCTGCCGGTACAAAAGCCGGACATAGCTCTCGTTGTCAAGTGCTCCGTTCTGTAACTGAAATTCGGGACTGTTGATGAAGTTGGTCACCAGTCCTGGCAAGGTGACCGCACCGGTCTGAAGTGCTCCGCGCTGATAGATCCAACCGTTGAATTCAGCGTCGCGGTTCAGCAGTCCCACGTAAAGCCCAGCGACAAACCTTCCCTTTGCGTTGAACTCGTCCGAGCCGAAAAATTCGACAACCATGTCGGCCCGAGTGCTTCCCGCATTTAGGGCTGCGGACCGAGCTGCGAGTTCAGCGCCAGCGGGCAGGCGGCCGAGAAACGCAAAATACACCAGTTGCACGAAGCGCTCATTGGAGCTCAGCGCACTACCAGACTGACTGATCGTCATCGTCGCAGTCCCGACTTGTACCGTCATCGTCCGAGCCTGAGTGGAGAAGTTGGGATATACGGTAAAGGTCTGATTGAATGTCCCTGCCGCCGTTCCTTCTCCGGGATTCGCCGTCACAGAGGGGGGCTGTTGGACAACCCACCTGCATTGAGCACCGGTCAGGGTCAGAATAGCGCTGTAGATTCCGCCAGTGGACGATGTGGTAATTGTGCTGGGGCTGAGACTAAAAAGACAATTTCCCGATTGATTGCCCGACTGATTGATAGTGACGGTCCGACCACCCACCGTCAGAGTGCCCGTGCGCGCCGGTCCCGGATTGGCGGCCACGGTATACGAGATGGCAGCAGAGCCTGTGCCGGCAGTATTTATCACCGCGATCCACGACGCTCCGCTGGATGCGATCCAGGCGCAGCCTGAGCCCGCAGTCAGGCCGACTGAGTAAGTTGCGCCACTTGCAGTTGCCGCCTGACTATTTGAAGACAGGGCATAGCTGCATCCTGCTGTGCCCTGCGTGACAGTGAATGTTTGACCAGCAATAGTTAAGGTGCCGGTGCGGCTGGCTCCGGTACTGGCAGCTACCGCATATCGGACAGATCCAGGCCCGTTGCCGGACTGACCGGAGCTGATAGTAATCCAACTTGCGTTGCTCAGCGCGGTCCAGGTACAGCCCTGTGGCGCAATGACGGCCACATTACTTATGCCGCCCTCGCTGTCAAAGATGAGACTCTGTGGAGCGATGGAGTAAGTACACGCGGCGCCAGCCTGGCTGATGGTGAATGTCTGCCCCGCAATCGTCACGACGCCCTGGCGGGGCTGGGTGGAATTGTTCGCATCGACGGTGTAGCTTACGACGCCACTTCCAATACCCGACCCGCCCGAGGTCACGTGCACCCATGACGAGTCGCTCGCGACGGTTGAAACCCAAACACACCCGCTATTCGCGGTCACGCCGATCATGTTCGAGGCTGCAGCAGACGTAAAGGACGTGCTCGTCGCGCTAAGGGTGTAAGTGCACGCGATGCTTGCGCTGTCTATCTTGGCGACGAACACATCCGTGCCACCATTGGACGTCGCGGAGTATGCACCGGGTGTAGACGGCAAATTCGTCGACGACGTAGTGCCCGCGACGTACAAGTTGCCTGAGGCATCCAGGGCGATGCCTGCAACTGAATCGTCAGCGCTCCCTCCCAGGTACGTGGCGTAGAGCAGCACGGAACCGCTCGGGTTAAACTTAGCTATGTAGGCGTCAACGCCACCTGCGCGGTTCGGCTGAAACGCGTTTGAGGTAGTTGGAGGACAGGGTTGGTACGGTGAAAAGCAATATTGGTTGGAGTTGCCGGCGATGTAAGTGTTGCCGCCGGAATCGACGGCCAAAACACCAGCGACATCCACATACGTTGCGTAGGTGAATGCTGTCGCGGTGGAATTCAACTTTGCTACAAAACCCGGGCCGGACGGTGAGTACGCTCCCGCCGTGGATTCGAAGCCGGCAAGGGCAAAGCCACTAACGTACACTTCTCCTGAATGTACAGCGATCGAAACTGGCCGGGTGCTTCGCAACATCGTGGAGTACACCAGCGCCGTGCCCTCAGCATTCAGCTTCGTAACAAAGCCATTGACATCAGCGGTCCCGGAAGCGTGGACGACGCCGCTGGTGGTCGGGAAGTTGTTGGATTGGGTCCAGCCTGTTACATAGGTATTCCCACTACCGTCGACGGCGATATCACCGAGATAGTCGTCTGCGGTGCCGCCAAGATACGTTGCGTAAATTACGCGACTCCCTGTCGAGTTTAGTCTGAGCACCGCCACATCTAAAACGCCGGCGGGAGCGCGTTGGTAAGCACCAACAGTGCTTGTAAGGGTACCCTCGGTGCGCCCGGCGATGTACAAGCTGCCGTCCGCTGCTGGAGCGAGTTTCGTTGTACCGATGTCTAAGCCCGTCAGATACGAGAGTTGATTTCCTCCGGGCGTAATCTTCGCAGCAAATGTACAGCCTGAGCAGGGTTTGTAAGCTCCCGCCGTTGCGGTCAGCTGGCCATACCCTGTAAGGTACACGTTCCCGCCGGGGTCGACAGCAATGTCCTCCAGACCAGCGTTGGAAGTGCCCCCAAGGAAGGTGGAGTAGAGAAGTGACGTTCCGGTGGGGTTAAGTTTAGTGACAAATATAGCCTGTCCTGTACCTCGTTGGGTCTCAATTGCCCCGGTCGTAGCAGGAAAGTTGGTGGACGAGGTTGTGCCACCAACATACACGTTCCCGGACCCATCAACTCCGATTCCTACAGCCTGATCGTTCGAACTCCCGCCCAGATACGTCGAGTAACTCAGGACGGGGTCGATTACGAGCGGCAAATCCCGCTGATATCTCCCAATATCGAACGACACCCGCTGCCCCGAAGCCCGGAAGCCGCCAGCCACAATCACCCGCTTCCCGTTCACGTCCTGGTAGACGACAGGACGATGAAACCTGAGGTCGCCTCCCGGCGCTGAAACGATGAGATCACCCTGCCCGTCGACTTTCACCCGTTTGGCGCCATCAAACTGGAGCTTAATCGCGGCAGGATCCGCTCCAGGAGCGACAACGAAATCGTATTCAAGCTGCTTCTGATTTCCGTAATACACCAAATCGACGCCGCGATATACGCTCGGATAGCGCACACGTCCGTACTGTCTGATATTAGTCCGCCATTTGCTCTTGTCGCCGCCGTCGAACAGGTAGTTGCTCCTACCTGGCAGGACATCTTGCCCTTCGGCCATTCCCGATTTCGATGCGCCCAGAAGGCGCATGCGTACGACACTGTCCTTCAACCGCAGCACAGCATGGCCTTGCGTCAGGAATAACGTGTAGCCATTACCTCGAGAAAGAAAATCGACACGGCGGTCGGTCTGGCCCTGATTCTTCTCGAATACAAGCGGAAACGTGCCCTGTGTCAGGGCATCGCCGTTGGCAAGTGCTGCTGTGAGCACACAATAAGCAGAGGAATACCAGAAGGATCTGAACTTCATTTGTTGTCGAAACCTGACGTAATTCTACACTCCTCAGTGATCTACTCTCAGAGAGTGCACTTAATGCGGGTGGTGTTGGAGGAGCCGCCTCGGCCTGATTCCCACGTTTTCACAGAATTCCGAGCCGCTCGCCAGGGGTATCGCGAACTCACACAGGCAATTCTCATGCTGGAAGAGCAGCCGAGCCGCTGTCCTGCCACACCTGAGAGCAACAAGTTCCGGCACCTCATGTACGGTCACAAGCCGCACGTATACCGAGTGGCCTACAGGATTCTGGAGCAGCAGAAGCACGCCGCAGTGCTCCACATCCGTCGCGGCGCATGACGCGGGCTCTCCACTCCATCGGACAGTCTCAACCACCCCACCCCACATCTGCCATACTGCACCCGAGCCCCCGACAGTGCTGACCCGCCGCACCCTACTCCTCGCCCCCCTCGCCTCCACCCCATCCATCCAGCGCGAGCTCTTCCTGAAAGCCCCAGGCAACGGCACCGCCGTAATGGCATACGCCTGCTACACCCAGCCCCGCGGCGGAGCCATGCTCTCCATCGAGCAGCGCTGGTCCCGGTCCGACACCATCGACTCCGCATTCCTCCGCCGCTCCCGAGACCACGGCCGCACCTGGACCCCACCCACCGAAATCCGAACCGGAGAAAAACGCCCCGACGGCAGCACATACCGCCGCCACCTCCGCGCAGGCTGGGTCGAGCCCCGCACCGGCCGCTTCCTCGACTTCTGGATCGAAGGCATACTCCCAACAGACGACCCACTCGAAGGCATGAAGCAGTGGGTCATCCGCTACCGCATCGGCGAAAACGGCCCCGAGACCTCCCTCATCGCACGCGGAGCTGGCCACACGCCCCAGCATCCCCTCCCCAGCGTCTGGAAGGGCCGCAACTCCTTCATGCTCGGCGATCAGACATGCCGTCCCACCGCGCTCGCCGACGGGTCCTTCCTCCTGCCCGTCGTCATCGCCCCGCTCAACGAATCCACCGGCCAGCTCGCCAACCCCGGCGGCGGCTACACCTGGCACGACGCCGCAATCCTCCGCGCAGTTTGGCGAGGCTGCGACTCACTCGAATGGGAGCAGCTCAGCACCATTCCCGGCGACCCCGCAAAGTCCACGCGCGGATGGGACGAACCAACCCTCGCCGTCCTGCGCGACGGGCGCATCCTCGCCATCCTCCGCGGATCCAATGACAAACGCCCCCAACTCCCCGCCCACAAATGGGCCTGCTGGTCCTCCGACGGAGGCCGCTCCTGGACCACACCCCAGCCCTGGACCTTCGACGACCTCCTGCCGCACCCCAACGGCCGCAACTCCTTCATGCTCGGCAACAGCCAACGAGCAGAACTCCTTCCGAGACCGCCCCCTCTACCCGTTCGTCATCGGCGCCCGACTCCTCAAGCTCCACCGGACATACGCCGGGTGCGGCGTGGTGCGAGGGGCAGCCGCGGCATCGTCGAGGCGCCGAAGTAAACGCACCGGCGCTGATGCATACTGAAGGGGGTGGCAACCATATGAAGAGGACAATTCAGGTGCGAATCAGCAAAGGCGAACGTCAGTTCGTGGCTGAATGTCTTGATCTGCCGGTGGTCACGCAGGCGCCCAGCCTCGATGAACTGGCCGTGAACATCCGGGAGGCAATCGGGCTTCATCTCGAAGGCGAGGATCTGGCGGCGCTCGGAATTGCGAGCAACCCCACTATTCTCGCGACCATGGAGTTGGAAGCCGTCGCCTGATGCCGAAGTTGCGAACGCTGTCCGGAAGCGAGGTGATCGCGCTCCTCGGTGATTTCGGCTTCCGACCTCTCTCGCAGCGTGGCAGCCATGTGAAGGTTCGCCGCATTCTCGACGACGGCCAGCACCAAACGCTAACGATTCCAAACCACCATGAAGTTGACCGAGGCACTCTTCACGCGGTGTTCCGGCAGGCTTGCCGATTCATCGCGGAATCGGAACTGCGTCGCGTGTTCTTTACGGAGTAACGACGGCGTCGCATCCGACTGGAGTATTGGCTCGTCGCCGCGAATCCGGGTCCCACCCGCAGAACGTCGATTGCGGAAAGATAGCCGAATCAGTACCGACAAGTCGTTAGTGTCCTCTCGGAAGTGTCGCTGAAGACGGACGGCTCGCGCGACACGAATGCGCGACACTTTCGATGGGACGACTTACGATTCGAGACGAAGGAAAGGGAATCCAGTGAGCAGAAGTAAGCACAGCCCATCAGTCGCAAAGGCTGGTTCGGCGCTACCCTCTGTGACAACATGAGTGAGACAGTTCTTTGGTTCCTGATTAGTGAGCAGGGCGGGAACGAGAACCTACATGAACAAGCAGCATCTGAACGGTATTCCATTGACGGTGGTGGAGGCGAAACGAAGCGAGGGCGAGCCTGGCGAGCACGAGCGCAGTGAAGCCTCCACCACCGTCGGCGCCGCTGCGCGGCGCCCCGACCCGGAGGTGACTCCGCGCGCCAAACGGCGGACTTTTCCCGCCGCCTACAAACAGAAGGTCCTGGCCGAGGCCGACCGGGTGAAAGAACCCGGAGACATCGGAGCGCTTCTCCGTCGTGAAGGCCTGTATTCATCCCATCTGACCCACTGGCGTCAGGAACGCCTGGCGGGCATCACCCAGGGTCTCACCCCGCGCAAACGCGGCCCCAAACCCGTTGATGATCCATCCTTCAAACGCGTTCAGCAGTTGCTCCGCGACAACGAGCGCCTCACCGAACGTCTGCGCAAAGCAGAGATCATTATCGACGTCCAAAAAAAAAGTAGCCTCGCTGCTGGGAATCGCGCTGGCCTCCCCAACGGCAGAGGATCTGCTCTGATGGCGGGTGCAATCGAACTTGCGGCCGAGGTGGGAACAGCTCCCGCCTGCGCCGCTCTCGGTCTCCCGCGCGCCTCCTTCTACCGCAACAACAGGCCCCCGGTTCACGGACCCAATCCCGCGCGTCCCAAACCAGCACGCGCCCTCGAATCTTCCGAGCGGGAAACCGTACTCGCTCACCTGCACAGTGAGCGTTTTCGTGATCAGGCTCCCGCCGAAGTCTGCGCCACTCTGCTTGATGAAGGCCTTTATCATTGCTCTGCCAGGACCATGTACCGCCTGCTCGCCCAGCAGGGACAGACAAGGGAACGAAGAGATCAACTCGTTCATCCCGCTTACCAAAAGCCCCAGCTCTCCGCATCGGCTCCAAATCAGCTCTGGAGCTGGGACATCACCAAACTCCTCGGTCCTGCCAAATGGACCTACTTCTACCTCTATGTCATCCTCGACGTTTTCAGCCGCTACGTCGTTGGCTGGATGGTCGCTTACCGCGAGAGTTCGGTGCTCGCCACCAAACTGATTGACAGCTCATGCGGCAAGCAGGAGATCGGTCGTGATCAACTTACCGTCCATGCTGACAACGGTTCCTCGATGACATCAAAGCCCGTCGCATTTCTGCTCAGCGATCTGGGCGTTACCAAACCCACAGCCGACCTCACGTGTCAAACGACAATCCCTACTCGGAAAGCCAGTTCAAGCTCTCAAGTACCGGCCCACCTTCCCTGACAGATTTGCTTCCATTCACGACGCCCGCTCCCATGTCAAAGAATTCATCCTCTGGTACAACGAGAGCCACCGCCACTCCGGAATCAGTATGCTGACCCCGTCAATGCTCCATCATGGAGAGGCCACAACCGTCATCGCACTCAGGCAGACCGTGCTCGACAGGGCCTATGCCCTGCACCCCGAACGCTTTGTCAAAAAACCGCCTTCGTCTTGTCCGGCGCCTCAACACGTCTGGATCAACAAACCACCTGAACCGGAGTCTAATACTCCGTAAATTCTCCCCTGAACTGTCTCAAACTCGTTGACACGTTCCGCTACGGCGCAAAATCAGCTACGATGGCCGACGAACATGACGAAACGAGCGTGGTTAAAGCAATTCGCGAATGACCTCACGACGATCATCGCTGGCGAGCCCGGACTGCGGGTACTCCCTCGCCAGCATGTGCACCGCACCAACACGGATGGTCACGTCATTAAGATTGGAAAACTTAAAGGACGCCGAAATACCGGGGTCGAGTTGTGGCTCGACATGTGGACGCATGACCTGCGTCTCTGGTGCGGACTCGCTACCAGAGATTCTGACTTGGCAGTAAAGTTGAGTTCCTCGCGGAAGCCGTCGGTCCGGCCAGCAGTGCGACTCACTTACAGCGACACCGAAGAATACCGGCAGTACAGTCGGCTGGTAAATACACTGCCGGCAACGTCATTGGAACGTCCCATTGCAGAGGCCTACGAGCCTTGGTTTTTCCATGGAGTTTTCTCGGACGCAAAGGTCATGAAGCAGATAACAGCGGGGCGCATCCACCCACCTTTGCTTGGACGAGTTGCAGACGCTCTGACAGGCATGTTGCGAGCTGCTGTCGGACTGCTTCCAACAGCTAATGAGGAGGAATCTAGTACCACGGAGGAGCTCAAGAAACACCTGCAGCGGGAGCAGTGGATACGTAACACTAGGGTCGCAGAAGAGCGCAAGTTGTTTGACAACTACACCTGCCAGGTATGCGAATTTCATGCTCCGCTGGTCTGCGCTGCAGCGCCATCACGTGCTTGCCTTGAGGCCCACCATGTTCAGTGGCTCTCAAGCTCGGTGGAAGACAGGGTAGCTATTTGCAGCGATGACTTAATTACACTTTGCTGCAACTGTCATTCAATCGTGCATCGTCAGGAATGGACAATAAGGCAGGCGAGAAGAAGATTCAAGAAGCGGGCGGTAACCGTCTAACCTGAGCTATGCGCAGCGGTGAGCCTTCGCGTTGAGCGGAAGCGTAGCGAACCATTTGGGGACCCCATAAACATTGGGGTACAACAGAGAATTGCGAGGAGCCCCTTCGCAGAACCGACCCCAAGGAGGTCACCCAAATGGTTACGAACGAAAACAAGCATAGCGACAAAACCACCGTAAAACAAGGCTCCGAAGAGGCTGCGCCGGAGCCCAATAAAATCAATGCTTCCACGCCCTATGACTTCTCCGGTAAGAATCTGACCCCATACGGTGGGCTGCTGCCGGTCATCACCATGCTGGAGAAACTCGGGTTCCAGTCCATGGTGGAACAGACCCTGACCTCGAAGCGGATTCCCCGTGCCATGGATCCGTACCGGTTCGTGCTGGGCATCGTGCTCGGCCTCTACATCGGCTTTCCACGGCTGAACCAGTTGCGCTTCATCGCCCGCGACCCGATCCTGACGGGTATTCTCAAAGTCAGCAAGCTGCCGGTGCAATCCACTTTCTGGAGATTCGTGAACGCGCTGCATGGCAGTGTCGCCAGGCAGATTCTGACCATCATGCGGGCTCTGCGGGAACGGGTCTGGGAGGCGGCCAACGTGAAGTTGGAGGTCGTCACCATCGACACCGACACTACCGTTCACACCCTGTACGGAAAACAGATGGGCGGACGTAAGAGCTACAACCCGAAGAACAAAGGCAAGAAGAGTTATCAGCCGATGCTGACGTTTATCGCCGAGACGCGAGAATACGTCTGGGGCGGGTTGCGTAATGGCGACCGTCCGACCGGCAAACAGATCGGCGATCACCTGCGGAGCGTGTATGCGGCCCTGCCGCGGGGTGTGAAGCGGATTTTCGGCCGGGTCGATTCGGGTTTCTACTGCTGGGAGGCGGTCGAGGCTTATGAGGAATTCCACGCCCAGTTTGAGATCTGTGCCCGTAAGACATCCCGACTGGTCGAGCAACTGCGCCGCGCCGAGTGGAAGCCGTCGCCCAACACGGATGCCGACGCGGAGTGCGAATTCTATTACCAGCCGGACGGATGGAGCAAGCCCTACCGGTTCGTGGCCCTGCGCAGCCAGAAAGAGCGCGAGGAACCGGAAGCGGAGGAAGCTGAGCAATACCAGTTGTTCGAAAGCAGCCAGTACAAATATCGGGTCTTCGTGACCAGCATGCGCGATCCGATCGACTTGGTAGTCTGGTTTTATGGCCAGCGCGGCAGCGCGGAAAACCTGATCAAAGAGGCGAACAACGATGCCGGGCTGGCGGCGCATCCTTCGGGCCGCTTTGACGTGAACGGTAATCACTTCCAGATGGCCATGCTGGCCTACAACCTGAACTGCTGGCTGATGCTGTTCAATCGCGAGCCACAGGCGGACGCCGCCGAACTGCGGCACACGACTCTGGCGACCTCGCGGCTCCGCTTCCTGTTCGTGGCGGCGAAGATCTGGCGCCACGCAGGCCGCACTGGAGTGAGCTATGGCGACCACTACGAGGAGAAAGGTGTGTTCAACAGGTTGATGGATCGGCTGCGCCGGATTACGCCACGCGCGCAGGGCTACGCGCCGGTGATGCTGCCGGCATTGCGCTGAAAAACATCCCCGCCGGTCCTTCGAGCGTCGTGCATAAGAATTCATGCGCGGGCGGCAAGCGCAACGAAGCAAGTGACTTCGGCGCAGAGCTTGGCGGGAAAGACTCTCGGGAAGGGCTGGAGTCAGCGAAAACCGGACCGACTTACTCAACCACAGGCGCCATCAGCCGAGCCAGACCAGCGCTCGGGACGCCGATCGTGTGCATAATTCAGGTTACAACTATCACGTACAAACGAACCAGACGTTTTACGATGGCGTCGATAATTACCTGAAGAACTTCACCGCGCAGGACTCGGGCACGCCGCGCCACCGGCTGGTGACGTCCGGCACGTGGGCGCTGCCTGTCGGCAAGGGACGCGCATTCCTGTCCGGATCGTCGCGGCTACTGAATTCCCTGGTCGGGGGATGGAATCTGGCTGGCGTGGCGACATGGCACACTGGCACTCTGTTGAACTTCCCGGCCATGGTAGTAAACGGCGACCCCACCGTCTCCAGCCCCGGACCCGGCGGCTGGTTCAACACTTCGGCATTCTCGATCCTGCCGGCTTTCACCAGGCGCGCGAACCCATGGTATTACTCCAACATCCACGGGCCGATGTTCCTCAACATTGACGGAACGCTGAATAAGGATCTCAGCGTCACGGAGCGCATCCGCCTGCAACTGCACATGGATGCCTTCAACACATTCAACAACATGAACTGGAACAATCCGAACATGACCGTCGGCAGCAGCCAGTTCGGAAGATCCACCGATATCTATCCCCAGAGCTTCGGAAGGCGGCTGCAACTCGGCCTCAAGCTGATGTTCTGAAATATGGAGACCCGCATGCCAACCTTGAACCGGCATGCGGGCCAACCACGTCATCCGCGTAATCTCGATGGAAAGCGCGTTTTCACCAGAACGTCCGTAGAAGGCGTTACATCCATCCCACCCAAGGTTGCGTGTTGTCCTGACAGACCACAACCGCTTCGCGCGAAATCCTGGACGGGATAGCTGCCTTTTTCATCGCAGCGCGATCCGAGCAGGCTTCGCCTTGTCAAACTTACCCGGCGCGGCAGGTGCACGGCGCGGCGGCAATTCCATCGTTTGAGCGTAACGCTCCGGCTGCTCAGTGATGATGCGGATGCTCTTCAACCGGATCACACTACGCGTGTCGTTGGGCAAGTCGCCGAGCGCGTGAATCTTGAGCGCGATTCTGCCCGCGCGATATTCTTCGTCCACCAGATGAGACGTGGGGACTCCGTTCACCCAGACCTTGATCGTATCGCCGATGCATTCGATGCGGAAATGCGCCCACTCACCCAGCTTAAACGCGGCGCGGCCCGCTTCGTTGTCCGCGAGGTCGTGCAGCCAGCGCCACGAATCACCGAAGTCATCGAACACCCCGCCCGTCCAGGCGCGGGTCGTATTGTCAACCTTCACCTGATAGCCGTTGAGCCGCACTTTGGCATCGGCGGGTGCCTCCACGCACCGCAGCAGAATGCCGCTGTTGAAGCCGGGATCGTCCTTCAAATCCAGTTCGAGAATGAAGTCGCCGTATTTTTCCGTGGAAGTGACGAACGTGTGCTCGACCGTGTTGGTCCGTTGCCGCAGCACCATCGCGCCGTCTTCAATTTCGGCCGAGGCGAGATTTGTCGGCCCAACGAGTTTCCAGCCGGTGTAATCCTGGCCATTGAAAAGCGAGACCCACGGCGCGGCGGCGGCGGGCGACTGAGCGCGGACTGTGGTGACAGCCAGCACCACAGCGATCAAGGTGGAGATTAGTCTCATGCAACGAATATAGTGCACGTTTATGACGGTGGAAAATTGCTGCAATTAATCAGGGAGATGTACCGGCAACCGCCGGACGCCGGCGGCAGCACCTGTTTCTTCATCGTCCGTTTGAATGCAAAGCCGTCTGGATTCTGGAGGAATTCTTCCGGGCAGTCGATGTCCGGCCGCTCCCCGAATACCTCGATACCTGGGGCAATGTGGCCGATCAGGTGGAGCAAAAGGTCAACGCCGGACTCGTCGCGGTCTGCCGGACAAGCAGTGCCCACCGCCTTGCGGGCTGGCGGGGCCGGCAGGTCACCGAGGACGCCTCGCTGCCCGCCAGCGTGCTTCGCGAAGCCTGGTCGTTCGACTCAGTTATCGACGTGCTGGCAGGAAGGCTTCGTGTCGAAAGCAACGGCTAAGGTTCTCGATCAGCTGAAAAAGCTGCTGGCGTCGTTCGACTGGGTCTTTGCGCAACTGAAGCAGTTCGACGAGCCGGAGCATGCCATCGACGCGTTCCGGGCAAGGATCGCGGTGATGATCCTGTCCGCCGTCCGGTACCTCGGAAATTCTGCCGATAGCGGCAGAACGGTTGCGGTATGCCATTCAGCGGGAAATGCCGTTCGTCAGGTATGACCCCAGCCACGGGCGTCCTGAATGTACACTCTTTGGACATGACGACCACGCGCGTGCTCATCTCAACGGTGTTGGTGATGTACACCGTGGTCTGGGCGGAAGATCCCGTCCGGCCGATCTGGAATGCTCCGGGCGCGTCGATCCAGGGAGCGCCGACTCGCGACGGCCGCTTCCTCACATCCGTCGATCCAACCTCGGGTGATCTCGCGCTGCTCGAAGTGGGCACCGGCAGCATGCGGCGGCTGACCAACAAGGGCGTTGGCCAGACGAAGCAGTTCGCCTGGTTCAGTGTGCCTTCGCCGGACGCATCGCAGGTGGCCGTTGCCTGGTTTAATGACGCCGGCTTTTATGAGCTTCGGGTGGTGGCCGTCAACGGCGACGGTGAACGTGTGCTGTTTCGGAATGAGGAGTCCGGCTTTGTACAACCTACGTCGTGGACGCCGGATGGCAAGCAAATACTCACCCTCTTCTTCCGCAAAGACAACATCAGCCAGATTGCCCTCGTCGATGCGCAATCAGGATCTGTGCGGATCCTGCGCTCGCTCAACTGGGTCTATCCGAAGCGCATGCAACTCTCACCGGACGGGCGCTGGATCGTGTATGACTCGTTTGCAGATGACAGGCCAGGACCCCGGGATATCTACATTCTGGCTGTCGATGGCTCGCAGGAGTCAAGGGTCGTCGATGGACCTTCTGACGATCTGTTCCCCGTATGGTCACCGGACGGCAAGGAGATCCTGTTTGGCAGTGACCGCGGCGGCACCATGGACGCCTGGGCCATCCGCATCGAAGATGGCAAAGCTCTGGGCGAACCAAGGTGTATCCGGCGAAATATGGGTCAGTTTGTACCGATGGGAGTTACGGCCAAAGGAGATCTGATTTTCGGCCTTCGCATCAGAACTGCGGAAATCGCCCTGATCCAGGGCGACCATGAGCCTGTCACGCTTTCCACCCGTACACCAGGCCGCAACTCCGCGCCGGCCTGGTCCGGCGACGGCACAAGGCTGGCTTACCTGTCCATCAGAGGCCCGGAGAACTTCAGCACACCGGCAAGAGTCGTTGTCGTGCACGACATGAAATCCGGTAATGAGCGTGATCTGCCGGTGAAACTGGCAACAATTGCCTCAATCAGATGGTCTCCCGATAATGAATGGCTGCTGGCATCAGGCAGCGACGGCAAGGGTCGTGCGGGCCTGTTCCGGATCCGCGTGCGAGATGGCTCAGTCCGTACTGAGGCACTCACGTCGAGCCCGGATCCTGCTGGTTTGGGCGGGGATTATGCCAAAGACGGGCACGTGATTCGTGCAGATGAAGCGATTGCGCTTGCCGTGGCGCGGGCTTCGGGAACTGTTGCCCGCGCAACCAAATCGCGGGTGTACGCCGGAACATCGGAATGGGCGATTGAAGGTGTCACCTGGCTGGAGTGGAAGGGCGATGGTCTGCTCGCGGGTACACGAGCCACGCCCTTGCTGCTAAACTCGTCCGGAGTGCGGAAGCTCTTCTGGAAGGGTTATGATGGTGGACCGTTCAGCATTCATCCCGACAGGGAGACTATCGCGATTGGCGTGGGTGGAATGCGTTCGGAAGTGTGGGTGATGGAGCATGCATTTCAGCCGGTGGACCGCCGCCCTTAGCTGCGCATTTACGTTATTCGCTGAGACACTACCCGTCCCCCGCGGACTGGATACGTATGTGCCCGTTCCCGCCTCAAACCCACTCAGGCGCGAGAGTGTGGAGGTGGGACGCGCACTGTTCTTTTACAGAGGTCTGTCGAGCGATGGGTCTCTCTCTTGTGCGAGTTGTCATTTACCGGAGCGTTCGTTCACCGACGGACGGAGCACAGCCATCGGCGTGCGGGGCCGGAAAGGCCCGCGCAGGACGCCTCCCATCCTGAACCGCGCATGGGGAAAAGCGTTCTTCTGGGATGGACGCGCGGCAACGCTCGAAGAGCAGGTACTGCAGCCGATAATGAATCCACTGGAAATGGACCTTCTTTTAAGGGATATTGTGCCTCGCGTAAACGGCGATGCGGATCTGAGAGCTAAAATGACCCAGGTGTTCGGCCGCAACCCCGAGGTACAGGACGTCGCGAATGCGTTAGCGAGTTATGTTCGCTCCATTCTCTCCGGAGACTCGCCATACGACGCATATCTTGCGGGCGACCGCAATGCCCTTACTCAGGAACAACGGCTCGGACTAGCGCTGTTTCGTGGGAAAGCGAACTGTGTAGCCTGCCACCCTGGGACAAATCTGACGGACGAACAGTTCCACAACACCGGCGTCGGCTTCAGAGAGGGCGGATGGATGGATACCGGTCGCATTGCCGTGTCGGGTTTAGAGAAAGACCGCGGTTCGTTCAAAACTCCTGGGCTTCGGCAAGTGGCTGCGACGGCGCCCTACATGCACAACGGTAGTCTGCCAGCCCTTGAGGATGTCATCGAATATTACGACAAGGGTGGTCATCCGAACTCGTTTCTGGACCCCGAGATTCAGGAATTACATCTCACCGCCGGAGAAAAGCGAGCACTGGCAGCCTTCCTCCGGAGTCTGAGTGGAAAGGTGAGCGAAGGATGGCCGGGATCGCATTGATTGCCATCGCCGCGGCGCTTGCGGCGCAGCAGCCAGACTTCGAGCTTCTGTACCGCCAGGCGCTCCAACAACGGGAGCAGGCGCTGGGCGAGTCAGCACTGAAGACGCGCGAGAGCGCTCGCGATCTGGCGCTGTATCTCACAAAACGTGGTGAATACACGCGAGCCGAGCCGTATGTCTCGGCCGCACTGGAGCTTGCAGACAGCCTTGCGGATGCCACAGCGCTGCACAACTGGGCTGTGAAGCTCGAGGAAAGCAACGTCCTGCTGGCCGAAAAGATGTACAGGAAGACTCTTGCAATCCGGGCGAAGGCGCTCACCCCACTTGATCCTGACCTTGCGACAACGAGGCTGAATCTCTCGCTGCTGCTGATAGCCAGAGGTGAGGCGGAAGCAGCGCAACTCGCATCGGCAGCACTGCGGAGTTTCGAAAACCGGTCGGGCGCCATGGACGCTCGTGTCGGCGCCGCATGCGGAGTACTTGGAACCGCAGCCGCGATCAAAGGGAATGTCGCCGCGGCGGAGAAGCTGTTCCGGCGTGCTCTGGTCATTTCGGTGAAGGCCTGGGGCTCTGATGCGCCTGAGACAGCAAATGCGCTGGAGAACCTCGCGGACCTGCTGCAGCAGACAGGGCGCGCGTCAGCGGCCCGCCCGTTGCTTGACCGGGCGCAGGGGATTCGCAGCCGGTCCCGTTAGTCGATAGACGCCGATCCAGTGGTTCACGAACGAAAGATTCGGTGACGGAGCGACTACTGGCATGTGACAGGAAGTGCACAGTTGACCTGCCACATTCATCGTGTGCCGGGGTTGTGCGTGGCACTGCGCGCACACTGTCTCGCCGTTCACCTTCGTATCCTGATGAGGAGCATGACATGTCAGGCACGAGAGCTTGCCGCCACTCTTAAGAAAGCAGGCGCTTTGGCTGAAGTACACGGGCTGGTGCCGTACGTTCCACGGGTTTTCGAAATTCGTGATCGCACCGGAAGTAGTGGGCATGCGGTGACACTGGCCGCATAGATCGTTAATACCAGCTGCCGTAAGGTCCTTCGGGTTCCGAATGCTTGCACGTTCTGGTTTAGCGGCATGAATGGCGCCAGGCCCGTGGCAGGCTTCGCAATGCACCCCGGGTTCCGATGGTTTAACTGATCGTGTCTCAGTCAGCGCCAGCGTACCTGTGGAGTGGCACCGAAAGCACCGCAAAACCTCCGCATCCGGTCCGAATGTCCGATACGCCACGCCGCGCGCATCCGTATGACCCGGCGTCAACGCAGTGGTTCCGGACTTTCTGTACCAGGAGAGTCCGTGCTCCAGATAGCTGTCCTCATCGCGACTGGAAACGTACGTCACCGCCTGTGCACCAGCACCGAACGCCCATCGGTTATCCGATGTTCGCGCCAGAGCACGCGCATGCATCGTGCGGCTTTGTGTGGCGGCGATTGACTGATGACACGCGGCACAGGCTGCCGTTCCTGCGAACTCCTCTGCCGCGAGCAGAAGTAGTGCAATTACCAAGTGAAGCGGCCGCTGTACTGAAATTGCCGCCCGAGATAACCTGGCATCTGCGCATTCACCGTACCAAAGGCCGAGGTGCCAAAGTTGGTGCTCGGCAAATCGCCATTGAAATTGTTAAACGCGTTGTAGCTCTCCATGCGAAGTTCGAACCGGATGTGTTCCGTAAGCGCAAATGATTTCGCGAGCGTAAGATCCACGTTCTTGAAGCGCATGCCCTTCACTCCGTCATATTGAAGCGGGTTCGTTCGGCGGGTAAAGGCAGGCAACCGCTGAAATTTTGAGGTATCGAACATCCGGCCCTTCGTTGGACTGTCGAGCGCAGGATCACCATCCACCAGCAGGCCGCCGAACCGCAGATACTGTCCCGTGTTGAAGGAGAACAGGCCGCTGAGGGACCATCCTCCAAACAGTCCGTCAACCACACGATTCGCGCCGGACATATAGGTGCGTCCTTTACCGAATGGCAGTTGGTAAATCGCCGCACCCGTCAGACGGTGCCGCGGGTTTACGGCCCGGAAAGATGTAAGATTGTCGAGGAAATTATCCTGCTCATCGTAGTATTCCTGGTTGCGCTCCCGGTTGTAGTTGTATCCCAGCACCAGGTTGAATCCGTTTACAAACGGCCGCTGCAGAGACATTTGCAGCGCTTCGTAGCGATTGCGGGCCTGGCCCGTGAGCCGCTGTTGAATGTCTCCGTACTGCGGGTATTGGCGGAGGAGTTGCGTAACAGGGACGTTCGCCTGTGTCCGTAACTGTCCCGGCATTTTGTCGGCGGACAGTCTGTTGAAGAACGGATTTGGAACGTTCGCTGCTGTGGCGGCCCCCCTGGTGTAGCCGATCCGTGGGTCGACCTGGTTGAGGTTGCGTGTCACGGGCGCGTTCCGTCCGAAGTTGCGGAAGTATGTCGCATCCAGGACTAACTGTCCGGGAAGTGCTCGCTGAACGCTGAAGTTGAAGCGGTCATTCACACCGACCCGAAAGTCCTGATTGTAGAAGATCGGCGCGCCACCCAGATCTGTGTAACGCCCAAATGTTTTACCACTTACCGGCACGAGTCCGCCAGGAAACGGGTTGCTCAGCGTGGATTGCGGCACGCCGGTCAGCAGAGGCAAGCCACGCGAGGTGGCCTCAAAACCGGGATAGAAAACGCTTCCCAGGATGTCGAGCCCGTCGGTTAACGTGGAGGGCACCAGATACCTGGCGTAACCAAACCGAAGTGCTGTCAGATTGTTCAGCCGGTAGGCAAGACCCGCACGCGGCATGAGCAGCAACTTCTGCGCATTCCACGAACCGCGATTCTCCGAATCAGTAAAAACCCACGCCCCGTTGTATATTGGACCGCCTGTTCTCAGGGCGGCGGCAGCGGCCGGCAGTACCGGTGCGTTTGCGCCCTGGAACTCCGGAATCGGAGAAGAAAGATCGAGGTACCGAGATAACCGGTCCCGCGGATCAACCATAGGAGATTCGTACTCGTACCGCAGGCCGACGTTGATTGTCAGGCGCTGCGTCACTTTGATGTCGTCGTGGAAATACAGGCCGTAAAACTCATTGCGGTGAAGCTGCGTTGGCAGGCTCTGAATCAGGGTGTTGTTGTCAAGCGCCCCAACCAGAAGTGTTGCCCAGGCATCACCGCTCAGGTTGAGGTCGGGATTCAGGAACGTCGAAGCGGTGTGCTCGGGACGAACATCGAACGACACCGGCCGAGGCCGAACCGCCACCACACGCTGCGATCGCCACTCGCCACCGACCTTGAAGTAGTGGCGTCCCTGCGACCGGGAAACCTTAGACTGAAGGTTGTAGGTTTCCGGATCCTGATACCAGAAACCCGTTCGCCCCAAATTGGTCGCCGAGGGACCTCTGCGAATCGTGAAGCCCGGATAATAGAGCGCCGGAGCATCTTTGCTATAAGGTGTGTGCCATTCGCTCCCCAGAATGGTTGTCAGTTCGGCTGGCGTGATCTGCGATTCAGCGACGGCGAAGGAATCGAAAATTCGGTTGAAGCCGCCGCGCACGTTGAACACCGTGGAGGCATTGATGGTGTATACCGCGTCCATCACCGAAGTCCATGCATGACGTTCACTGCCGTTTGGCTGGACGGCCCGGGAGTTCGCGTAGTTGTCCTGAGTGACAAACGTCTTGAACATTGAGAACCGGCCAAAGATCTTCAGCTTGTCCGAAGCACTCCAGTCGGCCCGGTCTGAAAAGTTCCAGTACTTGACGCGTTCCGCAAAGCCTGTCCGGTAATTGTTTACTGCGTCGGAACCGTCACCCGGAAGGTTGGGCTTCCAGATGTCGTTCATGACGCGCCGACCAACCGGATCCTGCTGACTGGCCGGAATGGCATTGCCCGGAAAAGGTTGGCGCGTCGCCGTTCCGTTCTCATTCAGGACCGTTGTGAACGGGTTGTAGATGGCGCGCAAGCCGCCGCGCGCATTTACTGACCGGGAAAAGTCACCGGTGCGCTCTGCCTCGGTTGGCAGCGTGAACGCGACCGATCTCGGATCCTGGCTCCGCCACATTTCATAAGAAACAAAATTGAATAGTTTGTTCCTGATCACCGGCGAACCCAGGGTCCCCCCGAGGATATGATTGCGGGTCAGGTTTGCGCGGCGGGTAATGTGATCCGCCACGGCGTTAATGGCGGGATTTCGCCCCAGATAGTAGCCCGTGCCGTGAAAGTCGTTCGTGCCGGACTTCATCTGCACCGTGATCACCCCACCAGCGGAATGGCCAAATTCGGCATCGACTGCATTCTGCTGAACAGTGACCTCCTGCACAGCATCCATCGCCGGAGTGTAGGCCGACTTTTCGGACGCCATGTTGGGTGAACCGTCCACCACGACATCGTTTTTGGTGCTTGTGTTGCCACCGACGTCGATCTGTGTGGAGGCCCAGTGGTGGTACGGACTCTGCTCGGTGGTGGAACGAATCACCGCAGCCGGATTCAGTTGCGCCAGCAGGAAGGGATTTCGGTTGATCACGGGCAGTTCATTGGTCATCTTCTTGTCGAGGGTGAGCCCCATGGACGATGTGTTGAATTGCACGGACACGGGCGAGGCCTGCACAGTCACCGCCTCTGTTGTAGAGCCAAGGTCGAGACGCGCGTCCACTGTGATGTCAGCACGACTCTGAACGAGGATCTTCCGCTGGACATACTTTCGAAATCCTGGTCGTTCGACGGTCACCGTGTAGTCTCCGGCGACCACGAAGTCGAACAAGTATTGCCCGTTTTCATTAGTTCTTGTCGTCGCGGTGATACTGGTGCCCTCGTTTTTGAGTGTCACCTCCGCACCTGCGACAACAGCCTGGGACGCGTCCGTCACGAGTCCCTGTAGCCGCGCTCGCACATCCTGGGCAAACGACAGCCCGACGGCGACGCAGGCGGAAAGGAAAACAATCCTGAATCCACGCATGTTCTCACCCCTCAATACCCAAACAGGGCTGCAGCATATCACGGTCTGAAGTCCCAATGGCATCCCGCAATCGCAGTGTGTCAAAAAACACTACTGTCCAGGACGTTCTGAATACACCGGCGCGAGGTGGTAGCGGGTAGGCGAAAGGGCTGGGTGGGCCAAGACCAGGTACAGTTGAGTTGATGAAACGAGACTGGAAAGGAATTACCCACCCATGAATCGAGTATGCAGCATTTTCGGACAGATCGTGAATTTCATCCCACGAGGGATGTTCGCGCAAGCCGTGCAGAAGCACGAAGCAGAGAAGCATGCCAAGGGAGTGTCGAGTTGGAGCCAGTTCATCGCCGTGCTGTTTGGTCAGATGGGAGGAGCACGGTGGTTGCGGGAGATCGTCGGAGGTTTGGCAGCCAGTGAAGGAAAGCTAAAGCATCTTGGGGTCGAGGAGGCACCGAAGCGATCGTCGCTGGCCTACGCCAATGAACACCGTCCGTGGCAAGTGTACAAGACGGTATTTGAAGGCATGGTGGGGTTGTGCCAGGTCGAGGCCAGGGCAAAGAAGAAGAAGTTTCGGTTCAATCACCCGCTGGTGAGCTTGGATTCGACGGTGATTCCGGTATGCCTGTCGACGTTCGAATGGGCCACTTACACCAGAACCAAGGGCGCGGTGAAACCGCACCTGGTGTTGGACAATGCGACCTTCTTGCCGCGGTTCGCGGTGATCACCGACGGCAAAAAGGCGGATGTGACGGTGGCCAGGCAGATGGAGTTCGCGCCGGGGACCATGCTGGTGATGGATCGCGCCTACGAAGATCACGCCTGGTGGCGGTGGTTGACGGCGAAACGGGTGAGGTTCGTGACGAGGCTGAAGGACTGCACCGGCTACATCATCCAGAGCGTTCGTGAGGTGCCGGCGCTGCACGCAGGTACGATCCTGCGGGATGAGGAAGTGACGCTTTGCAGCGAGGAGAACCTGGAGTCGCCCACGCGGTTACGCCGGATTGAAATCGCGGTGGAAGGAAAACCGAACCTGGTCTTCGTCACCAACGATATGAAACTGGCGGCTTCCACCATTGCCGCGATCTACAAGGAACGCTGGCAAATCGAGTTGTTTTTCAAAGCGATCAAGCAGGGACTACGCATCAAAAGCTTTATCGGTACCAGCGAGAACGCCGTCCAGACACAGATCTGGACGGCGCTGATTGCGATGCTGGTAGTGCGCTACCTGCAACTGCGCAGCACCTTTGCCCGGGGACTCTCCAACCTGATCGCTCTGCTGCGGCAACAACTGTTCGTCTATCGGGAACTGTGGACGTGGCTCAACGACCCGTTTCGGCCAGCGGTGGAATTCGAGAGCCCCCCAATATCGGAAACGTTTTGGACAGCATGCGAAACACTGGCGCGAGGTGTCTCCACCAACCTGATTTGGCGGAAACCTTGCCAGGGTCCCTTTGCCGTTTGTTTTCAACCCCGCTTTATTCGACTACGAACGTCTTGGACAGCAGTGGTTTGAATGAGGTTGCCGGGTTGATTGCGCCGGGGATCGAAGATGTCTTAACACACGAGTAGATCTTTCCTATGTCACCATTTTGAGCCGTATTGGCGAGGTTGAAAGTGCCCTTGGCATTGCCCGGTCAGCGGAATCCGGGCCTCTTTGGAAACCAGGCACCAGTCGTCGCCCAGTTCAAACTCGACGGAATGGCCGGGTGTGCCCCGAACCCTGAAGACGAAGCGGTAGCGGCCGCTGTCGAGCTCGCTTCCATTGCCGAAGTTGTAGCTCAGGCTGGAGCCATCGCCGAAATCACCTGTCACGCGGATGACGCGGCGGGTGCCGGGGCCGTCAGCAGAGAATTTCCCCTGACCTGAGGCACGGGCGGTGCCTTCACCGCCCGCAGCTACCTCGACGAACGCGATACAATAAGGTCCCCAAGCCATTTGCCTGGACAGCAAATGCCGATCTGATCCTCGGGAAGGTTCAGTGACTTTGTGAATGGATTAACAACTCAGGACATTAGTCCGCCGGCAACTCACGACTGTGGCATAAAGGACCTGTTTCGGGACGCGGTTACTGTCGAGCGGCCTCTTCGGAAAGGCTGTCGAGAAACCGGAGGGGGGTTATGATCGCGGTACTTTGCCACACGGCAGGAAAGTCCCGGGTGTTTCCGGTCACAAGCCAGGGGACCCCTGCCTCCTGAGCGCATTCCAGAAAGATGTCATCATCCGGATCGATACACACGCGAAGCGATTCTTTCGGGCGCACCCATCGGCCGTTTTCCCGGATGAACTCAAGCATGGGGTTAATCGATTCCTCCACGCGCCGGAAACGAGGCCGCTGAATGACTTCCTCATATTCGGCGTATACCGGCCCGCTCACGCACAGTTTGAGAAATCCACGACGCACCAGATACAGCACCTTGGCCGGAGGGCCGAGAGGTTGAAGAAGTGAGGACAGAATGACGTTGGTGTCGAGAACAACCCTGATCATGCGCCGTTGGCCCTATGGCCTGGGCTGACGCCGCGCCAGCCGGGCGGCCACGATCTCGGCATCGATCTCTTCGGTGGTCATAGTCTCCAGGCCGCTCTCGCGAGCACTGGTCCAGGAGGCTTTAAGTCATGCCGGAGCCTGATCGGCATCCTGGGCAGACGATGACCGCAAGGCAGAGAGAAGATCCGCGCTCGTTGGCCGCGATGGTTCGGACGCATGGAGTGCGTGAAGGATCACGTCCTGTGGATCCTTGAAACCACCTTGCTGAAGGCGTTGCTGAATCAGAGCCTCAACCTCGGGTCTGTCAATTTCAATGGTCATTTGTGTCCACCTCCTTCCCCTCCACATTATCGGATGTCGGACCGTAGTGCCGGGGGCCACAGTTACGAGCCACTGGTCAAGACTCCCGGCGGAGTTTCTGCGGAGCACAGGTGATGGCTGGAGCGGACCCTGCCTATGTCACCATCTTGAGCCGGGTATTAGCGAGATCGAAAGTGCCTTTGGCTTCGCGTGGCAAGCGGAAGCGCAGGGTGGTCCCGTCCTTGAACCTAAAAACGGCAGTTGATTCCGGGTTCGTGGTTTGAAGTAGTTGATACTGTTGGGAATGACTGACCAAAAGGCGTTGGTATCGGGTCACCCG
>Ga0163150_10003206_pt1 | contig 23386 bp, 17 predicted proteins | sample OliLakLV19P2IB_FD_148628 | JGI IMG/M metagenome (GOLD analysis project Ga0163150, IMG submission 148628) | Freshwater microbial mat bacterial communities from Lake Vanda, McMurdo Dry Valleys, Antarctica - Oligotrophic Lake LV.19.P2.IB | ecosystem: Environmental > Aquatic > Freshwater > Lake >...
CTCCAGGTAACCTGGCCAGAAGTCCATGGTGAGCAGCGGACCAAGGGTGATGCGATCCTGACGGACCTTTGCTTTGAGCGATGAAGCAAGCATGGGCTTAACTCCTGAAAGTTGGAACTCGGCAGGATTCCGACTGTAAAAACCTCAGTCCGAGAACACAAGATCGTTCTATGTGACAACTATTTCAGTTTGAACAAAACGCCTTCGACACCAGAACATCCTCTGCGATGTCTGTGCACTGGAGTTTGGACACTTTCAAGGGCAGTTGCGGGCTCAATTCCGACCCAGCGGAAAGGACACCGAAGGGCCTGATTGGCAGAGTGAAACGCCTCGCCTTTAGAGTGCGGCCGCACGAGTCGCACGAGGCCGCTTTGGGCGGGCGCGACGCGCCGCGCCCGAGGAAAGCGGCGACACGTCGCCGCAGTCCAAAAAGTCGAAACTCCAGGGCGCACGCACCGCACCCATGGCGGACCGCGCCATGCGTGCGCCACCCGAGAATTTACTATCAAAGTAATACTAGAGCCCGCCCAGAAGCTCCGCAAGAAACTCATCCGTAGTCAAGCCGCTGCGCATCCGCTTCGGAAGCGCAATCCTCGTCGACGAGCGCATGCTAACGCGTTCTTCAGGTAATCACGAGTAAAATATTTTTGTCAAATACTCACAATATCCTGTAGACTGACCCTTCACTTCAGGAGGCTTAACATAGCGGATGGGCATCTTAGCGCAGTTCTCCCTCCAAGGGAAAATCGCTCTGGTCACCGCTGGCGCAGGCCCTCTATTTGGACGCAGCATCTCAGAAGGTCTGGCTGAGGCAGGGGCTACGTTGATTGTGGCGTCACGGTCGCTGGAGGCTAACCTGGAATTTGCGTCAGCGCTTCGACAAAGTGGCTACGAAGCTCACGGAATGGAGTTCGACATTACGGATGGCAACTCCATCCAACATCTCCACGATGCGGTGATGGAGAAATTCGGACGGCTCGACGTTCTTGTGAACAGTGCCCTGGCCCGTGTGGGTGGGAGCTTTGAGACTCAGACTGCGGATGACTGGCTCTACAGCGCCAAAGGCGACATGGTCGGGCTTTTCTCGATCTGCAAGGCTTTTGTTCCAGAAATGGTCCGCCAAGGCAAAGGATCGATTATCAATATTTCCAGCATTTATGGAGTCGTGGCAAACGATCCCACGCTGTATGAAGGCACCGATCTGCTTCAGCCACCCCACTACAACTTCGTCAAAGCTGGAATGATTAATTTTACCCGGCACATTGCCAACTACTATGGCAAGCAAGGCGTGCGCGCCAACTGCATTTCACCCGGCGGATTTTTGGCTGACCAACCCGGCGCGTTCGTCAGCAACTACAACAAGCGCGTTCCAATCGGTCGGATGATGAATAACGAGGATATCAAGGGGGCCGTGGTTTTTCTGGCGTCGGATGCCTCAGCCTATGTGACGGGAATCAATCTTTTGGTTGACGGTGGCTGGACGGCCCTGTAAAGACGCGACCGGAGGTTCCCGGTGCCAGGGAAGTTTCCCATTGCGAAGTTGTCGACTTGATAGGGTTCAAGCTTCGCGACAATCTGCTGTTCCCAAGGCTTCCTGCGCCATCCGATTGCATGCAACTGATTCGCATTGAGGATTGCAGAATCTAGTGACGAAACCCCTCAGCCCCTGGAGCAGTGAAACAATTCGATGGCAGGGATGCGCTGCTGCGCGTCCGCGACGGGAAACTCAACACGGACGCGGGGCACCGCGTCCCTACCGGATCAGGTTCATGCCGTAAACGGAATTTTTCACGGCATCAATGGAATCTTAAAGCACAAAGGAGTCCATGTCTCTTACAAGATCGGCTGAGTGGCTGGAGCGATCGCGGAAGGTGATGGCCGGTGGAGTGAGTAGTGATGTCCGGCGCTCTGAACTTCCGCACCCACTTTTTTTCCAGTCGGGCAAAGGCAGCCGCCTTTATGACATCGATGGCAACGAATATATCGATTACGTTTTGGGACAAGGCCCGCTGTTGCTCGGCCATAGCCCCCGGCCGGTGTTGGAGGCTGTCCACAAGCAACTTGAGCAAGGCTTGGTCTATGCCGCCCAGCATGAGGCCGAAACAGAGCTGGCAGAACTCCTGACAGAGGTCATACCCTGCGCCCAGAAAGTGCGTTTCAACAGCACCGGCTCAGAAGCGGTCATCACGGCGCTGAGAATTGCCCGCGCCCATCGAAATCGACCCCTGGTTGTGAAATTCGAAGGCCAGTGGCACGGCTGGTACGACAGCCTGTTCATCTCCACCTCGCCCTCACTCGAACAAGCGGGGCCTCACGAATTACCCACGGCGGTTCTGCCAAGCCAGGGACAAGTGCGCAATGCTGCCGAGAACGTCATTGTCATGCCCTGGAACAATCTGGCGTTATTGGAGGATCTCTTCCGGAGCCGCAGCAGCGAGATTGCTGCGGTTATCACCGAGCCGATGATGTGCAACTCAGGCTCGATTGCCCCACTGCCTGGATTTCTGGAAGGCTTGCGGCAACTCTGCGACCGCTACGAGATCACCTTGATCTTCGACGAGGTGATCACCGGTTTTCGGCTGGCGCTGGGGGGAGCCCAGGAAGCGTTTGGCGTCGTGCCAGACCTTGCGACCTATGCCAAGGGCATTGCCAGTGGATTTACCTTGAGTGCGGTGGCCGGCAAAACGGAATGGATGGACTTGATCTCTGGCGGACAGGTGGTCCATGCAGGGACCTACAATAGCAACCCAGTCGTCATTGCTGCCGGACTGGCCACGGTGCGCTACTTAAAGGAGAATCGCGAGACCCTCTACGCACGGCTATATCAGATGGGTGACCGGCTTCGCGATGGATTGCGGAGCAGCCTTCAGAAGGCCGGGCTGCCCGCCCTCATTGGAGGCCTCGGTCCAGTCGTTCAGGTGAGCCTGACTGAAACATCGATTCTGCGCGACTATCGGGATTGGATTCGCCGAGATACCGCCACCTACCAGCGGCTTGTGGCACAGTTGGTACCCCTGGGCGTGAGGACCATTACTCGCGGCACATGGTATCTCTCCACCGCCCACACCGGGCAAGATGTCCAATCAACACTGGAGAAGGTGGACTCTGTATTGAAGCACCGAGGCGAGCTAAGCTAGGAGGGCTCTCTGCCGGACACGCTGGGGCTTGGGTTTTCCAACCTTGACACAAGCGTTGTTCCTCTGAAGTCACCGGGACTCTGTTTTCCGGCTCGATGTATTTCGGGATATCATTCAACTTCCTGTTGGGCGGCCGTTTCGGTACTTCCCCCGTGTCTTGGACCGAGGGGCTTGGATATCATTCCAACTATTTCTCACGGATCCAACCATGCCAACGATTGCAAAAGATCGATCGACAAAAAAGCTTTCCGAACAAATCTATGAACTGATGCGGAAAGACATCATCGAATGCACGCTGGAACCGGGTGAGTTGCTGGAAGAGACGGTAATCACAGAACGCTACCAGATTGGCCGCACGCCTTTCCGAGAAGCGTGCCACTGGCTGGAGGCCGAAGGTCTCATCGAAATCATTCCCCATCGCGGCTGTTTTGTCGGTTCGTTCTCCAACAAGGACATCAACGACCTTTTTGAACTTCGAATGATTGTGGAACCGCAGGTGGCGGAACTGGCCTGCCTTCGCAGTCATGCTGCACAATTGCAGGGGCTGGAGAAGAACATCGCTGAAGCCCTGCGCTTGACCAAGTCAAAACGTCCCAACACTAATCCCAACATCAACTGGAACAGCCTGGGGTTTCACGTCGAACTGGCCAAACTGACTCAGAACCAGGAACTCCAGAATGTCATCGAGGCGATTCACACCAAGCTGATGCGAATTGTCATGTTCACCACCCGACGCACTCCGGAAAACTTTCCCTTCAATGCCATCCACCCGGAGATCTACGAAGCCGTTCGAGCTGGGAAGTCCGCCGATGCCCGCAAGGCCATGATCAAGGATGTCGAAAGCGCCCGAAAATGGATCAGCGATTTCGGACGCTGACCCTGCGGAGGCGCCTTCGGCCTTTTGCCTGCTCCCGCAAGTTCAGGCGGGCGCCTTTTTGAGCTTGAAATTCTCGTCCATTTAATATTTACTCAACACATTGTAAATATATTGTATGAATATCATTTTGCACCAGGCCCGCGGATAGCACGCGATGTGGAGACACTTAAGTAGTTTGCCCCTGAAACGCCGCGCCAGTATCGCCACGCTGGGGGAAGGTAATACCGCGTTGGTCCCCAGTCTGCGGCTGGGATCGGCTCTGGGATTAAAGCACCTTTGGTTCAAGCTCGAAAGCCAGAATCCTACAGGCTCGTATAAAGATCGATTTGCAAGCCTGGCCATCTCCTTGATGCGCGAGGAAGGCCAAACCAAGATACTGGCTACCTCTTCGGGGAATACCGGCTCGGCCTTGGCCGCGTATGCAACCCGTTTTGGTCTCGACCTGGAGTTGTATGTGCTCGAAAATGCGCCAGAAGAAAAGCTGCTTCAGTGTCTGGCCTTCGGGGCCCGAATCTTCAAGGTTAAGGACTTCGGTATTTCACAACGAGCCACAGATGCGGTGTTTCGCCGATTGCAGGATCGAGCCCGTTCGCAGAAATCAACCCTGTTAATTTCGGCGGTGTGTATCAGTCCGCGCGAGATGGAGGGCGTCAAGACGATTGCCCTGGAGATCTGCCAGCAACTCGAGTCATCCCCAGACCATGTCTTCATTCCGGTGGGGGGAGGAGGTCTTTTTGTGGAGTGTTATCGCGGTTTTGCAGAAGCCTTCGAGAAAAAGACCATCCAAAAGATGCCGCGCTTGCACGCAGTACAGCCAGAAGGCTGTGCCACCGTGGCGGGCCCACTGGCTCGAGGCCTTCGCCTGGCTGAACCCGTTACTTGTACCAGCCAGATCTCAGGATTGCAGGTCGCCAGCGTTTTGGACACGCAGGAGGTCATGAACAGGATCATCCAAACCGAGGGCAGCGGTCAGATGGTTTCTGATGCGTCTGTGTTTTCCTGGCAGAGACGAATGATCCGCGAAGAAGGAATCTATACCGAACCGGCTGGCGCGACGGCTTTGGCTGGCCTTGCGGCTGCTGTTGAGAAGGGACTGATTCAGCCTGAAGAGCGAGTGGTCTGTCTCGTGACCGGCAACGGCTTCAAGGACCTGAAGTCCATTGAGGGGATTGTGGGAAACACGCCGATTCCGCTCATTGAGGGCGATGAGATTTGAAGAGGAAGTATCCTCCTTCTCCAGAACTTGATCCCAGCAGGCTGTGTCAAAAGTCTGCAGGTCATTGGGTGAAACACTTCCCTTCCCTGGCACACGGGCTACAAGTATTACTTTGTTAAGTTGGGTTGGTATTCCTCTGGGTGGCGCACACATGGTGCGGTTTGCCATGTGCGCGAAGAGAATCGCAGACATCGCAAAAGGCGCGATATCTGCGCCACCCTGAGTTTACGTAACAGAGTAATACGAGCAGTCCTTAGCTTACAGTCGCCAACACAATGGAAAAGATGAGATTTGGCTTATGAATGCCAGCATCGTCACGGTTGACTGGGCAGCTCTTTCGCTGGGTGAGCGGATTCGTTACGTTGAAGTCGAGGGATACCTGGTTCTGCCCAACCTCTTGTCGAGTGAGCACATTGCCAGACTCAAGGCTCAAACAGCCAAGCTCGAGACGAAAGCCGTAGACTACAGCGTTCACCAGCAAATAAGGCCCAATGTCCAGTTTGAAGGAGGCGCGATCACCGAACTGGCTGCCCATCCGCCGGTGATTGCGTTTCTCAAAGAATTGATGGGGGAAGAAATTATCTTGATGTCGTACGCCTATGCGCGTTCTGAACCAGGACACCCAGGCATCAGTCTTCATACGGATGGGCAGCCCTATGGTTCTAAGATCTTTGGATTCGAAGGTAGCTGTCCCTGGCTGGTCAGAGTCTTGTACTACCTGGATGAATTGACACCGGAGGTTTCTCCATTTCGACTCGTGCCAGGCTCACACCTGTCGATGCATGCCGACGCCAATCCGTACAAGCGATATGAATCACATCCCGATGAGCGGATGGTCCCGGTGAAGGCGGGTTCGGCCGTTCTCATCAATCATCGCGTCTTTCATGGAAACTTTCCTAACACCGGCAGCCGATCTCGGGAGATGCTAGCGATCGCCTACCGGCCAGCCTGGGCCAGCCCTGTATCGGAAGTTGCGGCTTGGAATCAGGAAGACCTAGACCGCCTGCCTCAATCGGTTCGCTTCGTATTCGGAGATCGCAATACGCGACACTGGGATTTCGGTGGAGGAAATAAACCCGCGAACATGGCGAAAGTTGCTCCTGGAATCAATCCAAGCCGTTGGAATCGCAACTAACTTGAGTAGCCTGTTAAATACCCCGACCGTGAGGAGGGGCCGATGACTTCCGTCAACCAAGTCATGAAACTTCAGGATCGAGTGGCCCTCATTACCGGCGGTGGGACTGGCATTGGCAAGGGCATCGCCCGGCGTTTTCTCGAAGAGGGCGCCAAGGTGATGTTGGCGCAGCGCCGGCTGCCCGTGGTCCAGGAAACTGCTCGCCAACTGGATTCGACAGGTTTTCGAGCCAAGGCCATGGCTTGCGATGTCTCCTCGCGACAGCAGGTGCAGAGTCTGGTCCAAGCAACTATTGATCAGTTCGGTCACATCGACATCCTGGTCAACAACGCCGCCATCACAGGAATGCCCGCCATCTCCCCCTTCCTGGAGTGCTCTGACGAAACCTGGGACACGGTCCTCAGCGTAAACTTGAAAGGCGCATTTCTCTGTTCGCAAGAGGCCGGACGCCACATGGTGCGCCGGAAACGAGGAGTCATTCTCAACATTTCCTCCGTCGGAGCCTTCGCAGCCCAGCAGTTGGCCGCGGCCTATTGCGCCAGCAAAGCAGGCATGGAGGGCTTAACCAAAACCATGGCTCTGGAACTGGCAGTTCACGGCATCCGGGTCAATGGGATTGCCCCGGGCGACATTGTCGTTGAGAAGAATCAGGATGTCGTTGACGATCTCACTGGGGCGGGAGTCGACCCGGCCTATTTGCGAAAGACCCCGTTAGGCCGTCGTGGTTTGCCCGAAGAAATCGGCGCTGCGGCCGTGTTTCTGGCTTCGGATGATGCCAGCTTTGTTCACGGAACGACGTTGATTGTCGATGGCGGGTTCTTGATCTATTGACCGACTCTCACGCGGTTGGCAGAATGTTCCTGGAGTACGACACTCCCCCATCCTGGTAACGCAGACCCGTTTTTCAGGGTCTGCGGCTTTGCGCGGTGGCCGACAGCAGACAGGTAATTCGAATGCGCCCGGGGTTGGGACCTCTGACTGCCGCCGCCGGTTGTGTCTAATGCCCCAGTTACTGCCGCAAACTACGGGTCCGCGCTACGATTGCTATTAGATTGAGGAGGTGAAGTCTGATGCTCAAAAGAACCCAGAGATGTGTGGCGCTTTGCGTTGTGCTCTTGTCTTGGCCGCTGGCTGGGGTGGAATCCGTTGCTAAGATTACGCGGAGAATGCCCCAGATCCTGACCCAGATTGTTGCCTCAGCAACCCCGGAGAACCCGCGCCATTCCGAAGGTTCAATGGTCCGGCTGAAGGATGGACGTATTCTCTTTGCCTACACGGAATACTATGGAGGTGAGTCGGAAGATCATTCACCGGCAAAGATTGTTGGAACCTATACCTCAGATCATGGCCGCACCTGGTCACCCAGGTTCACGTTGCTGGAAAACATCGCACGCGAAAACGTGATGTCCGTGACATTGTTGAGACTGCAATCCGGGGAAATCGCCTTCTTTTACCTTCACAAGAATTCGAGTTCGGATCTCAAGGCCTACATCAAACTCTCGCGAGACGAAGCCAGGAGCTGGGGCGCACCAACGTGTGTGACGCCGGTGGACGGCTATCACGTGATGAACAACGACCGGGTCATTCAACTCAAGTCGGGGCGGCTCTTGGCTCCCGTGGCTTCTTCTCCCGATTTCCGGAAGCTCGATCACTGGGTTTCTTCCGTTCACTACTCCGACGACCTTGGAAAGACTTGGAAGAAATCCAAGTCTGAAATCGATTTACCCAAGCGCGGCGCCATGGAGCCAGGATTGGTTGAGCTCCGTGACGGCTCGGTGATGATGATCATTCGAACTCAGATGGGTTCGGTCTACAAGTCCTTCTCACGTGACGGAGGCGTGACCTGGACGACGGCAGAATCCATGGGCTTGGTCGCTCCCGTGGCACCGGCCACCATCTCGCGGATTCCCAAAACTGGAGATTTACTGATCGTCTGGAACCATTCCCCCGACAAACGTACTCCGTTGACCACGGCAGTCTCCAAGGATGAGGGCAAGACTTGGCAAAACATTCAGAATCTAGAATGCGATCCTCGTTTCGCCTATGCCTACACCAGTATTCTCTTCGACGGCGATTGGGCTCTTCTATCCTACTGGGTGCATCAGCGCACACCTGAAGGGGATCTGATTTCCATGAAGATCGCCGCAATGGAAGTCGACTGGTTTTATCAATGAAATGATTCGCTTTTTTTTGTTGGGAGCTGTGAAAACATTAAGGATTGGTTACTTCCGGCGCTAAGCGTGCGCAGGAGCGCCCGCGCCACCCTGGTGGAACGTGCGCTCCGCGCGCGTTTTCACCTGTGGATTCGGAGACGGGACGAAGCAGGGTTGGCGCAGTTCAATTTTTTCACCTCTTCAGGGGAGGGGCCGTCAGGCCCCAGGGTGGGTTGTGACTTCGACACGACCACCCACCCCGTCTGCCTGCGCGACCGCTGTCGCGGGCGACCGCTGTCGCTGCGCCAGCCACCCCTCCTAGGGAGGGGATTTTCTTGGAGATTCGGTGTGGAGAACCTGATGCGCAAAATTCTTTCTATTCTTCTATTCCTACTGGCTGGAGCCGCCGTGACATCCTCAACCCATTCAATCCTTCGATGGAAGCAGGGCAAAGATCTTCTGTTAGCCAAAGGCGGCTATGGATCCGGGTTCCTTGATGGGAAGCTGATTCTGGCCGGCGGCACACATTGGAAAGATGACAAAAAGCTGTGGCTTGACGAAGTCGTCGCCTATGACCCCAAAGGAGACAACTGGGAATCCCTGACGCCACTTCCAAAACCATTGGCCTATGGAGCCTCCGCCGCTCACGATGGGGTCTTCTATTTTGTGGGTGGGGCCGGACCAGAAAATGCTGAACGCGCGGGCTATCGGTTGAGGAGGCAGGATGGAACGTATCGGTGGGAGCACTTCACGACGCTGCCGATGGATCGTTGCTATTCGAAGGCCGCCATCCTCAAGAATGAGTTGTTTCTTGTCGGGGGTGGCGACAACGTCGCCGACCTGTCTACCGCCTCGTCGATACTGCTGTCTGCATCACTGTCGGAACTAAAGCCCGTCTGGAAGACGCGCAGTCCGATACCCGGTGAGGGAAGGGCAGTTTTTGCGGCTGCCGCCTGCAACGGGAAACTCTATGTTTTCGGTGGCTGCAACGCTGATGCTGGCGGCGTCCGCAACCTTGCCTCTGCCTATCGGTACGATCCAACGCTCGACCTCTGGAGTCGCTTGAAAGATACGCCTGCCCCTGTGCGCGCGTGGAGTGCCAGTTCGCCCGACAAACGTTTCATCTTCCTGTTTGCCGGATATTCGAGTCCGACGCCTTCGGATCCTACCATTCCCAAGGAAGGACAGTTCGAAAAGAGGGTCTATCGTTACGATACGATCAACGACGCCTACCAGGAAGTGTCTCCTTTGCCGCAAGCCAATGCCGATATTTCGTTCCACTTTCTCAAAGGTGTCGCTTACGGTGCCGGCGGAGAACCGAAAGGAAAGGCCCGCTCGCCTTGGACGTTCATTGGACAATTTTAGTTTCTGCGGTTCGGAGCGGACCCGCGAGAATGGTGAATACTACGATGCCTAATTGTAGTGACAATCCTGTGTGTGCATTGCTCGACGTGGTCACAGGTCGGATTCGGCTCCCCTCGCCCCAACGTGGGAGAGGGGTTGGGGGTGAGGGGGATTCCAATGTGGTGTATCAGCACCCGAAACACAGCGCCGGATCAGGGGCTTGGAGCCCGCAGAACCAGTCGACCGTGTGCGCGCCCCCTCACCCATGAAGGCTTCTAAAGCCTTCATCCTCTTCCCACGTTGGGGCGAGGGGAACCGAGGCCGATTGAGTTTCTCGGGGGACGAAGAGTTTCGTCACTATGTTCTGCGATCCTCAGTAGGGTTTGCCAATCCGGCCATGCTTCGAGCTCTTATCCTGCCGTTAATCTGCTTTCTGTTCTCATTCGCAGCACCGTTGGTAACGGCGAGGCCGATAGTTCTGGTCGCTTTCGGAGATTCAACCACCGCGCTCCGCAAGAACCTCGAAGTCTACGGGACGCTTCTTGAAAGGGAACTTCCCGCAAAAGGAATTCAGGCCAAGGTCTTCAATGCCGGCGTAGGCGGAAATAACACCCACGATGCCAGGCTTCGTTTTCAGACGGACGTCTTGAATCGCAACCCGGATGTGGTCATTCTCCAGTTTGGCATTAACGATTCCGCCATTGACGTGTGGAAGCAGCCGCCGGCAGATCAGCCGCGCGTGCCGTTGAAGCAGTATGAAATCAATCTTCGCTACTTCATCACAGTTCTCAAAAAGCGGGGTGTCAGTGTCCTCGTAATGACGCCCAATCCGCTGCGCTGGACTCCGCGCTTGAAGGAGCTTTATGACAAGGCGCCCTACGAACCGGAGAATCCTGATGGAATGAATCACCTCCTGAAGCTCTATACGGAGACCGCTCGGAAGGTGGCACGCACCGAGAAAGTTATGCTTGTCGATGTGGCTAAGGCTTTCGAGAGTTACGCGCAGAATGGCCGTCAGTCGATGGATGATTTGCTGCTGGATGGCATGCATCCGAATCAGCAAGGTCATCGCTTGATTGCGGGCCTGCTCAGCCCACGAATCGTGGAGTTATCGAAGAAGGAGCCTCTTGGAAAAACGACCGCTGGGAAAAACTGACATTCAAGTCAGCCGCCTGGGCCTGGGCTGTACTACCTTCGGCAGAGAAATCGACGAAACATCATCCTGCCGCGTTATGGCCGCTGCCCTCGACCTCGGCCTGACGCTCTTCGACACGGCGGAGGCCTATGGCGGCGGACAGGCTCAGCAGTACCGGCGAAATGCCTTCGGTGTGGACGATGTGAGAGAAGTCACTTCGGAAATGCATTCTTCGGAAAAGACCATTGGCCGCTGGCTCAAGGCCAGTGGCAACCGCTCCCGCATCACTCTCCAGACCAAGGTAACGACGAACTTCACCAGACAACATGTTCAGGAAGCGATCGACGCCAGCCTGCAGCGGCTGCAAACCGACTGGATTGATCTCTATCTCTTTCATTCCTTCGACGCCAAGACTCCCCTGGAAGAGGGTCTTGAGGCTATGACACGAGCCGTCGAGCAGGGCAAGATTCGCGCTGGCGGCTGCAGCAATTTCAGCGCCTCTCAGATCGAGCAAAGCCTTGAAATCAGCATGCAGGGCGGTTGTCAACGCCTCGAAGAAGTTCAGCCTCCCTACAGCCTGGTAGCGCGCCAGATCGAGGTGGATCTGCTGCCGCTCTGTGAAAGGGAGCAAATCGGCGTCGTGGTCTACAGCCCCCTCGCTGCAGGCTTTCTCAGCGGCAAGTATCAACCAGACCGTGCCGCAATCCCGAAGGGCTCGCGTTTCGACGTCATTCCCGGTCACGCTGATATTTACTTCAAAGAGCAGAACTTCGATATTGTCGAAAAACTTCGGCGTAAATCCGAACAGATTGAAATTTCAATGGTGCGTTTGGCTATGGGCTGGGTTCTTCAAAAGAAGAGCATCACTTCGGTCCTCGTTGGAGCCACGGGTGTTCATCATTTGGAGAATGCAGTGGCTGCCATGGAAATGCCTTTCCCGAAGGAATGGATGGACGAAATGGATAACTGGGGAGCCAGTTCAGTGGGCTCCGACTGCGGCACGCAGACGAAAGCGAGCCGTTCATGAAATCTCACCGTGTAGGCATTGCCGGACTGCTCCACGAATCCAACACCTTTTTGCCGGTTCCTACGCGGCGCTGCCACTTTGAGCAAGCTAGCCTCACTCAAGGGGAACCCTTGTTGGAACGCTGGTCGGGTAGTCTGCACGAATTAGGTGGTTTCTTAGAGGGCGCCAGAATCCATGGATTCCAACCGATCCCGCTCCTGGCGACCTATGCCGTTCCCAGTGGCACAATTGAAAGCGAGTCTTTCGAAGAGCTGGTCACCACGATGGTCGATGGCCTCCAGTCTGCCTTGCCCCTCGATGGCCTGCTGGTCGCTTTGCACGGCGCGACCGTAGCCGAGGGCTTCCGGGATGCGGATGGTGAAATCGTACGGCGACTGCGGCAGGTGCTTGGCCAAAATGTTCCGATCATCATCACGCTCGATCTGCACGCGAACGTCTCGGAACAGATGATTGCGCAAACGAATGCCACGGTGATGTATCGTTCCAATCCTCATCTGGATCAACGCGAACGCGGGCTCGAAGCAGCCACACTCATGGCACGAACACTGAGCGGCGAGATCCAGCCCGTTCAAGCGGTCGAACGGCCGCCGCTGCTGATCAACATCTCGAAGCAGCACACTCAGGAACCACCCGCTCGGGAACTCTACGCTGATGTCCAGACAGTGATGGAGTGGCCTGGCATTCTATCGGCGAGTGTGGCCATGGGCTTTTACTACGCCGATGTTGCCGAGATGGGAGCCTCGTTTCTGGCGGTGGCCGATGGCGATCCTGGACTCGCTCGGAAAGCAGCCCGCTGGATGGCCCACCGGGCTTGGGAGCGAAGGGAAGAATTTCAAGGCCATCTGCCCAGCCCGGAGGAAGCCGTCCGCATGGCCGGGCAGATGGCGCAAGGTCCAGTAGTTCTCATGGACGTGGGTGACAACGTGGGTGGTGGCAGTCCGGGCGACTCAACCATCCTGATGGCCGAGGTTCTGAGGCAACAGCTGCCGAATGCGCTCGTCGTTCTTTACGATCCTGAGTCTGTGCAAACCTGTGTTCGCGCAGGCGTTCGCCAGGACGTGACTCTAAGTGTCGGCGCGAAAACCGATCGGCTGCATGGCCAACCAATTCCTATTCGGGGAAAAGTGCGGCTGGTTTCCGATGGTCTCTTCACCGAGACTCAGGTCCGACACGGTGGCTGGGGCAAGTATGACCAAGGAGTCACGGCAGTCGTGGAAACAGAACAACTTCACACGTTCGTCCTGACCAGCTTGCGGATGGCCCCGATGAGTTTGGAGCAGATCCTGAGCCTGGGCATCAAACCAGAAAACAAACGGATCCTAATTGTCAAGGGCGTGGTGGCTCCTCGTGCCGCCTATGAACCCGTTGCCCGGCAGGTGATTCTGGTGGACACGCCCGGCTCGACCAGTGTGAATCCGGAATGCTTCGACTACCAATACCGCCGGCGTCCCTTGTATCCGCTCGAGACCGAAGCGAAGTATTGACCGTTCCGCTGCCGGAGCCTTTGATTTTGTCCGAGCATCACGCGTGTGCCTGAGAAACTGAAATCCCGCGGCAAGAATACCCACCCGCGCCCGACAACCGGTCTGTGGAAGCGGATGTGGCGGCCGGCCAGCCTCTTCGCTGTTGTTCTTCTGGCCTACCTTCCTTCGGTACGCATGGGCTGGATCTATGACGATCACGTCGTGATCCTGGCCCAAGCGCCGCACCGTTCTCTTGGAGAGTTTGCTCACATCTTTGCTGAGCGCCACTTTCCGAATCTCCCCTACTACCGGCCAATCACACGCAGCACTTTGCTGCTGCAGAAATTCTGGCATGGCGACCAGCCGGCTTATTTTCATTTTGGCAATGCGATTTTGATGGGGCTCGCTGCCTTGCTGGCCTATTCCCTGCTCCGTCTGCCGGCCTTCCGGGTCCATCCCAATGTTGCTCTGTTCGGAGCGGCCCTGTTTGCCTTGCATCCAGTCGCTTCGTCTTGCGTGTATCCGATTTCTTCGGGACGCGAATCTCTTATGCCGGCACTTTGGACTCTGTTGGCCGTCTATGCATTTTTGCGTTCAGGCAGGTTCTGGCAGCTGCTCGCCTGGGTTGGATTCGTTGGCGCATTGTTTAGCAAGGAACAGGCAGTCGTTGTTCCAGGGCTCTTTGTCCTGGCCGATGCGCTGAAGCTTTCAGAAGCTCCTGCAGATCGTCGATGGCCCCAATGGATTGGGCGCTATTTGCCAGCCGTACTGATCCTGCTGGCCTATTTTGTCGTTCGGCACAGCCTCTTTGGCGGCGCGCAATACCAGTTCGGAAGCTTCTCCGGACCGTTGTATTCGTTTCTCTATGCGATCCAGACCTTCTTCATTCCAACCCTCCAGCTTGTTTACGAGCCACCGCTGCAAGTCTGGCTCTCGCCGGCGAAACTCGGGATGGCGCTGGCCCTCTTCGCCGCACTCTGCTTCATGGCTTTTCGAGCCGGAGATACTGTGCGCCCAGCCTTCTGGTTCTGGTCAGGATGGTTCGCGCTGACGCTGCTTCCGACGGCAAATCTGCTCCGACAAGAAGCCGGCTGCGACGAGCGCTATCTGTTTCTGCCGTCTCTCGGCATCGTCGGGATCCTCTCTGCTGTCACGACATGGAGGTGGGAGGTCCAGACCGAAATCCGGTGGGTCAAGTGGGCCGCAGTCACGGTCTTGGCACTCTGCGCGTTCGTTACTCTTCACCGGGCGAGCTATTTTAAGGATGATTTCGCTTTCAGCTGGCAGTGGCTGAGGACCGATCCGCGTTCCTTCAACGCGCATTACAACCTGGGCCTCGCCTTGGCTAGGGAAGGCAAGGCGGAAGGAGCAATGGCTCAATATTCAGAAGCTTTGAAGATCACCCCTGACCACGCCCAAGCACGCAACAACCTGGGCAGCGCTCTTTTCGAGATCGGGAGAGTTGAGGAGGCAGTTCTTCAGTTCTCGGAAGCCCTGAGGATTGATGCCGGCTACGCCGATGCTCACTTCAATCTGGGCAACGCCCTGGCCCGACAAGGAAGGACCGAAGAAGCCACCATCCACTTTCAGCGCGCTGTTCGGCTTGCCCCAAGCAAAGCCAACTTCCGAAATAACCTCGGGAATGCCCTGGCGGCGGCGGGCAGGGTTGATGAAGCCGTCGGGCACTTCAAAGAAGCGGTGCAGCTGCAACCGGATTATGCAGAAGCTTACAACAATCTGGGAGTCGCCCTGGTCAGCCAGGGGAAACTGTACGAAGCCATCGGTCAATTTAACGAAGCGCTTCGTCACCAATCCAATTATGGAGACGCCCAGCGTAACCGGGAGATCGTGCTTTTGGAACTTGAAAAGCAAGAAAGGGGGAAACGAGAGTAGACGAGGCGTTCGAAGACTACACTCACACTTTGGAAGTCCGAAGCGCCGGCGAGGGCAAATGCGACCGTCCCTCGCTGGCCAGGGTCACGTCAAAGTCTTGCAACTCCTTGAGTCGAGGTAGAGCCCTTGCTAACGCGCGGGCTACTGATTTGGGTCACGGAGCGGTTCAGTAGCCCGACCGTAAGGGAGGGCACACGACTTTGACGGGATCCTGCCTCGCTGGCGCTTCGGGCTTCCAAACCTGACGAAGCAAGAGCAGAATTCTGTTTTTCGTCGGCATCACGGTCTACCTGCCTGATATTGACTCGCACTTTTAATTGCACGCCCCTCCTTGGGACTGGAGGCAAGGAATGTGGCTTACGGTGCTATAATCCCGGGCAAAGCCAATTCCACTAGGCAGCGGAGGGCTGCCAGATCATGCCCTCGAACCCGGACGTCACCATGCAGAGACTGACAGGCTCGGGAGCAGGAGCCCGTTCCAAGGAAGCTGTTTCTCGACGATGCCTGCCGTGGTGACGAAGAGCCCTGTAGCGCGGACCTGGCTGTTCAGGTCCGCGGCTTTGAATGTTGAGGGCCACGACGAACCAGGATCCAAAAGCCGCAGACCCAGAAAATCGGGTCTGCGCTACAAAATTGCCATCTGATCACGCGTCACTGCTTCTATGACTCCTGAACGCTGGCAACAAATAGCAATGTAGCGCGGACCTGGCTGTTCAGGTCCGCGGCTTTAAATGTTGAGGACCGCAATGAACCGAGATCCAAACGCCGCGGACCCAGAAAATCGGGTCTGCGCTACAAAATTGCCATCTGATCACCGTCACTGCTTCTATGACTCCTGAACGCTGGCAACAAGTTGATCGATTGCTTGAGCAGGCTCTGGAGATAGAGCCCCATGGCCGGGGTGCATTCCTCGACGATGCTTGCCAAGGCGACGGTGCCTTGAGACGGGAAGTGGAGTCGTTGCTTTCAGCTCATGGGAAGGCTGAAGGCTTTACCGAAGCCGGGCCTATGCGAACGCCGGAGAAACGAATGGGCGCGGAAGGAAGGCAGCTATTGACGGGTCGGCAGGTGGGGCATTACCAGATTCTGTCTCGACTCGGCGAAGGCGGAATGGGAATCGTCTACAAGGCGCGCGACACGCTTCTGAGCCGCACGGTGGCTCTTAAGGTGCTCCCACCAGAATTAGTCAACGATCCCGAACGCAAACGCAGGTTTGTGCAGGAAGCCAAAGCGGCTTCCTCCTTGAACCATCCCAACATCATCACTGTTTACGACATTGTTGGCGACGAGGGCGTTGACTTTATCGTCATGGAGTACGTGCCAGGTCAGACCCTGGCAGAGATTCTCGCCAAGAGGAAACTCGCTCTCGACGACGCTTTGAAATATGCCATTCAGATCGCCAGCGCTCTGGCAGCGGCGCATGGGGCGGGTGTGATTCACCGCGACCTGAAACCCGGCAACATCATGGTCGATGGGCAGGACATTGTCAAAGTCGTGGACTTTGGGCTGGCCAAGCTGGCAGCCAGGAAGGTTTTTGGCGAGCTTTCCGATGCGCAATCTACACAAACAAATACTGCCTTAGGGACAGAAGAAGGGACGATTTTGGGAACAGTTTCCTACATGTCCCCCGAGCAAGCTGAAGGAAAACCGGTGGATGGCCGGTCTGACATTTTCAGCTTTGGAGCTTTGCTCTACGAGTTGCTCACTCGCCGCAGGGCATTTCAGGCCGATTCGTCTTTGGCGATTCTGACGGCGATCCTGCGGGAAGATCCGAAGCCTGCCAGTTCGGTGGCGAGAGGGATACCGCCGGAACTCGATCGAATCGTTGAGCGCTGCCTGCGCAAGGACCCAGAACGACGTTTTCAAAGCGCTGCCGACTTGAAGGTAACGCTGGAAGACCTGCGGGAAGAGATCCGCCGGGGGAAACCTCCGGTTGAAGCGGGTTCGCCGACTCGCCGCTGGTTTTGGTTAGCTGGACTGGCAGCCGTTCTAGCAGTAGCCGGTTTGGCAGCGTGGGTCATCCGCTCTCCCAAACCCCTGGCCCAACCGGCTCTTCGAATAGTACCGCTGACCAGCTATCCCGGTCATGAACGTAATCCCTCCTTTTCGCCCGATGGCACCCAGGTCGTGTTCTCATGGGATGGCGTCAACCAGGACAATCTCGATATCTACGTTAAGTTGATCGCTAGTGAATCTCAAGTTCGCTTGACAAATCACCCTGACAAAGACGCCAGCCCAGTCTGGTCACCGGACGGCCGATGGATTGCGTTCTTGCGGCAAGTGAGCCCTGAGCGTGCTTTGCTTCTGCTGATTCCACCCATTGGGGGCAGAGAAAAGCAGTTAGGAGAAATCCGCGGTCCGTCGTTGTATGATCTGCAGAATTGGCCTCGCAATTTGGCCTGGTCTCCAGACAGCCAGTGGGTGGTTGCCCCCAGCGGAGGTTTTCCTGGAGAACCTTTAGGACTGCATGCTTTTCCTCTTGTAAGCAGTGAAAGACACAGACTGACAACTTCTTCTGGATCCGAATATGGCGACCGCACGCCTGCTCTCTCGCCAGACGGAAAGACGCTGATATTTGCCCGGTTCACCGCTACGAACCTGATTTCTGAGCTTTACCTGCTCTCCCTTTCCAAGGACCTGACACCCATCGGTGAACCGGTGCGGCTGACATTTGAAAACCGCAGTACTTACGCTCCGACGTGGAGTTTCGATGGAAGTCAGATCGTTTTCGTCTCCGGTGGCCAACACCATCCGAATCTGTACCGCCTTTCTCTCCCAGGTGCGCCGCGACCGGAGTTGTTGCCGATCGGCAGCCGCGGAGCCTACCTTGTCGACCCGGCATTTTCCCCTCGCGGTGACCTCGCTTACTCTGAACTGATTTTTGACGTTAATATCTGGGGGTTCGACCTGTCTGGTCCGGGAAAAAGGGCCGGCGCCCCAGCTCCTCTGATCTCGTCAACCTTTCTGGATCATATGCCTCAGTTCTCTCCGGACGGCAAGAAGATCGCTTTTGCCTCCTATCGTTCTGGCGACGCTGAGATCTGGGTTTGCGACGCTGACGGGTCAAACCCTTTCCAACTCACCTCATTCGGTGGACCGGACTGCGCGAGGCCCCGCTGGTCTCCTGACGGCCGAGAGATTGCCTTCTTTTCTACTCAGGCGGGGCAAAGGGAGATCTACGTCATCGATCTGGCGAGTGGCAAGACCCGCCGACTGACCATTAACCCAGCCGACGACAACGGACCAAGGTGGTCCCAAGACGGCAAGTGGATCTATTTCGATTCGAACCGCAGCGGTGAAACCCGGGTTTGGAAAATGCCCGCTGCAGGCGGCGAAGCGGTCCAAGTGACAAGCGAGGAAGGAAATTGGCCCTTGGAATCGCCCGACGGAAGGGACGTTTACTTCTTGAGGGGCGAAGGATCTTATCGGAGTCTCTGGAAGACTCCGGTTGACGGTGGTGTTAAAACGATCCAGGTTCTGGACTCGGTCTACGCAGCCAACTATGCGGTCGTGAAAGACGGGATCTATTTTATCGCTCAATCCAGTGAAGGCCGCTTTGCAGTCCACTTCCTCAATTTTTCCAGTGGCAAGACGAGTCAGTTAGCAACCATCCCGAAGACCGTGATGTGGGGGTTCTCGGTGTCTCCTGACGAACGCCGGATCCTCTATACACAACTTGACCGCGAAGGCAGTGACCTGATGCGGGTGGAGAATTTCCGGTGAAGGCGAGCCCACGAAACACACGAAATGCACGAAAAAGGATAGCGTAGACACTCAGGCCCATCTATCGAGGCTAGCAGGACTGTCGGCAACACAATCCTTTTTGTGTCATTTCGTGTGTTTCGTGGGCTAGACAAGGAACTGAGAATGGCGGAAATCCTGTTCAAAGAGGAGAGCTATGCCATTGTTGGGGCCTGCTTCAATGTCTACAAGGATAAGGGGAGCGGCTTCCTGGAGCCTGTCTACCAGGAGTGTTGCGAGATCGAGTTTGTCTTACCAGCAAATTCCCTTTGCATCTGTTTCAGCGGCTCGGCTTGAGGGCCGCTCTCAGTGCCGCAGTGACTCGCTGGTCCGAGCTTGGCGCAACCCAGCACCAATCATTCAGGTTGGTGTCTCCTTCCGCGAAGGCTTTCTCGATGGGGACGTAGCCGGTCGCGCATTCTCCGTAACCCATCGTCATCACAAAAGAGTCCTGCCGCAGCTTTTGCGCCATCAACTGGAATTCCACATACGACTCGCCTGGCAGTAACAGCAACTGAGCTTTACCCAGATCGAGCACGGGTAAGTCGATGGAGTGCGCGGCATCTGCGCGCTTGCGCCAGCTCAGTCCCAAAGCGGCCAGACATTGCCCGAAAGGTTTTGGATCGTTCTTCAGCCGCCTCTGTAGCTCAGCGACCGTAAACCCTTCATCGTTCCTCGGCTCGAGTTTCATCGGAACCGCATGAAACCCGATCCGAGCGAGTGGATGCTTGACGGTTGACTTCCAGGCTGCCTGCATCGCCTGATAGATCCGGCCAGCCAGAACGGGACGATTCTCAGGTGACCCGTCATTGTACTTTCCCGCCGTCACATTCCCACTGCAGCCGGAGACGTAAATCTGAGTCACGGCTGGGTCGTCGGCCTGCCGGCGCTGGCGAGCGATTCCAATGAAGTCGCTGGAGACGATCCCTTTCCCGTAGTAGCTCATGGGATGCGTGGCATAACAGCTCAACGCCACCACCGCCCGGTCGCCGTCCCAGAAACTAAGGGTCTTTAGCCAGGGGTCAACCGTCCCTTCTGGCTGTGACCGTATCGAGGGATCGCGTGTCGCACTGGTCCGGTTAAACCGCACCTTTCCGTCAGGCCCTGGATAGCGGCGATTGGACGCAACGTTTTCGACCCGAGCCTGTCCCACGCCGTAGTGGGTCACCTTGCGGAACGAACGACGGCTTTCTCGCAAGGCTTTGGCCACGCGCTGCACCGCCGTTTCGTGGAATTCCGGATCACAGATGCTGCCCTTGGCTTTCACCTGGTTAAGAAGTTGCTGCGCTTCCAAATCGGCGATCGGCGCGTCATGCTGGTGAATGCATGTCACCAGCACTCGCGCCGGCTCAGTCTGCGCTGCCTTGGCGAGCACGCTCTGCCAGCGGTAGTATGCGTCGTTGCGAACTTCGCACCAGTCCAACGCGACCAGGACAATCGGCTTCCCCGGCCCCAAGAATACGACTCCGTTTGCGGACAATGCATCTTCAATCTTTTGAGCAGGAGCAATGCCGCCGCCCATCAGCGCATGCCCGAGGGGCACCGTGATGTCAGCCGAGAAGGTTGCTAATTGATAACTTCCTTCGACAGGCCCGGCCAGTGCGTCCAACACCGTGTGGGCGCCGAGCCATCCGGCCATGGTTCCGAGAGCGTCGCGTCGAGTCAGATCGGTTTTCCTCATCCTTGCCTCTCCAGGTCTTTGCAGCCAACCCAGAATCGCTGAAATCGGCCAGACTGCCGTTGTTGCTCCGACCTTGATATCCCAGCTTTGGTAGCCACGATCACCGCGCTTTCTGCGGTCATCGTGGTAATTCATTGCGACCCCGAAAAGCCCACGCTGAGAAAACCGCTCAGCGTGGCTGCCAAAACGAGAACAAAATTCGTTCGCCGTGCATTACGGTCGAGCAATTGAGCGCGCCAATGCCCTCATCGGGATGGCCTTCCCACAACCGGAACATCGGGCACATGAGCCGGGTAAGGCCGCGCTTGAATCAGCGGGCTCTCCATTCGGAAACGACAAAGACCAGCGTGGACGCTACAACCGTCGCACCTGCCGCAGCAAAGATCCAGCCATAGCTCGTGCGGTCCGCCAGAAAGCCCCAGACCGGAGGCCCCACGAACATCCCTAAACTCGAGGAGGAAATATAGAGACTCATTGCCGTTCCAGTTCCCGCGGGTTGAAACCGTTCCGCAGCAATCGCGCTCAACGCCGGATAATAGATGCCGTGGCTCATCCCGATGAGGATGCCAAGTCCTCCGAGTTGCCAAACTTGCGAGACCTGAGGCAGCGCTGCCAGGCAGACCCCGTAGAGCATCAGGCTTGAGACCGCTGCAAGCCGTCTTTGCTCCGTCTCGAGGAACTGGCTGATACCCATGCGCGTCAACACAGCGCCCACTCCATAGCCCAACCCAAATAAAGAGACGGCTCCGCCACCCAGGGGACTCAGTGCTGGCGCCAGAAAGCTCTGCCAGATTGAGAAGCAGAACCCGAAACCGAACGAAAACGACAGGATCGACTTCAGCTTGAAGAAATTCTGCTTGAATCCCTTTGAAAAAGGCACCGACGGGAGGTCTTGTCTCTCTAATGATTCAGGCAGCCGGCGGATAATCCAAATCATGGTCCCATAAATACCCAGGATGGCTAAAAACGTTCCGCCAATTCCACCGAACCTCTGGAAAAACTCGGCCAATGAAGGTCCTGCAGCCAGCATGACAAAACCCGGAAGTCCGAAGTATCCAAGCATCCGGCCTTTCAGATGGTGAGGCACTGAGTCCACCAGATGAAAGACGACACCGGCCGTGACCATGGCTGCTCCCGACCCATGCAGTAGGCGCGCCAGGAAGATGAAATCTGGCCAATTTAAGGCCACCAAATAATTCAAGCTGCCAAGAATTCCCAGGCAAGCTCCGATCAGAGCCGTGGTGATATTCCCGTACCGGTCCGCAACGTGTCCCGCCAGAATCTGAACCAAAAGGTAAACACTGAAGTACGCCCCCATGGCCCAGCCGATCTTCTGTGACGACCATCCCTTCTGCGCGAGAAAACCGGGCAAAAGGAGCAGCATCCACATCGATAGACTGATCAAAGCGCTGATTTGCAGATAGGCAGAAAGTCGCAGGGATTCCTGCTGTGCGCTGTGACTCAATGGTTTTTGTGAAGCTGTCACCCCCATCTCAAACCTCTGGCGACAGTCTGGAGGGGCTTAAAGGGAGTGGAGGCTGGTTTATGACTACCTTCATCCGTCACTTGCTGCCAACGAAGCTTAAACTTCGGCAAATTAGAAGCAAGTCCCTCTCCCGTTTGAGGCCAGCTCGGAATTCTCAGCGATATTCAATACCGTTCCTCTGGTTTCCATTGGTAAGCAGCAAGGCATTCGCTGAAACATAGCCGCATCGTAAAATCGTATCCTGAGTGAAAGAAAGTTCCCTCCCCAGCCGGTCCTTGCCACAGTGCGGTCTTCAGAGTTTCAGGACTGCTCGCTCGCTTGAATTGAAACTCGACACGGGAGCGAAATGGCGTCTTGGCCTTCCAGCGCAGGCTCTGCAAACGCGCTTCAGAGCCTGCGCGAAAGAGAGGCGAAATGTACTCATACCGGTCGCTACGGTTGTAGATATTACCGATATTGGCGACGTTCATCAAATGAGGCCCGAGGCCAGGCAGCAAGCCCTTTCGATCCGCAGAGTATCCATTAGAACTTCCCCAGTAGAGAAAGGAATCGTTACGGTGATTTCCTTCGAAAGAATGACAGACGAAAAGGATATCTTTCCAACCATCGCGGTTAAAGTCCGCGATCATAGCCCCAGACGCAGAGTGGGTGGCCAACACGCTGACTCGCTTGGCGTCAAACCCCTGCGGCGCGTTCCAATAGATGGTGGAAGGGTGATTCCGAGTTGAGCCGGCGTGGTAGCTGGTGAAGACCAGATCGAGTCTGCCATCTCGGTTCAAGTCTGCCACCGCGATATCCTCATTCCCGACGGACGGCAGCACCTGGCGGCCAGCCGGAGAATATCCATTGGCACTTCCCCAATAAATGAAGGTATCTGCCTCGGGAGACCCACCAAATGATCGCGGCTTGCCGGGTGGCGGATTCTTGTCCCACAGGTTGGCAACGATCACTTCCAGATAACCGTCTCCGTTGGGTGCGATTAAAAGTGACGGACACCTCAAGCCGCTTTTTTGCGAGGATTCTGCCAGTAGGCCTCCCAGTCGTTGTTGGCGCGGACGACTCGAAGCGCCAGCATTTTTTCGGCATTGTCTTGTTTCC
>Ga0163150_10003209_pt1 | contig 23380 bp, 52 predicted proteins | sample OliLakLV19P2IB_FD_148628 | JGI IMG/M metagenome (GOLD analysis project Ga0163150, IMG submission 148628) | Freshwater microbial mat bacterial communities from Lake Vanda, McMurdo Dry Valleys, Antarctica - Oligotrophic Lake LV.19.P2.IB | ecosystem: Environmental > Aquatic > Freshwater > Lake >...
CCGCCACCCCCACCGCCCAAGAAGACCCCTGAGCAAGAGGAACGTGAACACCGTGAGCGGAAGCTCCGCCAAGCCTTGAAGGCTTTGGAGGAGGAAGAGATTGACGTAGCGGGCTATCTCAAGTTTGCGTTCATGCGTTCGGCCCCGGATCTTGCCTTCGGTCATATCGACATCAAGGAGTTCCTCACCGACGACTTTGCGGAGGCTCTCGACAGGATCAGCGACGAGATCGATGCGAACCGACCCAAGGAGAAGGGGCTCAAAGTCTACGAGGCGATGAGCCGAGACTTTGACTTGGACGTCCAGGCCGTGTTCAAGCGCTGTCCAGACCCCAATAAGAAGGTCGTCGACCAGACCCCGGAGGGGATTCAAGACATCCTGCAAGGGGGTAAGGCCTGTCAAAGCCTTGTCCACTGGTGGAAGGAACACAAGCCTGACATTGTCCCTTTGAGTGAACTCCGGTTCCTCCAGCAACGGTTGAAGGGGCCTGAAGTCCCTAATTCCATGTGGGACAAGATGAAATCCGAACTGGAGAAGATGGCTCCAGAGGTGAATGAGGACTGGGTAACCGCGGGCAAGTTCTGTCAGAGCTTGACCAGTAAGGCCCTTCGTCTGGCCAGCAAGTTCGGAGCCCTCAAGAAGAAGCGAGAGGCGCTCCTACTCGCTTCACAACCCTCTCAGGAAGGGGTTACCCTCGATGAGGTTGGCGCCTTGGTCAAAGACACGGCCAAGTTCATCGCCGATTGGAACGCTCTCTACGTCGAGTCCGGCAAGCTCATGACCTTGATCACGAGGAGCGAAGGGATCCCCACGCCGTGGGATGACATCTACACCCGAAGCCACCAGATCATCCTCAGCTTCAAAGGCGACTTCGTGAGGATCACAGACAAGGACTTCCAGGACTACGTGGGGGCTCTCAAGGGAAGCCTCAAGACCGTGGACAAGATCCTCGGGGATTTCGGCGAGAAGGTCCCAAACGAGAAGGACTGGCGGACCCCTGGGGACTACCAGTGGGCCATGAAGGTCATCCAGTTGAAGAACGCTGGGACGAAGACCGCCGACGTGGAGCCCTCCAAAGAGCCGAAGAAGAAGACCCCTCGGAAGAAGCACACACGGGACACCGTGCTTCTCAGGATCGAGAAGGGGGACTACCACTTCCTACCCTTCGACGACGTGAAGGCGGCCGAGAGACCCATCATCAAAGAGCTTGTCTCAGACGGGCTCATCAAGCTCATGGAGCCCAAGGGGAAGTTCCCAGAGCGCTACGTGGTGACCTCAAAGGGGAGCCACGCTATCCGTACCTTCAACGCGAGGCTGATTGCCAATGTAGTTGCGAGGTTCAAGGCAGCCTCCATCGAGGCCCGCATTGTGGAGCGGTACCTGGAAGCCGTATGAAGGTATGTCCCATTGGGTCGCTGTCGGGCAACGCATCCAAAACACGAAGAACTTGAACCTTCTCGCTACGATCCTGTCCGTGGACTCCGACACGGACAAGATTCTCGTGGAATGGGTCGATCAAACGACTGGATTCCATGGGGAGTCAGGGTATAGCCTCGAAGAAGTCCTAGCGGAGTGGGAGCCATGCCCCATGTGATTCGGATGGCGATTCTTGGCCCGGACAAGAGGATTCGACCGTGTGCCCCAGATTACAAGGGCCCACCCGGCCCTGTTTTCACGGTCTCTCAGATCCGTAAGGGCAAGGCAGGCGAGTACCAAGTCATCAACATGATGGGCAAACTCAACATCCGGGTGCCTCCACTGCACACGTGGATTCACGGCTACGTCCCGAAACCCGACTGGCCCCCGCCCATCGGCCCGGTGTTAACCCTCGTATTCGATCCCATTCTACCAGGATGACCATGATTCCTATCAAGTGGCACCACACCCCCGGTGATATCTCCAAAGGCGTGAAGATCGCCATGATGGAAGGCCGTCACCCCAATAGAAAGCGTGCTAAATCGTTTCGCCGCATGGTCCGTGCCCGTCTCCGTGCCGTTCTCCGCGAACGAACGCGGGTTGAGATTCAGCTCTCTGCCGGCGTGACCGCATGAGCGTTGGAGGTTACGTGAGTGCCCCGTTCACTCTCACTGAAGGCCGTGTCACGTTCCACGAGACTCTCGATGTCCCACGAACTCCGATACACGACATCTCCCTCCTGGATCTCGTCAAGACCGGAAGGAAGGTCACGCTCGACCTCTCCAACGTGAAGTGGATCAGCACTGAGTGGGTCCGGCTCATGACAACCCTCACCATTCAAGAGGGGGCGGATGTCCTCATCGTAGGTGCAAACAAGGAAGCGCTCGACACCGCCGAGTACCTCGGACACCTCAAACACTGGAGGCAAGGGTAATGAAAGCCAAGCCTCGCCCTAAACGCGGCAAGAAGAAGATGGTCCCGGTCCCCACGGCTCAGCGAAAGCAGAAGAAGGGGCCGTTCTCACCGCCAGCGGACAACCTGGATCGTGCCTCCCCGTGAGCCCCTCATCGTTCAAGTGCCCACCGTCCTCATGAGGGTCCTTGCTCAGGTTCGCAGAGAAGAAGCCAAGATGAACGCCCCAAGAATCCGAGTCCTCTTGGACTACCTGACCGGGCTCACACGGAAGCTGGCCCCTGAAGCTCAGTTCACGAACCGCTCTACCCGAGCCCGCCTGGACCTCCTCGCCAAGGTCCACGGCGACACCCTGTTTGTCGTTCGTACGAAGGTGGACAAGCTTGAGTTCGCCGCTGGGGACACGATCGAGTTCCCTCTCATGAAGGGTAAGCTCAACGACCAAATCGAGACATCCCTCAAGAGGCTAATCGATCGGCGACTACCTCTAATCAACCTCGACCGATCCCTCGTCAGAGAGGCCAATGACGGAGAACCGGATCCCATCCTCGGTTCGTTGGGCCCGTGTCCCTTCAGGTAATCCTTGGTTGAGCCGGTACGCCGAGAGGAGCCGGGGTTCATGTTTTGGCGAGCCTGAAGGTCAGATTGACCCTTGGGCCGATCGGGCGTGAGGTCCTTGGAAGGGCGTGTTGCCAGTCTGTCTGGGTGCCTTTTCCCATGAGCAAGAGGGAGCCGTACACGTAAGAAACGGGGGCGTACCATGCGGTCAGGCGTGGTTGCGGGTGTGTTTTCCCATAGACGGTGACGTTTCGCTGTTGCCAGTCGATGAGGTCCCGGAGGGCTTCCACGGTGAGGAGGGTTGGGAAGTTCTCGATGTAGGTGATGTCTGGCTTCACGGGGTTCTTTCAAGGAACACGTGAGAGACCCTTGGAATCAATCTTCGAGGGGTGCGAGGGCGTCGATAGCTTCACATTGTGCCCAAAGGACGGCTATTTCAGCCAGGCGGTCTTTGGCCTTCTCCACCTCTGAAAGAGGCCCTGAGCCTTCGAGGGCGTTGAGGTAGTCTCTAGCGGCTTGCTTGAGGGGTTCGTCGTTCATGGTGATCCATCACGAAGGGGCCGTAGACTCGAAGGAGAAGCTCCCCGGCGTCCCGCACCCCCTCTTGAAAGAGCTGGAGGATCGCCTCTTGCGCCTGACCGTCATTCCTGATCGTATCAAGAGGGTGGCCCTGCAAAAATGCCCACCTGAATCGTGGTGAGCCCTCTTGGCTCCGCTCTGATAGGCGCCTGAGTCCTTTGAATGAGCGATCCAGCTTTCGAGCCACAGGGCTCAACTCTTGAACGTCCATATCTCCCTCTTACACCGAAGACCGGGGCGTTTTCGAGCGATCCTCAATCTGGAGGCTACCCAAGGCGGCGATAGCGACATCGAGGCGCTTGTGGAGGGTGGCTTTGATGAGATCGCTAGCAGCATTGGTTGACAGAGCGGTAGGGGGGAGGCGTCCAAGCAGAAGGTCGCCGACGCCGAGGCCATGTATCGCGCGGCGCAGGCCGAGGAGCGTGCCGATCTTGACGTAATCACCAGCTCCAACGTCCGTTCTTGAGTCGGGTCATCGTAGGCAGTCCGCGGGCCGGTCTCGATCTCTATGACGCACTTCATGTCCTTGCAGGCACAAATCTCGTCCGCCCACTTCAAACACCTCGCTTGAGACTCGGCGTTCAGCGCTGCGAGGCGGGTGACTCCATCGGAGGGCGCCGTGGGCAAGTCAACCATGCACTTCATTGCTCGGTCCTGGGCGGGAGCGTTCAGTTCGCTCCGCGGAATGATTCCATACTTGCGGTTGGCCGCGGCCACGCACTTGACCTCCTTGCACGCACAAACGGCGTTCGCCCACTCCTCGCTTTGGTCGTTTGCCGCACCCTTGCTCGGAGCTGCTGCCTTTTCGCTAGGCGGCGGGGTGCTCCCATCGTTCGATTTGAAGCTGAACTCACAATTCTCCTGCCAAGGGCCACCGCTGCACATCGTGTTGACGCTGGGAATCTTGAAATCAACCTTCGTGGTGCTCTGCTTGCCGACCTCGCCTGAGCAGAACACCGATGATTCGGACGTTTCCGTCGCGTCACGCTTTTTCTGGACGACGACCTTGCCGCAAACGCTGCCAGCAGCCGTCCCGGTGTTCGTGAAACTGCACTCGCCCTGCCCAAACCCGTTCATCGTGCAGGTCTGTTCGACGTGCGGCTTCCCGCAGCCGACCACCAAGAACACCGTCACCGCCCCGAGCCCGTATCGCTTGATCATCGGTCGCCCCTCCGCGTGCAATGAAGTCCCACGGTGCGGGGTATTCGGCGGCTCGTCAACAGTTCGGAGATCGGTCGGAGCGCGGGCACATGGTACGTTCCCCACCATGTCGCTCACCTTTACCGTGACCGTTTGCCGTATCGCCGACGATGGTAACCCCCCGTCGAACCTGGAGTGGTACGCGGCGGTGACAGTTCACAAGAAGACCGGCCAGCACGTCTGCAAGGGCACCGGCGCTACGGCAACGGACGCGATGAGGGCAGCCTTCACTGACGCTCGCGACGCGGATGCAAAAGCAGCCGTAGACGAGATTCGGAAAGCGCTCGCGTAGCGCCTCGTCGCGCAAGTGCGCGCACTTCGTGCGTCAAAGCAGTTCTGGTGCAGTGGAGCTACCTACACCAGAACTTCGTCATCGAGGAGGGTTTTGGAGCAAAGCCTCGGGTGACCGTTTGTTGCGTTTTTTCTTCTCCTCGGTGTCCAACTAGGATGCCGGCTCTCCCCAATTGGCTCAAGGCGGGCGCCAAGGTTGCCATCTGTGATGAGGGCCCCTGGTGGAAGGTCGTCAAGATCGACGGAGCCGAAGTCGTCCTCAACGCAGAGGGTGATGACCATCCCGTCACCTGGGGGATCGATCGGTTCTTGGCCGTGTGGCAGCCCTTCCGGGCCACTAGGTTCGGAAGGGAAGACCCGATCTAGCGACCCTGCCGCATGTCTTCTTCGATGTCGAGGATGGCACGCGTGTCGGCGTCGACCAGGTCGCGTTCGACCAGCTCTGCATCGTGACGGAAGGCGTCACGGGTTTGCTGGTACTCCCGGAGGCTCTTCTTCTTTTTGGCGAGAAGCTTCTCCAGATCCGCCAAATGCGGGTGAGGCCCGGAGCTGCGTGGGCCTAATGGGAGGTTGAAGCAACGCCCCCTGACAGTCAAGCCTTATCGGTCTGAACGGCGCGGTTTCCACGTAAACTAACCGTTTTTCAGTGCCGGTGGCCAGCCGCATCGTCGGGTCTCATGTTAGGGACACGCGAGACCGGCCAAGTATCAACCTGTTTTTCAAGAAACTTTTCAGTGGATCAGACGATTTCCGGCCTCGGGGGCGTCCCACCACTCTGAGCCCAGCGGATCGACTCCTGTTTCTGAGCTTCGGTCCAGCCAGCAACCCGTCCATCCTCGAAGACGAGGACCCAGTCCCCCGGCTGGAGGTCATAGGCCCTGGTACCGATCGTCAGGTGCATCGGGTGGTTCAACAGCCTAGAAGCTGCGAGCCGTGGCATCACGCTGGCTTCATGAGCGTGTGAGGGACGACAAGGCAGGTCCACGGGTAGGTGGCCTTGTCGATCCCTTCGGCATGGGTGACCTCTACGATCCACATGTCGAGCAAGCCCCCCGAGGACAACCCTCGGACCCGGCCCGAGCCTTTCACTAGGCCGTTGAGATCGAAGGTGACCGGAGCACCCTCAGCGTAGGTCACCTTCTCGTTGCCCATGATGTCGGTTGCCATGCTAGAAAGTACACCAGAACACTTCGCCTCGAAGCAGAGTTATTTCCGCGCAGAGTTATTTCCGCACGTAGCTTCTTTAACTCCTCGTCAGGGGTCTCAACGGTCGTGGGTTCGTTCGGGTTCTCGCAGATGAGACTGACGTAACAACGAGAGAGTCCGCTACGGCGCCGGCTACTTACCTTACTCATCACTGAGTTCGGCGCTGGGATGCAGATTTGGGCTTTGACCGCATCTCGCATGACAGCCCCAGAGAGCCTGGCATCGTAGCCACTGAACGAGTGCCCTTGCTCATCAAAGAGGGCCCGAGCGTCGTCAACCGAGAATACCCGATGTTGAAGTGCAACTTCTCGAACGCAAGCAAAAAACACGACCGCTATTTTCGGGGCTCCGCCCGTGCTGATACCGGACGGCCCAAGAAGGTCCAGGTTGGAGCGGGTCTAGCCCTTGAGGACCTCTTCAAGCATCACTGCTTGGTCTTCAGGTAGCTTGTTCAAACACCAAAACGCCACCATTTCCGCGAAGTTCTCTTCGTGGTTTTTTTGGGCATAGTTGGTCACAAAGGTAGAGGCCCCGTGGGTGCTCGTGTCCACACCTTTCATCTCCAGCCAAGCAACGAGAGGTACCGTCGCCTTGGCCTTGGGATCCCCCTCTTGGTGAAGGTGGACCGTATCGTAGACGACGTTGGCGACCTCGTAGGTCTTGCCCTTGGAGACGAGCTTCTCACCAGGCTGAGGACGTAACGCAGGGTTGTTGATGATCGCCCGTTGTCGGTCCTTCTCTTTCATCCCGAGCTTGAAGTAGATCGACCGGATGTCCCGCTCTTTGCTCTTCAGGAACTTGAAGTGCAGCCTGTGGGCCAGCTCGTGAACGACCGTACGGACGGCATCGTGTTGCTTGCCCTTGAGGTTGGCCCGGACGAACATTTCGTCCTTCCCGACGAGGTAGAACGCGAGCACGTTGGCTTTGCTCAAGGTGTTAGAGAGAAGGATCTCCCCGTAGCAGACCTTCGCCAAACCCTTGCGGTGGAGTAGCTCGGCTGCGGCTTCAACGACCTTGACGGCTTCCTCAATGATTTCATCCGGGAATCCACCCGTGTTGACGATCGTGAAGGGGCCAGCCTTCTTGGCCGGGGATCCATCCGTCCCCCCTTGCCCACGGGGTTTTCCTTGAGCCAGGATAGCCTTGGCAAGCTCCAGTTGGTCTCGATAGACCGAGAGGTACTTCTCGTAGACCTCAACCTCCTTGCCGAAGGCAGGCTTCTGGATGCTTCGACGGGCGTAGAACTTGGACGCCGCTTCTACCCTCTTCCGAAGAGCAGGGGGGAGGTCGTACTGCTGGAGGAAGGCGAGCCACATCTCAAAGGCGACGTTGTGAAACTGGATGTATCCGTTCTTCACCTTGTAGAAGAAGTCGAACTTGTTGCTGCTGTAGAAGCGGCTGGCCGAGGCGAAGTTCGGGTTGTTGGGGTCCGCCCCCTGAATCACGGCCCAGGCCTCCTTCATCTGCGGGATGAGGGGCTCCAAGGAGGCGAAGCGGGTCAGGACCTCCTCGAACTTCCGAATGAGGCTCGTAGGGTCGCCGATCGCGTCAGCGACCTTGAGGGCGTATCGGAGGGCGACTCTTGCGACGAGATCCATCTCACAAGCCTGACTGCATAGATGTAATACCCCAAACGATGGGCCTCCGGCCTACCGTGAAAGGAATCCCCCTCAATGGACATCCACGTTCCCTCACGGCAAGAAGAAGCCTACGCTTAAGTCCCCGGTCGTCAAGGCGCCGTTATCAAGACCCGAACCTTGGCTGGGAAAGCTCTATCTCCCCTGAAGACCACTCATGGGTCCTCTTCCAACCGAGAGACCCCAGCAAGCTCAGAGCCCAGCTCTGGTATCGACACGAGGTACGGGAGGAGAACGGTACCATCATCCACTTCTACGCTCCAGCCGGGGCGGATCCGGCTGAATTCAGACCGGATCTTCCCGTTCAAACCGGGTAGCGCCCCCACCAGGGCACACCTCTGGGACGTTCTCCTGTAGGAGATCCGTCTCCCCCGGCTCGTGGTCACCCACGGTCCAGACAGTGGCCCGGCACTCGTTGCAACGCCAGACGTGGATGTTTGGGAGCTTGTCTTCTGGCCCGTTCAAGGGCATCCACGTGTGGATGGGGGCGGGTAGCATGCGTGGAGCTGCCCCCGTGGGATCCAAGGCTGTCTTCGGAATTTTGACCATCCCGCTAACCCAAGCGGGGTAATTAAAGCATCGTGGATTTTGAGGCGTTCCAACCAAAGCTCGACCCTCCACTCGACCCTCCACCCGGTACCTGCGAAGTGTGTGGGTCAACCGAGGGGCTCAAGTGGGAGGATTCTCGAACCTGTTACGATACGACCCCCCTCGATCGGTTTGACCGGATCAATAAGCTGGACGAGCCCGACCCCAACCGCCCGGTCTTACTCTGCCGAGATTGTGCCGTCGAACATCATTCCTACTGGGATGAGCGCTGGTCAGAGGTTTACAGGGACCGATTATGAAGCAAGATCCTGCCGATACGCTGGCCAATCTGGTTCGGAAGATCATCACAGATCAGGGGCTCAAACTGAGCCCGAGCTTTAGGGTTGCCCTCATCAAGGCCCTTGCTGAGTATGACGACGGGACTCGATCCAGACTCTTGGACGACGACATGGCAGGGGAGCGGCTGACCCCAGAGGGGCATTACCGCTGCCCGGAATGCGGTAAGCCCTTCGTCCCCCAACGGGTCACCCAAACCTACTGTCTTCCCACGTGCCGCACGAAAGCAGGGAACCGCAGGAACAACGCCCTTCGGCCCAGAGGGGCTGGAAGGACCCTCGACCCGCGAAAGTAATAATGTGAGCTACAACACAGAGGATTCTTGAAATAGCTAGAGTGAAACAGTCAATTTGACTATGAGTTCTGATACCTTACAGTCACGTAAGACGGGTTCTTACGCTGCACTTAAACCCTCCCGCACGCCCCAACTGGCCCACTAACTCCCTGCACCTAGAATAAGAGAGTTCACATGCTAACTACACTGAAGTAGCATGGGTGAAACAGGCAAAAACCCCCGTCTTTACAGGTACTTACAAGGCAGTTGATCATGCACTAACTTCTTGGTCAAAACTTCTTGGTTGAATCTTCGACCCTCTCAGGTGTTCTCGAAACATGATCACACGCGAAGACCTGGAAATGGCAAAGTACGTCCCCCACCCCCATCATCACCAGGGGACAGTTACGAGCGTGACAACAGCAATGACCCACGGAATCTTCATATTCTGCCGTGGTTTCTGGCAGAAGATCGTCCGAGGGCCGGATGGGATGAAGCGCTACTTCATCAACGTCTACCTCTGGGAGTTCCCCCGAACCGCCAGCAGTGAGCAGGCAAGTGTCGAGGTGGCTCTCTATCGGGATGACGGGCTCACCCATCGCGACCAGACGGACCTCCAGACGGACTTCCGGGTCAACCTCCAGCTCGGGAATGCCTCGACCCTCGCAGGTATGGAAGGCTTCTACGCTGAGTTGTACGAGAAGCTCGGGTGCGTCCCGGACCTCCACAACAACGACAGCGAGCCTGCGGAACCCCGATTCGAGAGGGTCTAACGATGGGACGCAATCGCCTCGAATGCCCCGGTTGTGGCTACGTTCACGGAGCCACGGCCGGGTACCCGAAGCTCACCCAAGAGGAGCACCTGGCTCTTTGGAAGGCTGGCTTTGAGTTGGATGTGAACATCCACGGGGACCAGATTGCACGTCGTACCGACATCCCGAACCGGCATTTCAACAACTCGGCTCGGTTCGAGCTTCACGGTGTCATCTGTAGACCAACGAGGTTGGAGAAGGTCTTGAGGGGGCCATGAAGATCGTCACCAAGCACAAGCACCATCGAGGCATCTTCGAGTACCTCATCGCCTACGACTACAACGCGGGATCTCCGAACCGTTACACGGTCCTGATCCTGAACGTAGACGACCCCGTCACGGTGGGCCGTGAGCTTCACCTCTCCGAAGTTCGGGAGTTGATCGTCGACTACGAGAAGGAAGCGGCTAAGCTCCCTTGTTGGACGGGTGGGCGCCGTGATGTCCTGGCTTGCTTGAAGCGAGTCAGTCAGATGCGGTTGCTAGGTCCCAAAGAAGCTGGGCGCTCGACGAAGTGCCCCCACTGCGGAGCAAGTCCAGGCAAGCCTTGTCGCGGATCCGATGGCTACCCCCTCGCCAAGAATCATGCGGGACGATGACTACCCCTCCACTCCGCTGGATCAAGAACGACCTCAAGGGGGCCGAGTTCGCCTTCAACCAGAAGGAAGACGGCCGTTGGTACTACTGCTCGGCTCCCATCAACGCTGACTTTGAGCTGAGCTTGGAAACTCTCGCTCCCTACGTGACCAGGGTGCTCGACCTAGCAGCCCCCTTGGAGGGTACAGGCCTCTGCGTCGCCCTCGTGGAGATCAAGGCCGATATCGTCAAGGTGTTTTGATGAAGATCATCCCTGCGTACGACGCTAAGGCTGATCCAACTGAGGCCGTCCGTCTTCTCGTCCAGACTTACCCGAAGGCGACCCTCTTCATGCGCAAGGATCCCAAAGGTCGGAAGACCTGAATCTGGGGTATGATCGAGCTTCCCAACAACCTTACGAGAGGGGCCCTCTACGACCTCTTCAATCGCCTCCATAGGGCACCCGCGGAGAAGGTGAGCTTTCGTGGGTTCGTCGGGTTCATCACCAGCACAACCCTCTCCGAGAGCATCCACAAGCCCGAGATCATATGGGAGCTTCACCTCAAGGTGGCCGGGGAGGACGAGGTGAAGGTGTTCAAGGGGTCGTATAGCGGGCTCATGCCGCCCCCCGTCCCTCCCCCTCGGACCCGATTTCAGCGGGAGGATGTCCTATGAGTCCTATTTTGTCGGCTTCGGCGGACCGCTTTTTTTCTGATACTCCCACCTGAGCGTGGACCCTCGATGGAAGACCGCCTCTACACCCCAAGAGCTGCCTCCCGTAAAGACCGGGGGCTCTTGGTGGAGGAAGAACGCTACCGGCGAGTGGTTGAACGACGCCCCCTCCCCTGACTTTGGTGGGCACTGGGGCGTTGAACCCTCGCAATGGCTGGGGCTCTCCCTTCTCAAAAAGGCCATCGGGGGTGGTCCCCCGGTCCGTTGTGCGGGTTGGAGCGGGAACCTTCAAGTCCCCTCCAAGGCGTTCGTCGAGACCATCGTTGCCACGTTGGGGGTCCGGCTCATTAGGGTCACGGACGGCGGAAACTCGAACGGTCGGTTCCTGTTTGGTTCCGACGTAGCGATGCTCTCCTACGGCCTGAGTGAAAGCGGGCGGTGGGCGGACGTCCAGCTCGTGACGATTGACGAAGACATCTGCCGTCGGTCAAGCCTGCTCTTTGACCGCTGCATCACCCCTGATGACCCTAGGAAGGGTCTCGTCTTCACCCTAGTTAAAGGCATGGGAGGCTTCAGTATCTCTCGCCTTGGAGCCGCTGGGACGCCTCTGGAGAGGGGGAACTATGCCCCTCCCGTCCTCGCGGACTACGACCACGTGGTGGAAGACCTTTCAACGGACTCCCCTTGCGGTCGGCTCATCATTCTCTCGGGGAGCCCCGGAACTGGGAAATCGTACCTCGTGCGTTCTCTTCTCGCTGCGGTACCGACGACCGCCTTCATCTTGGTCCCCCCACACCTCGTGGAAGGGCTTGGCGGACCTGAGATCCTCCCTGCTCTGACGAGCGCCAAAAACGAGTTTTCAGGTCCCATCACGTTAATAATTGAAGATGCGGATCAGTGCTTAGTGGAGCGCAAGGAGGGGAACATGAATTCGATCTCCTCCATGCTCAACCTTGGGGACGGCATCTTGGGGTCGGTCCTCGACATTCGTATCCTCGCCACCACGAACGCCGAGAAGCTGGAAATGGACGCCGCTACCCGGCGCCCCGGCCGGCTCTGCCGGTACATCGAGGTTGGGTCTCTTCCGGCCGAAGAAGCGGCCAAGGCCCTCCACCGGCTCACGGGTGAGGTTCGGAAGTTCCAAGGGGAAGCGACCATCGCTGAGGTCTACCAAGAGGCCAGGAAGCTCGGCTGGAGGCCTACCGAGGTGGTTCCGGCTCGACCAGATCCGCGCCCTGAACTGGCTTACTAATGGCCATTCAGGACACCACGGGCTACATCCGCGTCAAGCACACGGGCTTGATACCGGGGGTGATTTACCTGAAGGATCTGGATGGAGAAGCCAACCGAGGCACCGACTCCAAGCAGCGATGTGTATTCTTCGCTGCAATGGGCGGAATTCGCTACCGTTTGACGGGGTCCTTGCGCATGAGAAGGGTTGCCTTCGGGTATCTCTGAACGAGGAGCCGGACAGCCTCCGTAGGGTCCAACGTCCCGAAGATCCCGATCTCCCCTTGGTCTTTGGACGCTGCGAACTTCTCCTCGGTGACAGGGATAAAGATCCCTGTCTTAGACCGTACAGAGAAGGACACCATCAACTCGTCCACATAGCCGTATTCGAGTCGGCTCATGGCAAGTTTGGCGAGGCGTTCGTTCAACCTGAGACCTAGTTCAGATGTGACTAGCTTCCTCATCACACCCTCTTCAGGCGGCTCTTGGCCTTGTTGTCCAAGAGGATCCCGAGCATTCTGTCAGCGATCACCTTCTGGCGCTCAAAGCGTTTGATGAGGCTCTGCCGGACCTTCTCTGGCAGCTCTGGTACGTCCTCGAAGCCGTACTTGTAGCCTCGCTCCGACTGCTTGCGCCAATCGGGGACGTTCTCGTCCGCTTCGTCCTTCAAGACCTCATCCGAAGGGCGGACGTCGAACCACACGTAGTCGGATTCCTCCCCATTGAGGCCGGAAGGACATTTCCCCTGGTGCCAGAGACGAATCCACGGCATGCTAGACTCTACACCGAATCGCAGCGTTTACACGGTGTATTTAGATTGACGCCCGATGAAGAAGCCCAAGAGCTGTAAGCGAGGACCTCGCTACATCCGCAAGCGTCCACGAAGCAAGCGGCAATCGTGGAGAGTGGCAAGTCGGCACAGCTATGGGAGATCAGAGAAGATCCTCCGACGTAACCGCAAGCTCTGGTCACGACTACACGCCAAGGAAGGCCGTCAGCTCGACAAGAAGGCCATTCAAGAAGAGTCCTTGACGGTCCGCTCCAGGCGGGTCTCGGTTGCCGGTCTGGGTGGCCCCGACTGATAGATCCGACCCAACATGAGGGCGTGTTCGTCCACGATCCAATCAGCGAGCACGTGGATCTGCTTGTCCGTTGTATCAGGACCCACGAACCAAAGGAGGTCCCGCTCTGGGACGATGATGACATCCCCCGGCTTGAAATCGTGTTTCCATTGGGAAAGGTCTGAAACCTGATACCCGATGGAGATCACGGAAGCTTGAGGTGGTTTAGATTTGAGCCTGGGATCCCCTTCATCGGGCCATCTCGTCTGGTACCAAAGGAGCCTTGACCTCTCTGGCATCGGCATGATGAACGTGAACTCGACCATTCCGTTGGGGGTCCACCCATCGAAGCAGGCCGAACTCATGCCGCCCTCATCGACATCCCATTTGGCCCGCATGAGGACCAACGGACTCAGAACGGCCCACCAGGAGCCTCCCCTAACGCAGGGTGAGGTATCAGTAGCCCTAAGGCCCTGAGTATCGGCCACCCGAAGGCCTTGCGGATTCATTGGGTGGAGAGACACCGTTAGCGCTTCTTCTTCCTGGTCTTTGTAGGCTGCTCATCCGGCACCCACGACGGGAGCGGGAAGGGTGGTTCCGCTGGTGCCAACCCGATCTCTCGCACCTCGATGATGCCTACTCCGTTTACGCCTTCAAGATACGACTTGATGAGCTTCTCTTCTTCCCCGTCTGGGGGATCACCGTCCATGTTGGAGAGGACTTCCAGAACAACCCGGTACCTCTTTCGTGCCATACCCTCACAAATTACAAGAGCCCTAGATGGCGTCCTCACGGTCAACCCCACCTTCGATGAGTCTTGCGATCCCGGTCGATGTCGTCGACCAACGCCTTGTTCATGATGCTGGCGGCCAGCTCGAAGAGGTCATCGTCCGAGCGGCTGTAGCGGTTGAATTCCCCCTCCAGGGTCTTGCGTCCCAGATCGTCGAGGCCGATACGAGTCAGCTCCTCGCGGAGCCACACGCTGAGGCAGACCGTGTCTCTCGTCCGAATGTCACATGTCCAGTTGGCGTGGCGGCCCACAGCGTATGAGGCGAAGAGACGCTCTCGGTCCAGCTCCACAAGGCGCCGAACCTCGGTAGCGAGGTAGTTCAAAGCTTGTGCTTCGACAAGGGGGTTGAAGGTGAGGTGACCTCCACGGCATCCTCTTCCGAGGTGAGGTTGGCGAGGGGTTCGCAAGGTTGAGGCTGAGCCGTGTCCGCGAGAGCCTTGTCGATGGCGTCGAGCGGCCCTTGATCGGGCATCGCTTGCTGGTCTTCGATCGCCTCTCGTGCCGTGTAGAGCGCCCCACGTGCGACGCCAAGTTTTCGTCGAGCCTCACACCCCCAATCGGGGTCCGGGGTGCAGCTCAACGCCTTCTTGACAGCTTCGTAGATGAGCGTGGCGTGGGAGCCGTTGGCGCCGCAGTAGCCGTTGTAGAACTCGGGGACGTTGACGTCCCAGCTCTTGATCGTCTGGTAGATGGAGTTCCAGATGGGATCCTTCAACTGCTCCTCGGTCGGGTCCGGCATCGGCTTGTGGGGCTCGCTGGCCTCCACGTAGTCGGCGTCCGGGCTCGTGGGCTGGGAATCCCCTTGGTGCTTGCGGCACTTGATGGACTCCCACATGTTCTCGGTTTCAACGTGGCGGCCGGGCTCACCGCAGACCTCGCAGGTAACTCGGCTCTTCTCGACTGCTCTTTTGACGGCTGCTTGGATCGATGGGGTCCCATAAGGAGGGTCTGGGCTACTGATGAAGATGTCGAGCGTGGCGTACTTTTCCTTGCCTCCACTGGAGGTGGCCCCGAGCTTTTCCAACTCTAAGCCGAGGTCTCGGACGATCTCGAACCACCCATCGTCGAATCCGAAGTGGTTGGCTTGTCCCCATACCGAGGGGGCCGATGCTCGAAGAAGCTCAATCTTCTCAGGAGTCATCCCGGTTGACCCTTTCAAAGCGGGTCTTGGGTTCGTCCTCACGGAGAGGAACGGTACCCACCTCATGCAGTTCTGACGGGTCAACCGCCATGGAGGACTGCATGTCGGGATCACCCGGTGGGTGGACGATGGCCTTCCCCGTCCCACCCATGTAGGCGAACTCGACGATCTTTCCGTCGAGAACGTACTGCTTTCCTTGCACTAATCCCACGTGCTTCATCTTGGTGTAGTCCTAACCACCGGCAAATGCCGGGACGAACAGAATTCCACGTGCGTCCGGGTCGAACTCGGTCATCAAATCGAAGTCGGTCATCTTGCCCTTCTTTCGGCCGTCCTTGCGGAGACGGAAAGCGCGGTACTTCTTCTCTGTCAGAATGCCGTAGAGTTTCCGGGCCTCTTCGACCTCGGCCGGCTTCTTCGGGTTCCAGAGGTGCTTCGTGTCCCCCTCAGCGCCCATGACGCCAATAGCTGAGACTCCCTCGGGAACCTCGTCGAAATCCACATGGGTCATTTGCAGCGAAACAGCCTGTTCCATACCTTAAGGGTACACCAATGACGGATGCACTCAAGCTCGTTTGGCTAGGGGACGACAACCCGCTCCCCTTCGTTCCCTACGGGGGCCTCTGGCATTATGTGACGGCCGAGCCTGACAAACCCGAGACGATGCGCTGGCTTGACGCCCACACGAGAGTCAGCGCTGGCTTCCTACTTGGTCGACCAAAGGCGCTAGTCCCAGTCATCGAGGTTCACTTCAAGCAGCTCATCGACTTCCTCTGCGACCCGATGCCAGAGGGTCAGCAGTTTCGCCAGTGGGAAGCGAACCCCCTCAATGAAGACCACACGCTCTATGTGGCGCTTCGGTCTTCGTACGTGGCCGATCCGGACTTGCGGGAGGACGACGCAGACCCCCGCAATCGGTACCTCCTTGTCGGCGTAGCCCAGTTCCCGACCATTCTTGAAGGCTCGTTCGAGTTTCCTTGGGTCTTGGAGCCCATCACGCCGCTCGTTCGGATCCTGCACACCTTCGCTCGCCTCCACGTGATGGAGGCACCGCCGGACTACCCTCAGCTCGTTCCCATGTGGGAACAGATGTTCCATGTTTCCAAAGACACCAGCGGTGTACTGCTAGAACCAACGTGAAGCCTAAAGCCGAGACTTTTTTCCACGTCACCGAACAAGGCGTCGTCACGGACTACGATGACGACATCCTCAAGGCCGTCAATCACCTCAAGAAAACGCCGAAGGGGGCCGTCATCCGGTCCGACGGTGTGATGATGGCGGGTCTCCCTTCTGCACCCCAAGAAGCGGAAGAGATGGGTCCGGTTCCATGGGGGAAAGTTCGGAAGATGCGCTACAACGATGAGGACGAGGAGGCCCCCAAGACTCCGAGAGGTACCAAGAAAAGGATCTCGTCTTCGCCTCCTCCCAACTGACATGCCTGACCCGATTCAAATAGGCCCTTTCCCGCTTTGGTGCCCCGAGTGCAAGGCGGAATACGAGAACATCGGCCACCCGATGAAGCCTGGAGTCATCATCATGCGGGTCTGCAAGTGTGAGATCGTGACCCAGCCGATCGAGAACGGGACGGTCACGATGCTCGTCCCGCCGACGAAAGACCCCAATGGGTAATCGTCACCGCAGGACCCGTAAGGCCGTGAAAGGCCTTCTGCAAACGGTCATCCGTCTAATCGACGAAGAACCTAAAGAGACCCGGTTCGATCACATCCGAGCCAACCTGGACGGACCTTCGACCCTCACGGTCAAAGAGGTCACCAAGATCCTCAAGGACCCCGGCTACAAAGAGAACGAGTACGGAGAGCTTCGCTCGACCCTCCGCAAGCTCACCGAGCAAGAGATCATCAACCGCCTGTGCGCCAAGGCCATGTGGGCCGTTCACCAGCAGGAGGATGCTCTGTTCTTCGCGGAGCTAGATCGGTGCCTTCAAACATGACTGCAACTCTGGATCAAGGCCTAAGCCCCGACCTCAAAGAGCGGTTGATCTCCACCTACCTAAAGACCAGTAAAGGTCGAGCCAAGCTCATCGCAGCTACCTTCAACCCAGCTCGTGCTTGGCTAGAAGCCCCCGAAGGGTGCCCAGTCGAAAACCTCACCTCGTTGATCGACGACATGAAGCGCATCAAAGGCGCTCTCGACGGCTCGGAAGAGGACGTCGACCTCACCCGCTTCAATAGCCTCTTGGGTGACCTCCAGGGGCTCCGAGACAAACTCCTCTCAAATGCACCAGTCGTTTGAAGACGTGCCTGTCAAGCCAAAGCCCGTCCGGATGATCAAGCATCCCTTCAGGCTAAGAGGCAACTTGAGCTTCCAGCCGATCTATCAACCAAGGAAGCCCAACGCATAAGCCGTTGGCTCGAAGCGCTTGCGATCGATGAGTGACGAACTCCGGGACCTCGCCATCCAGACCGTCCAGCGGCTCCAAGCTGAGGACTTCGTCTACACGGTCGATGACTGGGACATCTACAACTTCCCCGGTAAAGGGGTGGGTACCATCGCCATTCGCATCGAAGGCGACCCGCAGCGCCTCAACATCGGGTTGTTCGTTCCTCTGACGCTCACGCTGGACGAGATCCGCAAGGCTCTCAAAGACGAACCCCTCCCCAACTGATGCACTTCGTCTTCACCACCGACGAGACGTGTAGTCGAGCTGACGAGGTGGTCGATTATCTCCGTGGCCCTCGGCTTTGGATACCAGCGGTGGATTACCAGGATTTCGACCGATGGGTTGAAAAAACCCATCCCAGAGGCCCTCGAAGTAAAGAACATCACCGTTCGGCCCGACCAGCGTGGCCGGCATATTGCAAGCTTCTTGCTACGAAACGCTGAGATCGAGGGGCGAGCCGACTTCCAGAGCACTCACGTGCTGGTCGACACGAAGGCTAGAAACTTCCCGATTCGAGCCTATCTTACGAAGAACGGGTACCATGTGAAGGGTGTGACGGACCTTTACGGGCTAGGGGCTGGGGAGGATATCGTGTACCGGAAGGCTATATGAATGGCGTGGAACGGTTACCACCCTAAGATGACGAAAGAAGAAGCTAGAAGGCTTCTTCCGCCCGGAGCTTGCAAACAGTGCGTTTACTGGGTTCGTTGTGGGTTTGACCCCAACCTTCGTTCGTGTGCCCGTTGCACGAGTCCAACGGAAGATCGAGGAGCCAGAGCTAGGTTCGGACCTCCGACAAGAATGGCGAGAGTCATCCGATGAGAGAGCAACACGACGCCAAGTTCACGAGCTACATCGAGAAGATGTCCGACCACGTCTGGGCGGTCATCTACAAGGACGTCTACCAAGGCTTCTACCCGACCCGTGAAGAGGCCCGGAAGAAGATCCGGTCCCTCAAGCCCTTCTCCAGCTACCGGCCTCTCAGCAACGAAGAGAAGGCTCAACTTGAGATCACCAAACGCCCTTGGAGTCGCCTCACAAGGATCCTCCAAGACCTTTACGACCTCGACCCGGTGTACGAGCCCTCATGAGACTCCGGTTGGTCCGCCATGGGGAGAGCACCTCCAACGCCGGCTTTAAGACCGAGACCCCGGAGGGTAGCCCCCTCACCGAGATGGGTCGGGCCCAAGCTCAGGCGTTCGCGGATTCGTTCGACCACTACCCCGCAAGTATCATCTCCTCGCCCTTTCAGAGAGCCTTGGAGACCGCAGCTCCGCTCGTCAAGCGCTTCGACATGCCTCCAGTCATCCACCAAATTCAAGAATGGAACTTTCTTGACTCCGCCAAGTACGCCGGGACGACCTGGCATGATCGTCAGCCCCACGTCCAAGCTTACATGCGGACGGCGAGCCCCAATTTCCGGGACGGTCCGGCTGAGAGCTTCAACGATCTACTCACACGTGTTCGGAACTTCCTCGAAGCGGTGACGAAGATTGACGCGAAAGGTGACGTGGTTGCCTTCTCTCACGGACGTTTCATCAAGGCCGTCATCTGGTGTCTTGGGGACCATCGACGCAATGATGTGCGCTCCTACTGGGCGTTTTCAGAGCGTCACGAGGTCGACAACGTTAGCGTGACAAAGCTTGAATTCACGCATAGTTGGAAGCTCCTATGAAGTCCTCGGACTCTCTTCTCTCTTGGAAAGAGGGCAACATGTGGCTCGTCGCCTGCCGGCACATCGATGTCGTGGCTCAAGGCCCAACGCTGAAAGAAGCCTTCCGGTAGGACCTTCACGGCCACAGTGATTGAGCGGATGAACGAGGACGGAACCCTCGGACCCCTACCGGCCCCACCCCCCGATGTCGTCAAGGGGTGGGAGAGGAAAGCACGAGAGAGGCTCAACTGATGAACATCCTTGAATTGTCGGAACTGAAGACAAGACTGGAGAAGGAGGCTCGGAAATGGGTTGGGTACCTCGAATCGGTTCCGACCAAAGAAGAGAAGGAGAAAGAGCTGACTCGGAAGCTCATGGAGACCTGGCTCGAAGGTCATCAGGCTCCCAAGTAGATGGCCACCTGCAACGATAACTGCGCCTGCGGTCGGCCCTGCTTACGGCAAGAGCAGCAGAGCGGGCGCTGCGACCATGATTGCCGTAGTGAATACTGCCCCGTTCTGAGACCCCCGAAGACGTTCTTAGGGAAAGTAGAGACGGCCGAGAACTTGGCGAGGCCCATCCTTAGGGTCCGGCACGCAGACCTTAAGAGGGTCAACGATACGAGCCCCTTCCGCTCGTGGTGCCCTGTCTGCGACCAAGGGATTCTCCTCGTGGTGCCCTGTCTGCGACCAAGGGATTCTCCTCGTGGCTAGAGTGGGGGGCGGCCTCACGAGCTTGAACTTGAGCAAGCTGGACCACTGCACCCTATGCGGCCAGCAGTTCCTCTACGAAGAGGACGAGATCGGAGGCTCCAAGCTCACCACTCCCCCGAACCTACCGAAGTGGATCCAGGATCTCGACGACGTGAAGACCAAGCCCAAAACCCGTTTCGATAGGATCGATGATGAATAACGAAGACCTGGCAGACATCCTCATCGAGCGCTTGAACGATCTTTGCCACGACCCGGAGGTTCGAGCAGACCTTGGCAAGCTGATCGAGTGGCGGGCCCCCTGCTCCAAGGCAACGGCCGAACACCCGACCATCCAGACGCAAGCGGCTCAACCTCTAGATCCCGCGTTTGACGTTTTACTCAAGCTGTTCCCCAGCCTTATCGTGAACGAAGGACCCACGGTAGGGCCGTTTACGCTCTCTCATCGTGAAGCCGAGCTGATCCGGGAACACGTCATGGGGGACCTTCGAGGACCCAACAAGGACGAGTTCAAGACCGTTTTTCAACGCATCGATGAATTCGTGTGTGCGAAATGGGACGCCGAAGACGACGAGCCTGACTCTGACGCAAACAAGGTCCATGGTATCCGTCTCACAACGACCAATTGGGTCTGCGAGAACGGCGGAGACGACATCACCGGAACCAAAGAAGAGATGGAAGCCAAAGCCGCTGAGTACCGTGCGAGCCTCTACCCAGGCCCGTTGGTTGAGTACAAAGTGGCCGTCTACAAGCCGTAAATCAGCCCATGCTGATCATCTCGATGCCGCTGTACTCTTGAGGGGCGTTGAGCATGCTCTCCACGTGGTAATCCCCGTTCCCACGGTAGTCAGCACGAAACCACCAGCGATCTCGACCTGTATTTAGACCGCCCATGATGCCTGGCGGGACCTCTTCGATGACGGCATGTTGGAAGGTGCCTGACTCGAAGATGAGATCGTTGTTGTCGGCCCGTAGAGCCAACTCGGCTTCAAGCTTAGTGGAGAACCAGCCCCACGTTCGCCAGTTGGCTCCCCGAGTGACGGCCGTTACCGTATAGATCATCCCTGGTAGACACCGGGGAAGGTAAGTGCCGGTCTTTCCCGACTGTCGCGCCTTCAAAAGCCCATTGTCATTGACCCGCCCTGACGTTTGAACGGCTCGACTACGGCTCCACTCCAGAGATTCAACACCCACTTACTCAATGGGGGGTGCATCCCTCACTCTCTGCCATGACGTGGGATTTTGAAGGCCCACTGGGCAGGGAGCTTCTAAGCCGGGGCACACCCCGACACCGGCTGCTTATCCGGCATCGGGGAATTTTGAACGTCTATAGTCCACTCCGGGGCAATTCGGAGCACCTTGGCCTTCTTGCACCGAGGACCACGGGACTTGAAGTTGGCGAGGGCCTCACGCTCATCCTTCGCGTACTCCGTGAACGTGACAGCGTGGCCGGTCGGGGTGAGCGTCGTCACCTCAAACCATCGAAAACGGCTCTTCATATAATGAATTCTCCCACGTGAACGAGGTAGTCGTAGGCCCCTGGAGGGGCTTGGTCGAGGATCTCTGTAGCTTGCTTCATCTTTTCCCAGCAGGTCTGAGCGATGGCAACGTCATCAGGGGCCTTGCACACGGCCATGTAGGCATCTCGGGTCTCCACGAAGACCCGGCTGTGCTCGTCCTTACGGTCGATGTGTTTCTGGACCTCGGGTGCCCACCAACGCATCCAGTCAGAGATCCTAGTGACCAAGCCTTGGTTCTCCCGTCGCATTACCCGGATGTAGACACCGGGCCCGTCGTCATGGCGTAAAGCATCGACAGGACATCCTGGACGGCTTGGTCGTAACCTTCCGTGAAGCCATTTCGTCGGTACCCAGGGTCCTGGATATGGGAGCTATACCCATCTCGTGGATCACCTCCACCCATTGCACTTCTCCATGATAGATGACCCGTCGAGAAGGCCAGTGAACGCCCAAGTCCCTCCCCGTAAAAGGAGCCTCGTGGAAGGGTCGTGCCCGATCCGTGAGTCGCTCTTCTTTGAGACGATCCCACTCCTTTCCACTGACCTCTACAAGGTCGCCGCCCCAACGACGAGCCAAAGCCCTGAGTTTTTGAATCTCGCGTGCCATCAACTTTAGAACACCTGAAAGGGGTGGTGATTCAACTGACGTGAGGTAAAATAAATGGAGTGACCACCTGGAACTACAGGCTCATTCGCCACCTGAACCCCGATGGGAAAACCATGTGGGTTGGGGTGCATGAGGTCTATTACGACCTCCTTGGAACTCCGATTCGCTGCTCTGATGAGCCGATCCAATTGACAGCCGTTACGGTCGGCGATCTCCGACGAGGCCTTGAAGCCATCCTGAATGCGTTCGAGTCTCCAGTCCTAAACTACGGGAGTTTTCAATGAGCTTCCATCATACCTGCACGTGCTCTCACGACCGAGACACCCATTTCAAGGAACTCACCGAGAGCACCAAGGATGTGAACACCGAGCGGCGGTACGTCTACGGCCCTTGTCTCGCTTCCTGGTGTAAGTGCCAGAAGTACGAAGAACCGAAAGACTAGCTCCGTTGGAGGTGGATGAGGGCCTCGCCCAAGGCCGTCTGGAAGGCGATACCCTCTCTATCGTGCTTGGTCTCTTGGATGCGATCCCGCAGAGCGGGAGGGACCTCTTCCCAGTGGTCGGGGCAGAGAATTTGCCGGCTCGCGATCGACCGAGGGCAGCCAGGAAATGGGCAAGGCTTCACGTTCACCACCTACCCCCGAGAAACAATGAGTATTGATGCTCATGTGTCACTCACCCACGGGGGTGGGCGTTCGGGTTCGAGCCAGTACGATCGTCGGATGGGTATGACCATGGCCTCAGCGAGACACTTCATGCAGGCGGTGAGCTTCTCCTCGGTGGTACTACCTCTGAGACCAACGTAGGGGGCCGCAAGGTTCAAGTGTGGGTTCACAAAGAGGTCCCGGAGGGTCACGTGGCGCTCCTTTACCATGCGGTCCCGTTGGATCAGCACCCGATGTGGACGGAAGAGGTCCCGTGCTTCTCCCTCGTGAACACGGTGGCTTCGGGAAGGGGTGATGTGGGCCTCTGGAGAGGTCCAAGAGAGCTTCGTAGAGGCCGGGGGGCAAGTCCTTCTGGACGAACGAAGGCCACTCGTCGGACCGTTCCTTGTCGCTGGCTTCGATCCTCGTGTAGGCCCGGATGCAGTCGGGTCGGATCTCGATCCTTCCAACGAGGAGATCGGCCGTTTCGATGGTGCGGTTAGCCGCATAGAAGAACGGGTTGAGGAGCTTACAGACCCCTTCGTCGGGCTCGGCCCTCTTGCTTCTTGGCGCCCTTCCGGCCCTTGCGGTGGGTCTTGTTCATCCGGTC
>Ga0163150_10003212_pt1 | contig 23372 bp, 20 predicted proteins | sample OliLakLV19P2IB_FD_148628 | JGI IMG/M metagenome (GOLD analysis project Ga0163150, IMG submission 148628) | Freshwater microbial mat bacterial communities from Lake Vanda, McMurdo Dry Valleys, Antarctica - Oligotrophic Lake LV.19.P2.IB | ecosystem: Environmental > Aquatic > Freshwater > Lake >...
GACCAATGCGGGGTCCATCGAGCCGGCCCTGCTCGAGCTCATGGCCGAAGAGATGGTCGCGCTGCCAAAGTTCATCGAAGAGCTTGCGCAAATCGACAACGCGGCGCTGGTCACCCTCGAGCGCCCCGCCAACTACCCGTTCCCCGGCTGCGACACCTTCAGGTTTCTCGAAGTCGATAGTGTGCCGGGGTTCGACGCCTCCGCCGAATTTCCGAAGGTTCGCTCGCTGCGCGCCGGCATCAACGCGTTCAAGGTCATCGACGACAACATCCGTGCGCGTGCGGGCATCGAGGTGCGCCTGTCGAGCCCGGTTTCCCGCCTGCTTCGCAACGCCGCGGGCGAGGTCTGCGGGGTCGAGATCCGCGGCCCGTCGGGCACGCGCAGGCTCCAGGCGCGTCACGCCGTCATCCTCGCGTGCGGGGGCTTCGAGTCGAACCCCGAAATGCAGCGCCGCTACTGGCAGCTCAGGCCCGTGCTGCCCTGCGCCACCCTGGGCAATACCGGCGACGGCCACCGCATGGCGCAAGCCGTGGGCGCCGAAGTTGCGCATATGTGGCACTACCACGGCAGCTACGGCTTCCGCCACCCCGATCCCGCCTACCCCTTCGGGATCCGTTCCAAGAAGCTGCCCGACTGGACCCCCGGCGTGCTGGAAACCAAGGCGCGGATGTCCTGGATCCTGGTGGACGCCACCGGCCGCCGGTTCATGAACGAGTACCAGCCCTATGTCCACGACACCGGCCACCGTTTCATGGACCGGTATGACCCGACGACGATGCGATTCCCCGCCATGCCCGCGTTCATGGTGTTCGACGAGGCCGGACGCCGCATGTACCCGCTGGCCAAGTCCTACATCAACGACCCGGACATCGCGCCCTACGACTGGAGCGACGACAACCTGCGCGAGGTCGATCTCGGCATCCTCAAGCGCGAAGACTCGGTTGCGGCGCTCGCGCAATCGATGAAAGTGCCCGTCGCGCAGCTCGAGCGCACGATTTCCGACTGGAATGCGCGATGCGCGGACGGCGCGCCGGACGAACTGGGCCGTCCAGCCGGCACGCGCGTGCCGATCGCCTCCGCGCCTTACTACTACGGCGAGGTCTGGCCGGTGGTGTCCAATACGCAGGGCGCGCTTGCGCACGACGCGGGGCAGCGGGTGCTGGACACCTTCGGCGACCCGATTCCACGCTTGTACGTTGCCGGGGAGCTCGGCAGCGTCTGGGGTTTCCTGTATTTGTCCGGCGGGAACCTGAGCGAATGCCTCATCAGCGGCCGGCTGGCCGCGCGAAATGCCAGTAACGAAGTCGTACTTGCAGCATCATCCCGATAAGTCCGCACAAAAAGGAGGAGACATGAACAAGCCAATGAGACTGCTCGGCGCCATCGGTGCGCTTGCCCTCGCACTCGCACCATGGACGACGGGCGCCCACGCGCAGGACTATCCGTCGCGCGCGGTGCGCATCGTCGTCCCGTATGCCGCCGGCGGCAGCACCGACATCCTGACCAGGCTCGTCGCGCAAAAGCTCGGCGCCCGCCTCGGCCAGACGGTCTTCGTCGAGAACAAGCCGGGGGCCAACGGCGTCATCGGCACGGAGCTGGTCGCCAAGAGCCCGGCCGACGGCTACACGCTGCTGATGATGACCAACGGGCAGACCATCAACGTCGGCCTCAACTCGAAGCTCCCGTTCGATACCGAAAAGGATTTCGTCCCGCTCGTCAACGTCGCGGTCATGCCGAACGCGATCTGCATCCATCCTTCGCACCCGGCCAAAACGCTGCGCGAGTTCGTCGATGCCGCGAAAGCCAAGCCCGGTTCCTTGTCGTACAGCCATGCCGGCGTAGGCTCGCCGCAGCACCTGGCCGGCGAGTTGTTCAAGCTGGTGACCAAGGCCGACATCGTGGGCATCCCGTACAAGGGCGGCGGCCCCGCGGTCGCGGACGCGGTGGCCGGGCAGGTCCCGATGGTGGTCGCGGGGATCCCCGCGATCAGCCAGCACGTGTCCTCCGGACGCCTGCGTGCGCTTGCCGTGACCAGCCTCACCCGCTCCCAGCTGCTTTCGGGCGTGCCCACAGTGGCCGAGAGCGGCTACGCCGGCTTCGAAGCCAATTTCTGGATTGCGCTTGTGGCGCCTCGCGGCGTGCCGCCCGAGATCGTGCAGCGGCTGAACGCGGAGCTGAACAGCGTGCTGCAGGACCCCGAGATCGGCAAGCAGTTCGGGGTGCAGGGCGCCTCGCCCGTCGGTGGGACGCCGGCCGAGCTGGGCACCTTCATCAAGAACGACATCGCCACCTGGATACGCGTGATCCGCGAAGCCAATATCAAGGTCGCCGGCTAGCGCGCGTCTTCGACGATCAGGTCTGACGCCTTCTCCGCGATCATCACCGCCGGCGCATGCGTGTTGCCCGACACCAGCGTCGGCATGATCGAGCAATCCACGACACGCAATCCTGTCAGCCCGTGCACGCGCAGCCTGTCATCGACCACGGCCATCGGGTCGCTCCCCATCTTGCAGGTGCCCGAGGGATGGAAGATCGTCGCGCCGTTGTTCTTCGCGAATTCGAGGAGGTCTGCGTCGGAGTTCGCATCCTCACCAGGCTTGTACTCCTGCGCAACGTAAGGCTGCATCGCCCGCGTCGCAGCCAATGAGCGCGCGAGTCTGACCGCAGCCACCGCACACCTGCGATCGAGGTCGGTCGAGAGATAGTTCGGCTGCATCGACGGCGGCTCGAATGCATTGGTCGAGCGGATCTGCACACGACCACGCGATTCCGGCCGCAGCTGGCACACCGAAAACGTGAAGCCCGGCCAGGGATGCGGCTTCGCGCCCGCCATGTCGGCCGACAAGGTCGCAACATGGAACTGCACGTCGGGCGTTGTCGACTCGGGCAACGCGCGCGCGAAGATACCGCCCTGGTTGATGCCGATCGCGAGCGGCCCGGTGCGACTCAGCAGCCATTGCAGCCCGATCCTGATCCGGCGCGGCAGGCTTGCGAGGTCGTCATTGGTCGTGATGGGCTTGGTGCACTTGTACATGAGGCGCATCTGCAGGTGGTCCTGCAGGTTCTCGCCGACGCCGGGCAAGTCCTTGACGACCGGAATGCCGTGCGATTGCAAAAGCGAGCCTGGCCCCACTCCGGAAAGCTGCAATAGCTGCGGGCTCTGCAACGCGCCGGCCGAGAGGACGACTTCGCCATCGGCGCGCGCTTCCTTGTCTTCCCCGCCCTGGCGGTACCGCACGCCCACTGCGCGCGTGCCCTCGAAGATCACGCCGGTAGCGTGCGCATCGGTCTGCACATTTAGATTTGCGCGATTGCGCACCGGCTTGAGGTATCCGGTCGCCGAGCTCGAGCGCAGGCCGTTGCGCGTGAAGAGCTGGTAGTACCCCGCCCCTTCCTGCTTCTCGCCGTTGAAGTCGTCGTTGCGCGGTATGCCGAGTTCCCCCGCCCCTTTCACGACCGCCTCGATCAGCTCGTGCTTCGCGGCGATGTCGGTGCAGGCAACCGGCCCGCCCGCCCCGTGGTACTCGCTTGCGCCGCGCGAATTGTCTTCGCTGCGCTTGAAGTACGGCAGCACATTCTTGAAGCCCCAACCCTTGTTGCCCCGCGCGGCCCACGCGTCGTAATCCTCGTGCTGCCCGCGCACGAAGATCAGGCCGTTGATCGACGACGACCCGCCCAGCCCCCGCCCGCGCGGCCAGTAGATCCTGCGATCGTTCATGCCCGGATCGGGATCGGTATGGAAGCCCCAGTTGTAGACCGGGTGGAACATGGTCTTGCCGTAACCGATCGGGATGTGGATCCAGAGATAGTTGTCGCGCGGCCCGGCTTCGAGCAGCAGCACGCGATTCTTCGGGTCCGCGCTCAACCGGTTGGCGAGAACGCAGCCGGAAGAACCCGCGCCGACGACGATGTAGTCGTATGTCTCAGCCACGATTTATCAATTTATGGAATTTTTCGAGTCATTCAGCGCAACCCAGTATTGCGTTCGCGTGTTTGTTTGTCTAGCATCGGACGCGCTTGAATGGCCGCACAGACGGCCCGCGCAGAGGGAGCAGAGCTACAACAAACATCCATTCGCGGAGGAGCGAAAATGAAAATGAACTGGCAGGCCCGGTGCATCGCACTGGTATCAGGCGTCCTGATGGCGTTCGGCGCACACGCGCAACAGCCCGCACCGATGAAGATGCGCATCCAGACCGCGGTGCCCTCCGCGAGCATCTATTTCGAGCTGCTGAAGAAATTCGGCGACCGCGTGGACAAGATGTCCAACGGCCGGCTCAAGATGGAGATCCTGCCCGATGGCGCGATCGTCCCGGCGTTCGAGATCCTCGACGCGGTCGACAAGGGCGTGGTCGAAGGCGGCTACGCCTGGACGCACTACTGGTCGGGCAAGCACCCGGCCGCGGGCCTCTTCTCCAACCCGATGGCCGGCGCCGGCGTGGGCCTCGACCAGCTCTCGCACATCGCCTGGATCTTCGAAGGCGGCGGCTACGACCTCTACCGCAAGCTCTACAGCGACATCCTCAAGGTCAACGTCGAGCCGCTTTTCATCCAGCCGATGGGGCCGGACCCGCTGGGCTGGTTCAAGCGGCCGATCAAGAGCGTCGCCGACTTCAAAAAGTTGAAGTACCGCGCGCCTCCCGGCATCACCGGCGAGATCTTCAAGGAAATGGGCATCACCGCGGTTGCCTTGCCCGGCGGCGAGATCGTTCCCGCGGCGCAGCGCGGTGTGATCGACGCGGCCGAGTGGATCGGCCCGGCCGACGACATCAACCTCGGCCTGCAGACGGTGTGGAAGCACTACTACCTGCAGGGCCTGCACCAGTCGACCGACATCGGCGAGGTCATCATCAACAAGGCCTTCTGGGCGAAGCTCTCGCCGGACCTGCAGGAGATGGTGCGCACCGCGGCCATGGCCTCGATGACCGAGACCTACACCTATAACGTCTATCGCAACGCGAAAGCGATCGTCAGGCTCAAGAACGAGTTCAAGGTCGAGATCCACGACACGCCAAAGGACTTCTTCCCCGAGTTCGTGCGCGCGACCAACGTGGTGCTCGAGCGCTACTCGGCCAAGGACGCCTTCTTCAAGCAGGTGCTCGACTCGCAGCGCAATTTCGCCAAGGACGTCGTGCCGTACTGGACCAAGATCCTCGACCTGTACTCGAACCTGGGTAACGCGGCCCTGCAGAAGAAATAGCCGCCGCAAGGCAAACGGGGGCGCGGCCGGGCCGCGCCCCTTTCGTTTTAACGGTCACCGACGACGCGAGGAGTACCCATGCAGCGCCCGCCGAACGCGATGCTGAAGGCCATTGCGATCCTCGACGCGGTGAGCCTGTGGTCGGGCCGCATCGTCGCCTGCCTCATCTTCCCGATGGTCCTGTCGCTGGTCTACGAAGTGATAGCGCGCTACCTGTTCGATGCGCCGACCGCGTGGGCCTACGACATGACTTTCATGCTGTACGGCACTTTCTTCATGGTCGGCTCGGCCTACACGCTCTACAAGAAAGGGCATATCCGCACCGATTCCTACTACGGCAGCTGGTCACCGCGCACCCAGGGATGGGTCGACGCGATCTGCTACCTCATATTCTTCTTTCCGCCGCTGATCGCTTTCCTCGTGGTCGGCTGGGACTACTTCCTGCGCTCGTACGGGCAAAGCGAGCGCATCGTCACCAGCCCCTGGATGCCGGTGGTCTACCCGTTCAAGTTTGCAATCCCGCTGGCAACCTTGCTGCTGCTGCTGCAGGGCCTGTCCGAATTCATGAAGAGCGTCTGGGCCGCGCGCAAGGGGGAATGGCTTTGAAGCCGGAGTACGTCGGGCTGCTGTCGCTGGTGGTCCTGTTCGCGGCGATCTTCATTGGATTCCCGATCGCGTTTACGCTGATCGCGGTGGCGCTGGGCATCGGCTACTTCGCGCTGGGCGACCTTGCGCTGCACCTCATGACACTGCAGTTCTTCTCGGTCATGCGCGACCCGACGCTCGCCTCGGTGCCGTTCTTCCTGTTCATGGGCTACCTCCTCGAGCAATCGGGCCTCATGGAGCGACTTTTCCGCGGCGTGCAGCTCATGCTGGCGTCGCTCAATGGCTCGCTTTACCTCGCGGTGCTCATTACGGCCACCATATTCGCCGCAGCCACCGGCATCGTGGGCTCCTCGGTGACCCTGCTCGGCGTCATGGCGGCGCCCGCGATGAAGCGCAGCGGCTACGACGTGCGCATGTCGGCCGGCACGATCGCCGCGGGCGGGACGCTGGGGATCCTCATCCCTCCTTCGGTCATGCTGATCGTCATGGGACCGGTGGTGGGCGTGCCGGCCACGGACCTGTTCGCGGCGGCCATCTTCCCGGGGCTGTTGCTCTCAGGCCTCTACATCCTCTATACGCTCGCGCGCAGCTACCTCAACCCGAAGCTGGGTCCGCCCCTGCCCATGGAGGACCGGCGGCCTTTCGGTTACGTCGTGAAGGAGGTCACGCTCGGCATCCTCCCGGTGGTGGTCGTAATCCTGGCGACGCTCGGGGTGATCCTCGCGGGCATCGCGACGCCCACCGACGCGGGCGCGGTCGGCGCCTTCGCCGTCTTCCTGCTCACGCTCGTCTACCGCCGGCTCACCTGGGCGAAACTCAGGATCGCGGTCATGTCCACCCTCGAGGTGTCCTGCATGATCCTGCTGCTGGTGGCGGCCTCGAATTATTTCGGCGCGGTGTTCTCGCGCCTGGGGAGCGCCACGCTCATCGCCGAAACCCTGCTGACCCTGAACTTCTCGCCCACGGTGATGCTGCTGATCATGCTCGCGATCATCTTCGTGCTCGGCTGGCCGCTCGAATGGGTGCCGATCGTGCTGATCGTCGTGCCGATCTTCCTGCCGCTGGTCAGCAAGCTGGGCATCGACCTCGTATGGTTCTGCACCCTGGTGGCCGTGTGCCTGCAGACCGCGTGGCTGTCACCGCCTGTGGCCCTGTCCGCGTACTTCCTCAAGGGGGTGGTGCCCGACTGGGACCTGAAGGACATCTATGCGGGAATGGCGCAGTTCATGGTGCTGCAGATCATCGGGCTCGTGCTGATCCTCCTCTTCCCGCAAATCGCGCTCTGGCTGCCCGCCTACCTGCGCGAGTGAACCTCCCAGAGACCCGACATGACCGAAGAAACCGAAAAGATCGACATCCACCGCGGCCTCAAGGGCGTGTACTTCGACCGCTCGAAGGTCTGCTACATCGACGGGCGTGCGGGCGAGCTGCGGTATCGCGGCTATTGCATCCACGACTTGGCGCAGCAGTCGACGTTCGAGGAGACCTGCTACCTGCTGGCCTACGGCGAGCTGCCCTCGAAAGCGCAGCTCGAGGCCTTCGAGGGCGAGCTCAAGGCCGCGCGCACCCTGCCCGCGCCCGTGCTCGAAGTCATCAAGTCCGTGGCCAGGGCGCACCCGATGGACGTGCTGCGCACGGCCGTCTCCGCGCTGGCCGCATCCGACCCCGACGTCGCCGACAACTCGCGCGAAGCCACGCTTCGAAAAGGGGCCAGGCTCACCTCGCAGGTGCCTATGATCGTTGCGGCACATGCGCAGATCCGCGAGGGGCGCGCGCCGATTGCGCAGGACCCGAAGCTCGGCCACGCCGCGAATTTCCTCTACATGCTCACAGGCAAGGTCCCGAGCGCGGACACCGCGAGGCTCATGGACACCGACATGATCCTGCACGCGGAGCACGGGTCGAACGCTTCAACCTTTGCCGCGCGCGTCGTGGCGGGGACGGAGGCGAACCTGCATGCCGCCATCACAGCCGCGATCGCCGCGCTCTCAGGCCCGGCGCATGGCGGCGCGGCCGAGAACGTGATGCACATGGCCAGGGAAGTCGGCTCGCCGGAACGCGCCGCGGAGTACGTGAAGAACAAGCGCGCCAACAAGGAGCCCGTCATGGGCTTCGGCCACCGCGTCTACCGGGCGGAGGATCCCCGTGCCCGCCACATGCGCGCCGGCGTGGAGAAGCTCTCGCGCGAGATGGGCCAGCCGCAGTGGTACCAGATCCTCGAAGCGCTGGTCGAAGCCATGAAGCCGTATTCCCGCCACGGCGTGAACGTGAACGTCGACTTCTATGCGGGCGTCGTCTACTATCTCAACGGCATCCCGGCCGACCTGTTCGTGCCGATCTTCGCCGTCGGCCGCGTGCCCGGATGGACGGTCTCGGTGCTCGAGCAACTCGAGAACAACATCCTCATCCGCCCGCTCACGCTCTACAACGGGCCCGAGGCGCGCGAATACGTAGCCCTCGAGCAGCGTCGGGAATAATCGGGGTGAGAGTCGAATGAGATAAATCGACTCTGACCGATTCATCTCGACAAGAGCAAGCGGATCGATGCCGAACGGGCGGCCTGCGGGCCGGTTCTATGGATGGACCGTGGTGCACGCGGCCTTCGTGCTCGCAGTGTTCGGCTGGGGCATTGCCTTCTACGGCCCGCCGGTGTTCCTGAGCGTCATCCACGAGTCGCGCGGCTGGTCGATCTTCCTCATCTCGACGGCCATCAGCCTGCAGTACCTCGTCGGCGCAGTCACCGGCGGGAACCTGCCCGCCCTGCATCGCCGGTTCGGGGCGTCGGCGGTGACCAAGGCAGGCGCGCTTTGCATGGCCGCGGCGCTTCTGGGATTCGCCACGGCATCCTCGGCGTGGCACCTGTTCGTCGCGGCCGCATTTGGCGGATTGGGTTGGGGATCAATGAGCGCCGCGGCGCTCAACTCGATCGTCTCGCCGTGGTTCGTGCGCAACCGGCCGGCGGCCCTCGGCATGGCCTACAACGGCGGCAGCGTGGGCGGAATCATCTTCTCGCCGCTCTGGGTGGTTGCCATCAGCACGCTGGGGTTTCAGATGGCGGCCTCCGCCGTGGCCGTCGTCATGGTCGTCACGCTGTGGATGCTGGCCGAACTGGTGTTCTCGCGCACGCCGGAGACGATGGGCGTGCACCCGGACGGGGACGAGCCGGGCGCCACCGCCGAGTCCGTGACCTCGCCTGCCGCGCGCCCGTTGCCCGGGGCGCTGCTCTGGCGGGATCGCACGTTCCTCACGCTGGCCGCCGGCATGGCGCTGGGCCTCTTCGCGCAGATCGGCCTGATCGCCCACCTTTACTCGCTGCTGGTGCCCTCGCTCGGCGCCGCGCAGGCGGGATTCGCGATGTCGTTCGTCACGATCATGGCCATTGGCGGCCGCACGCTGCTCGGCCGGATCATGCCGATCGGGACGGATCGCCGGCTGGTCGCCTGCGGCGGCTACGTCCTGCAGGTCGCGGGAATGATTGCCTTCATCCTCGCCGCGGGCACGAACGTTCCGCTGCTGATTGCCGGCGTGGTCCTGTTCGGCGCCGGCTTCGGCAACGCGACGTCACTGCCGCCGCTGATCGCGCAGGTCGAGTTCGTCAAGGAAGACGTGGCCCGCGTGGCGGCGCTGATCGTCGCGATCTCCCAGGGCGGGTATGCGCTCGCGCCTGCGTTCTTTGGCTTGATCCGGGAGTTCGCGCCGCGAGGGGAATACGCGGCACCGGGTGCAGCGCCGGCGATCTTTGCGGTGACTGCGCTGGTGCAGTGCCTTGCGATTGCCGCGTTTCTCTCCGGACGACGCGGAACCAGAGAGTGAAATGCTGCCAATTCTCTGGCCAGGTCCGCTCTGCTAGTGGTCTGCAGGTCGAAATGCTGCCATCCAGGCGTGCTCAAGTTGACTTACTTTTTTTATCGAAGGCTTTCGTCATGGCATCGCCTTCAGCACTCGCGCGAGTCGAATCGGCCGTTCCATGAACTCGCGAATTTCCCTGACTACGTCCGCAAGCGGAGTCGCTTCGAGCCGGTTCCTTGCGAGAAATGCATTCCACTGCGCCTGCTTAGTGCGATCGGCGGCGAATTCGTCGGTCAGGCCTATCGGTACCGCGTCTGGTACTACAGTACGTCGCCGTCCGAAAGTTCCGGCTATCGCCTTTGCCAGTTCTTCGTCGTCAACCCGTCCCTCAAGGGCGAGCGCACGAAGGTCGAAATAGTCCTTCATCCTGGTATTGCCGATCCCGAGCGTTACGATGGCTTCGAATTTTTCCGACATAACCGATGCACGCGGATAGGTGCGCAAGCGCGGCGCGGGCATCCCCTCCAGAAGTACCGGCAACTCTGTGTCGACCGGTCCCGGAACTACCGAGTCGCCATACCCTATGTCGAGTTGAACCGGGCATCGAGCCCTGTTCAGCAAGCCGATGAGGCTGACCCTCAGTCCGGAGTAGTGGGCGCCCTCCCTGATTTCTTCCACGCGGATCGATCCCGGGTCGTAAACCATCGCGTCGTCGGCTTCGATCGCGCAAACGCCCGCAATTGTCTGCGCCACCACCGCCGCGTCAGCCTCACCAAATCCGAGGAAATCCGCATCCCGGGTCGGCCGGTGAGGGGCGTCGAACCAGAGGCCGAAGAGCAGCGCCCCCTTCAGCCAGAAGCGATCCCGGGCGTCGGATACCGAAAGGCGATACAGGAACCGCTCCAGCCCATAGCGGGTAAGAAGGAGATTGAAATCCTCCCCGCGTTCGCGAGCGCGAGCGAGGAGGCGCGCGTGCACGGACGCCGCGCGGCCGTTGCTCATGTAAGGGCCTCGAGGTAGGGGCGCATCACATTCGAAACGCGATTGATCTTTGCGTAGCGCCACAGTTCTTCGGCGCTTGCCTTCCTCGTTTTTCTACTTTCGCGCAGTGCTTCGAGAGCCACGTCCAGTCCGACCTTGTTGCGAAACTTGAAACAGTCGGCCACGGTCTTGGGAATGGAGGTTATGCGAACCGATACGCCATCGATTTCGTGGGCATCGACGCCTTCGGCAAGTGAGGCCGGTGAAAAGCGCACCGTCCGTAGCGAAGGATAGTCGAGACGCGGCGGATGAGATTTGTTGCCTATCGCGATCCAGACCTCGAAAGGCGCTTGGGTGGTGAGATTATGGAAGCGCAGCGCGGTCAGCAGGCAGAACACAGCGCCCGGAGCACGCTTGGCAACCGCCAGAAGCGCATCGTGTTCGCTGGGCTGGTGTCCGGGCAGCGCATACAGCCCGCGACCTATGCGTGTCAGCCGGCCGCCTTTCACCATTCGCGAAAGTTCGCTGCGTGTAAGACCGGCGGTTACGAACTCTCGCGACCGGGCTGTGCCGTTGCGACGTAGGACCGATTGAGCGAGTGCTATTGGCGTAGACATTTGCGCATTGTTCCATAGTTTCGGTAGTTGTCAATAAGTACCGAAGGTATGGAGCACCCACATGCACCTGAAAAAGACTGCCTCGCGAGCCGCATCGACGCCGTTCAAATGCTGCCAATTCCTTTGGATGCGCCGCGTCCCTATTGGCCCTCAAGGCGAAATACTGCCAATCGATGGTGTCGAAAAATTCAAGCCCGGCCCATTTTAGGAAGCGACCTGAGCCAGCACCACGGCGGTCGTGGCGACGATGTCCTCCACGCTCGCGCCGCGCGAGAGGTCGCTTATGGGCCGCGCGAAGCCCTGCAGGATCGGGCCGATCGCGCGCGCGCCCGCGAGGTACTGCGTGAGCTTGTAGGCAATGTTGCCTGCATCGAGGCTTGGAAACACCAGCACATTGGCGCTTCCGGCCACTGCGCTGCCCCCCTTCACCTTCCTGGCCGCGACGGCCGGGACGAGGGCCGCATCGGCCTGAAGCTCGCCGTCGATCGCGAGCCCGGGCGCGCGGCCGCGCGCAATCGAAAGCGCTTCGACGACCTTGTCGACGTGTGCATGCTTTGCGCTGCCCTTGGTGGAAAAGGACAGCAACGCGACTCGCGGTTCGCCGCCAATGACGCGCCGCCAGCTTTCCGCCGATGCGAGCGCGATATCCGCGAGCTGCGCGGCCGTCGGGTCCGCGTTCACCGCGCAGTCCGCGTAGAGAAGGATTCGATCGGGCAGCGCCATGATGAAGAAGCCGGACGGCGTGCTCACGCCTTGCGCAAGCCCGATGGTCATCATGCCGGCTTCGATCACGCGCGCGGTCGGGTGCGAGACACCCGCGAGCATCGCATCCGCGTCGCCGGCCTTGACCATGAGCCCCGCATGAAACAGCGGCTTGGAGGCGATGCGCCGCGCGAGCTTCGGGCTCGAATCCGGTCGGCCCTCTGCATAGAGCGCCGCGTACGCATCCAGCTTCGGGCTCGTTTCGATCTGACCAAGGACCACAGGCTCGGCGATGTCCTCTTCACGCAGCCGCTTGGCCGCCGCTACGATGCGCTCGTCGCCGCCCTCCGGGAACACGACGCGCAAGCCCCGTCCGCGAATTTTCCCGATGCACTGGGCGACAACGTCCACCGAACTTTCAGGCAAACGTGGCCGCGTGCGTCGCGCCGTCGCCGGCCTTGGCCGATTGGAGTGCTTCCCAGACGCGCCCCTGCGTGGCGGGCATGTCGAACTGAGTGACGCCGCCCTGCCTGAGCGCATCGACGATCGCGTTCATGAGGCACGGCATCGAGCCGGTCACGCCCGCTTCGCCGACGCCCTTGGCGCCCAGCGGGTTCGTTTTCGTCGGCACCGGATGGTGCAGCACGCGCAAGCCATCGACGAGCACTGCCCGGGGCATCGGGTAGTCCATGAAGCTGCCGGTGAGCAGCTGGCCGGTCTCGCGGTCGTAGACCGCCTGCTCCCCGAGGATGTGCCCGGCCCCTTGGGTTATCCCGCCCTGCATCTGGCCTTCGACGAGCTGGTGGTTGATGATATTGCCCGCGTCGTCGCAGGCGATGTACGACACGATCTCGATCTCGCCGGTCTCGGGCTCGACCTCCACCTCGGCGACATGGCAGCCGTTGGGGAAAGTGGAGCCGAAGCGCGTCGCGAAATCCTGGTCGAGCGGATGCGGTTTCTGGCTCGCGTGCTTCTTGGCGAGGTCGACGATCGAGATGCGCCGGTCGGTGCCGCTGACCTTGTATTCGCCTTCGCTGAATTCGATGTCGCCCGGCGCGGCTTCGAGGGCTTCGGAGGCGAGCGCCATGCCCTTCTTCACCACTTCGTGCGCGGCGAGCTGCAGCACGCTGCCGACGCCGAGCAGCGAACGCGAGCCGCCCGTGGGGTTACCGATGAGGTGCTGGTCTGCATCCGCGGTGCGCAGGCGGATCGATTCCATCGGCACGCCGAGCACCCCCGAGACGATCTGCGCGAACACCGTCTCGTGTCCCTGGCCATGCGAATGGGAGGTGGCTTCGAGCGTGATCTTCGCGCCCTCGCCCCAGCGCACCTTCACTTCGTCATGCGGCGCCATGCCGCCTCCGCCGCTCGCCTCGATGTAGCTCGCCATGCCGCGGCCGCGCAGCTTGCCGCGGCGCGACGACTCTTCGCGGCGTTTGGAAAATCCACCCCAGTCCGCCGCAGCCTTCGCGTCCTCCAGCACGCCGCCGAAATCGCCGCAGTCGTACTCGAAGCCCGTGACGATCTTGTAGGGGAACTTCGATGCCGGCACCATGTTCTTGCGGCGGAATTCCGCGGGGTCCATGCCGATGGCGAGCGCGGCCTCGTCCACCAGCCGCTCGATCGCATACGAGCTCACCGGACGCCCCGCGCCCCGGTAGGCCGCGGTCGGGATCGTGTTCGTAAAAGCCAAGCTCGCATGCACGTAGACCGCCTGCACGTCGTACACGCCGCTCACGACGTTGACCAGGTTCAGCGTGTTCACGAAAGCGCCGGTCGGCGCGATGTACGCACCGAGGTTGCAGATGAAATCGAAGCGCATGCCGAGGATGCGGCCATTCGCATCGAGCGCCATTTCGCCGCGATGGAGCACGTCCCTGGCCTGCTCGTCGGCGAGGAACATTTCCGAGCGCGTGCCGACCCACTTGACCGGCCGACCGAGCCTTTTCGCGGCCAGCAGCGCCGCGCAGTACTCCGGATAGAGGTTGAAGCGCACGCCGAACCCGCCGCCGACCTCCTCGGCCACGATGCGGATCTTCTCCGGCGGCACGCCGAGCACGGTAGAGATCTGCCCGCGCATGACCATCGCGCCCTGCGTGCAGGCATGCAGGTAATACATGCCATCGGTCGCTTCGTATGACCCGATGCAGGTGCGCGGCTCCATGGGATTGCCGACCACGCGCGTGTGGTACGCGTCCATCTTCACTACATGCGCGGCTTTGCTGAAAGCTTCGTTGGTCGCGGCCTCGTCGCCGCCGACGAAATCGAGGGCGACGTTGCCGGGCACCTCGTCATGCACCAGCGGCGCGCCGGAGGCAATCGCATCCTTGGCGTCGAACACCGCGGGCAGTTCGTCGTAGTCGATCATCACGGCCTCGGCCGCGTCCTGCGCCTGCACGGCCGTCTCCGCGACGACCAGCGCGATCGGCTCGCCGACGAACCGGACGCGCCCAAGCGCCAGCGTAGGCCGGTAAGGAATGATGAGGTCGGTGCCATTGCGGCCCTTCATCGGCGCGAAGGCCGGCAGCCCCTTGTAGTTCTCGGCTTGCGCATCTTCGCCGGTGAACACCGCGATGACGCCGGGCATCGCCAGCGCCGCCGACTTGTCGATCGAGCCGATGCGCGCATGCGGGCGGTCGGAGCGAACGAAGCTGCCGTGCGCCTGCCCCGGCAGGTTCCAGTCGGAGACATAGCGCCCCCGGCCGGTGAGCATGCGGGCGTCTTCGAGGCGGCCGGTGAATTCCTCGCCGTACTTCCTATGTTGTCCAAACGATTGCATCTGCGGCTCCAAATAAAAGCCCGCTCGCGGCGGGCCCGGTGTTCGAGGTTCGGCGAACCGCTATTTCGGCTCGGTCTTCAGCCTTACGTATTCGGTCAGCACCATCACGTCGCGGTTGCCCGGCTGGCGCTTGCCCATCTCGGCCACGATCGCGCGCATCTCGGTGTACAGCACGTGGTCCTGCAGCACCGAGTATAGATACAGCTCCGGGGTGATGTCGTCGGCGGGCGTCTCGGCGCGCAGCTTGGCGTAGATCTGCCGGGCCTGGCGCACCTCGGCCTGCTGCTGCGGGGTCAGGCGCAATTCGCGGGAGGAAGGAGCGACGCCCGCCGTGCCGAGCTTGGCGATATGCACCAGGTCCGGCGTCTGCGAGATCTTCTGCGGCACGCCCGAGGGCAGCATCGTGACCTGCGGGCCGGAGCCCCGGCGCACCACGCTCTGGTTGGAGCCCACGACGAAGCTGACCGGGCCTTCGAACGACTCCTGCCGGCCGCCCTGGAAATACGCCACCTTCACGATCACGCCGGCGGGCACCTCGAAGCGGTCGCCCTCGTTGATGTTCATGTAGGCCTGCGCCTTGGTGGTGCCCACGCCGTTGGTGATGGTGACCAGCCCCGCGAGGTGGTTGATCACGCCCACGTCCGCGGCAAACGAACTCGCTGCCGCGGCTGCGAGCGCAGCCGAGAGCAGGATCGCGAGGCCGCGCACCACGGTCATTTCGTCAGGCGGTCCGGGGCTTGGACAGGGAGATCAGCAGGCTGCAGGGCGAATAGTCGAGCAGCGAGGCGCCGACCGACCCTTTCCACCAGCGGGCCGCGAACGAGGTGTTCTGGTTGTGGCCGAGCACGATCAGGTCGGCCTGCAGCTCGCGCGCAAGGCGGCAGATCTCCTCCACCGGCTCGCCGACCGCGAGGTGCCCGGTGGCCGCAAACCCCTTGTCGGTCAGCGTCCGGATGCCCTCGTCGAGCACGATCTGGGTGCGCTTCTTCTCTTCCTCGAGGAGCTCCTCGGGCACGAAGCCCTCGGTGAGAAAGAGGCTGGGCGGCATGCTCGCCACCGCCAGCAGGTGCGTTGCGGCATGGTGGAATTCGGCGAACTCCGCGCATTCGAACAGCGCGCGCCTGCCTTCCTGTGAGCCGTTGTACGCGAGGAGAATCTTCTGATACTTCATGCAGTACCTCCTTCGATCCTGGCGCCGCCGATCTCCCGGTCTGCGAGGCCAGGTGGGTGCGGGGAGCGTGTTGGCAGCGCCCCTTCCTGTTCTATTTCGCGAGCAATCCGACGCGCGCAATAGTAGCGCGTTCTTCGACGAACGTGGCGGCCGCCCATTTCGCGTAATCCTCGCTCGACTTGTACCAGTGGATCTGGTCGAACTGCTGCAGGACCTTGAGGTGCTCCGGGTCGTCCTGCGCCTTCTTGAAGGCGTCATGGAGCTGGCGGGTGAGCTTCGGGTCCATGCCCTTGGGGCCGACGATGCCATAGGGCGAATAGGACACAATGTCGATGCCCGATTCCTTGGCGGTCGGCGCGTTCCACTTGGTGCGCTGGTCGCCGAAAGTCACCAGCAGGCGGAAGGTGCCTGCCTCCACATGGCGCGCCCAGCCGGTGGCGTCGGACTGCGCCATGACATGGCCGCCCAGCAGCGCCTGGGTCGAATCGGCGTTGCCCTTGAACGGCACGTGCAGGAACGTGACGCCGGACTTGTTGCCGAGCTCTTCCATCAGCAGGTGCGGGGAGGTGCCGTTGCCGGTCGATCCGTACGAGAACTTGCCCGGGTTGGCCCTGGCATAGGCGATCAGGTCCTTGACCGTCTTGATTTGCGAGTCCGCCTTCACCACCACACCGAAAGTGTAACCGGTGAGCCCGATGATGTAGGTGAAGTCCTTGAGCGGGTCCCAGTCGACCTGCTGCATGTGCGGGATCCGGAACGCCCCCACAGGCAACTGCGAAAGCGTGTAGCCGTCCGGCTTCGCGGTCCTCGCCATGATGCCGGGCCCGAGCATGCCGCCCCCGCCGGGCTTGTTCTCGATGATGATGTTCTGGCCCACGTAGCGAGAGGCCACCTCGGCGAACTTTCTCAGGTGCGTGTCGGTGGAGCCGCCCGGGGGCCACGGGCAGATCAGCGTGATCGGGCGGGTCGGGAAGGCCTGCGCCCAGGAGGCGCCGGCGGGAAGAACGAGCGCGGCAATCAGCGCCGCAGCGAACTTGCGGACCGTCATTTCATGTCTCCTTTTATATTTTTAGTGCGCGGCGATTATACTCAGCCCCTCCCGAAGCGCGTCCGTCCCAAGCGCATCGAAGCCCAAGCCCGATCCCGAAGCCAAATCGAAGAGACTCTTACCATGCTCGACGTATCACGCAAAGACCTCACTGCCGGGGTCGCAGGCAGCGGCACGATGGGCCGCGGAATCATCCAGGTGCTCGCGCAATGCGGCGTGCGCGTGCTGGTGTTCGACGCCAAGGCCGGCGCGGGCAAAACGGCCAAGGACTCGATCTCGGGGGCACTTGCCAAGCTCGTCGAGAAAGGGCGCGTCAAGCAAAAGGACATGGACGCGACACTCGCGCGCATCGAGGTGGTCGACGACCTCAAGGCTTTCGCGCCCTGCCACCTCGTGGTCGAGGCAATCGTGGAATTGCTCGACGTGAAGCGCAAGTTCTTCTCCGAGCTCGAGGCGATCGTCAATGAGGACTGCATCATCGCCTCCAACACGTCTTCGCTTTCGGTCACCGCGATGGCCGCGCACCTCGAGAAGCCCGGGCGAGTCGCGGGCTACCACTTCTTCAATCCCGTGCCGGTCATGAAGGTCGTCGAGGTGGTCGGCGGGGTGATGACCGAGCCGTGGGTCACCGAAGCGCTTACCGAACTCTCCAAGCGTTACGGCCACACGGCCGTCAACTGCCAGGACACGCCGGGCTTCATCGTCAACCACGCGGGCCGCGGGTTCGTGCCCGAATCGCTGCGCATCTACCAGGAAGGCATCGCCGAGCCGGCGGTGATCGACCGCATCCTCACCGACGCCGCGGGTTTCCGCCTCGGGCCGTTCGGGCTCATGGACCTCGTCGGCCTCGACATCGCGCACGGCGTGATGAAGTCGATGTACGAGCAGTACTACCAGGAGCCACGCTACAAGCCTTCGTTCGTCGCGGACCCGCGCGTTGCCGCCGGGCTGCTCGGCCGCAAGACCGGCCGCGGCTGGTACGAATACAAGGACGGCGCGCTGGTGCCCGAGCCCGAATCGTCGGCGCCGCCCGCGCGGCCGACCTCGGTGTGGATCGCGCCGGATGCCCCCAGCCTCAAGGAAATGATCGGGCGGCTGAACGTGAAATCCGAATCCGGCGCCAAGCCTTCGCCGGATGCGCTGTGCCTCGTGGCCCCCATCGGCAAGGACGCGACGACCGCCGCGCTCGAGCACGGGCTGGATGCCGAGCGCACGGTGGCTGTCGACCCGCTCTTCGGTTTCACCAAGCGCCGCACGATCATGACCACGCCGGTCACCAAGTCGGCCTACCGTGCCATGGCGCACGGCCTGCTCGCCGCGGACGGCGTGCCGGTCTCGGTGATCAAGGATTCGCCCGGCTTCGTCGCGCAACGCGTCGTGGCGCATATCGTCAACGTCGGCTGCGACATCGCGCAGCAGAACATCGCCAGTCCCGAGGACCTCGATCGCGCGGTCGTGCTGGGCCTCGGCTATCCGCAGGGGCCGCTTGCGATGGGCGATGCGCTCGGCGCGGACAAGATCCTCGCGGTGCTCGAGGCGATGTACGACTTCTACAAGGAACCGCGTTACCGTCCGAGCCCCTGGCTCACTCGCCGGGCCAGGCTCGGCGTGTCCCTGTTGACCCCGGAGAACTGATCATGCTGAACGCTTATATCTACGACGGCCTGCGCACTCCCATCGGCCGCCATGCCGGCAAGCTCTCCTCGGTCCGGCCGGACGACCTCGCCGCGGGCGTGATCGCCGAAGTGGTGAAACGAAACGGCGTGAAGCCCGAACAGATCTCGGACGTGATCCTCGGCTGCGTGACGCAGGCCGGCGAAGACAGCCGCAACGTGGCGCGTTTCGCCACCCTCGCCTCCGGGCTGCCGCCTTCGGTGCCCGGCGTGACGGTGAACCGCCTGTGCGCCAGCGGCCTGCAGGCCACGATCGACGCGGCGCGCGCGATCACCTGCGGCGAAGGCGAGCTCTACATCGCGGGCGGCACAGAAAGCATGACCCGCGCGCCGTACATCATCGCCAAGCCCTCCTCGGCCTTCGGGCGCGACTCGAAGATGTACGACTCCACCATCGGGTCGCGCTTCACCAATCCGAAGGTTGCCAAGCAGTACGGCGACCACGCCATGCCGCAGACCGGCGACAACGTCGCCAAGGAGTTCGGCGTGACGCGCGAGAACGCGGACGAGTTCGCCCTCGAATCTCAATTGAAATACGCCAGGGCCGAAGCCGAGGGCTTCTACAAGGGCGAGATCCTCCCGCTTGCGTTGCCGGGCGGCAAGAAAGATGCGCCGCCCGTCATGGTGGACAAGGACGAGCATCCGCGCCGCGATTCGACGATGGAGTCGCTCGTCAAGTTGAAGCCCCTCTTCGAAGGCGGCGTGGTCACGGCCGGCAACGCCTCAGGCGTGAACGATGGGGCAGCAGCGCTGATCGTCGCGAGCAAAAAATGGGGCGAAGCCAACGGCAAGAAGCCGATGGTGAAGATCCTCTCGGCCGCCTCAGCCGCGGTCGAGCCGCGCATCATGGGCGTGGGTCCGGCCTACGCGATTCCGCTCGCCCTCGAGCGCGCGGGACTCACGCTCGAGGACATGGACCTCATCGAGATCAACGAAGCCTTCGCCAGCCAGGTGCTCGCGTGCCTCGCGGTCATGAAGGTGGATTTCAAGGACCAGCGAGTGAACCCGAATGGCGGCGCGATCGCCATCGGCCACCCGCTGGGATGCTCGGGCGCGCGCCTCGCGATCACCGTGGCGCGGCAGCTGGAGCGCATGAACGGCCGTTATGCGGCCGTGTCCCTGTGTATTGGCGTCGGCCAGGGCCTCGCGATGATCATCGAAAGGCAGAAAGCCTAATACTGCCATTCTTGATTGGAAGCCCGCGCCCAGAGCGGGTCTCCAGTCAAATTGCTGCCATCAACCCATCCCGCCTCTCGACGGGGTACGGCTCTTTTCCTCGAGCGACTTGATGAGCCCGTCGATCCCCGAGCGCGCGACTTCCGAGGAGAAGGTCGAGCGATAGTTCGTGACGAGGCTGATGTTCTCGATCGTCACATCGACCACCTTCCAGCTCGCGCCCTGCTTCACCATGCGGTAGTCGATGGCGACCGGCGGCTTGCCGGACTCCTTCACCAGGGTCTTTACCAAGGCCTCGCCCTGAGCGACCGCGGCCGCCGGCACCGGCTTCACCTCCACGGTCTTGCCGCCCGCAGTCGTGCGGCTGAGCGCGGCGGTGTAGGTGTTGACCAAGAGCGAGCGAAACCCGTTCTCGAGCGACTGCTGCTGGGAGGGGCTCGCATCGCGCCAGCTCTTGCCGGCGGCCGTCTGCGTCATCCCGCGGAAGTCGAAGTGCGCCACGACTTTCTGCTCGGCGAGCGTGCGCAGTATCTGGGGGTCCTTGTTGTCCTTGATGATGGCGAGCACCTCGTCAACGACGGACTTGACGAGCATGTCCGGCGCTTCGGTTCCCGTGGCGGGGGTGGCCTGCGCGAACGCGGCCGACGAGAGGAATGCTGCGAGGAATGCGATGAGTCGTTTCATTTGGGGATTCCGTGCCTTAAGTCGAGTCCTGAAGGCGCGCAATTCGCATGCCAGAAGCGCGCGCTCCTGTAATCAGGAGGTTGCGCTGCCCGAGGCCCGGAGATGCGGCGCCCGCCGTGCAAAAATTACCGTGACTACGCCCAAGCTGCCCGCTTTTTGCAGTGCCACGGGCTAAAATCGCCCACCCTCGCCGCTGCCGGAGCCCCCGCATGAACGCCCCACTCAAGACCCCCAAGGCCCAATTCGTCTGGGACGACCCGCTGCTGCTCAACGACCAGCTCTCCGAGGACGAGCGCATGGTGCGCGAAGCGGCGGCCGCGTACTGCCAGGAGAAGCTGCAGCCGCGCGTGCTCGAGGCTTTCCGCAACGGCTCGACCGACCCGAAGATCTTCCGCGAGATGGGCGACCTCGGCCTGCTCGGCCCCACGATCCCGCCCGAATACGGCGGCCCGGGCCTGTCCTACGTCTGCTACGGGCTGATCGCGCGCGAGGTCGAGCGCGTCGACTCGGGCTATCGCTCGATGATGAGCGTGCAGAGTTCGCTCGTCATGGTGCCGATCTTCGAATTCGGCAGCGAGGCGCAGAAGAAGAAATACCTGCCCAAGCTCGCCACCGGCGAATACATCGGGTGTTTCGGCCTCACCGAGCCGAACCACGGCTCGGACCCCGGCAGCATGGTGACGCGCGCAAAGACGGTCCCCGGCGGCTACAGCCTCACCGGCGCCAAGATGTGGATCTCCAATTCGCCGATCGCCGACGTGTTCGTGGTCTGGGCCAAGACGGAAGACGGGCGCATCCGCGGATTCATCCTCGACAAGGGCATGCAAGGCCTCTCGGCCCCGCCGATCCACGGCAAGGTCGGATTGCGGGCCTCGATCACCGGCGAAATCGTGATGGATAGCGTCTTCGTGCCCGAAGAGAACCTCATGCCGAACGTCGAAGGGCTCAAAGGGCCGTTCACTTGCCTCAACTCCGCGCGCTATGGGATCGCGTGGGGCGCGCTGGGGGCCGCGGAAGATTGCTGGTTCCGCGCGCGCCAGTACGTCATGGACCGGCAGCAGTTCGGCCGGCCGCTCGCGGCGAACCAGCTGATCCAGAAGAAGCTGGCCGACATGCAGACCGAGATAACACTCGGATTGCAGGGGTGCCTGCGCCTCGGGCGCATGAAGGACGAGGGCACGGCCTCGGTCGAGATCACCTCCATCATGAAGAGGAACTCCTGCGGGAAATCGCTCGACATCGCGCGTACGGCCCGCGACATGCTGGGCGGCAACGGCATCTCGGACGAGTTCGGCATCGTGCGCCACATGGTCAACCTCGAGGTGGTGAACACCTACGAGGGCACGCACGACATCCACGCGCTGATCCTCGGCCGGGCGCAGACGGGCATCCAGGCTTTCAGCTAAGCGATGAGGAGGGGCTTCGCCGCGATCGCCCTGCTGCTGTGGGCGGCGCTTGCCGCGGCGCAAGGGCCCATGGGCACCAAGGGGCCCAACGGGGTTTTCCTCATCGCCAAACCGGAGCTGCTCGACCCCAATTTCGCACGTACTGTGGTGCTGGTGACGCAGACCGAGGACTCCAGCACGGTCGGCGTCATCATCAACCGGCCAACGGTGCTCAAGCTCGCGGAGTTCATGGCCGACCCGCGCATAGAGACCGCCAAGTACAAGGACCGGCTCTTCCTTGGCGGCCCGGTGATGCGCAACGCGCTGATCGCGGTGTTCCAGTCCGAGACGCGCCCCGAGGCGCCCGCCTTCCACGTACTGCGCAAGCTTTACATCACCCTGCACCCGGACAACGTTACCCGGCTGTTGTCCTCGGAGGACCGCCGCTATCGGCTCTACGCGGGGTTCTCGGGCTGGGCGCCGCGCCAGCTCGAAAGAGAGTTCGACCGGGAGGGGTGGTTCGTGCTGCCGGCCGATGAGGAAGTCCTGTTTCGCGCAAATACGGACGGCGTATGGGAGGAGATGATCCAGCGCGTTCGCGCTCTGAAGACGCGCGCCCCACTCCACGATGGTGCGCGCGGCATCGCGAAAACGGGGGCCATAAAATGCCCGTTTTCAAGTTAGCACGCCGCCGCCCAATGTCAAGAATTGCGATATACAATTCCTGAAACCGAATCGAGCAAGGGAGATTTCGAGAATGCCGTACCGCCACATCGCCGCCCTCCTCCTCGCTTTTCTCTGTTTGTGCGGCACTGCGAACGCCCAATCGGTGCAGGCGACCGACGAGGACACGTTGTTCCTCGTTGCGCACCCATCCTTCCGCGATGCGGGGTACTTCCACGCGGTCCTGATCGCCGCGCCGATCCCGAGCGGCGGGCATATCGGCGTGATCCTCAACCGGCCGACCAACCGGACGCTGGTCTCCTTCTTCCCCGAGCACGAGCCGTCCAAGAAAGTCGCCGAAACGGTGCGTTACGGCGGGCCTTTCTCGCCCGGCGCTCTGGTCGCGGTCGTCAGGTCTGAAACCAATCCGGGGACCGGCACGCTCAAGCTCATGAACAACCTCTACATCGCCTTCCGCGCGGCCACGATCGACAAGGTCATCGAGACCACGCCCAACGATGCCCGCTATTTCGTGGGCTATGTCGGCTGGCGTCCGGGCGAGCTCAAGCGCGAGATCGACCGCGGCCTGTGGGCCGTGGTAAACGCCGATCCCGACACCGTCTTCCAGAAAGACACCAGCGGGCTGTGGGAAGACATGCTGGCGCAGTCGCGCCGCATCTCCACGGAAGCGGGTGTGCCGCCGATCGCGTTGTCGGGGACCGCGCCTTAAATTAAAGGGGCCAGGCTCAAAAAGAAGAAAAGGGGCCAGGCTCAAATGACCGGAATCGGTCATTTGAGCCTGGCCCCTTTTAATCAAGCCTTTGCGAACACCATCGAGCCGTTCTTCCATTCGACCTTGATGGTGTCCTTGGGCAGGAAAAGCCCCTCGAGGATCGCC
>Ga0163150_10003213_pt1 | contig 23361 bp, 21 predicted proteins | sample OliLakLV19P2IB_FD_148628 | JGI IMG/M metagenome (GOLD analysis project Ga0163150, IMG submission 148628) | Freshwater microbial mat bacterial communities from Lake Vanda, McMurdo Dry Valleys, Antarctica - Oligotrophic Lake LV.19.P2.IB | ecosystem: Environmental > Aquatic > Freshwater > Lake >...
CAACCAGATCGTGCTGAATTACCGGCAGCGGATGCACTTCGCGTACCTGCAGGACGACTGGAAAGTGAACTCGAAGCTGGCCGTCAACCTCGGCGTCCGCTATGAGTTCGCGACACCGCAGTACGAAGCGCAGAACCGCATCTCCAGCTTTGACCCGGTGGCCAACAAGCTGATTCAGGCCAAAGACGGCAGCCTGTATGACCGCAGCCTGGTCAACCCGGACCGCAACAACTGGGCCCCGCGCGTCGGCCTCGCGTATCAGGTCACGGACAAGACCGTGGTGCGCTCCGGATACGGCATCAGCTACATCCACTTCAACCGCCTGGGTGGCGAGAACCTGCTCGGCTACAACGGCCCGAACATCGTCAATCTGACCATCAACCAGACGCCCGCGCTGCCTGCCTGCACGGGCAACAACTACCAGAACTGCTTCCGCCTGATCCAGCAGGGATTCCCGGAAGGCCTCGTGAACCCGTCCAATTTCTCGACGGCGACCACGCGCACCAACTACACCCCGTCTGACTACAAAACGTCGTACGTCCAGAGCTGGCACCTCACGGTCCAGCGCGAGCTCGCCCACAACCTCGTCCTTGACGTGGCGTACGTAGGCAACCGCTCCAACGGCCTGATGATCCTCGCCGACTACAACCAGGCTCGGCCCAACAACATTGGTGAGAACCTGTCGTTGCTGGCCCGCCGTCCCATCCAGGGCTTCAGCGACATCCAGATCTCCTACGGCGGCGGCTTCGCCGCGTACCACGCGATGCAGGTGAAGCTCGAGAAGCGGTACTCGGCAGGTATCTACCTGTTGAACAGCTTCACGTGGTCCAAAGCACTCGACAACGCATCGGGCCACCTCGAGACCGCCAATGGCGACAACTCGCGAGTGAACTATCGCAACCTGCCGGGCGAGAAGGCCATCGGTGGATACGATCAGCCGTTCAACAACACCAGCACCATCCTGCTGGAACTGCCCTACGGCCGTGGCCGTCGCTGGGGTTCCAGCACCCCGGGTGTCGTGAATGTCCTCCTCGGCGGCTGGCGCATTACCGGGATCAACACCATGACCAGCGGTCAGCCGGTGAACGTCAACTACACGGTTCCTGCCGCGCAGCAGGCCTCCAGCTACCCCACCTACCGGCCTGACTACATCGGCGGCAGCATCTACCCTGCCACGCAGACCCCGACCACGTGGCTCAACCGCGCCGCTTTCGCCGTGCCTGCAACAAACATCCTGTTCGGCAGCGCCGGCCGCAACATCGCCCGCACCGAATCGATCTACAACTTCGATTTCGGTCTGCACAAGGAATTTCCGCTCTTCAGGGAAGACTGGAAACTCCAGTTCCGCTCCGAATTCTTCAACCTGTTCAACACGACGAATCTCGGCTCCCCGGCCACCAACATCAGCAACGCCAATTTCGGACAGATCACCGGTCTTGCGAGCCCCGCCCGTCAGATTCAGTTCGCGCTGAAACTGGTTTTCTGATTCCGGCCTGACTTCGACTGCAACCAGCCGCCGCGCCTTTCATTGGGCTCGGCGGCTTTCTTTTGAGTGACCTACACTGGATAACGTGAGAGCGGTCATCAAACGCGTCCGGATCTCGAACTACCGCAGCATCGAGCACGCCGATGTGGAACTGCATGACCTCACATTCCTCGTCGGCCCAAACGGCAGTGGCAAGTCGAACTTCCTGGACGCGCTGAAGTTCGTAAGTGAACTGCAGTGCGACCGTCTGGACGAGGTGCTCCGTCGTCGGGGTGGGCCTTTCGTCTGGTTCGTCTCGCCCGAGGGCACACTCAGCGAGAAGCTTGAGATCCATCTTGAACTGGTGACGGGAGAATCAGACTGCACCTATCGTCTTCAGGTCTCCAGAGGCGCTGACGGCGAGGCGAGCATCACAGACGAGAGTTGGACACTCGGCAGCGGAACCGCAAGAAGGGATGCACGTTCCCGTGCGGACGAATCCGCCCTTCGTATGGTGGCCCTCATTAAGCCGCGCTTTGAGCCTTTGTACGCGGCCCTCGCTGGAATAGCCGTCTACGCACCGGAGCCATCTCAAATGCGCCTGCCTCACCCAATCGGTTCCGGCCGCATGCTTGAATCTTCCGCGACAAATGCCGCCGACGTAATGTGGCGTCTGAAGGCTGAGGCTCCACAGGATTACGATCGCGTGCTGGAGTACATGCAGGCACTCGATTTCATTGTTTCGGTCGTGCCGGGTAGCGAGGCGCCTGTCCGCCATCTCCTGTTTAAGCGGCCGGACGACTCCAAACCCTGGTTCAGCAGAGACCAGGTCTCGGACGGTATGTTACGGTTCTTCGCTGTTCTTTTGGCTGCGTTCCAATCAGAAATAGCGTCCCCGCGGCTCACCCTGCTCGGAATGGAGGAGCCGGAAAACTACCTGCACCCCGGCGCTGCGGGCTTGCTGTTCGACGCCCTTTCTGAAGCGAGCCAGAGGGTCCAGGTCATCGTTTCGACCCACTCGGCGGACCTCCTGAACATTAAGGACCTGACCAGTGAGTCGATACTTGCATTTGCGTCGCGGAATGGACGGACAGTCCTCGGGCCATTGAGCGAAGCAACTCGAAACATAGTTCGAGAACGGCTTTACACCGTGGGCGAGTTGCTCCGCGCCAACGCGATTGAGCCCGTGCCTTCATGACGAGCATTGCCCCGATCGTTGAAGGTCGTGGGGAGGAAGCCGCCCTCCGGTGTCTGATCCGTCGCCTTACCGAGTTGATTGATCCCACAAGATACGTCAACGTTGAAAAGCCCTTCAAACAAGATTCAGGAAAGCTGCTGAAGTCAGGCGGGGTTGAGAATGCTGTTAACGCTACTGCCAGTCGTTGGCCGGGCTCTCATATCCTGATTCTGCTCGACTGCGACGATGGCTGTGCCAAAGCCATCGGGCCCACACTTTGTCAACGAGCCCGTGCAGCCAGGCCGGATGTGTCAGTGTCTGTCGTACTCCCGGTTAAAGAATTCGAATGCTGGCTTATCGCCGGAGCCGGCGCACTGGGAGGCAGGAGAGGTTTGAAGCCGGCGTTCACGCCACCTGCAGATCCGGAGTCGATCCGCGACGCGAAGAGGTGGCTCAGGGAAAATATGAGCTGATCGCGCTCGTACTCACCATCCGTGGACCAGGCCGCCCTCACCGAACGCTTCGACATCAAGGCAGCTCTCGAATCCTGCCGCTCGCTTCGCAAGCTCCGTGACGAGGTGCGGCGCATCCTCGCCTCCAACCCCGCCTGATAGACTTTCGTCTGTGCGAGCCCTCCTCCTGCTGCTTACCGCTCTGACCGCGGCCCTCCACGCCCAGACCCTGCCCAGAGTCCTCATCATCGGCGACTCCATATCCATCGGCTACACCCCCTTCGTCGACAAGCAGTTCGCCGGTAAAGCGACCGTTGCCCATAGTCCGGCCAATGCGGGCACTTCCGGCAACGGCGTTTTCATGATGGACGGTTGGCTCAACGACAAACAGGGCAAGTGGGACGTCATCCACTTCAACTTCGGCCTGCACGACCTCAAGCGAATGTCCGACGGCCAGCACCAGGTCGCGCCCGCACAGTACGAACGCTACCTCCGCCTCTTCACCGAGCGTCTCAAAGCCACCGGAGCCAAACTGGTCTATGCCACCACGACACCCGTGCCCGAAGGCAAGGTCAGTCCACCACGAGTCCCCGCCGATGTAGCCGCGTACAACGAAATCGCCGTTCGTGTGATGAAGGAAAACGGCATCCCGGTCAACGACCTGTACAGCCTCGCCCTCGCGCACCTCGCCGAGTGGCAGCTTCCCGTCAACGTGCACTACAAACCCGAAGGCTACGAAGGTCTCGCAAAGCAGGTGACCAGGGCAATCTCGGAGCAACTCGCAAAGTGATGCCTTATCCCGAGTCCGTCCAGTTCCTGTACGCACTCGGCAATGAAATCAAAACGGTCAAGTTCGGCCTTGAAGCCATCTCCGCTCTCGTCGAAGAACTGGGTCACCCTGAACGCAGGTACGGCGTCATCCATGTCGCAGGAACCAACGGCAAAGGCTCCACCTGCGCCATGATCGAAGCGGCCGCACGCAAGGCCGGATACCGCACAGGCCTCTACACCTCGCCCCATCTGGTCGAGCCCACGGAGCGAATCCGCATTAACGGCAAGCCCGTCACCCGGGAAGCGTTCGCCAAGGCCTTCGACGTCGTCCACGCCGCCAATGAGCGGCTCCTTGCCGCTGGCCGCATCGAAACTCACACCACATACTTCGAAACCGTCACCGCGATGGGTTTCCTCCTGATGGCCCAGGCCACCGTGGATCTCGCCATCGTCGAAGTGGGACTCGGAGGCCGCCTCGACGCCACCAACGTCGTCAACCCCAGGCTCTGCGTCATCACCAGCATTGACTTTGACCACGAGGCCTGGCTCGGCAACAGCCTCGAAAAGATTGCCGCCGAAAAGGCGGGCATCCTGAAAGCCGGAGTACCCGCGGTGTTTTCGCCGCAGCGGCCCGAAGCGCTGGCGGTCCTCGAAGCGCGAGCCACAGAACTCGGCATCACCCCGACCCAGACCGCGCCCGCCAAAGCCGAAGTCCACGCAACCGGCTGCGACTTCGAAGCCTTCGGCCGTACCATCCACTGTCCTCTCGCCGGAGCGCACCAGGCGATCAACGCACTAACGGCCGTGACCGCGCTCCACCAGCTCGGGATCGCCCCCGATGTCTCTGAGACGCAGTGGCCGGGCCGACTGCAGATCATTCACGGCAAGCCGCTCATTCTCCTCGACGGAGCGCACAACCCCGCCGGTGTCCGAGCTCTCGCCGCTCACCTGGAGCGCTTCTACGCCGACCGCCCCATCACGCTAATCTACGGAGCCATGCGCGACAAATCGGTGCAGGAGATCACGGAGATCCTCTTCCCGCTCGCCGACACAGTCATCCTCACTGCGCCCGATTCGCCGCGCGCCGTACGCCCTGAAGCACTCGCCGCCGAATCGGACCACCCCAATATCCTTGTTCTCGAAACCGCCCGCGAGGCGCTCGAACATGCCAGAAACGCACGGCCCGACGACCTGGTCATCATCACCGGCTCGCTTTACTTAGTCGGCGAGATCCTCGCGCTAATACAATAGTGGCTTCGAATGTCTTTCAGCTTTTTGACAGCAGTGCTCTGCCGAGACCCGCTGATCATACTGGCCACCATCGTGTACGGGTCCGCAAGCATAGCGGTTTCCTTCTCTGACCCGGACGGGGAAAAGCAGGCGGCAGTGGCGCGCGCCTGGGCTCGCATGCTGCTCCGAATCGGTGGCGCGCACGTTATCACCAAAGGCCTCGAAAATCTGCAGCCCAACACCAGCTACGTCTTCGCCTCGAATCACGCCAGCTACATGGACACCCCCGTGGTGCTCTCCAACATCCCCGCACGCTTTCGATTCATGGCCAATGACTATCTCTTCAAAATCCCGTTCCTCGGAACGCATCTCACCCAGGCCGGACACATCCCCGTGGTCCAGGGCAACGCCCGCGAATCCGTCAAAGCCATGACCGAAGCCGGAAAGACGATCCGCGCCCGTGGCATCAGCGTGCTGGTCTTCCCCGAAGGCGGCCGGTCGATGACTGGCGACCTCAAGGAGTTCCGTGAAGGCGCCGCATTCATCGCCATCAAAGCCGGCGTCCCGATAGTCCCCGTCGGCATTAAAGGCACCATCCACCTCCTCCCTATGCACTCCATGCACGTCAGGCCCGGCACCGTCGAGCTCCGTATCGGCGAGCCGATCCCCACTGAGGGCCTCCACATAAAGGATCGCGGCGAACTGACCGGGAAACTCCACCAGTGTGTGGCCGATTTGCTTACCTGACCGAGCGCGCTATGCTGATGAGCGCGTATGAAGAAGTTTCTGCTCGGCATCTTCACAGGCCTAGTTTTCGCCTTCCTGGCGGGAATAATCCTGATTTTTTCGGCCGCACGGCTCGGCGAAACCCGCCCCACCATCTCTGACAACGCCACTCTGGTGCTGAATCTCCAGGGCGACATTCCGGAAAAAGCACCGGTCTCATTCCCGCTGCCGATCCCCTACCTGACCAGCAAGACTCCGCTCACCGTCTCCGAAATTTGGCAGGCGCTCCAACGAGCCGCCACAGACAACCGCGTAAAGGCGATTGTTCTCAACGTCGGCCGCATGGATGCCGGCTGGGCCAAAGCCGGCGAACTGCGCGAGGATATTCTGAACTTCCGCAAATCCGGTAAGCCCGTCTACGCGCTGCTGCGCTCGCCTGGACTGCGCGAGTACTACGTGGCCACCGCCGCCGACCGCATCTACGCGAACCCGGAAGACCGCATTGACGTCAAGGGCATGCGTGCCGAGATCATGTACTTCAAGAACGCGCTCGACAAATTGGGCGTGCAGGTGGAAGTTCGCCATGTGGGCAAGTTCAAAGACTACGGCGACATGTTCACCAAAAACGGCCTCACGCCCGAGACCCGCGAGTCGCTCGGCCTGGTTCTGGACGGTATCTTCAATCACGTGGTCCAGGTTCTGGCCACCGCCCGGAAGAAGTCGCCCGAACAAATCAAAGCCATTTTCGATAACGGACCCTACACCGCGAAGCAGGCGAAAGCTGCCGGACTGATCGACGAACTGCGCTACGAAGACCAGGTCTACGGCGAGATGAAGACTCAGCTGAAGCAGTCCGAACTGAAGAAAGTGGACTTCTCCCGCTACGTCCGCAGCCTCACACCCGAAGGCGAAGCCAAAAAGCGCATCGCCCTGGTCGTCGGCTCCGGCACCATCCTCCGCGGCTCGGGCGAAGACGCCATGGGCACCGACGAAGGCTTCACTTCCGGCGCATTCGCGAAGATGCTGCGGAGCGTTGCCAACGACAGCACCGTATCCGGCGTCATCCTTCGCATCGATTCCGGCGGCGGCGACGCGTTCGCTTCGGACGAAATGTTGCGCGAAGTGCGTCTGCTGCATGATAAGAAGCCCATGGTGATCTCGTTTTCCGATTACGCGGCCTCAGGTGGCTACTATGTGGCGATGTCGGGCGACCCCGTCATCTCCTACCCGAATACGGTCACCGGGAGCATCGGCGTGGTCTACACCAAGTTCAACCTGCGAGGTCTGTATGACAAGCTCGGCATCCAGAAGGACTTCATCCTGAAGGGCAGGAATGCCAACGTCGATACGGACTACGGTCCGATGTCACCGGAGGCCGAAGAACGTCTGCAGTCCGGCCTCGACGAGTTCTACAAGCAGTTTGTGACCGTGGTGTCAGAGGGAAGAAAGCGGAAATACGAAGAAATGGAGCCGCTGGCACAGGGACGAGTATGGCTCGGCATCGACGCGAAATCGCGTGGTCTGGTGGACGAACTCGGCGGGCTCGACACCGCCCTGGCGGCTGTCAAGAAGAAAGCGGGCATCGCCGACAAGGACAAAGTCCGGATCGTCGCATACCCGCCTAAGCGCACTTTGCTTGAGCAGTTCATGAAGAGCAGCAATGAATCCGCCTCAATGGAGAGCCTGGTGGCGAAATGGACCGGCATGGATATCCGGTCCCTTTCCGCCAGCGGCTATCTTCGAATTCTGCCTTTTCGGCTGGGCTTGAACTAGCCCGTTTCGGCGCCGCGTCGACTAGAACGCGGCGCTGGAATGGATGCCTGTCTCCTGCAGGGCCGCCTGCATTTTCTCCAGAGCCGACTTGTGAATCTGGGACACACGGCTTTCGTTGATACCGAGCACGGTCCCAATCTCCTTCATCGTCATTTCCTGCGTGTAATACATCACCACAACCTGGCGGTAACGGTCGGGCAGAACGGTCATGGCGGAGCCCAGAGCCGTTTTCATCTGCTCGCGTGCACACATGTTGTCCGGCTGCGATTCCGGAGTACCCGCATATTCGGGTTCAGGCAGATCGTCGTGATCGGTGGACCGCGTGTTGGCGGAGATGAGCCCCGTGTTACGCAGATCGATCATCATCTGACGCCACTTGTCAACGTCGACGCCCAGCCGCTCAGCGATCTCGGCTTCGGTGGGAGTACGCTGTAGTTCGGCGGCTAGTTCCCGGGTGGCTGCTTCCAGCTGCTTGTGACGGCGGCGCAGATCGCGCGAGGCCCAGTCAAGCTGGCGCAGGCTGTCGAGGATGGCACCCTTAACGCGGTGCTTGGCGTAGCTGGCAAAAGAAACCTGCTTCTCCGGGTCGAACCGGGAAGCGGCATCAAACAACCCGAGCACGCCAGCATGCACAAGGTCGTCAGTATCAACGTGGACAGGTAGATTTTCGTGAACGCGCAGTGCGATCGACTTCACCAGCGCGAGGTTGTCGAGCACAAGCTGATCCCGTTTGGCAAGCTTCGCACAGGACTGTGTGGATACTGCTGGTTTCGCTGAGACGGACCGCCGAGCCGGTTTAGACGCCAATTCTTCCGAATCGTCATCCACGTCCGACACGCAGAACTCTTCCGCGTCTTCCAAATACTCGCCCAAAAAGGGCGAGGCCGTTTCTTCATAGCGCCAGGACAAGGCAGAGCCAGACATGTTCTCTCTCTCCACTCCACAGGAGCGTTGTGCGCTCCCGAATTGGCTTCTTTGGAACTGAGTTCTCTGCGATGGTTAAGGTCTGGATTGAGCCAGCCTTAAGACACCGAGAAGCCTATGACCGAATCATGCCATCAGGCGGAGTGAATGTACCTTGGCACATCACCTTAAGGTGAGTAGCTCTTATTACCCTGGTAGACCGCCACGCTGGGGGGGTACTGGGGCTACGTGAGAGGGGTAGTACCAGTAACTAATCTTATACTTAATTTACAGATCGGCTATTTTAAGTACGATGAATTACTAAAATAGCGACTTGTACTGGCAGCCACATACCCCCAAAAGGGTGAATACTATACCCGCGTACCACGGGTAGTATACGCCCATGTGTGAGGGCATAGGCCTTCCGAATGGGTTTACTTAACGTTGTACTTAAACACAAACTGGAGGCGCACCTGACTGCCCTTGAACTCGGGAGGGAGTGGCAGGAAAGGATTCGAAGCGCTGATTCCGGCCACGGCCGCCCGGTCCAAAGCTTCGGCCCCCGACGGCGTGGCGATCACCAGTTTCGGCACGCTGCCGTCCCGGTTGATCGCGAACTGGATTACGGTCTTTCCCTGACGCCCGAACCGGGCACTCTCAGGAATCACTGCAAACCAGTTCCGCCGAACCGCCGTAAGCACTTTCACCAGGTACGGCCAGAAATCGACACCTTGCGGATCGCTCAGCAGTTCCACCGCGCTGCCCAGTTTCCCAGGGATTGGCACCGAGGGCGAAATCGGGCTGGCACCCGGCGTCGCGTCCTCGTCTCCCACAATCAGTCCCTTGCCCGCTCCCCGGGCCACCTGCCGAGCCGCTTCCTCGACGGTAGTCACCGGCTTTGGGATCGCGGACCGGCCAACACCCTGCGCCGAGCCTATATTGATGCCGGGCCGTTCGAAGGCCAGTTTCGGCTTCTCCTGGGGATCGATCTGCGGCGGGGGAATGGTCACGTTCTGCCCGAGAGCCGGTGGCGGGGTGTTGGTTCGAACCTGAGCCGTGTCGACAGCGGGCGGCGCCGGAGCTTCCATCGTCGGCTTTGCCGGGGTGTTCGTCGGCCTGTCCGGAAGCCGGAATGTTCTCCGGGGCAGCGCTGCCGCTCCGGGACTCTGCTGCCGACTCGCCTGCTCCGGACGCGGAGGCAGACTGGACAGGTTGAACTCCGGACTGACCTTACCCTTATTCGGCGCAAGCTGCGTGAGCACGTCCATGGGAGGTGCCACCAGCCTGGTGACGTTCTTCGGAGCCTGGACTGTCAACTCCGGCGCCACACGCCGGGCCGGAGCAGGCAGTTGCCCAATGCCGACTCCGGTAAGAAAGATCATCAGGTGCGCCAGCACGGATCCGGCAGCAACCACAGCCCAGTGCCGCGGTCCACCATCCCCCAGCGCCGGGGCAAGCCCGAAGCTGGGAACCGGGAGCGCCGACTCCGCCGGCTTGTCAGTCACGCTGCCTGCCATAAAGAATCAGGACGAGTACGGTGACCCAACGGTTGCCCCATGAGCCGCGATTGTATCCTGCACCAGCCTTCCGTGCTCCTCAATCGCCGACAATATATCCAGGCAAACCTCCAGCGCGCGTGTCGCATCCTCGCCCGAAACCACCGGCCGTGAGCGATCCCGAACGCAATCCACGAACGATTCCAGCTCCAGCCGCAACGGCTCACTCTTCTCCACTTCGATGGCTTCGAACCCGACTTCGCCGTCCCTGACCGTAATCTTCGAGATGTCCTGCCGGGTATAGTCGACCGAAACGTACTCACCGGGCTGGAAGAGCCTCATCTTGCGGATCTTCTCCACCGACGCCCGGCTCGCCGTCAGATTCGCCACACACCCGTTGGCGAACGCCAGCCGCACATTCGCAATGTCGACCTTTTGCGACAAAATCCGGATGCCTGCCGCCCGAATCTCCGACGGCACATCCCCGCACAGCGACAGCAGAATGTCCACATCATGGATCATCAGGTCGAGCACGACGTCTACGTCCAGGCTGCGCGGCGTGAACACGCTCATCCGGTGAATTTCGAAAAAGAGAGGCAGCGTCGCCACGCTTTGCAACGCCCGAATCGCAGGATTGAACCGCTCCAGATGACCGACCTGCAGGATGCGCCCGTGCTTCGCCGCAGTCTCCACCAGCCGGCGAGCCGATTCCCGATCCGGCGCGATGGGCTTCTCCACCATCACGTCGAGTCCCGCTTCCAGCAGCCGGCACCCCACCTCGGTATGCGACACCGTCGGCGTCGCCACCACACACGCATCCGCCGAGCTGGCCATTTCGTCGAGCGTCAGCATCGGACACCCGTATTTCGCCGACGCCTCAGCCGCCCTGGCAGGGTCCGCATCGGTCACCCCGGCAAGCGTCACACCAGGCAGTTCCCGCAAAACGCGGAGATGATTTGAGCCAAAAGAGCCGGCGCCCGCGACGCCAACCCGAATCGATTGCATCTAACTCTAACGGTATCACGGGAGTACAGCGATATTGCCAGCCGTGCGCAAAAGCATGTAACGTAGAACGGTGGAGAGCAAAGAAACGGCGAATCTGGCGCTCGGCTTCCCGGAGTTTTCAGCCGCCCAGGAATTGATGCACCGCTCGAGCCTCGAGGTCGCGGTCCAGCGCTTTCAGGAGCGCATGGCCGACCCCGATTCCTCTGTCCGCGCCATCCGCCACCAGCCCGCCAAACCGGCCCGCTCCGAGCCGTTTCCGGCCAGCCTTGACCCCACCCTCGCCGCGGCCCTCGCCAAACGCGGCATCCGAGACCTCTACACCCACCAGGCCGACGCCTTCCGCGCCATCTCCGACAACCGCAACGTAGTCGTGGTCACGCCCACTGCCAGCGGTAAGACGCTCTGCTACAACCTGCCCGTCCTCAACCGCCTCGCCTCAGACCCCGACGCTCGCGCCATGTACCTGTTCCCCACCAAGGCGCTCGCCGAGGATCAGCTCCACGAATTCCAGGGCGCCGTCGACGCCATGGGCGCGAAGTTCAAAGCGTTCACTTATGATGGCGACACCCCGCAAGACGCACGCAAAGCCATTCGCGAGCGCGCCAACGTCGTTCTGACCAACCCCGACATGCTCCACACCGGAGTAATGCCGCACCACACCAAATGGGCGAAGCTCTTCGAGAACCTGCGCTACCTCGTCATTGACGAACTGCACTACTACCGCGGCGTCTACGGCAGTCACCTGGCGAACCTGCTCCGCCGCTTCCACCGCATCTGCGAATTCTATGGATCGAAACCACAGATCCTCTGCTGTTCCGCCACCATCGCCAACCCGAAGCAGCTCGCCGAATCGCTGACCGGACTCGACTTTGAGCTCGTCGACAACAACGGCGCTCCCAGCGGCGAGAAGTATTTCGTCTTCTACAACCCGCCCGTGGTCAACCGCCAGCTCGGCATCCGCCGGAGCTATCTCCACGAAACGCGCCGCCTCGCGATGGAGTTCATTGAGCGCGGCCAGCAGACTCTCGTCTTCGCCAACAACCGCCTCGCCACCGAAGTACTGCTCACGTACCTGAAGGAATCGTGCGAACGCCGGCCCATGGGGTCCGACATGATTCGCGGCTACCGCGGCGGCTATCTCCCGCGCGAGCGCCGCGAAATCGAACGCAAGCTCCGCAATGGGGAGATCCGCGCCGTGGTGTCGACTAACGCTCTGGAACTCGGCATCGACATCGGCTCGCTTGACGTGGTCGTGATGGCCGGCTATCCAGGCACGGTCGCGTCCACACTCCAGCGGGCGGGACGCGCAGGACGCCGCGTCAGCAGCTCCATCGCCGTCCTCGTCGCCTCCAGCGCCCCGCTCGACCAGTACATCGTCGAGCACCCCGACTACTTCTTCCAGCGCACCCCCGAGCACGCCTTCATCAACCCCGACAACCTCGAGATTGCGCTGAACCACCTCCGCTGCGCCGCCTTTGAGCTGCCCATCCGCGAGGGCGAGAGCTTTGGGGGCCACGATACCGGCGAGCTCTGCCGCTTCCTCGAAGAGTCCGGGTTCCTGCACCTGTCAGGCGGCGCATGGCACTGGACATCGGACACCTACCCCGCCGACGCCGTCAGCCTCCGGGCCGTTACCAGCGACAACTTTGTGGTCGTCGACATCACCGGCGACCACAAAGTCATCGCCGAAGTCAGCTTCCCGACCGCACTCACAACGCTGCACGAAAAGGCCATCTACCTCCACGAAGCGCGCCAGTTTCAGGTGGAAAAATTCGACTACGACGGACGCAAAGCCTACGTGCGCCGCGTCGACTCCGACTACTTTACAGACGCCATCGACTACACGCAGGTGAAAGTGCTGGATGAGGTGGAAGCCGCCCCGGTGCGAGACGCGAAGATCGCCCACGGCGACGTGCGGGTCAACACACAGGTGGTCGGCTGGAAAAAGATCAAGTTCTTCACGCTGGAGAACGTCGGCGCCGGACACCTGTCCATGCCGGAGCAGGAAATGCACACCACCGCATTCTGGCTCCACTTGCCCGCAGCGTTCCTGAATCAGTTCGCCGACCTCAACGGAGCCGATCGCCAGAGCGGTCTCGGCGGCCTCGGCAACGCACTTCGCACCGTGGCTTCGCTGCTGCTGATGTGCGACCCAAGAGACCTCGCCGTGGCCCTCACGGAGGACGCCAGCAACGGCCTGACCGCATGGGAACCGAACCTGTATCTGTACGACACCTACCCGGGAGGAATTGGCCAAAGCGCGCCGCTCTTCAAACTCGCGCCAACGCTCCTTGCCAAAACGAAGGAGCTAATCGAGGCCTGCCCCTGCGATCAGGGCTGCCCCAGTTGCGTAGGCCCAGTCGGAGAAATCGGCGAAAAAGGAAAAGAAGCCGCCCTGCGAATCTTGTCCGCACTCGGCGCTTTAGCCGCGTTTCCGCAGGAACACGGCCCTGCCTAACTAATAAACTTGCGTTACTCCCGTCCGGACACCGGTTGCACGTCGCCTGTACTCAGGCAATCAATTCTGCAGCCAACACGCACCGAGACCACAAGTCAACCGGCCCGTGAATGCCTGGAAGATCACCCAAAAGCCAGGATCGGCAATCGTGGGTGGTAACGCGACACTTTCGTTTACGATCAACGGAAAACGCAAGGATGTCGCGTTCCGAATACTTGGCACCAATCCCGCTGAGCAACAAATCAAGGATTACTTTTCCAGCCGGAGTGGGCCATGGTTTAGTTGGATACTGATAAATTGATTTGATATCTTATGGAATTGGCAAAGCAACGTTAACGCGGCGCTCGCCAAACTTGCCTCCTATCGTGTGCCTGCTGAGACCAGGTGGACAGGAGAGGTCTCTGCCTTCATCGCCGGGACCGGCGGCGCCGGTCGACGTCCGTGCAGAGTGACGGAAGGCGGAGGTCCGACGCAATCTTTCGACTATTACGAAACGCCTCACGATCACGGATTCTCGGACCTGATTTGGATGAGTATGTACAACCGCGACCAACCCGTAAACTCCACCGCATCGACACCAAACAGGCCGACAGTGAAATCCTCTACGTCGATGGCTCCACAGTGTATTACCGAATTGTCGACATGCTTCTTACCGCAACCATAAAATAAAGGAAACCGGGATTTCCCCTCCGCAACTATTGGCGAAAGACCGCTTAATTCAGGACGTGCACTGGATTTTCTGGGGTCCTCCACTCAAAGAGCCCCCTACACCTACAGGCTCTTCCGCAAAAACACCGCGACAGACGTAAACAACCGGCCTTCCAGTTCCAGCAGCGTATGCGGATAGCGCGAGTAGTTGTTCTTCGCATCCGCGACAGCCTGATGCAAATCGTAAGAAGCCTCCATCGACTTCTTCGACACCCGGTACTCCACCGGCTCCACCGCCACCAGCCCCGGTACGGCCGAGCATAGCCGGTCGATCGTCGCCGGGCTAAACAAATACAGACCAGGCAAATCCAGATCCGGCTTGTTATTCACGATGCACTCGGTGGTAATCGCGACAATCCCACCAGGCTTCGTCACCCGGCCCATCTCCGCCAGAGCATTCCGAGCCCCGTCGAACCCGCCGAAATGCTCGATGCTGCTCATGCAGAACACGCCGTTGAATGTCCCGTCCTCATACCGCAGGTCGAGCGCGTTCATAATCTGCACCACCAGCCGCTTCCGGTTGTAAGGCAGCGTCGCGAACGCATCCGGATTCAGCAGCACGGACGTCTGTGCCTCGGCATCGCTAAAACTGCTGATGCCGTACAAATCGCAAAGGAACATCCAGCGAATGTGATTGGTCAGATAGAAGGCAGGCTCTTCGTGCCCGCCGGCAACCGAGAGGATCCAGCTTTCCGGATGCACCGCGCCAAGCTCGTGCAGCCCGTTCACAACGTGCGCGTATTCCCAGTGCTTCCGATGCTCGGAGCCAGTTGGGTACTTCGGGTCGACAGAAAAGTAGGGAAGCAGTGTCTTCATCATCGACACCAACTCCGGCTTCTGCCAGTCTTCCACGTTGCAGACTCGATTCAGATTGGCCATTACTTAGACTTTGCGGAGAAACACAGAGATTGAGGTGAACCAGCAGCCTTCCAGTTCCAGCACAATGTGCGGGTACTCGTAGTGCTGCCTCCCCAGGTCGACAATTACCTGAGGCAGATTCAGCACGGAACGCTTTGTCTCATTGGAGAGTTCGAACGACACAGGCTCCACCGGCTGCAGTTCAGGGACGGCGGCCAGCAGTTCCAGGAGCTGCGCAGGAGTAAACAGGTGCAGATTCGGCTCGCCCGGAGTAGGCGCTTCATTGACGATCACTTCCGTCGTCAATGCAACGATCCCGCCCTTCTTACACACCCGCGCCTGTTGTTTCAGCGCGTCCACCGCGCTTGCCTGTCCGCCAAAGTGTTCAATCGAGCTTAGCGAGAACACCATGTCGAAGCTCTCGTCCTCATACCGCAGGTCGAGCGCATTCATATACTGCACCACCAGGCGCCGGCGGTTGAACGGAATCTGCGAAGCGAACTCGTCCGGATTCACAAGCATGCTGGAGGTAGCTTCGCGTCCGGAAAACTCACCGGTGCCGTAAATGTCGGTGGCGAATACCATCCTCACGTGATTGGTGAGCCAGAACAGTGGGCGCTCATGCCCGGCAGCAACGCCCAGCACCATCGCGTCCGGCCGCAACACGCCTAAATCCCGGGCGCCGCGAAGTAGTTGCGCATACTCCCACGATTTCCGGTGTTCGTGACGTCTCGGGTACTCGTCAAATATGACGACGCACTCGGGCTCCATCTCGTGGATGGCGCTTTCGATTTCAGGCTTTCGAAAATCTTCGACTTCACAAAGCTTGTTCAGGCCGTATTGGCCAGGAGTCACGGCTGACCCTCCTCCGGAAATACTGCATAACCCGCCGGAGGAGGATACAGCTGCTCCAGCAACTGCAGGCGACGCCGCAGATAACGGCTGGGGATTTGGCGCGGTCCTGTCTCGACATCAATGTCGCAGCAGATCCCGTGCAGGTACAACGTGAGTGTGTCGACGAAAGACTGCCGTATGTAATCGCGAAACGCACGCGTGTCGCGCGTCCCGGGATTCTTATGCGTCAGCAGAGCCTGTTTCAGAGTCCAGCTTGCCTCATCCACCTCGCCGTGCACGCCCACCCGAATCTCTTCGCGAATCAGCTCTGAGTAGCGGCGGCGGGCGTCTTCGGTCCACGGATCGGCAACCAGCTGTGCCAGCAGGAGATAGAAGTGATAGTGGTACTCCGCCACCTCCTGATCTTTCAGGGCGAACGCCAGCACCGCTTCCTCGCGCGTCACCACGCACGAGGTCCACGACGATTTGTCCTCCGATGGCTTCGCAGTGCGAACCATCTCCCCGGAGTTGCCCGGGCCTTTCTCCCGGAAACTCTCCAGGTAGGGGACAAGTAAAATCGAGACTTTCGGCAATTGCGAAAGCACCAGTTGCGGCAGTGCCGCAATGGGTTCTTCGAGATATTCGCGAATGTCCTCCTCTGTCAGGGGCAGGCCGGCAAAATAGTACGAGAACGGCTTGCGCAGAGGAATCATTTCGCGGCGAATCCGCTCGGCGTACTGTCCGACGCTCAGATTCGCTGGATCACTGTTGGCGGGCATGGAAACGACCACAATTCTAGCAGCACGGAGGCGAATGGCAAATTCGCGACAGTCGTGCTGAAATTAGTAGATGATGCACACACCCCTTTCGTTGCCGGGCGTTTGTTCGCGTAAACTGGTCGTTTGATCCTTACTTTGACCATTAACCCGGCTCTGGACCGGAATGTTACCGTGGACCGCCTTGCCTTCGAGGACCGTGGCTATATTCTTTCCACCAGCGAGTCCCCCGGCGGCAGAGGCATCAACGCATCCCGGGTCATCCACTGTTTCGGTGGTAAGACCCTCGCCCTCGCCACCGCCGGCGGCGAAACCGGCAACCAGTTCGAATCCCTCGCCCAGGATATCGACTTCCCTCTCGAACTGGTCCGCACCGCCGCCGAAACACGCACCAACCTCACCATTACCGACAAGCAGGGCCTTACCGTCAAGCTCAACGAGCAGGGTCCCGTAATCACCGCACGGGAACTGGAACGGGTGGCCGCGGCAGTCGAGAAGCACCTGCCCAAAGCCACGTGGTTTATGATTTGCGGCAGCCTGCCCCCCGGCGTCCCGTCGCACTTCTACAAGGACATCATTGAGCTGGCGCAGAAGAGAAAGGTGCCCACCATGCTCGACACCGACGGCGATGCGCTGCTCCACGGCCTCGAAGCCAGCCCCACCGTCGTCAGCCCGAACCAGCAGGAGGCCGAGCGCCTCCTCAACCGCGCACTCATCACCCGGACGCACCTCATTGACGCCGTCCAACGCATCCACGGCATGGGTGCCGAGGCCGTCGTGCTGTCCCTGGGAAGCCGGGGAGCGATGGCGCGCAGTGGCACCGACATCGTGGAAGCAGTGCCCCCGCGAATCGACGCGGTCTGTCCCATCGGAGCCGGTGACGCACTCGCCGCCGCTTTCACCTGGGCCATGTCGCAGGGCAAGCACTTTATCGACGCAGTCCGCTGGGGCGTCGCCGCCGGAACCGCATCGGCGAAACTCCCCGGCGTCACCTACGCCAATCTCGCGCAAACCCGCGAGGTCTACGCTCAGGTCGAGATGAAATTCATCAGCTGATTAGTCGTACTTCTCAGAAATAATGCGCTTGCGGTCGAGCCCCAACTCTTTCAGCTGCGCCCGCATATCGTCCACCATCGCCTTCAGCCCGCAGATGTAGACGTCGACATCGCGGCGGTCTCCCAGCGCGCTAAGCACGTGCGGCTGCACCCTGCCTGTCAGCCCCGTCCATTCCGGACCCGGCTGCGTCAGCGTCGGCAGAAAGTGAAAATTCGGATACTCCCGAGCCAGTTGCTCAAAGTCCTCGCGGTACAGCAGCGATTCCTCGTGACGCACGCCGAAAATCAGCGTGATGTCGCGATCCCCGCCACCGCGCAGATACTCCATCACCATCCCGCGGAACGGAGCGATGCCCGTGCCCGTGCCCACCAGAATCGAGTCGCTCACCGGATTTCGCCACACAAACTGGCCCAGCGGACCCTTCATCTCCACCAGGTCACCCGGCTGCAGGTCGAACAGGAAGGGCGACAGGTGCCCGTCCTGCACGCGATTCAGGCACAGCTCAAACCGGTTCCCGTCAGAAGCGCAGCAAATGGAATACGCGCGTGTAATCTTCTTCTCGCGAACCACCCTGGTGATCGACACAAACTGCCCCGCCGGAAACGGCAAATGCTCTACATCCGGAACCTCAAACACAAAATGCCGGACTTCCGGTGCGATTACTTTCGATTCAATCAGTCTCGCCTGCATGCTTGTTATCCAGCGCTCCCTGTGCGCGTCCGAGCATGACGTCCACCAGCGCCGGATGTCCCTCCAGCGGCTGTGTCACCTCAAACTCCACACCGTGATGGATGCCGCGAAGCTCCTCCACGATGCCAGGCAAATCCCGGCGCAGATGAATGCCCAGCGTCAGGAAGAACGGCACCACCACAATCCGCGTCGCCCCCCTGGCACACAAACAAGCCACAGCCGCAGGCAAATCCGGCTGCGCCATCTCCAGAAACGCAGTCTCCACCAGTTCGAACTCGCCACGTCGAGCCAGTTCCGCCGTCATCGCGCGGACGCCCTGGTTGGCAGCCTCCACACTCGACCCATGCGCAAATACGACAACCGCGGTCATGGCGTGATGATCAGCCCCGACGGAGCATCCCCGCTCACCAGCGTCGTGTCCGACGGCTCGGCCACTGCCTGCGGCGGCACAAACCCGCCGAGGAAGTGGATAAACCCACGGCTCTTCGGACGGCCGTTCCAGTGCGTTAGTTCGATGCGCTGGAAGAACACGAGCACCTTCAGCACATTGCGATCATCCAGCCGAACCTGCTCCCCGGCCAGGTACTCCCGGATCGTGGCGACCGTCTCCTGAACCGCGACCACCACCTTGCCGGCCAGCGGATTCTCCGGCCGAACCTCATACACCAGCCCACTCTGCAGCGTCTTGTACGTCTGCGTGAGCGCCGCCAGCGCATCCCGGATGTCGGTGTCCAGAAGCTGGACGCCCTCGAACAGGCTGGCCTTCAGCATCGTCATCGCGATCATCGTCATCAGCGACTCATTCCGACGCAGGAACGGCTCGTCCACCACGATGTCCATGTTCGGCAGCGTCTTCGGATCCACCTCCCGACGCACCGCGTGACCCCGGCTCTCAATCAGGTAGACGCACGTCAACGGGCACAGCACCGTTACCTCGCGCTCCGTGCCGCAGCACAAAGTGCAGATGTCGCCACTGACGCCCGGGCAAAAACGCTTTGGTTTACGCTTGCCGCAGATCGCGCACAGGCGGGAAGATTCCTGCATACCTGACCATCTTATGCTGGAGGTATGCCCCGGACCGATCTCTACATTAAGGTGGTCATCGATCACGACGAAGCCGACACGCCCCAGAAGCTTGGCGATGAAGTCTGCCGCCAGGTCACCAAAGTTTATGGAGTGCGAACCGCCGAGTTAACCAACTTCCTCACCCGCGAGAAGAACTGACGACCCAAACCGCCCAGATCACGGTTATAAAATCACTCTACGCGGATGTGCTGTATACTCGGGCTGAACGCCCTTTAGTGCCAGGATTGCGGGCCAACTGTCCTTCCCGATCCTAACTTAATGAGCAAACGACCGACGACGCTCGCGCTAATCCCCTCTGCATCAGCGGTTCGCGGAGAACTGCGCCGGAGGCGCGGAGAATGAACGTGCGACCTTCGACCGAGGCGTTGCGGGACCTTGCCCGAAAACTAATCGAGTTAGAAGCGTCAGCAGTTGTCAGTATCGATCCGGATCTGCCAGCGGCAGCCCGCGTCTGCGAGGCTGTACGCCGTCCGCTTTGCGTCCTTGCTGGAACCGCGGGGTTTCGCGCCTTGCTGTCCCGTGCGCTGTCTCTGGCGAAAGCCAAAGCGCCAGGGCTCAATATGGTGCGCATCAGCCCTGACGGTTCCGTCGAGGGATTTTCGGACCTGGCCCTCAGTGACGATCCCGAAGCGGGCCTGGTTCTCATTTCCGAACTGCTTGAACTGATGGCCGTACTTATTGGCCAGGATTTGACCCTGACGATACTCGACGGCGTCTGGCCGGATTTCAGAAACTTTCGGGCGGGTTCCAATGGAGCGAAGCAACCATGAGCCAGCAAAACAAAGTGGCAATCAAGAAACTGCCCTCCGGGGTTCCGGGCCTTGATGAAATCCTCGGCGGAGGGATTCCGGAGTTTTCATTTAACATCGTTGCGGGCGCGCCTGGCTGTGGCAAGACTACGCTCGCGCATCAGTTCGTCTTTGCCAATGCAACCCCCGAACGCCCGGCCCTGTACTTTACCGTCCTGGGGGAACCCGCCCTCAAGATGCTGCGCTATCAACAACAGTATGATTTTTTCGACGGCGACCGCCTAAACAGCTCCATTCGTTTCTTTAACCTCGGCAGTGTGCTGATCGAGGGTGGCCTCCCAGCAGTAATGGCGGAAATCGCAAAGCAGGTGGAAACGCTGAATCCCGGGCTGGTGGTCGTCGATTCCTTCCGCTCCGTCATCCGTACAGCCAGTAGAGACGACGTGGAAATGCCGACGTTCGTCCAGGACCTTGGCCTGCTTCTCACAAGCTGGGAAGCCACCACCTTCCTCGTCGGCGAGTACCACGAGTCGGAAATTCAGGACAACCCAGTGTTCACCGTCGCCGACGGGCTCTTCTGGCTGTTTCAGAACCCGGAGCGAAACTCAGTAGTTCGAAAGCTCCAGATTATGAAGCTGCGCGGCCAGGCTTCCGTTCCCGGAATGCACACCATTCGGATTACCGACAAAGGCGTCGAGGCCTTCTCTCGAACCCTCGGGCTGGGAAATCGCCGGAGCGTAGCTCGCGGCGGCAGGCGACTCTCAAGCGGGATCGTCGAACTGGACGCCATTATCGGCGGAGGCATTCCGGAAGGTGACAGCCTCCTCGTCGCAGGCTCTGGCGGCACCGGGAAATCTCTGCTTGCAACTCACTTCATCAACGCTGGCCTGCGCAACGGAGAAGCCGGAATTATCGCCGTATTTGAGGAGCGTCCGGACGAGTACGCGGCGAGAGCTTCCACGTTCGGCCTCAATCTGCCCCAGGCCGTGGCAGACGATAAACTGCGGATTCTTTACCTGCGCCCCCTCGACCTGTCGGTCGACGAAGCCATGCAGGCCATTCTGGACGCAGTCAGGGAAACTGGCGCCAAACGCCTCGTCATCGATTCACTGGCCGGGTTCGAAATGGCGCTAGCCCCGGGCTTTCGCGCCGATTTCCGCGAATCCCTGTATCGCATGATCGCCTCCCTTACCGGGCTCGGCATCACGATTGTCAGCACGGTGGAAATGCAGGAATTGTTCACCGAACTGCCATTCAGCACTTACTCCATCTCTTTCCTCACCGACGACATCATCCGCCTGCGGTACGTGGAAATCAACGGCGAACTTCGGAAAATGCTGATGGTGGTGAAGATGCGCGGCGGCAACCACAGCAAGAAGCTGCACGAGTACAATATCACCAGCGAAGGGTTCGTTGTCGGCGAAGAGCTCACCGGGTTCCACCAACTCATCACCGGCATACCACCGCGGTCGACATAGGGACCACATGCAACCTGTACCAACGCACAGTTCGGACCTTGCGCCTGATGTACTCGAACTGTGCTCTGTGTTTGCGGCGGTGTGCCCGGTTCCGACCGCGGCGGTAACCGGAATTGAGCATGAGATCCGATACGTCAACGCCGCCTTTTGCGTTTTAACCGAACGAAGCAGGGACGAACTGGTGGGCAGGCCGTTTCGCGAGATCGTTCCCGAAAACAAGGAGTGCCTGGCACTGATGAGCCGGGTCAGCCGCACCGGACGGGCCGAAGCTGTGCCTGGAGAGGAAAGCTCAACCGCCGCATCTTTGATGTGGTCCTACAACATGTGGCCCGCGGTCGCGGAGGACGGAGGAATCGCCGGAGTCCTCATTCAGGTTACCGAGACCAGGCACGCCCACGAACGGATTGCCGCCGTCAACCAGGCTCTGCTCATCAGCTCACTCCAGCAGCATGAACTGACGGAGCAGGCCCGCGCGCTCAACATCCGGCTCGCTGCGGACGCAATCTTGCTGCAGCGTTCCGCCGATTCGCTGCAGCGCGCCAATCAGGATCTGGAGAGGTTCACCTCCGTCGCCAGCCACGACCTTCAGGAACCACTCCGCACCGTCACCGCCTATACCCAGTTGCTGGCCCGGCAGATGGGCCCGCGGCTCCAGCCGGACGACCAGGTACTGATGCAGTTCATAGTCGACGGGAGCCTCCGGATGAGCGCTCTCATCAAAGATCTCCTCGCTTTCGCACGAATCGGTGACGAAGGCCAGAGTCGGCAGTCCGTGGATTGCAGCTTCGCGCTGCAGGAGGCGTTGGCGAACCTGAAGGGCAGCATCGACGAAGCTCAGGGAGTGATCACGTCAGATTCGCTTCCCTCTGTAACAGCAAACTTCCCGCAGGTGGTGAGGCTCTTTCAGAATCTCGTAGACAATGCCCTGAAATATCGAAAAGCGGGCACCTCACCGGCGATTCACGTCACCTCAGTCCGCGAAGCAGCAGGGTGGACCATCTCGGTGAGCGACAACGGCATCGGTTTCGATCCGATATATGGCCAGCAAATATTTGGTGTCTTCAAACGCCTGCACGGCAAACAGTACCCCGGCACGGGTATAGGCCTCGCCACCTGCCAGCGCATTGTCGCTCTGCACGGTGGGAGCATCTGGGCAACGGGCGTAGAAGATGTCGGCGCCACATTCTCGTTCATGCTGCCGGACACTCCGCAAGCAATCGGCACTTAACCGATCAGTTCCGCGTACACCCGGCGGAAATATCCGTCCGTCATGCCGGCAATGTAATCGCACACCCTCCGGTGCGGCGCCTCTTCGTCCTCACCAGGCACCTGCGCCGGATTCGCCAGCAGATACTCAAACAGCCTCGCCACATCCGCGGCAGTCGACCGCCGCTCCTGCACCAGCACGTCCGAGTAGTACACATGCCGCCGCAGGAACAGCTTCAGAGCCTGATTCGTCTCCAGCGCCGTCTCAGTGAACCGCATCAGCCGCTCCGGATGCGCACGTATCTCGGCGACACTCCCCACCCCGGCATCGCGCACGGCGGCAATCGTGCCGTCCAGCAGCCCCGACACCAGCTGGTCGATCAGCCCCCGCACCGATTCCAGAAACCGCAGCCCCCGGCTCGCCCCGGCAAACTGCGTCTCCACCGCGTCGTACAGATCCTCAT